>Ga0126372_10000671_pt1 | contig 12505 bp, 20 predicted proteins | sample PanSoiMetaPlot_6_FD_92762 | JGI IMG/M metagenome (GOLD analysis project Ga0126372, IMG submission 92762) | Tropical forest soil microbial communities from Panama - MetaG Plot_6 | ecosystem: Environmental > Terrestrial > Soil > Tropical forest > Bulk soil | place: Panama | collected 2016-02-17
GGCGGCACGACGGGGCAGCAACTACAGAAGTCGAGCGCGACCGACTACGCGACGGCATGGGTCACGCCGCCGACCATTCCGACGACGCTACCGCCCTCGGGGCCGGCGAGCGGCGATTTAACGGGTACGTACCCGGCGCCGACGATTGCCGCCAACGCCGTCGGCAACGCCGAAATTTCCGACGTCGCATGGTCAAAGGTCACGGGCGCCCCGTCGAGCTTCCCGCCGTCGGGGGCCGCCTCGGGCGACTTAACGGGTACCTACCCGGCGCCGACAATCGGCGCGCTCAAGGTGACAACGGCCGCGCTCGCCGACGGGGCGGTTACCGACGCGAAGGTTTCGAGCGTTGCATGGTCGAAAATTACCGGCGCGCCGACGACCATGCTCGGGCTCGCGTCGATTGGTCTTACGGCGCCGAGCTCGCCCGTCGTCGGGCAACTATGGTGGCGGAGCGATAGCGGGAAGCTCTTTATTTACTACAACGACGGCACGTCGACGCAATGGGTGCCTATCAACATGGGGTGAAGAATGGCGGCGCTCGACTTCCCGAATTCGCCGACGAACGGGCAGCAGTATTCCGCGCCTAACGGGGCAATCTACACGTACGACGGCACGGCATGGACAACGAGCGGCGTCCTCTCCACGGGCTCCGCCGCCGGCGGGGATTTACAAGGCACGTATCCCAACCCGTCCGTCATCCCAGCGATCGCGTCGAAGTGGACGACCGGCGCCGCGGCCGTGAGTCCGACCGATACGAGTAAAGCCGTGTATGTGCAGGCCGGAAGCGTCGTTGTCGGTAGTCCGGCCACAAAGGCGCGCACGCAGAGCAGTACCACGAACGGGGTCGGTGCGGGCGTCTTTTTCAACCGCGATTGGTTTAACGGGAATGCGCAAGATGACGCTGCGAAGCTCTCATGGACGCTCCTTCTGCGCGGGGATCTTGATCAGTTCCGCGTCGAGCGGGCGCCGGCCGGCAGCACGACGCAAACCGCCGTGCTCCTCGTGGACGGTAGCGGCAACCTGACGATCAGCGGCGCAACCGCGACCAAGGCGAGCGGCACCGCATGGGTGAATCCATCGGACGAGCGCATGAAACGCAACGTCGAGGAGTACGCGACCGGGCTCGACGCGGTAACGCAGCTCCGCCCCGTGCGCTTCGAATACAACGGGCAGTATGGCAGCGTTGACGACGGGCGCGCCTGTTACGGATTCGTCGCGCAAGAGGTCGAGCCGATCATGCCCGAATGCGTCGGCGAGCGGGAATGGCGCGACCCCGACGACGCCGAGGTGGCGCCCGTCACCATAAAGACGCTTGACCAATCGAACATCATTCTCGCCCTGGTCAATGCCGTGCGTACGCTTGCCGCCCGGGTCGAGGCGCTCGAAGCGGCGGCCGCATGAGCGACGCGCCGCCCGCCGCCGGGCGTGTGCTCGGCCCCGACCATCCACTCGCGGTGCGGGCCGCGGCGCGCCTCGCCCTCGAGCAGCGCAAAGCGACCGCCGACTACGGGGCGCAGGGTGACCCGTGGGCGTTTGTGCGCGACTGCGTATGGACGCGCGACGAGGCGACGGGGCAAGTGAGACGCTACCCGCCGCATGACTACGCCGAGCTACTCGTGCGCCGGTGGCAGTCGCACCCGATCGTCGTCGTCGCGAAATCGCGGCGCATGGTCGTTACCTGGCTTTTCGTCGCGGTCAACTATTGGCTCGCCCGTTTCACGCCACTCAGTAAATGTGCGTTCATGGCGCGCAAGCTCGGGCGTACGGAAACCGAGGGCTCGTGCGAGCTGGTACGCCGAGCCCATTTTATCCACCGGCATACGCCGGCGTCGTTACCGGCGGTCGAGTGCGAGTATTCAATCGGCTTGCTCCGCTTTCCGAATGGCTCGGAAATCGTCGCGCTCGGCGAGGGCGAGGAGCAAGCGCGCCAACACACGTTTACCTCGGTGCTCGCCGACGAGGTGTCTTTTTGGGATCACGCATTCGAGACGTGGGTTGCCCTACGGCCGACCATCGAAGGTGGAGGACGTATCACAGCAATAAGCTCCGCCGGTCCTGGCTTCTTCCGCGATCTTTGCCACGATCAATTAGGATAGCTAGACGTGAGAGGACGCCAGCCATTGCCCCGGCCGCCGGTCACGCAGCAAGACGGGCTTGTGCGAATTCCGCTCACGGCCGGCTTTGCGACCGTCGTCGACGAGGCGGATTGGCCACTCATTGCCCCGTATAACTGGTGCACTATCCACCAACGCACGCCATATCCGTACGCGAAAACGTGGCTACGCGAGGGCAACGGTCGGCGGGTCATCTTCATGCATCGACTCATTCTGAACGCTCCCGCCGACCTGCAAGTCGATCACAAGAACCACGACACGCTCGACAACCGGCGCAGCAACTTACGCCTCGCGACCAATGCACAGAATCAGGCAAATCTCCGCGCCCGTGGCGGAACGAGCCGCTTTCGTGGGGTACGGTGGTACAAGAACCGGTGGCAAGCCGCAGTCATGTTTCAGGGTCGCCTGCACTATCTCGGGCGCTACGACGACGAGGAAGCGGCGGCCCGCGCCGTCGACCGAGCGTTACTCGTATGGTGGGGCGATCATGCCCGCTTGAATCTCGGCTAAGATGGCTCGCGACCCGGGCGAATGGTACGAGGAGAAACGGCAAGAGGCGGAGCGCTTGGAGGCGCTCCTAGCCGAGGCGCGGCGAGAGCGGCCGCCCGACGCGCAGAAGATACGTCGCCTCGAGCGCCGGCTAGAGCTGGCGCGCTACGTCGGCGACTAGGAAAGGGGCACGGTATGGCAACCAAGCACGAGCCCGAGGAAAGCGGCGCGGCAAAGGTCGACATTACCCGACCCGACGGGACGCATATTTTAGTCGAGGGAAGCGCCGCCTTTGTCAGTCGTAAGGTCGGCGAGATACTCACGACCCTCTACCCGCCCCCGCCCCCGCCGCCGGCGTGAGATTCTCGAGCGAGGTCACGGCGCCGGTCGAGGTCGAGGTGCTCGCCTATACGCCGGCGTACCGCCCTCGCTCCGGCGGCCCGCCGGATTACCGGCAAGAGGCGGAGCCCGCCGACCTCGAGGTGCGGGTAACGCTCGGGGCGGTCGACGTTACCGAGGCGCTACCCGCAGACGTGCTCGAGGCGTTGCGGGCCGAGGCGCTCGAGCAGCTCGACGGCTAACGAGGGCGTCGGGGCTTATCGCGGGGCCGGCGACGGCGCTTGGCCCGGTGGCGTGCCCATCGAATCGCGACGGCGTGCCGCGCTTGCCTCGAGCGCTCCTCGGCGTCGAGGCGTGCCGCGCGAGCGAGCCCGCCCTTACTGGCGCCGAGGCGCCCCAAGGCGGCGGCCGCGGCGCGTATCTCCTCGGGGGTCATGCCCGCCCTTATACGAGGGCGGGCGGGTATTGCCTACCCTACGCCCGCCATTGCCGCGGCAGTATGCCCCCCTGTGTTATCCATTTGTCGAGCGCCCGTACTTCGGTGGTCAATTCCTTTAGCAGCACGAGCGCCTCAACCTGATTGTCTGCGGTGCGCTCGCACGTTGCGCGAATGCGTGTCAATGCCTCGGTTACGTCCATGAGTCTCTCACTTTCTGGCTACCCGCGCGCCTTGCGCCACCGGGCGAGCGCGACGACGCCGAGCCACGCGGCTAGATCCTCGGGGTCATCATAGGGCGCCAGCTCATAGCGCCCGGTGCGCTGCAAATGCACGCCGAGGCGCGCCGGCGTGCCCCATGAGACGGGCTCGAGGCGGCCGCCGCCCGCGGGCGCCGTATGCATACCCTCGCACGCATAGCCGGCGGTTTGCAGCGCGTAGCTCGCCGCCATCTTCGCGGTTGCCTTGCGCTCGACAATCGTCACGTAGCCGTCGAGGTCGCCGACCGAGTCGGTTGTACCGGCGTACCCATAGGTCGGGTGATACAAGATGACTTGGCTCGCAAGGGGGCGGTAACCGTAATCCGCCTTGAAGCATCGCCACGCCTCGACATACCCGACTGCCTCGGGGTGTACCGTGCTCCAATCGAGGTCGTCGGCGTCGTCGAGGTCGCAACACAAATCCACATGGATACCGCGGCGCCGGGCGTGCAGTAAGACGGTCGGATTAACCTTCGAGTAGTCGGGCGAGATACCCGCCGCCTCGAGGAGCTCGGTCACCGATGGCACGGGCGCCCCGTCGACGCGGTATACATGGGCGTCGGGGTCGAAAGTTAGGATCGAGCCCGGATCCTCGAGCACGCCCGCCATCTATGCCGGCTCGCCTAACGTGAACGCAATTACCAGGAGCAGACTAACGACTGACACCTGGTAGAAATTCCAACCTTCCAACGCGCCCGGAATGCTCGTGAGCGCGCCGGCGAGGATCCACGTAGTAAATCCGCCCCGCCGCATTAGAATTGCCGCCGAGGCGCGTTCATGCTGCGAGGGGCGCCGTAGCTCCGCCGCACGAGCCGGGGGCGCGGCCGCGGCACCGGTGCTTGACCCGAGAGCGCCGCCTCGACGGCGGCGGGCACTTGCGCGCAAAGCTCGTCGTAGGCGCGCCACGAGCAATCGGAAAGGCGCTCGCGGCCCTGCGTTTGCCCGACCCAATCGACGAGATACGCCCGGGCACCGTCGAAGATGCCGGCGTGCTGGTCTTGCGGTACCTCGGCGCCCTCGATTGCCTCATGCAGCAAAGCCATAAGGCGATTGACCCGGGCGGGTGAGAGCGCGTCGGGGGGCGTGGCGCCCCCGGCGGGCACCGGTTGCGGCGCTCGAGGGGCGGGGCGCGGCGTCGGCCGCGGGGCGGCGGGCCGAGGGGCCGCAGCGGCGGGCCGCGGCGGCGTCGGGGCGGGTCGAGATGCAGTCTGCTTTACCGACGCCTCGAGCTGCCCTTGCAGCGTCGTTGGGGCGGCCGCGCCACTCTTGCTCTTCGGCGCCTCGAATTCGCCCGCCTCGGTGCTCCCGTTATCGAAACCGCCGCCAGGCAGATCCTCGAGGTCTTGCGTGAAGATTTCCGAGAGCCCGGCGCAGCGTAGGACGGCGTCGGTTTGCGCCGACTTCTGCGCCATCTTGAGCGTTTTGTTCACGTCGCCAAAGTCCTGGTCACGGTGCCGAGCGCCGCGGCCCTCTGCAACGATTACGCCCGAGGCGGTATGCAGCTCGCAGACAAGGCACACGGTACCCGCCTCGCTTCCAAGCATCTCCCATGCCTCGGTATCGCGGCGGAATTTCGGCTGCAGGCGCAGCAAGCCGCAAATCTTCTCGGAGCCCGGCTTGCAGAGCGTCGACTTGCCGCCGCACACCTGGCACCCGCGGCCCGTCATATTGCCCTTCTCGGGGCAATCGGTTTTCTGCCCCCGAGCGCCGACCTTCCGGTGGATAAGCGTGTAGTCGATACCGGCGACGAGTTGGCTCATGAGCCACTCGACGAGGAGCCGGCGCGCCTCGCCGTATGTCTCGAGCTGCGCCTTGAGCGCCGCGGGGTCGTTCAAGAGGAGCGCGGCGCCCTCGGCGGGCGGCACGAGCGTAAGCGCGCCCTCGGGCGGTACGGGCTCGGCGACGACGTCGGGGCTTTCCGTTTCCATGGGGCTACTCCCTTTTCCCGCGCCCGCATGGTAGACGGGCGCTTTAGTGACTAGATGTGCGTCGGTTGACGGTCGAGTGCAATGGGCTCCGGCCGTTAAATCTGCCGGCGCCGTCCCGTTGCCCGACTGCTCAAGGCTTTTTTCGCCCGACCCGACCGACGTCGTCCGCTTTACCCGCTTACGCATCGGGGAGACGCCGGAGCGCTGCCTAGCTTTGGCGGTACTCACGCAAGCCCTCTTGGATCTGCGCCGCACGCCGCCGGGGCGGGCACACGGCAAGGAAGCGGGCGTGTATGAGAAAACGTGGGCATGGTTTCGGGCAGATGATCGGAGCTGGCCTCTGTCGTTTGCGTCGATCTGCGAGCTATTCGATTTAAGCCCGGCGGCGGTACGGGCGCGGGTGCTTGGCCCCGAGCCCGGGCACGAGCCCGAGCGCCGCTTGCGCCTCGTGCGTCGGCGGCGACCCTACTAGCCATCGCCTAGACCATACGCCCGGGCGCCCTCGGCGTCAAGGGATACGTACCGCCTGCAATACGTATCTGCGGCCCCGTGGCAATCGCTCGAGCGCTCGGGTATGCTCTGCCGCATGCCCCCGCGTCGCCGGCCCGACGGCCGCCGCAAACCGCGCATCCGGGTTAACGTCGTCTATCGCACCATCCAGGCGACGGGCGGCCCCAAGGCGGTCGCCGAGGGGCTCGGTGTCTCCCTGTCCCGCCTTGCGGTCTGGCGCCGGCGGGGCCGGCTCACCGACGCCGCCACCGTGCTCGAGTGGGCGGAGCTGCTCCATCCGGGCGACCCGGCGGCGGCGTACCAGCTCGCCCGCCGCCTCGCCGGGCTCGCACGGGGCAAATAGCGCCGGCCCGCCGCACATTGCAGCAGTATTCACAAGAGTATGGCAATACGTATCGACGCTTGCACACCAGCACGATAAACCCGCGTTGTGTCGAATCGAATCCGCAAGCCGCCGCGTGACTTGCCCGCTCGCATTAGCGTGCCCATAAGCGACGACGACGCCGCCCATCTGCGGCGCATCCAAGCAAAGACACACCTGCCTATGTCTGCCCTCAGTCGGTTGCTGTTCCATCGCGGCATTCAAACCTACCTCGCCGACGGCAAGCTGACCGACTGACGCAATTTGCGGCAATCTGCCTCTTGACGGGTGCTATGGACCCGCGCTAGAAGCCTTGGCTCACGTAACACGCGCCGAGAATTTAATAGACTTGTAGCGGCGGCGTACCCGAGCGGGGGAGCGGCGTCGGGGGTGGTTGGTAGGGGTACGTGCGCCCGGTGATACTCGATACCGGGGCGTACGGGATGCATGGAGCCGGGCGGAAGTGGGGCGAGGGATTGACGCGCCCTCCCGACCGAGGCGGCCCCAATCCCGCTCGACTGATTGCCCGAGCGTACGACCTCGTCGCCGAGTTAACGGCAACACTCGGGGCGCTCGCCGCCCTCGGCGTCGGGCTCGAGGCGCCGTCGGTGGCGGTCGAGGCGGCGGCCCTCTCGACCCGAGCGGCCGCCGCGCGCCTCGGTGTGACCCCCTACACGGTGAACGAATGGGCGCGGCTCGGGCGCATCCGGTACCGCCAGGACTCTCCTAGCGGTCGGCGCTACTTCCGCGAGGCTGACCTAGCGGAATACGAGGCGGCGCACCGTCCGACGCTAGACTTTTGCCCCGCTGATTCGTATGGTGCCCCACATGGACCCACTAGAATTGCGGACCATACGGTACGGCCTCGGATTGACACAGAAGCAGCTCGGCATGGCGCTGAACGTCTCGAATGTAAAAATCAGCCGGTGGGAGCACGGGCTCGGCGCCGTCGGCCCCTTGGTGAAGCGCGCCCTTTTGCATCTGGCGCAGCAACATGGCGTGTCCCTCCCAAAAAGCCCGCTCGGTGATGGCGGAACGCGCGTGCCACGCCTAGAGCCAGACTTGCCACTCTCGACACGGGAGGCGGCGGCACTCCTCGGGGTCACGCCCTATACGTTGAACGAATGGGCACGCTTGGGGCTCATTCGCTGCACGCAATATACCCCGCGCGGCCGCCGCTACTTCTCACGCAGCGACGTAAAGGAATACATCGCCACGCACACGAGTGAGCACGGCGGGCGCCCGGGAGCGCTCACGTTACCGGCAAGCCTCAATCGGCGACCGACAAAGCACAAGCGCCGCCGCACCCTTCCCGGTGCGGGTCAGCCGTGTGCACCTGGCGCGGCAGCATGGACAGGGCCGCCAAACGACCCCGAGCGACGCTAATGGCGGTCTTTAAGTGGCGCGACGGATGGGCGCATGATTACCGCGATTCGACCGGCGTACGACGTCGGACCTGGCACCCGACCCAGGACGAGGCAAAGGACGAGGAGCGCCGGCTCGGAACGAGCATTCGCGGTCGGCACCGGCTCCGGCCCCGGGTCGACCCACGGTCGACGGTGGCGGCCTATGCCGCACGCTGGCTCGAGACGATCCGGCCCCCGACCCTGAAATACCAAGCCTTTACCGCGCACGCGGCCGCCGTGCGGCTCTACATCGCCCCTCGGCTCGGTACGGTCCGATTGATCGACCTTCGCCGCTCCGACGTGAAAGCGTTTCTTACCGGGTGCCAGCGGCAAGGCGTGAGCGGGCGGCCCCTCGAGCGTGGCTCGGTGCGGGTGATTTATTCGGCGCTCCGGGCGATGCTGAACGCCGCAATCGATGACGAGCTGGTAACCGGCAACGTCGCCGCGAAGCTCGGGCGCAAATTCCGGCTGCAACCGACGGCGCACGAGCGCCAGGCTGCCACTGCGCAGCGCGTGCTTGAGCCAGGCGAGCGCCGAGCACTCCTCGACGCTGCCCGCGCCGATGGCGATGGCGGATGGTATCCACTCCTCCTGACTTTCGACCGTGCCGGCTTGCGGGTTGGCGAGGCGCTTGCCCTCGAGGTATCCGACGTGCGCTTTGAGGCGTACAAGCTCCGCGTCCGCCAAGCCATCGACGGGAAAACGCGCGAGCTGGAAAGCCCCAAGCATGGGCCGCGCGAGGTCGACTTGAGCCCGAACCTCGCCGCGGTGCTCGACGAGCAAATCAGCTTGCTCGAGAAAGCGGCCGCTGCGAGCGGGAAGAAGCGCGGGAGGTGGCTCTTTCCGTCGACCGCTGGCACGCCGCTCGACGCCCATAACGTGCGCCGAGCGCTGCGTCGGCTCTCCAAAGTCGCCGGACTCGAGCATGTGACGCCCCACGACTTGCGGCACACGTTCGGGTCAACACTCGCCCTGACCGAGCTGCCGCAGTACGTGCAGCAACAAATGGGCCACCGAGATATCAACACCACGATCGGAACGTATGGGAGCGCGTTTCAGGCACGCCCAAAACGCGGCGTGCGAGCAATGGACGAGGGCATGCGGGGAGTCAGCCAGCGTGCTAGTGGTGACAAAGTGGTGACAATCGGACGGGGAAGAACACGAGGGGAGGAGGTAACCGATGGAGATCCTTCATGAGCCGTGCCGGGATCGAACCGGCGACCCGCTGCTTAAAAGGCAGCTTGTAGCCCCACCGTGGTCCATGTCGGGACACCTGAAGGCATGGATTATTCGCCACTTAGCAGCTCGGGGTGAGGGTATGGGATGTGCTTCCATTGCCCCTCGTGGTGACAAAGTGGTGACAACGCACGCGTTGCTAGCGTGCTAGCGGTGCGAGGTGGCGAATGGAAGATGAGGGGCGGGCATTCGGAGGCGAGTTCCGAACACTATCCACACCCCCTACTGTAAGATCTTCGGTAGAGACAGAAGAACAAGCTAACGCTTCTTTGCCGGATCTAGGCAAGGCTAGGGAAAGAGGGGAGTCTGAGGGGAGAGAACCAAGCGGCCCGGTTGATAACGCATGGGCTCGCGCGCTCGCGTCGATCGAGGCGTGCCGCCGCGGCGTGTGCGCGTATCGAAACCCCGAGGCACCCCGTGACGGCCGAGCGGCCGCTAACGGGTGCGACGGCTACCACGCAAGCCGTGGGCTCGAACCCGATGGCCGCCCGGTTGTGCGCTGGTCACTCTGCCCGCGCCATCGCGTGTGGTGGGTCGCCGAGCGCATGCGCCGAGCCACGCGACGGGCCGAGCTATGAGCGAGCCCGGGTACTGGCTACCGCTCGGGGTCTTTCTCTTGCTCATTCTCGCCGACCGGCCGTGCTCGGCATGCGGGCGCCTCTTGCGCCACCGGCTCGATTGCCGCCGGCGCCCGGCGCACCGGGTATGAGCCCGCCCCGGGGCGTCGTCGTCGAGGTCTACGGGTTACCGCGGCCCGCCGGGTCAAAGCGCGTTTTCCTCGTCGGCAAAGATCGCCGGCCCGTCGTAACCGACGATTGCAAGGGCGGCCCCGATTGGCGGGCGTCGGTTCAGCATGCCATTGCGCGCGTGCACCATGGCGCGCCGCTCGACGGCCCCCTAGAGCTTTCGTTGTACTTCACGGTACCGCGGCCCCGGGGGCATTTTGGGCGCCGGGGGCTCCGCCCGAGCGCGCCGCCCTACCCGGCTCGCAAGCCCGACGTGACTAAGCTCGTGCGGGCGGTCGAGGATGCGGCAACGGGGCTCCTCTGGCACGACGACGCGCAGATAGTCACGCAAGCCGCGGCCAAGCGGTATGGCGAGCGGCCCGGCGTAATCATCCATTGCCGGCGCCTCGAGGGCGCCGAGGAGGGGGGGGCTAACGATGACGTCGGTGGTATGGGCCGCGGGCGGCAAGGGGACGGTGCAGCTCGCGACCCGGATACCGAGGAGCCTACACAAGCGCCTAAGGCTCGCCGCGTTTGAAAGCGAGGCGACGCTTTCCGAATGGGTTACCGAGGCGCTCGTTGCGCACCTCGAGCGCTGCACGGGCCGCAAGGGCAAAAAAGCGGCCGACGTCGAATAGGGGCGGAGCGACGCATTGCACCCTCGGCTCGAGCCCTGCACGTATTGCGGCTTGCCTGCGGCGACTCGCGACCATGTGTTGCCGCGGGTCTTAGCGAGCAGTCTTCAACTCGCCGGCTTGGAGAACGCGCCCGACCGTACAACGGTGCCTGCGTGTCACGAATGCAACGCCGTCCTCGGTGCCCGGGTCTTTCCGTCGCTTGCTGCCCGCCGCAACGCCGTGCATGCGAGCCTCGCCAAGCGCTACCACTCGATCCTGCACGCGCCGCGATGGGCGCCGGAAGATATCGCTGCCCTCGGACCAACGCTGCGCTTGGCAGTCGAACGGCAACAGTACATCCGAGAAGTCACCCTAGACCGCCTCTGTTGGCCCCGGCAACGCGTTGCCCGGCCCGTACCGGCCAGAGAGAACACAAACGGGTGCGGACCGCCGCCGGAGCGCTCTACGCCCGGGCAACGCGTTGCCCCTCCTCGCAAGCATCGACGTCGCAGCGAGCCCACGGGGGAGCCAATTCCCTGCCCCTCATGCGGCGCGAGATTCCGGCCCCGGCGCCGATGGGCGCGCTATTGCTCGGGTCGGTGTCGAATGGCGGCATGGGATAAGGCACATCCGAGGAGCACAGCCTAGCCCTTGCCTACCCGGGCACGTAGCGCGTAGAGTCTCTAGTGTGACCCGCAAGGGAAACGGAAAAGTAACGGAAACCGTCAAGCGTTTGCTCGCTATCGAGGGGCGCCTCGGTACCGTCGAGCATGCGGTGGTCGCCGTCGAGGCGCGTGTCGGTGCGGTCGAGCGCGCTGTTGTTGCCGTCGAGGGCCGCGTCGCCGGGGTCGAGCACGAGGTGCGCGAGCTGCGCAGCGATCTTAACGCGGGCGTCGGTCGGCTCCTCGACGGGCTCAAGAGCCTCGAGGCGGCCATTGACCGAGTGGCGGAAATCCGCCCCCGGCTCGACGCCCTCGAGGTCCGGGTCGACCGATTGGAGCGCCCCGCATGAGAGAGCATCTCGTTACCGCCCTTGACGCCGTCTTTCTGCTCGTCGTCGGGCTCCTCTGCCTCGCCCTCGCTATCCTGATTGGCTTTATGGCGGGGCCGGCGGGCTTCTTGCTCCTCGGCCTCTTGCTGTTTGGCAATTGGGGCAGGATCGTCCTCGGTATCGTTCGCGGCGGCGCGGGGCTCGACCGTTGGGCACGCCGGCGCCTCGGCGTCGACTAGCGCGGGAAAGTCGTTTCCGCCTCGGGCCAGTTTTCGGCGCCGACGGTTTGCGACGCCGCCCGGGTGCCGACTATGAGCGGGCCGCCGACGTAGGTGCTAACCTTCGGTAACGTCAACAGCCACGGGACCGCCTCGGGGCTACGGACCGCCGCGCTCAGTACCTTCGGCGTCCCTTGCGTGACAATTTCCCGCGCCGTCGGGTAGAGCGCCGCGGGGGTGAGGTGCGGGAGCCCGAGCAATTGCGCGCCCCCGCCGCCAATAATCGTCGCGAGCGGCCCCCCGGCGCTCCATCGTTTCCCGCCCTCGGCAATCGTTTGGATGACGGTGCGCATCGCGTCGTAATGCTCACCCGCCGTGTAGCGTTGCCCCTCCGGGCCAAGGTCTTTCCACGCCTGCACAATCTCTTCCGGGGTGCCCTTGGATACGTCTTGCCACCATCGCGGGAGCGCATACCCGGGCTTGAGCACCTCGGCCGCCTTACCCGCTACCGGTCCGGTTTCCGCCGTACCCGTTAGGACGGGACGCAGCTCCTCGACCGCGTCGACAACGGGCGCCGCTTTCGACGCGACGAGTGCGGGCACGTAGCGCAGGGCTTGGGCGGGCGCCTCGAATGTAGCGCCTCGAGTAAAGGCGTTCCCTAGACGCCGCACGGCGCCCCCGGGCTCCGCCGGCGGCGTGCCGAGTATCTTCTCGCTTAAAATCTGCGTCCCTTCACCTATAGCGCTTCCGACCCCGGCGGCGCCCATGCCCACCGGTATCGCCGCCTCGGGGCCGAGGGGCGCCGCGAGCGCGGTGCCCGTCGTGCCAAACACGGTAGCCCCGAGAATCGACGGAACCTGGCTCCTGAGCGGCCA
>Ga0126372_10000672_pt1 | contig 12504 bp, 10 predicted proteins | sample PanSoiMetaPlot_6_FD_92762 | JGI IMG/M metagenome (GOLD analysis project Ga0126372, IMG submission 92762) | Tropical forest soil microbial communities from Panama - MetaG Plot_6 | ecosystem: Environmental > Terrestrial > Soil > Tropical forest > Bulk soil | place: Panama | collected 2016-02-17
GGCTGATCGCGATTGCGGTCATGTCCAGTACTTTCATGGAAGTCCTGGACACGACCGTGGTTAACGTGTCGCTGCCGCATATTGCCGGCAGTTTATCGGCCAGTGTTGACGAGGCAACCTGGACGCTGACGTCCTACCTCGTGGCGAATGCCATCGTTCTCCCCATGACGGGGTGGCTAGCCAACAATTTCGGGCGAAAACGGCTCCTGATGGCTTCGGTTACGGGCTTCACCCTGGCCTCTTTCTTTTGTGGACTCGCGCCTTCGCTACCGTTTTTGATCATCTTCCGTGTCATACAGGGGGCGTGTGGCGGAGGACTGCAACCGCTCTCGCAGGCCATCCTGCTGGAAGCCTTTCCTCCTGAAAAACGTGGCCAGGCAATGGCATTTTGGGCGCTGGGGATCGTAGTCGCGCCCATGTTGGGACCCGTCGCGGGGGGATGGATTACCGACAACTACAGCTGGCGTTGGGTCTTCTACATCAACGTGCCCATCGGCATCATCTCGATCCTGCTGACGCAATTGTTTGTTTTTGATCCTGCTTACCTGCGGCGCAAGGCCACGAGCATCGATTACTGGGGTATCGGGCTGCTGGTACTCGGCATGGGTTGCCTCCAGATTATGCTGGACAAAGGGCAGGAGGAAGACTGGTTCGCCTCCCGCTTCATAGTCACGCTTGCGGTCTTTGCTATCGTGGGTCTGGGTGGCCTCATCATTCGCGAGCTCGTGACGGCTCACCCTATCATTGACCTTAGCGTTTTCAAATATCGCTCCTACGCGATCGGCACCTTTTTGATGACCGTCGTGGGATTTGTGCTCTACGGCAGCACGGTTCTGCTACCGCTGCTCATGCAGGAGTTGCTGGGCTACACAGCGACTCACGCAGGCGTCACCAATTTTCCCCGAGGCTTTGCTTCGTTTCTGGCGATGCCGTTTATCGGCATTCTTACCAGCAAGGTGGATACTCGCAAGCTCCTATTCGCTGGTGTGATCCTATCGGCCGGCGCCATGTATATGCTGTCACGTCTCAGCCTGGACGCTGGGTTCTGGAACTTTTGGTGGCCTCTGATGCTACAGGGGGCGGCTCTGGGCCTCATTTTTGTGCCTCTGACCACGGTTACGCACGATCCGATCCCGCGCGAGCGACTGGGTAATGCCACCAGCATCTTCAACGTGATGCGCAATATCGGCGCCAGCATCGGAATCTCAATCGTAGAAACCCTTCAGTTCCGGTTCATGCAAAAGCACATCAACACCCTTAGCAAGAATGTATCTGCTTCGAATCTGACAGCCCAGAACATGATCTCCAGCTTGCAGCAGAGCTTCATGGCTCAGGGGGCCGATGTAGCCACGGCGACCAGGCGTGCTTACGGTGCAATCTGGGCTATTCTCAACCGGCAGGCCGCGATGCTTTCCTATAACGAGGTGTTCTTCATTCTGGCCATTGTCTTCCTGATGATGGCCCCTCTGATCCTGCTCATGAGAAGGCCCAGGGGTGGCGGAGCCGCTGTGGCTCACTGATCGGACGGAACGAATCGCTGGTACTTCAACTCACGAACTTTGCTGGGGCGATTTCTGTACAACTTGAAAGCCTCTTGATCGAATCACATTACAAGAGCCATGCGATTAGGCGAAGGCGTCAAGATTGGACTGGATACGATGATCTCCGCCGTGGCCCTCAGCTGGAATGTTCTGAGTTGTTTGGCGGACACGGCCTTAGATCTCGTTTTCGGCAGGCAGCTACCCGAACCAGATCTGAAGAGCGTGGCGGAGGCGCCTGAACCGGGAGCTGTCAGCCGTCTGCGTCCGCCTAAAGTCATCCCCAGAACTTCGCGCAGTATGGTTCGCAGGGATAAAGTGGCTTGAAACGACTGCGTGCGGCTAGCCACCCCAAGCCCAAAACTTCACCTTATGAGGGTTGCTTTGTGACTTCGCGGCTAGCGGTGCGCTATCATCAATCGTGATGGCTGACGCTCATCCCTTTCATACCGACGATTCTCGCCTTACTCCCATTGCCGACAAGGTGTTAAGAGGAGAACGGCTCAGCTCCGGCGACGCCCTCACCTTGTACCGCACCAGGGATGTTTTGGCCGTTGGTTGGCTGGCGAACCGGGTACGGGAGCGGATGCACGGCGACAAGACTTATTTCAATGTGAATCGCCACATCAATCCCACGAACGTGTGCGTGGCTGCGTGTCGTTTGTGCGCCTTCGGACGCAAGAAAGATGCCCCCGGCGCATATACGATGGCGCTTGAGGAAGCATTCCAGACCGCCGCTTCCGGCTATAGCGAGGCGGTTACTGAGTTTCACATTGTCGGCGGACTGCACCCTGATCTTCCATTCCAATACTTCCTGGATCTTTGCTCCGGCCTGAAACAGCATTTTCCCCAGGTCCACTTGAAGGCATTTACGATGGTAGAAATCGCATACCTAGCGAAGCGGGCGAAGCTTTCGATCAAGGAAACTCTGGTGCATTTGAAGGCAGCCGGGGTTGACTCATTACCCGGTGGCGGCGCTGAAATATTCGCCGACCGAGTCCGACACATCATTTGCGATCACAAGATTGATGGTGAGCAATGGCTGCAAACGGCTAAACTGGCTCACCAACTCGGTCTGAAATCGAACGCGACGATGCTGTATGGCCACGTGGAGAACGACGAGGATCGGGTGGATCATCTGCTGAAATTGAGAGCCCTTCAGGATGAAACTGCCGGGTTCCAGACGTTCATTCCCCTCGCTTTCCACCCTGAGAATACCCCTTTACAGCACCTGCCGAAGACTAGCGGAGTGCTGGACATCCAGCAGATTGCCGTCAGCCGACTGGTGCTTGACAACTTTTCGCATATTAAAGCTTATTGGCAAATGCTCACGCCAAAGATCGCGCAAATCTCGCTGCGTTTCGGTGCGGATGACATTGACGGCACGGTAGTCGAGGAGAAGATTTACCACGATGCAGGCGCGACTACCCCGCAGGGCATGCGTCGGGAGGAACTGATTCGGCTCATCCGCGAGGCCGGGCGTGAGCCAGTGGAGCGCGACACCTTGTACCGCCCGGTTACGCGCACGGAAACATCAGTGACGGTTGCAGTCTAGTCTCAGATACGCGCCAAAATCGAGCAAGTTACTCTAGGCGAAATACGATCGTGACGTCAGTCGTACTGGAGGTGGCGCGGTGATTTAGCTCGGACGGTTGATAGTGCCACAGCCGCACGGCTGTTTCTGCCGCCCGCGCCAGTATCGGGCTTCCTTTCATAAAGCCAATCGATGCAACCTTTCCTTGCTCATCGATAGTTAGACGAAGCACCACCGGTCCTTCAATCCGCAGACGCTTGGCTTCCGGTGGATAAACAGGCGTGACACGGTGCTCGAGGCGAGCCGGCGTGAATCCTTCCGAGGTAGCCAACACCGGGGAAGGCAAGCGCCCAGGAGATGAGAGAACGCTCTTCAGCTCGGCGTTGTCTTCTGTCGCCAGCGAGGTGATGGCCGCTGGCGCGACCTCATTGTCCGCCTCCGGAGTCAACTTTCGAGTGTTGACAGACGCGGCTTGAGGTTCAGGGCTTGAAGTACTTTCTGGCGGCGATGCTTTCACAATCAGTGGTTTGCGCTCATTTTGACCATCCCGCTTGTGAGCGTGAGGTTCGCGCAGCAGAACGGAAGTGGTGATGGCCGCAGGCGGCTTTGCAACGACTGGGTGCTGTGGCCTGGGCGGTGTCGCCTTGCTCGCTTCCGCGGCGGACCTATGTCCCCACATCCATACAAAAACCGCCGTCGCGACCAGGGCGAGCAGCACGGCAGCGGCAACCCCGCAGACTAGCGCCAATCGTAATTGCCGAGGGACCCGCCAGGCCCTGGAATCGTCATTCGTTTCCCGGAGGCCGGGCTCTCGCGGCGCAACCTGCACCAAGCTCGGCGCAGGGTCGGCCGCAGCATCCGGAGTCACAACGAAGTCCGCAGGCGACGTGGGCTGGACATCGTCGTCGGTTGAGGTGATTGCGGATTTTGCGAAACAGGCTAGCGTCAACAGAATCTCGATGTGTTGTTTGGAGAACACCGACGGTTGATCGGAAAGAGCTTCCAGAACGCCTATGATCGACCCTTCGTCCGCGACTGGCGCAGCCACGATCGAACGTACCCCTAGTCGTGCGCAGGCTGCTTGGTCTACACGCGCATCGGTTCGAGAATCGTCGCAAATCAGCACAACCCCATTACGGAGACATTCTGCTGTGAAGCCCGAACGTTCGTCCAAGGCAGTGCCCTCTGGCGGAGCCATGTCGCCAATAGCGGCGCAACAGACAACCCTGCCGCTGGGGTGGGGACGCAGTGCCAGCGCAACCCCCCGCGCCCCCGTCGCGGCCGACGCTTGCGCGACGATACGCTCCATCAATTCAGTTCGTTGCAACGCCCCCGATTTGATTTTTTCGCCCAGAATAGCCAGCGCGAGGGATGCCGTCGAACCGGGATCGTCTGCTTGGTCGAATGCCGGTTCTTGCCAGGGAGGTGCAAGAGGGAAATCCTGAACATCTCGGGAGGGAAGTGGGCCCGAGTTTGACATTTTTTAGTTGTCTCCGTATAGAAAAGCCTTCAGCTGGTTCCCGAAGCGACGCCAGGCAAAATTAGGGCCAAACGGTCATCTTGTCAATATCAGAAAGTACATTATGTTTCCCCAAAAGCGGAAAGCCCGCATGTTTTGCCACCTCTCGCAAATTGCACTCTCCTCCTACCGGATGGGTGTAAAATCTCAAGTTGAGGACAAGCTTCACGGGATCTCACCCCGTCTTCCGAGGCTCGAATGAATGTCCATTTCACTTATAAGATCAATCGCACCCCCGATGTTGAAAAAGATATAAACCACCAGATTGAAAAATTGAAAAAACGGCTTCAGGTGTTCCGGCCGGAATTAATACACCTGAAGGGAATCGTCGAGCAGAACTCGCCACGGGAAGGATTTCTGGTCTCTCTGAACCTCCGTCTGCCGTCCGGGCAGATGGCAGTACAGGAGACAGCTTCGGCCGCGAGCCCAGCCTTAAAGACGGCTTTCGACGAGCTGCTGAAGCAACTTACGAAACATAAGGACATGCTGCGAAGCTCGCACCGCTGGGCGCGAAGACGCTCGGCTGCGGGCCGCGGGGGCGAGACTCAGGGAGTGCCATTCGAACAAACGATCGCAGCCGTTCAGCCTCCGACCGTGTCCCCCGAGGATATCCGCTCCTATGTGGACGCCAATCTTACCCGCCTCGAGCGCTATGTCGATCGCGAGATTCAGTACCGCGAAGCCACTGGTCTTTTGCTGGCCGACAGCATAAGCCGCGAAGAAGTCGTTGACGAGGCGGTAGCTCGCGCCTTGGGCGACGGTGTGGATAAACCGGAGCGCCTCACCCTAGAGCCCTGGCTTTATCAGCTTTCCATCCGTGTGCTGGATGAACTGGCTTCCGGTAGCGGCGAAGGTCCGGAGTCGGTTCGGCTGGAGGACTCGGCGCGCCAGTTCAACGTTCGCGCTACCGACGAGCCACACCTGCAGTATCACCAGCCCGACGAATCTCTAACCCGAGAAAACACCATTGCCGACGTGCGGATCGCCACGCCAGAAGAAATTGCCTCCTCCGATGAGATGGTGGCGATGATGTATCTGGTCTTGCGCAGGGCTTCCGATGTGGACCGCGAGGCGTTCATCCTCAACGCCGTGGAAGGATTCACGGTTGCGGAAATCGCGGCGATCACCGAACGTAAGACCGACGAAGTGAGGGCATCGATCGGAGCTGCGCGCGAACAACTGCGAAAATCTTCCCCCGTAGCCAACCGCCTTGGGGATAAGTTGCTACAAAAGACCGGCACCATTTTACAAAAGACCGGCACCATTTAAGGTTCGGCACCGAGGAGAAGGTGAATATGATCACGCGCGAACAAATCCGTGAGCTGGCGAAATTTCACGCGACGGGAGGGGCTTGTGCTCTCAGTTTCTACTTCCAGCCGCACACACCGCAAAACAAGTCTCATCGCGAAGAAGCCATCCTGGCTAAGGATCTGGCCCGCAATGCGCTTCGGGAAGCGGAAAAGAACGGCCGCAATGGAGGCATTCGCACGGATTTGAATCGCATCCTCGAATTGGCAGGTAATCTGCACGGAAACCAGGCGCGTGCCAAGGTCGTATTTGCTTGCGCAGCGAAGAATCTATGGCGCGAATTCGATCTGCCCCCGTTTCTGCCTGGTACGCAACTTTTTGTGAACCAACGCTTTCATCTGAGACCGTTGGCAGCCCTGCTGGGAGCGCAGCCGAGATTGGGGGTCGTTCTCGTGGACCGCAAACGCGCTCGGTTCTTTGATCTCGATCTAGATGAGCTGACGGAGCGAGAGGGCGCTTTTCACGAGTTGCCACGCAGGGGCCGCAGCGACGGTTTTGGAGGATACGACGCCGGACATGCTGAACGCCGCCTCGACGATGAAGCCATGCACCACTACAAGAATGTGGCCGAACGCTTGAAAGAAGAATACGAAAAGGGCCAGTTCGAGAGGCTGATTATTGGTTGCCAGGAAAGTATCTGGCCGGGCCTCGAGTCACATCTGCATGCTTATATCAAGCAACGACTTCTGGGGCATTTCCCCGCAGATGTAGCGGCCACTTCCAACGAACAGATCCGCGAACGTGCTCAGGGTATTCTGCACAACTGGCAGGACGGTCGTCGCCAGTCGCTGGTCCACGAGGTTCTGGGCCGAGCGCAACGCCACGGAAACGGAGCGACGGGTCTGCGCCGGGTTCTGCGATCGCTCGAACTAGGAGAGGTTCAAATCCTTCTCCTCGGGGAGAAGTTTCATGCACGAGCCATTGAGTGCCCACACTGTGGACACCTGGATGTTCATGTCTTGGAGCTCTGCTCCATTTGCGGACATCAGACACGCGAGCTCGAGGATGTTTGCGATGCCATCATTCCGCAGGCCATCGAGAGCGATATCGAGCTGTTCTACGTAAAAGAGGATCCGGAACTGGACCGGGTGGGAAACATCGCGGCCTTGCTCCGCTTCCGTGCCGACCAGAATAAACCAGCCATTCTTGCTGCGTCGTAAATTCCTGTGCCCAGGCCCGCCTGAAAACGGGCCTGTTCTTTACCATAGGGAAAGCGGATCGTCGCACGAGCATTTTCAGCTCCATGCCCAAGCTGCTATCCTTGCTGCCACCTTTACAGGCTTGGAGGTGACATGGGCTTTTCTCGCCGCAAATTCTTGACTACTGCTGCCGCCGGCTCGCTAGCGCTGGGTCTCAATACAGAAGGACAGACGATCTCTCCGCCATCCAATCGACCCTCCGGCTCGGGCGCAGGAAGGAAGCCAATCATAATTTGCGCCAATAATGGGTTTAATTACCTGGACGAGGCCTTTAACCTGCTTCGCGGGGGAGCTGACACGCTCGATGCCGCCTTGCGCGTCGTGCGTGGTCCGGAAGACGATCCCAACGATGACAGCGTCGGTTTGGGCGGAATTCCCAATGAAGAGGGGGTCGTGGAACTGGACGCCTGCTGTATGCACGGGCCGACCCGCCGAGCAGGAGCAGTGGGCGGCGTCCGCAATATTAAGAACGTATCTCTGGTCTCAAAGGCTGTCATGGAGCATACCGGCCACGTAATGCTGGTAGGCGAAGGCGCTGAGCGTTTCGCTGTCGCCGTGGGATTTCCGCGCGAGAACTTGCTCACGGATCGCTCTCGCAAGATATGGCTCCTGTGGAAGGAGTTCCACTCCAGCGGTGATTGGTGGGGACCCGGTCTGGCCAGCCCCAACTGGCAGGCTCCTGAGACCAAGCCGCAGTCGAGCCTTTGGCCGGAGCGCTGGAAAAAACTCGAGCAGATGGCCGCCGAAGTAGGAATCGATCCGGTGTTTCAAGAGCAGGTAATCCGGCGGGTGCTCTTTCCTCCTACAGGAACGATCCACTGCTCGGCTCTCAACGAAAAGGGAGAGATTTCAGGCTGTACCACAACCAGCGGCTTGGCTTTCAAACTACCAGGCCGCGTCGGCGACTCGCCCATCATTGGAGCCGGCTGCTATACGGATCAGGATGTGGGTTCGGCGGGCGCGACCGGCAGCGGGGAAGAGAACATCAAAGTGGCGGGCGCGCATACCATCGTCGAGAACATGCGCCATGGTATGGAGCCGCAGGAGGCCGGCATGGATGCCCTCAAACGCATTGCCCGCAATTACAACGGAGACATGAGCAAGCTGCGCTTCATTGATATGACGTATTACATTCTGCGTAAGGACGGTGCTTATGCCGGCGTATCGCTGTGGGAGGGATACGCTGCAGGCCATCTTCATAAGATCGCGGTTCACGACGGAACCAGAGGATCCGAGACCACTACGCCTTTGTTCAAGGGATTTTCGCAAGAATTCCCGCCGTTTCCTAAAATTCCGGAGGAGTTGAAGAAGAATTCGGTGTATGTGAAGTAGTTGGCGGTTCGTTGTCAAGAGTCGACGAACCCCGCCGACTGCTGGGACGACCTTTCTTACGCAAATCTGACCTTCACATCTGGCTTCTTGTCCAGATGAATGCTTTCAATAAATCGTACCTTCCCAGTGCTGAGGGTCATAATCACGGAAGAGGTTCGGGTGCCTTCGCCGAAGAAGCGCACGCCTCGCATGAGGGCGCCCTCCGTGACGCCGGTAGCGGCAAAGATCATGTGCTTGCCGGGAGCTAGTTCTTCGGCGGTATAGATTTTCTTCTTGTCCTTGATGCCCATGCGGGCTATGCGTTCCTCTAATTCCGGTTTGTTGATGACCAGTCTTCCCAGCATGTAGCCGTTGAGACAGCGAATGGCAGCGGCGGTTATGACACCCTCGGGAGCGCCGCCCGACCCCATAACGGCGTGCACGCCAGTGCCGATCACGGCGGCAGCAATCCCGGCCGAGAGGTCGCCATCGCCGATCAGCCGGATGCGGGCCCCGGCATTACGAATGTCGGTAATGAGTTTTTCGTGCCGTGGTCGGTCCAAGACGATGATGACCAGGTCAGCAACATCGCGTTCCAAGCGCTGGGCGATGTTCTTGAGGTTATCCGCGACCGGAGCGTCCAAGTCCACGCAGTTCTTACAAGAGGGGCCGACCACGATTTTCTCCATATAGCAATCAGGCGCATTGAGCAGACCGCCGCGTCCTGAAGCGGCCAGCACTGTGATCGAGCCCGGCGCACCCGTCGCGCAAAGATTGGTACCTTCCAAGGGGTCAACCGCAATATCGACTTCCGGGACGCTCGAGCCATCCGGGAATTGCGCGCCAACTCTCTCGCCGATATAGAGCATGGGTGCCTCATCGCGCTCGCCTTCACCGATGACAATCGTCCCCCGCATCGGGACCGTGTCCATGGTTTCGCGCATGGCTTCCGTGGCTACTTGATCAGCCAACTTGCGATCGCCTTTTCCCATGGTGCGGGCCGAGGCAATGGCAGCCTTTTCTACAACCCGGATAAATTCCAGCGCAAGATCCCTCTCAATATCTTGCCCAAAGCTCTTGGCCTGGGCGTCTGGCCTGGTCTCGGTTTCCATTGCAGTCCCCTTTCGAGCCGGTTTGAGAATATAAACCAAGGGGCCCACCAGGGGAAGTGGGCCAGATCACGTAGACGACTTGTACTCCGCCGCGCCTTGGGACTGCTGCGGTCAATTAACAGAGTTGGACGCTAGAAGATGTCAGCAACACAAACTCGCAACCAGTTGCCGCGGCGAAGCAGGAGCGCCCGCTCAGGATCGGGAATAGACTGGCAGCTTGGTGGCTACAACCTCGGCTGCTATCGGTTGCAGCCGTTGTGTTGTGTGCCTGGATGGCAAACAAAGACTGGACTGGACGTCGTCGCTGGCGGCTCACTGGGACATTTAGAGTGGTTTTTCGTTCCAAGCGCTTGGACGACGCGCCGAAGTGCCTCGCCGCCGCATGGAATCTAGCACAGGATAGCCCTGTTGGCGACCATCCCGAAAGCTGACAGCACTCGGGCTTAGCGGCTAAATGACTTTACCGCGGAAGCCTCGTCGTCCTTCACGTCGAACACGGTATATAGCTTCGTGATCTGCAGCAAATCGTGAACTTTCTTGGTGAGGTTGAGCAGTTTCAATTCGCCACCCTGGCTGCGAACCGTGGTGAAGGCGCTGACCAGTTCCCCGATGCCGGAGCTGTCAATGTAGTTAACGTCGCCGAGGTTAAGAAGGATTTTTTTGTTGCCCTTGCTGATCAGGTCGCGCACGGTATCGCGCAGGATGACGCTGCCTTCTCCCAAGGTGATGCGGCCGCTGAGATCCACGATGGTGACACCATCGACTTGCCTTGTATTGCTCTTCATGGTCACTGCGAGGCCTCCTTGCCGCCCACGGCTGGACCGTGAACGTGCTTGATAAGTTTGATTTCGGTGCCCACCGCGGACGGGTTGATTTCCACTTCGTCCATAAACGAGCGGATAAGAAAAATTCCGCGCCCAGATGTTTTCAGCAAATTCTCCGGCGCCAAAGGGTCGGGGATGGCAGTAAGATCAATGCCTTTGCCCTGATCCCTTATGGTAATGACGAATTTCCCGCTAGTGCGCTCAAATTCCAACAATACTTTCTTGGCCGGATCGTAGGCATTGCCATGCAGAACGGCGTTAATCGCTGCTTCCCGCACGGCCATGGCGATCTTCATTACTTCGTCATCGGCGAAACCAGCTTCGGTTGCCAGGTTGCTGGCTGTAGCTTCGGCACTGTTGACGGTCTCCAGAGTTGAATCGAGAGTGAAGGAGACCCGCTTATGGTTCATGGCAACAGGTTCTTGGCCGACCGCGATCGCGCGACTCCCAACTGTTCCGTACTCGCCGCCGCGGCCGTGCTTTTTGCCTAAGCTGCACGCCATAACCAGCGTGGCTGGCGAATCCGGTAGTTTGCCTGTCGGAGAGGGTAAATGTCAACGCGCAAGCCAGTCGGGAGGTAGCCACCGCAAATTCTGAGCTAGCTGCAGGCCTCATCCTTTCGCGAATCGCCAAGTGAATAGCTGCCGCCTACAGCGTGTTCCCCCCAACCCTGCGTGAAAACACGGTGGATTCCGGCGTCTTTATTGCAGTATTCTGCGCTTGGAATGAATCACACGCTGACCTTGACGGAACTGCTGGGCTCCAAGGTTTACGACGCCGAGGGAGCCATCGGGGGACGCGTGCGCGAAGTAGCTCTAACGCTGCAGGAAGATCCGGCGCGAATATCCACGCTGATTGTTAAGACCCGCACCGGGAACTGCCTGCTGGCATTCCATGCCGTGAAATCGATCAATGGCGGTGTTCGCGCCGGCACTAAGGCAGACGATTGGCCGCGCGACAGTGGGATGGAAGGATTGTTTCTCCTGGAGCGCGACCTACTCGATCAGCAGGTCATCGATGTGAACGGTCGCAAGGTCGTGCGGGTCAACGATGTGGACTTGTTGGAGGAGGTAATTGGTAATCACGTCGTCTTGAAAGTGGGTTCGGTCGATGTCGGAGCGCGCGGTGCGATTCGCCGTTTGTTGAAGGGGGTCGTTCCAAACACGGCTCTGCATGTCCTGCTGCGGCGTATTCCGCCGCGTGCCATCCCCTGGGAATTCGTTGATTTGATCGAAACCGATCCGGCTCGGCGCGTTAGGTTGAAAATTTCACATGACCGACTAGCCAAACTTCATCCCGCGGATATCGCCGACATTGTCGAGGAACTTGCCCCTGACGAGCGCGAAGCCGTATTCGAAACTTTGGACGAGGAAGTGGCGGCCGAGGCTTTGGAAGAGGTCGAACCGAAGCTGCAGAAAGCTATCGTCGAATCGCTCGATTCGGACCGGGCTGCCGACATCGTAGAAGAAATGGATCCCGATGCAGCAGCGGACTTGCTAAAGGACCTACCCGAGGAGCGCACCGAAGAGATTCTGGAAGAAATGGCGCCCGAAGAACGCGAAGAAGTCTCTGGCCTGCTCAGTTTCGAGGAAAACAGCGCTGCCGGTCGCATGACCACCGAGTACATCTCGCTGGGTAAAGATGCGACTGCGGAAGAAGCTATCGGTGCCCTGCGGAATTTTGAGGGCGGAGTGGAAACGGTCAGTACATTCTTTGTGGTGGATGCCGAGAGCAAGCTCGTGGCGGCCGTTCCCTTGGCCAAGCTGGTTCTAGCCGAGGGCCAAGAGCGACTGGTGTCTCTGGCCCAAGCGCCCTTAATCACCTGCCACCCTGATGCACGAGAAACTGAAGTCGCGGAGTTGTTCGACAAGTACAACCTATTGACCCTGCCTGTAGTGGATGATGAAAAGCACCTAGTGGGCGTCATCACTTCCGATGACGTAATCAGCCTTCTGCGATCGAAGCTATAGTTTTCTGCTGGCGCCAGCCGTCAGCCTGCCTTGAGCCAGATCAAAAGGTGCGAAAGCATACCTCACCGTCGTGGTCGCGAGACGGTCCCCTAAAGCACTTTCATAGTTACTATCAACCAGTGGATCAGAAACGGTAAGCTGTTAGGTGGCGATTGTCCGCTCACCTACATGGCGCGCGCCTATTCCAAC
>Ga0126372_10000675_pt1 | contig 12494 bp, 12 predicted proteins | sample PanSoiMetaPlot_6_FD_92762 | JGI IMG/M metagenome (GOLD analysis project Ga0126372, IMG submission 92762) | Tropical forest soil microbial communities from Panama - MetaG Plot_6 | ecosystem: Environmental > Terrestrial > Soil > Tropical forest > Bulk soil | place: Panama | collected 2016-02-17
CAACACCAGGGACTTAGGACGACTTGACTTGTGATCTTGTGGTTGCTGGCCGGCGGGAGCGCTGTGTGGGGTGGGCGCGGGGCTGTGTGGCCTGGTGGTGGGGGGTGATACCGGCGGTGGGTTTGTTGGTGTGGTGGGTGTGTTGATCCACCGGATGTGGGGAGGCTCCTGGTAAGAGATCAGGTGTCAACGCCGGTCTCAACGCCAGGAGCCTCGGGTGTCTTCTTACTGTGCCAGTGTCGGGTTGGGCAACCCTGCTGTGGGGAACGCGGTGGTGCCGGCTGGGTTGGGTGGGGCGGACGGGTTGCCGGCGGGGATGGTCGCGGTCCGGGTCGCTGATGTGGCCGGTGGGGGTGGTGGTTCGGCGTTGGTGGTGGCCGGTGGTGGGTCGGTGCGCTCGGGTGAGTCGTTGGTGTTTTGTCATCCGGTGGTGGTGGCCCCGGCGGTGGTGGGTCGGGATGGGCGGGTCTTGGCCGGTGGCTGGCTGCCTGATCATGTGCGGCTTGGGTTATTGGAGGCCGAACTGGGGCAGGGTGTGATCGAGGAGGTGGTGGCCGCTGGTGATCGGGTGGACCCGGTGCAGCGGTTGCGGATTATGTCGGCGGGGTTGACGGTCCGGTTGGTGATCGCGATGACGTTGATGCCGGAGGCGTCGGGGCGGGAGGTGTTGGCCCGGTTGGTGGGGTTGGTGGCGAAGGTGCCCTTCGCGCGGGCGTGGCAGGTGCCGGGCAGCAAGGTGATCACCGGGTGGCGGCGGCGGGTGGGCGCCGATGTGCTGCGGACGTTGTTTTGGCGCTCGGCCGGGCCGGTCACCTCGGTGCAGGACCCAGCGGGGCGGTTGGGGGAGTTGCTGGTCTGCGCGGTGGACGGGTTCCAGGCGCGGCTGGCTGACACCCCGGCCAACCGGGACCGTTTCGGCGGGTCGGGCACCAGCGAGGGGGGCGGGTCGTTCCCGCAGCTGCGGGCGGTGCTGGCCACGGCCTGGACCGGCCGGGCGGTGCTGGGCGCGGCGGTGGACGCCAGCAGTGTCGGGGAACAGACGCTGCTGGCGCGGCTGGTCGCCGACCATCCGGAGGTGTTCGGCCCGGGCCGGGTGTTTTTGGTCGACCGCAACTTCCTGGGCTACGACCTGATCACCGGGATCGTGGCCTGCGGGGCGCAGCTGGTGATGCGGGTCAAGGCCGGGATCACCCTGCACCATGTGCGGTGGCTAAGCGACGGCTCACAACTGGTCTACCTGAGGGCCCCGGACCGGTGTTCGGTGCTGATGCTGCGCGCCGTGGAATACACCGTCGAAACCCCCGACGGGGCCAGCGAGCTGTTCTGCCTGGCCACCACCCTGCTCGACCACCACACCTACCCCGCCGCCGACATCCGCGACGCCTACCCCAAACGCTGGGCCGCCGCGGAGACCACCATCGGGGAGAACAAGTCCACCATCACCGACGCCGGCCCCTCCCGCGGCCCGATCCTGCGCTCACAAGAACCCGCACTGGTCGAGCAGGAGTTCTGGGCCTGGCTAACCGGCTGCCAACTCACCCGCAAAGCCGCCGCCACCGCCGCCGCCAGCGCCACCAACCCCCGCCCAACCCCGGCCAGCCCCCCAGACACGACAACATCACCCAACACCGCCGTGTCCACCGGCCAGATCTCATTCACCGGCGTCCGCAACGAAGCCACCCGCTCAATGACCCAAACCCTGGTCACCGCCACCACCACAACCGCCGCCCTGACCGCCCACGCCCACGCCGCCGCCGACATGATCCTGGCCAACCTGGTCACCACCAACCGGCAACGCAGCTCCGAACGCAAACGCAAACACCAACCCCGCTTCCCCCATACCACCGTCACGAAACCAACCAGAACCGGCCACGGGAACATCACCATGTTCCACCCGCACACCACCAGCCCACCCACACCACAACCACCCGACACCTCATAACACCCACACCCAAACGCCCCTACGACCCCCCCATCCCGGCCCCGTGGAAGCCACGCCCACCCGAGCGCATATCGGGTTATCCGCATACCCGCCCCACAACCAACCCACACACAATCAGGCCGAAGCAAACACCACCCCGGATCTTGTTATACACCCAAAGTCCCTGGTGTTGGGCGCAGGAGCGGCGGCGCCTCGACCTGCCGGGCATCAAGGCGGAGTGGACCGAGACACACAACGGCACCGCCAAGTTCGATCTGGACGTCGCCGCCACCATAGGCCCGTCCGGAGTGGACTGCGTCATTGAGTACGACACGGACCTGTTCGATGACACCACGGTCGTCGGTTTCGCCGACGGTTACCGCCGAGTCCTCGAACGCGCACTCACGGAGCTTTCCAGCAGCACGGTGGTGGACCAGACTGGGGGCCTGCTGTGAACAATTGCGAGCGATCGTGAGGCGCGCGAACAGCAACAGGGCCAAGTGGTTTCTCGCCGACACGGCCAAGCTTCGCCACGAGGTCCAGCTAATCTGCTTTCCGCACACGGGTGGGTGCGCCTCGACATACCGTGAGTGGCTGGCGGATCTGGCGACGGCGATGGACGTTCTTCCGGTGCAGCTACCCGGCCGCGAAACGCGCATACGCGAGCCGTTCGCAACGGACATGCGCCGCCTGGTGGACGAGTTTGCCGATCTGCTGCAGCGGTCCGGCTTCCATCGGATCGCATTGTTCGGGCACAGCCTCGGCGCTGTCATCGCACTCAAGGTGTGCCAAGCCATCGAGCGCGCCGGTACCGAGGTTGCGCATCTGTTCGTGTCCGGGCACAAGGCGCCCCCCGCCTTACCGGTTCGCATGCACCATCGACCCGGCGCCCCATTTTCTGTCTCACCGGACGCGAGTGACGGATTGATAATTGAATCGCTCGCCGGGCTCGACATGGATATGACGGACTGGCTCGTTTCCAATGACCTACGAGAAGTGTTCATGCCGGTGCTCCGTGCCGATATGCGGTTGCTCGCCACGGCGGAAATCGGCGGTGAGCTGGTCGACGCGCCGGTGACGGCGCTCGGCGGTCGCGAGGATCCCCTGCTCCTGGACTATGACCTCGGGGAGTGGGCACGGGTTACGCGGACCCATTGCACCGTGCACCAGTTACCGGGCCGGCACTTTTACCTCGGCTCGCAAGGACCGGCTGTCGCCCGGCTCGTGCGGGACCGGCTGGGTGAGGAGCTCGGGAAGCGGGGTGAACCGGGCGCACCGACTCAGCAGGGCGACTGATAAAGCTGGCTGGCCACTTTTCTCCTCGGCGCATCATATTCAGCAGTGCAGATCGGACAGGGCCTGGTCAAGCGCGGTCACGATTTCGTCCACCTCGGGCTCCGTGATGACCAGCGGCGGCATGATCGTAATGGCCGGCCAGGCGGCGAGCGTGGAGACGAGGACTCCGCGCTCCTCCATCGCCAGCCTGAGCGTATTCGCGGACAACGCGGCGTGCGGAGCGTCCGGGCCGGTGGCGACTTCGACCGCGAACAGCAGGCCCGTACCGCGTACCGCGGTCACCCCTGGATGCTTTTCCGCGACCTCGACCAAATCGTGATGCAGCTTGGCGCCGCAGCGTATGACGTTGTCCAGCACGCCCTCGGTCGTAAGGGCCGCTATCACGGCGATCGATGCGGCCAGCGCCAGCGGATGCCCGTCGTTCGTCGCGCCGATGAACATCGGCCGGTCGAATGGCAGCCGGAGGATCTGCTCGTAGATTCCATCCGACAGGACCACCGCCGACAGGGGGGCGTATCCGGAGGTAAGCCCTTTACCCAGCGTGAGAATGTCGGGCTGGATGGGGACCTGCTCGCTGCGAGTGAAGGCACCAGTCCGGCCCATGCCCGTCGTTATCTCGTCAACGATCAGGTGGATTCCGTGTTCTCGACACAGGCGCTCGAGCGATCGCAGGTAGTCATCACCGAGGATGTGGCCGCCCTCGCCGACGATCGGTTCGATGAGGACGGCGGCTACCCGGTCGGGTCCGAAGTCCGTGATCTGGCGCTCAAGACCGCTCGCCTCCTTGTCGCCGCCCGCCGGCTCGAAGGGCCCACGGGCATGCCGGACGCCGGGTATCAGCGGACCGCAGGATTCGTGGAGGTACGGCAGCCCGGTGAGCGCGCCCGCCCCCGCGCCGAGGCCGTGGAAGCCATGCCACAGGGCGAACACGGTCTCCCGCTCGGTCGCGCCCGCGGCACGATGCAAAAAACGCGACAGCAACACCGCAGCCTCCACCGCCTGCGCGCCATTGCTGCAATATCGCACCTTGTTCAGCTGCGCGGGAAGGTGCGCGATGAGGGCCGAAGCCGCCTCCGCGGAGATCGCGCTCGGCCGGCCATAGCCGATCATATTGGCATACGGCAGCGTGTCGAGCTGACGTTTCATGGCCGCGATAACCTGCGGATTATCGTATCCGAGTGTGACATTCCACAGCCCAGAACGGGCATCGAGAAACCAGCGTCCCCCAACGTCCCGTATTCGTCGGCCACGGCCCTCGGCAATCATGCTATCGGGCGTCAGTGTCTTGAGAAACGCCCGCATTACCGGGCCGTTCCAGAGTGGGTAGTTCTCTGGTTTAATCATCTTTACCCTCGCCTGCGATGAGTTTGTCGATCGCGTCGGCCAGTTCGGTAATCGTGGCGTTCTCGAAGATGAGCATGAGCGGAAATTCGTACTCGAAATTCTCCCGCAGACTGTACGTGACGAGAGTGGCGGTCATCGAGTTCCCGCCAATCTCGAAGAAATCGTCCTCGATGTCGAAGGTATCTTTCTTGAGCACATCGGCCCAGGCGGCGGCGACCGCTCGCTGAGTGTCCGTCTGCAGATTTTTCAAAATCCCGTCGCTCAGTCGCGCAGGGTCTGTGGCCACAGCTGTTCTTCCCTTTCCGCGTTGTTTCCGCCAGGTAGGTGTTCAGACTCAAGATCGCCGACGGGGACCGCGTCTTCCTCGCCAGGTGCCGGCGGCGACCGCGTCGCCGGGCCGCGCCCGACGTCATCGCGACCACGAGCCGGGCGGCGGGCCGCGCGGCGGGGAGCGGCGGCGCAATGCCGGCGGCTCAGCACCTCGACCGAGCGACGCGCGACCGCCGGCTTCCGCCTCGGCTATGGCCCGTAACCTGGTGAAAAGGGCGCTACGCCGGGTCTCCGGGGTCGCACTCTGCCGCCTACCCTCCCGGTGCCTTTGCGCCATCGGTTACCCCTTTGGGACGACTCGGTTAGATTGTAGACATATAGGTCTCGCAACGAGTAGCCGTACCGGTCGTCCTTGGATCATCCTTACGCAGCGAACTCATGACCCGGCTTTTCCTGCAGTACCATCACCACCGGAGGTGGCATGCCGAGGCAGGTCAATCACGTCGCCATCGTCACCGGCGCGGCGAGCGGCATCGGCGCCGCGACGGCCCGTCGACTGGCCGCCGACGGCATGGCGGTCGCGGTGCTCGACGTGGCGGAATCGGGGGCCGAAGCGACCGTGCGTGACATCCGGACCGCCGGCGGAACCGCGCTCACCGTGCGGTCGGACGTCTCGGTTCCCGATGAAGTCCAGGACGCGGTCAAACGGGTGGCGACCGACCTCGGGCGGCCCTCCGTTCTGGTGAACAACGCCGGCATCCTGCGGAACCGCCCGTTCAGCGAAATGACGTTAGACGACTGGGATGCCGTTATCAACGTCAACCTCCGCTCGGCATTTCTGATGTGCAAGGCCGTGTACCCGCACATGCGAGACTTCGGCTGGGGACGCATCGTCAACGTGTCGAGCATGGCCGCGGGCGGGACCCGCAACCAAGGCAACTATGCTGCGGCCAAGGCTGGTCTCCTGGGCTTGACCAAGACCCTCGCCATCGAACTCGGCCCCGAGGGAATCACAGTGAATGCCGTGGCACCCGGTTATATCGTCACTGGCATGACCGAGGCGAGCGCTGAAGCGTGGGGCTTGCCCTTCGAAAAAGTGCAAGAGATGATGGCCGCTCAAATCCCGGTAGGTCGTGTCGGCCAGCCCGAGGACATCGCGTACATCATCGCATATCTCGCCAGCGAAAACGCGGGTTTCGTTACCGGAGAGGTGATTTATGCAACGGGTGGCCCAGGCTGAAATCTCCACAGAGGGGCCACGGTGGAGAAACCCGATCAGGTCTTTTGGGGAACCGGGATGCCGCCCATCCGCCGGCTCGGCATCGCAGATCTTTCCGCAAGCATGGCGCTGGCCGCGAGCCGGGGTTGGAACGTCGAGGACCGCACCTGGTCGTTGCTACTGGAGATCGGCGAGGTATACGGCGTCGACGACCCGACGGGCGGCCTGGCCGGGACGATAACGATGGTACGGTACAACGATGCCATTGCGACGATAGGGATGATGCTCGTCGCAGCGCAGCGAGCCCGGCAGGGTCTCGGCTTGGCCCTGTTTCGGCATGTCGTGGACCAGGCGACCGATGCGACGCTCATTTTGTATGCGACGGGAGACGGCAAGCGAATATACGAAAAGGTCGGATGCCTGGGCGTAGGCCAGGTGCCGGCCCTGATCGGGCGGTTCCGCCAAGATCCCGACGGCTTGGCCGAGCAGACGCGCCCGGTAGTTGAAAGTGACCTCGACCGGATCATACAGGTGGACGCCGCAGCTTTCGGCGCTGGCCGTGCGCCCGTACTGCGGCGGTTGTTCACGCTGGCCGAGCGGATACGCGTCGTGGAGGCCGATGGTCGGATTACCGGCTACGCCGTTGCGTCGCGGGACGGCAGCTTCGCCGTGATCGGTCCGGTGGTCGCTCCGAATATAGTGGCGGCCCAGGCGCTCATCGTCGGCTTGGCGACCGCAACGGACGGATTGATGCGGCTGGACCTGCACAACCAGGATCTGGCGGACTGGTGCCGGGCACGAGGTCTTTGGCAGGTCACCTCCACGACCTTTATGGTGCGTGGAAACTGGCCGCTAGCTGGCGATCGAGACCGCCTGTACGCGCCGGCCTCGCTCGCCGTCGGCTGACCACACTCGGGTTCTATCGCGATTCTGGGTCAGGGTACCGCAAATTTGGCGAGCCGGCGCGCGACGTCGCCGAGCAAGCCAGCGGTCCTGGTCGAACGGATGCTGCGTAGATGGCCTTCATGATCGCCGAAATGGTTACGTTTGGATTCGGGCTTTTCACTTTCCGGTCCGAAGTGAATCCTGGCGTAGCACAAAACAGGGTAGGGTGCACGACGAGGTGTTTCCCTTAGGCGGGAAACCCTTTTCCGCGCACCCCCCTCCGAGTGAAGTGGGCTGCCGGCGAGGTGCCCGTGGTAGGGGCCCTTTTCCGTCAGCCTCTTCCCGAACCGTGCATGACAGTTTCCGCGTTATTCCGAGTTCGGAATAACGCGGACTATGCCGAGTCCAGGGTTATGCCGAGTTCGCCGTTCAGGGTGGGTGTTGTGCCTGTTCAGGGTGGAGGTGCATGGTGGGCTCCTCGGTATAATCAGAGGGCTTCGAGAAAGGCCAGCAGCGTGTCGGGTGGGTGGTAGCGGCCGGGGGCGGTTCCCGGTGGGGTGGTGCGGGCCAGCGCCTGTTCCTTGAGCGCAAGGTCGGCATGTAGGTAGACCTGGGTGGACTGAACGGATTCGTGGCCCAACCACAGCGCGATTACCGAGATGTCGACGCCGGCTTGAAGTAGCCGCATCGCGGCGGTGTGACGCAGCACGTGCGGGGTGACGTTCTTGCTGGCCAGGGTTGGGCAGTGGTGGATCGCAGTATCGACGTGCTTGGCCAGCAGCCACGCGACCGCGTCGGTAGTCAGCGGTCGGCCGCGCCGGCTGGGAAACAGCGGATCGGTGGCGTTGCCGGCTCGTTCGCGCAGCCAGACGGTCAACATCGCCACCGTCTGGGCGGTCAGCGGCGTGACGCGTTGCTTTCTGCCCTTGCCCACGCAGTGCACGCAGGCCCCGGTGCCCCGATGCAGATCGCTGTTTGCCAGGCGGGTCAGCTCAGAGACCCGCAGTCCTGTTTGGACGGCCAGGGTGAGCAGGGCGTGGTCGCGGCGACCGTACCAGTTGCTGCGGTCGGGTGCGGCGAGCAGCGCGTCAACCTCCTGCGAGGTGAGGAAACAGACCGTGGCTTGCTCGTGCCGCTTGGACGGGATGGCGAGCACTCGCTGGATCAGCCCGGCGTGTTCGGGATGACGCAAGGCGGCGTAGCGAAACAGCGATCGGATCGCGGTCAGCCTGGCGTTGCGGGTGGTCACACTGTTGCCGCGCTCGGTCTCCAGGCGGGTAAGAAACGCGGTGACCAGCCCGGCGTCCAGGTCGGTGAACTCCAGCTGGGAGGGCGGTTTTCCGGCACGGTCCTGCGCGAAGAGCAGCAGCAGCCGCCAGGTGTCGCGGTAGGCGGCCACGGTGTGGACGCTGGCGTCACGCTCGGTTGCCAGCCGCTGGGTGAAGAACGCCTCGAGGGTGGGGGCCAACGTGCTCATTGGTCCACTCCGGTCGAAGGTTCTAGCCGCTTGGCGGCCAGGGCCAGCAGTTCGGGGACGGTAATGGCGGAGTCGGTTATCGGAGCTGTCCGAATGCCCTGGTTGCTGGCCGTCGTGGTGGGCCTAGGCGGCGCGGCGGGTCAGCGCCGGGTGCAACCCGTGCCAGGCGGCTGCGTGGGCGGTGCCGTAGCGGGTGGTCTCGGTGCTGGTGGCGACCGCGGGTTCGGGGTGGGTGGCGGGGTTGGACAGGGCGAATTCCGGGCCGTGTTTGGCCGGTCGCCCGGTCATGCCGGGTTGACGTGGCGGCGCGGGGAACCCGTAAGACCCGGTCCGAGCGCACCCGGCCCAGCAGCTCGACGGGCAGGTCGGCGAGCAGGAACGCCAGCCGGGTCACGTCGTAGCCGGCGTCGAACACGACCAGGATGTTGGCCTGGCCGGGCTGCTACTGCCCGGCACGCGGATCCGCTCGACGACTTCGCGGATCTGCGTGGCGGTCACCTCGGTGGCATCGTCACAGGCACCAGGCGCACCGCGTCCAGGATCGCCGTCCAGCTGGTGCGGCCCGGTTCCAGGGCCGGTGGCCGCCCATGTCACGACGACACGCCGAACAAAATCGACGATGACGCCGACGAGCCACGGACGTTTCAATCAAGTTAGCCAGCCCGGCACCAAAGACACGACCGCCACCCCGGGGTCCAGCATGCCGAACTCCGGTTCGCCCGATTGCCGCGATTGATCTTCGGGTGCCCGGTCTCAGCCTGTCTCGTTCTGCGGGCCGGTGGGTTTGTCCCCATTGTCCGGGTTGGGCTTGGCGTCGCTGCCGAGTGTCGGTTCGATCTTACTGTTCTGGTTCCACATGGCTTTGAGCACGGCCTGCGCTTTCTTGTTCGGCAGGTCGCTGATGATCCCGGCGCTGACCTGGGGCGGGAGGCTGCCGAGCAGGGCGGCGGCAACCTCGGTGTCCATCTCGGCGACCACGCTGGCTGTGGGGCCTTCGTCCTGGTCGCTGCTGATCAGGTAGATGTTGCCGTAGCGGCGTCGACGGTTCAGGTCCGGTCGGGTCCGGTTGTATTCGGCGTTGGTCCAGGCTTGGCGCCATGCCCGCAGGGAGTGCCACTGCTCGGCAGGCGGGCTATCGGCCTCGTGCTGACCGTCTGAGTGGGGTTCTGCGGCGTTGTCTAGCAGGCAGGTCACGATCCGCATGAACTGGTCGAACCGCGGGGGGCGTTGCCCGCTGAACACGTCGGACAGGGTGCTCACCCCGTAGTAGCGGCGCATCCGGCGCCGAAGTTCGCGCAGGCCAGGATTCCCGACGGCGATCTTGAGCACGTTCAACTGATAGTGAAGATCGTCAAAGGTGCGGACCTGGTCCGGCCGGGGCTGGCACTGGTCAGGCTCAGCGAGGTCGGGCTCAACCGGGCGCAGCCGGCCCTGGCGGATGCGGTGGCCGGTGGCGGACCTGGTGGGCACGACCACGTCGGCTTCGCCGAGTTTGCGCCGCAGATTGCCGACGATGCGCTGGGTGTCCAGCCAGTCGGTCCGCCAGGCCGCGACCTCGTCGTCGTCGGCGCCGCAGGCCCGCACGAACGCCTCGGTCACCGGCCAGGTCGGCAGTGCCTTGCCAGCAGCGGCGTCAGCGAGAACCGAGTGGGAGAAGTGACAGTTCTCCGCCATGGCGCGGAAGGTGAGCTTGTCTGCGGCTTCCTCCCGGCGCCGGCGGAGCCGGGTAGCGAACTGACCAATCGGGCCTTGGTCCGCGATGGGCTTGAGTCCTCGTCCCACCGTCGCCCCCTCATGCCGTGCGGGAGGTCGTGCGCGCCAGGCGGGCGACCCGGGCCAGCGCCCGGACCGTCACCGCGCTCACGATCGTGGGGACGGACACGGCGACAGCGACCGCGACGCCGTGGCTGATCAGGAAGACGATCACACCGCAGAAGACGATGATCACGCTCAGGTAGGGCAGGAACCACCACCACGGCAGACAGCGCAGCTGCTGCCGCCAAGGTTGCTTGAACGGGGACACGACGGTGCTGCTTTCTGTTGGTCCGGATGCGCGACCCGTTAGCCGTCCGGGAAAGCACGCGCGGTGGCTCCTCGATTCTCCCCCGCGGACGTCGTGTCGACGTTAAGTTTTTGTTCATCAGTTGTCAGGGATCAGCTCGGATGCGTCCGGAAACCAGCCTATTTGTCGCTTGTCAGGGCGACAAGGCCAGACAACCGGTGCATCCGGCCTGGTTGGACCGGGGGTGTTCCAGAACGTTCTGCGAGCGCCGATGTTCGTGTCGAGAGGCTACCGAACCCAAGTTATGGAGCCACAATGAAGCCTCGAAACCGTCAGGCAGGCCATGCGGATCGCCCGACTACGGGTGGTAGCTGCGGTGTGTGGCGGTGGGTAGGCAGGGCGCTTGTCTGTTGGTCCGGATGTGTGGTGCCCTGAACAGCAGGGATCTCCTGTTAGCCGCAGGAGCCCAGCCGGGTCGGGACTGGAGGAGAGTCACGTGATGGGCTTCATCGAGATGGCCGTCATCTTGGCTCTTTTCTGCGTTCTCAGCTCACCGTTTTGGGCTGGGACCAACGACAACCTGCGTGGCACCCGGTGGCGGCTATCCATCGGGTTCCGCACCGGGCTGTCGTTGGTCCCGATTCGACGTTAGTCACCGCGTTGACCCGCGCGAAAGGCGTTGGGACGCAGCGGAACGGACCAGAACGGACCCGGGCTGACGAACAGCCACCCTCGACGGTCTTCGTCAACGGTCACACTCTTCCCGCCAGCGCCGAGGCAGGTCAACCATCGACACGCTCCCGCGTGATCATGGCTTCTGCCACGTGACCACACCGGATTGAGCCGGACTAGGAAAGTCGCATCACGGCGCACTTGGCGTTGCTCGCGGCAACAGCCGATGCCCATCGGGCGGAGGTGACGGCGCTCAGGCCGGTCAGCCGGGCGATGATCGCTGACGGCAGTTGCACGGCGAGCGAGGCCAACGATCCTGCGCTGAGCCTGGGAATCCCAAAGCGTGCCGATGCGCCTGGTGAGTGCGTCGACGTATGAGGTCACCGACGATGGCGCCGAACAGCCATGCGATGTCCTGGGCGGCGCCGAACAGGCGCTCGGCCTTCCGGTCGCGAGGTGGCGCTCGACCAGCGCCGAGCTCGGCGGGCATCAACAAGGCCCAATCCAAGCTGGACGTGGATCAGGTTGTCGTTGCGGGTCACGCCGGTGAGCTTCAGGACGGCTATCCGGTGGCTGATATCGCCGCCGACACCCAACTACGCCTCGCCCGCCCCCCACACCGAAGACCTCCGCCGACCCTGAGAGAAACCCGCCACCCGACCCGACCGGCTCACCCCCGCCCGAGTCCGCCGCGGATTTCGCCACTTCCGCCCGATAACGTCAGGTTAGCGAGGGTTCGTGGGCTCGTTTCGGCGGCTGAGGTCGGCGGCGTAGGTGGTCCAGTCGCCGGCGGCGTGGCGTTGCCAGGTGACCGCGACGTCGGTGTGGATGCCCAGGGTGCGGGCGAGGATCGCGGCGGGGATTTCGGTGGCGAGTTGGAACAGTGCGGTGCTGCGGGCTTGGCTGGGCCGGATTCCGAGGTTGCGTAGCCGGTGGGTCAGCTGCTGGGTGCTGATCGCTCGTGCGGGCTGGCCTCCGGGGAACAGCCAGGGCGAGGGCGCGGCGGCGCCGATGGTGGCGTGGCCCTTGCGGTTGGCCACGACGGCGCGGGCGAGGGTCGCGACGGGTTCGGGCAGGTGGATGGGAACGCGTGCCAGGTGCAGGCGGACCTCGTGGGCGCCGACCTGGATGTGATCGACGGTCATGCGGCTGATCGCTGTGACGCCTTGGGCGTAGAGCAGCACCAGCAGGCCGGCGAGGCGGTCGTCGGGTTTGAGGCCTTCGTCGTGGAGCAGTCGGCGGGCGGTGTCCCAGCGATGTTGATGATCCAGGACCTGGGCGGGGCCGTTCCAGCGGGTGGCCCGGATGTGGACGGTGGTCAGTTGGTTGGCGCGGGCCCAGCGGATGAGCCGGCCCGCCTCCTGGCGGTAGGTGGCCGACTCATCGCTGTGCCAGCGGTCGAGGTCGG
>Ga0126372_10000676_pt1 | contig 12488 bp, 22 predicted proteins | sample PanSoiMetaPlot_6_FD_92762 | JGI IMG/M metagenome (GOLD analysis project Ga0126372, IMG submission 92762) | Tropical forest soil microbial communities from Panama - MetaG Plot_6 | ecosystem: Environmental > Terrestrial > Soil > Tropical forest > Bulk soil | place: Panama | collected 2016-02-17
CCAACAGCAAATTGCACGCCCGAAGCCGATCCAGCAGCTCCTCGACAAAGTCCACCCCAGCCGGAATCGACCGGCAATCCAGGAACACCTGATCACTACCGAACCGCGCCGTCAACTCCCGATCGATCAACGCCGCAGTGGTATCGCTGTCCTCACCACGATAGTTGATGAATAATCCACTCACCGACCCTCCCTGTGTGCGCTGGCTCCCCGTTCGACTCCACAATAGAGTTCCCCGACCGCATCAAGCGGCTTAAGCAGGAACGGCAACCCACCTGCCCCGTGGCGAGCACCGTCGAACGGCATGATCATCGACACCGCGCTGTCACCCGACCGCACTGGGTGACGCGGCAGCGGCCCTCGGACACGGCAGCCGCCAGTCTCACCGCTGGTGGCCAGCGGTGAGGATGGCGCGGAGTTGGTCGGGCGACGGCGGCGGGTAGCCGGCAAGCACGCTGCATACCGAGCCGTCGCGGTCCTGCAGGAGGGCGTGGGTGTTGGCCGAGATGGCGCACAGGGTACCGAGGCCGTTGACAGGGACCAAGAGGTCCACCGGGGGTATTTCTTGGTGACGGTGTTCGACCGGTACACCCGACCATTGTTTACGGTGTCGATGGTGGCCAGCAGCTGCTCCAGCGGCCCCGTGTATGGCATATCCTCATGGCCATGGGCCGATTGGTGCACATTCCATACACGGTAGGGCAGGACGAGGACGGTGTTTGGTGTGCCCATGCCTACGTCGGTCGCGTCGGGTGCAACGGCAGCGGGGATACCCGGCCAGCTCAGGTCAGACACCCTAACATCAGACGTATTTGACGGCTGAACGGACTTGAACTGAGACGGACGGGGTTTCGATCCAGCCGTCTCGACTGATCACCCAGGCACGATCAGGGCTGCGACGTCACGATCCGTGACCGGATCTCCAAGTCCATACCGAATCGCGGACCTTCTCGAGCAATCCTGCAGAAGGAGCTGAGCGATGTCTGCAGGTCGAGGCAGGGGAGGATGTCCAGGATGTCTGCGATAAGCTGAGCGTGTGACGGCGGCGTATGACTATGAGGACATCCACCACTGGGTGGACAGGTTGTCGCCTGCCCAGGCACGGCGTCTGCGTGTGCTCATCGAGTCCGACCCGGAGCTTGCTGCGTCGGCGGAAGGGGAGCGTAAGGGAGAAGTCCCGGTCCGGCAGCGGCTTCTGTCGTTCATCGGGAGCATGGAGTCCAGTCGCGGTGACCTGTCGGAGCGGCACGACGAGATCATCCGGGAAGGTTTGAGCCGTTCTGGATGAGCACACTCTTGGACACGGGGCCGCTGGTTGCCGCGGCCGACCGGAGTGACAAGCATCATGTGGTGTGCTCCGAACTGCCCGGGGAACTTGCCCGCGGGAGGGGTCGGCTGCTCGTGCCCTCCCCGGTCATCGTGGAGGTCTGTTGGCTGGTCGAGAAGTTCCGCGGACCTAGCGCCGAGGCGGACTTTCTGGAACTAGTCTCCTCGGGTGAGCTGGAGCTCGTCGACGTGACACGGGCCGACGTTCGGCGGATGGCCGAGATCGTGCGCCAGTACGCCGATTTCCCGGTAGGCGTGGTCGACGCCTCTGTGGTCGCCCTCGCCGAGCGGCTCGGCGTTAGCCAGGTTGCGACACTCGACCGGCGGCATTTCTCGGTGATCCGGCCTAGGCACGTCCAAGCGTTCACACTAGTGCCATGAATGGCTCATGGCTGACGTACCGTACCAAAGGAAACGCTTCGTCAGATACTCGTGTACGCGGTGACGGCCGCGAGCCACTCGCACCCTCCGCAGTCACCACGACCTCGCAACATCAGTGGGGGGCGCACTGCCCGCAGCGGCGTAGTGGGGGCGTGGTCGTCGGTATAGTGAAGTGCGGTCCGGCATGCGAACTGTTGACCTGCCGCATCCAGTGATCGATGCATTCGAAATTCACCGCACGTGGCAGACCGCAGAACGGGAGCGCGCGGCCGATCTGTTGCGACAGGACCGGTGGATGTTCACCAACCACCACGGCGGACCGGTACATCCAACCGTCGGCCACGAGTGCTGGAAGTCGCTGCTGCGCAAGGCCGGCGTTAGGGGACGCCAGGCTGCACGACGCGGCACACCACTCGTGGATGAGTTAGGTCCAGAGTCGGTCGAGGGGGAGCGGAGCCGGACACGTCGAGAGTTTCAGGTGATGACGGCGAGCAGCGCGGAGTTTCCCGGCCCACGCGGGTGCGGTGTTGGACGCGTACGCACGCCGCAAGGGTGTTCGTCCCGTCGAGTCGATTCACGGCCTCGCACAACCCGATGTGTTCGAGTCGGATGAGGAGTTGGACGTCTTCCTCGCGCACGTCCGTGCCGAGCGTGACGCCACCTCGCCTAACCGCAGTGCGTCGTTGACACCGATGTGTCCTCGCAATCCTCCGTGACCGACTTCCTCTGACGCTGGCCGCGAAGCTGGTCGGCAAGATCCTGTGCGCGACGTTCGTCACCGTGGCGGAGCTGACCCAGTGGGCCGAAATACACAGGTGGGGAGCAGACCGGAAGCTCGCGCTCACACAGTGGTCGGTATCCCTGCTGGTCTTGGCCTACAACGAGCGCGAGGACGACATGGTGCTGGAGGATGTGGCGCGGACTTTGGGCGAGATTTCCGCGCGTGCCAGGCTGCGGTCGACCGCGACCGCAGAACGACACGTGATGCCGGCCGCCATTCAGGGCGTGCGGCGCATTGCCCACGCCGGCGCGGAGCCGCCGGCTCACCTGGGCCGCGCCGTTCAGCAGCTGGTGTGGCTGCACCTCTGCGGTGAGCACCGGCCCTGCTCTGCACCGCAGCACCGGCCGCTGGCGTGCTGACCTCGCCGCGTCGCCTGTGGTGTTGAGCTGGTCGTGATGTTCTGTGGCTGCGCCCGCTGTCGCTGAGGGTTCCGGTTTGGGAGGATAGCACCATGACGCTGGAAGACTTGGTGTCGTTGCGCCCGGCTATTGCTGAGTTGTGTGCGCGGTACGGGGTCGTGGAGTTATCGGTGTTCGGCTCGACCGTACGTGGGGACGCTGGTGTGAACAGCGATGTTGATCTGCTCTACGTCCGGGGCGCGAACGCCCCCCGTGGGCTGGCATTCTTCAGCCTCCAGAGGGAGCTGGAGACGCTCCTGGGCCGGCCAGTAGATCTAGTGCCCAAGGAGGGACTGCACTGGGTTATCAGGGACCGGGTACTTGATGGTGCCGAGGTCTTGTATGCCGCGTGACCCTGGTCGGGGATTCGCTCTACCTCGCTGACATCGCCGAAGCGGCACGAACGTTCCACCGTTGGCTGCAGGAGCACGGCGATCGGTGGGACGATGACGACATTCTCCGTAACGCCGTACCGCGGCAACTCATGATCGTCGGCGAGGCGGCATCTTGCCTCAGTCCAGAGATACGGGATCGGTTGTCTGAAGTGCCTTGGCGGGAAATCCGCGGATTCCGCAATCATGCCGTGCACGCATATTTCAGTCTTGACTGGTCGATTGTCTGGGAAGTCGCCCAGGTCAACCTGCCCGACCTCGGGCGACGAGCCATGGCTCTCTTGCGTACTGACTATCCAGATATCGCAGCGGCGCTAGGTGACTATCCTGTCGAGCAGTGACAACGGGCCGTGAACCGGAACAGCAAACCATGCGGCCACCGACCGTAGGGGTAGAGACGATCAGGGACGGACATCGTCCCGATCTTCGTGCCTGGCTTGTAGCCGCGAGTTCGTGCGACCTTCATCGGTCGGGCGTCGAAGCTACGGGAAGAGGAGGCGTGTACAGCCGCCGACCGCATCTCGCCCAAAGACCACGAGTCGCAAGCTGACCCACGTTGGTTCAGTCGTGGTCCAGCCCAGAGGCGTCACCTACCCGCTGGCTCCAGTCATCCGCTGCGCGACGTCGGTGAACTGTTGTGGACTAAGCGCGGGACTCCCAGCGATGCCAACTGGGACCCTCGCGAAGGGCACCAGTCACCACGCTTCCGAGGCGGCCGCCGCTGGGCTGGTCAGAGCGGAGGATGCGGGATTTGAACCCGCGAGAGCCTATCAACCCCAACACGATTTTCCAATTCCAGCACCGACGATTCACACTCGTCCAGCTCAGGTTAAACTCGCTGGTCAGGCACCCTGGCACCTGACGGTTGCGACGGCTGAACTGGCATGAACTGAGGCGGACCGCGACGATGGCCTGGTGGGTCTGGTGAGTTCACAGGCCCACGAGGGTGACAAACCGGCCACAGGGCATCCGCTTACCGGGCGATCGCTGCTCCACGCCCAGGCGGCGCGACATTACGACAGTCCCGGCTGCCGCATCCTCCCCGACACCGAAGAAACCGGCCGTGCCGCCGGAGCCGCCGCCCGCACATCCGACGTCGTCGACGCCATTGTCGTGGTCACTGCCGGTCCGTCAGCGGGTAACACTCATGACCGCCACCGGGCACTTAACTGGCCGTCCTTGGGCTGTTTCCCGTGGCCGCTGACATCCAGAGTCGATCGAGGGGGAGCACCACGATCCGGTCGCCGGCCGTGTAGGACAGCGGGCCGAGATAGAGCATCGCCCCGCCGGTGAACCGGTCGCCCATTCGGTCACGGAGCATGGCCAGACCGCGCAGGTCATCCGGGCGAAGCTGGGTGCCGGACTTGACCTCGACGCCGGCGACCCGGCCGTCGGCGCCCTCGATCACCGCGTCGACTTCGACGCCGTCATGCGTGCGGAAGTGGCTGACCTGCAGCGGCTCGTCGCTCCAGCTCGTCTGCTTGAGGATTTCCCCAATGACGAACGTCTCCAACACGTGGCCGAACTCGGCCAGCGCGGCCGTGTCACGGGCCGCCAGTCGCTGCTCGGTGACTCCGGCCAACGTCGCCGCCAGGCCGGAATCGACCAAGTGCAGCTTGGGGGACCGGCCGACCCTGGCACCGAGCGTCCGGCCCCACGCCGGCAGGCGGTGAACCATGAAGACGGCTTGGAGCACCTGGATGTAGTCGTCAACGACCGTGCGCTCCATCTGGGTCCGCCGCGCGAGATCGGTGGTGTTGAGCACGCTGGCCGTCTGCGCCGCGAGCCGCCGCAGCAGCAACGGCAGGGCATCCCGTTGCCGAACCCGGCGGATGTCCAACGCGTCCCGCTCGACGACGAGCCGGACGAAGTCCGAGAACCACCTGGCACGCCGCGGCCCGGCCGGCCGACTCAACGCGATCGGCATGCCGCCGGCCAGCACCCGCCGCCAGTACTCTTCCCTGGTTGTGTTCGACGCGACCGCGGAGACCAGGCTGCCCGGCTCGTCGAGCAGACGGTGTACGAAGCTCTCGGTGCGACCGTCGATCTCGCCCTGGCTCAGCGGCCATACCGGCAGCACGTGTACCCGCCCGGTCAGCGCCTGAGCGGCCCGCGGCAGCGTGGTGTAGCTGGTGGAACCGGTCAACACGTAGCGCCCCGGTCGCAGGTCCCGGTTCAGTTCCGCCTTGATCGCGTCAAGCACCGAGGGGACGTGCTGGAACTCGTCGATCAGCACCGGTGCCGGCGCCGTCGCGTAAAGCGTCGGATCGGCGGAGACGGCCTGCCGTACCGCCGGTTCGTCAAGGTCGACAACCGTGGTGGCGAGGTCGCCGGCCAGGTCGCGCAGCAACGTGCTCTTACCCACCGAGCGCGGTCCGTGCAGCACGATCACCGGTTCGTCTGCCATCCTCTCGCGCAGGACAGGGTGCAGGCGCCGTGGCACTTTGCGGGCTAGAGGAGCGGTCACGACCAGCAGAATACCTCGAATACGAGGACAGCTTTCACCCAGATTCGAGGATGCTACGTACCCAGATCCGAGAGATCCCTCAGCCCAGACCCGCCAGAACCGACGACCATACGGGCGGCTAGCGCGCCGGCTGGCTGGGGCCCGCACAGCACAAGCCGGGTGCGGCTGCGGCGGCGAGCCCTGCCCCGCGGGCTGAGTGTGACTGGATCACCGAGGGCAGGCCCGGCGTCGACGCCAGCAGGCAGGGAAACTCGTCAAGGACCACGACGACCGGCTCTGCGGCAGCGGCGGCCGTGCTGCAGAGCATGCGCGAGATACTGTAACCGCCGAATAACGTCAAGCTGGGGTTCGGCTTCAACTGACCACCGAGGCGTTGTCTGCCAGTGGCCACGGTGGTCCGTGGTGTTCACCGGCAAAGGTGAGTACCGAGGGCGACATGCACCGATGAGTTGAGTAGGGCAACCCACAGAGACCCTACGTTGGTCGGAACTGGGTCTCGGGACCGTGGTCAGCGCGGCGCAGTTGCCGTTAGGCGTTTTGCACGGGTCATCGGCGCGACTTGGTAGCGTTCGGCCACGGTTCACACGCGGCCATCTCGGGTCAAACTCTCTGGTCAGGCACTCTGGCGCCTGATGGCTTCTACGGCTGAACTGACTTGAACTGAGACGGAAACTGAGACGGACGGCCGTCGATCCAGCATCTCGATGATCGCCCCGGGCACGGTCAGCGGAATCCGACCCGGAGCTTGCCGCGCCGGCGAAAGGGGAGCGCAGGTGCGAAGTTTCGGTCCGACAGCGGCTTCTGTCGTTCATCGGGAGCATGGAGGTCTGGGCTCGGTGACCCCGAAGCCCGTGAATAGACCGAGACAACATGTGCAACATGTTCGGCTAGTTCAGGCCAGCCAAGTGACTCCTGCATGATGATGTTGAACCGAGGTCTCGGGGTCTGCCGCCACAACCGGATGGTAGATTTTTGGCATGCAGACTGCCATCGACGCCGCCGGCCGGGTTGTCGTCCCCAAGGCGCTGCGCGATGCCCTCGGACTCACGGCGGGCCAGCCACTGGAGATCACAGAGCGAGATGGGCGGCTCGAGATCGTGCCGGCGCCGACTCCGATGAAGCTGGTGGATGAGGGCGACGGCGTGATTGCCGTGGCCGAAACCGACATGCCCGTGCTGACCGCCGACCTGGTACGTGACACGCTGGAGCGAACCCGACGGTGAAAGCCGTAGATAGCAGTGTGGTCGTAGCCGCCTTCGCCAGCTGGCACGAACACCACATCATCGCCCTCAAAGCCATGGCAAGCCGACCACGACTGATCGCGCACGCAGCGCTCGAGTCCTACTCCGTCCTGACCCGCCTGCCTCCCCCGCACCGCGCGCAGCCAGCGATCGTGCACACCTTCATCACCGAACGGTTCACCGACCCGTTCCTCACCCTGTCGGAGACCGGCTACCAGGAACTGCTCGCCACGGTGGCAGCCAGCCACATCCTCGGCGGCCCGACCTACGACGCCCTGATCGCCTTCACCGCCGCCGAACACCAGGCAACACTGATGAGCCTCGACCAGCGCGCCGCCGCAACCTACAAAGCCATTGGAGTCACCGTGGAGCAGCTCGCTCCCTGACCCCGCCCTGTGAATGCCCAAGACGCCGGTGTTCCGAAGCAATCAAGCAGGATGGCACGGCCACGGGGTGCAGAGGCGTTACTCGGTTTCGGCGGTGATGACCTCGGCAGTGGCCTGGCCGACCCCCGGATCCGAGATCGCTGGCCGGCCGCGCCGTGCCTCGCCACGGTGGCGTCACCACCGACTGCCGTGGTGACAAATGGCAAGGAGAGGCCAGATGCGACATCGTGATTGGCCCGCGTTGGCTAACACTGGCCGATACTGCCGGCCGGCGTCGGATTGACGATCAGCAAGACTGGATCCGCCGGGAAATAGTTACAGCGTTCGGACTCAGACTGCGAGTCATCCCGGTCTTGCTCGACGGGGGAGTACTTCCAACGGCGGCCGAACTGCCGGCCGATATTGCAGAGTTGAGCCGCCGCCAATACGTACCACTGCGCCGTCGCTACACCAGAATCGATCTGGACAATCTGATCGAGCAGATTGTCGAAACGACCCAGGGCTAGCCACGGCCGCCAAGAAAAGCCACGCGAGCGTCTGGCGTTCGAGCGCGATGAAATGGGTCAGCATTGTAGGGGTACTAACGGTTATCGCGGCAGGTGCACTGACCGTGCCCTGGCTGGTGGATCACGTCACAACCTCAACAGGAAGCCGCATGAGCACGTCGGCGTCACCTGCTCCCGCATCGTCGAACGGCTCCACAAGTGTCGGATCGGTGACTGGACTGCGCTTCATACCGCAGTCAGAATCCGTTTATACGGCTTGCCCAGCACCAAACGGTGGTGACTGGCGCCTTATCGAACTCGGCGATCGTCTTACCGGCGAGGTCAAGACCACCGGCGACCGGCTCGCCTTCACGGTGAATCATGCCCGCTGGCGAGAGATCGGGCCCGGCGCGTGGCAGGTGGACCTCGACACTGAGATGGAAAACGGCACGACGAAAGATCTTGAGCATGGCTCTTGGAACTACGCCTATCTCGTTCTCGGCAAACGGCAATTAGACCTGGACACGGATGGCTGCTACTCGGCCGAGCCTATGCTTGTGAAACCTGGCCTGCAAAGTGATGCGCGTGCCGGCTTCGTGGTCACCTGTAAGCCGGTGGGCGTAATGGTGCTTGTGGTGCAGAGCGGTCAGCAATCCAAGCAGGTGGGTGAAGATGCCAGCATCACAGTCACCCGCGCAGTCGAACCAGGTGATTGCTGAAGGCGTCCAGCCCGGGCAAAGATCTCGCCCGAGGAAAGTGCTGGTCGACGAACTGGCGCTGGCGCTCAAGAACCGGCGCCAGCCGGTGACGGTGGTAATTGACGCGCCGGACGAGGCCGTCGAGCCAGAACGGGTCATCCGTGACGTGATTCAGCCACTCGTCGACAGCACTTCCGAGGTCGGTATCCGGCTTGTGCTCGGGCTAAGCCGGCAGTTGCTCGACGTACCAGGCAGGCCGTGGTCGGCCTCCGACAATGCTGATTACTTCGAACGTGCGTACCTGGTCGAGTACGCCCCGCCGCGCCAGCAGCGAGGTCGCTGGCCTGCCTACCACCCCGGCACTGTAAAAATAGGGTTACGATCCTGACTTCGGCTTACCCACACCCGGAGTGCCGGTGATGTCCTGGTCTGGCGGACTGGCCAGGGACCTGCTGCGCCGCTCGCGCCGCAGTGGAGCTCCAACAGCGCGACCCACGACAACCGGTCAGCGTCGCCGATCTGGTCCTCACCGACCTCGACGGCGCCGTCCGCGCCTCTGGACACTGCAGCAGGTACTCGCGGCAGCTCAAGACGGCAAACTGGCGAACAGCGATGCCACGGACAAGATCGAGACCGTAACTTTTGAAACGCCAGCCCCTGGAAGCGCAGTGCTTGAGCTGTGACGGACGTGGCCAGCCTGCTGGCCGTCTCGACGCCGGGACCGGCAGCCGGGCTCGCGTTCCGCGCCGACCTCGCCAGCGCCACGCTGGTAGTTTCAGGGTTCCGTTGTCGACCGCCATGGAGATCATGATTGGTCCGACCCGAGCATCGCCAAGCGGTAGATGCGCGTCACCGACGAGCTAGCGACCGCCATCACGCACGCCGTGGGCGATCTGTTGCGGATCCAAGTGGGACTCCCAGCGATGCCAACTGAGGACCCTCCCAAGGGACGCCAGTCACCACGGGTTCGAGGTGACTGGCGTTTGGGCTGGTCAGAGCGGAGGATACGGGATTTGAACCCGCGAGGGCTATCAGACCCCAACACGATTTCCAATCCCAGCGGCGCCAATTCACACTCGTCCGGCTAAGGTCAAACTCACTGGTCAGGCACCTCGACGCCGGACGGTTTCGACAGCTGAACCGACTTGAAATGAGACGGACGGCGTCGATCCAGCATCTCGGCTCCGTCTGCCGTGTCAGACCTGTAGCCAGCCACACGAGCCTTGGCCAGACGCGCCGCCTTCGCCCTTTGACCCAGCGCCCGTCCGTCGGCCGAGGCGACGGGACGGGCGCTGTGCGGTGCCGCTCGTGTTTCACTCTTCGTTGAGACGGGCCACTCGACGGAGGACCTCCGGCGGGCGATTGAGCGGAGGGTCGCCTCGTCGGCGTCGCGGCGTGGTGAGCGTTGGAAGACGAGCGGCCCACGCGGCGGCGGTGGCGGCCGAGCAATACCGGCGCCTCGTCTGACTGGCCTTGGACAGCCGAGCCAATCGCGAGGTGGCTCTTGCCAGTATCAATCCGTACGTATTCGCTGATGCTGGCCCTACCTTGGTAGTAGCGTGGTAGCATTCGGGTATGGGTGCGGAGAAGCTGTCCATTTCCCTCGACGCGGACCTGATCTCGCAGGTCCGCGCCGCCGCGAACCAGCAGGGCATCAGTGTATCGACCTGGTTGGCGGAGGCGGCGGAGGCGCACGTGCGACAGCGACTGTTGCGGGAGGCGCTGGATGTGCTTGCCGCAGAGGTCGGCGAGCTGAGTCACGATGATGTGGATCGACTGATTACGCAGTCACGGAGCAACTCGAGGCTGATTGTCGGAAAGCAAGGAGCGGTGTGACGCTGGTCCTTGATGCCGGAGCCCTGCTGGCATACGAACGTGGCGATCGCACCGTTCAAGCACACCTTGAACGCGCGTCAAGGACCGGTGTCGGGGTCCGAACAACAACGAGCGTCGTGGCGCAGGTGTGGCGCAACGGTATTCGCCAGGCGAGGGTCGCTCTCCTCCTGCGTGGCGTGGCCGAGGTCGAGTTCGACCGTGCACAGGCGAGGCGAGTGGGCGTGCTCATCGGCGCGGCGAGATGCTCAGATGTCGTCGACGGGTCGATCGTGGACGTGGCTATGGACGGCGACGAGATCCTCACCAGTGATCCCGACGACATATCAACGCTAGCAATGGCAAGCGGTAAAACGCTCATTGTCACCCGGATCTGATTAGTGTGAAGCCGTCGGCGGAACGGACATCGGTCAAGTTCGTGCACAACCAGGTCGAGCCGTCGTCACTGGTGATCCACGACGGAACCACCACCCTCGTGTTCAGCCCGGCCGAGCCGGTCGGCGGGGTTGACCGAGGCGGCCGGGTTTGCCGGGGGTTCGCCGAGACCCTGGTACGGAGTTCTGGTGTTACTCATTCGTTACACTGTTTTGCGGGTCAGCTACACTGGAGTGACAGGTGTGACACCCGTGACCGGTCTCCGCTAGCTCAGACACTGGAGCCGGACACGTTGAGAGGTCAGGGTGATGACGGCGAGCAACGCGGAATTTCCCGACCCACGCGGGTGCGGCGCTGGACGCGTACGCACGCCGCAAGGGTGTTCGTCCGTCGAGTCGATTCACCTCCCCTCCGTGGTCATGCCGTGGCGGGACCTTCGGCTGCCGGCATGCGTACCTTCGCCATGGGTGCCGCCGTGCCCGGCACCGCATAGTGGATTCGCGGCGCCGGCGTCCGCTGTGCGTCGATCCACTAAAGGGGGTAGGGAACATGAGATCACGAATTAGGGCCCCGATGGGACGATCGCCGTGGCGAGCCGTCCACGCCGCCACTGCGGCTCTCCTGGCGGTCGGGGTCGCAACCGCGATCGCGGTGGTCGCCCCACCGGCGAGCGCCGCCTACGGACCGCAGTACGTCGGCTCCGCCACCCGTGCTCCGGCACGGTGACTCAGGCAGGCACGAGATGTCACTGACCTTCGACACGGACGGCGTGCTGGGTTCGACGATCGCCATTCTCGACACGCTCAAAGCAAGGGGTGTGCGAGCGACCTTCGGCGTCACCGGGGAGTTCGCGGAGCGCTACCCGTCGGCCGTCAGGCGGATGATCGCCGAAGGCCACCAGATCGTCAACCACAGCTACGACCACCCGTACTTCACCCAGATCAGCCAGGCCGAGCTCTGGAACCAACTCGACCGCACGGAAGCGATCTTCCGGTCGCTCGGCTTCGACTCGGCCGGCTGGGCCCGCCCGCCCTACGGCGCCCGCAGCAGCTCCGTCGATGCCGACCTCGCTCGAGCCGGGTACTCGATCGACATCTTGTGGGACATCGACCCCCAGGGCTATCTCGGTCCCAGCGTCCCCGACCTGGTCCAACGCGTGATCACCGGCGCACACGACGGTGCGATCGTCATCATGCACGTGTTCAACACGTCGACCGACGCCGCTGCCCTCCCGCAGGTCATCGATGAGCTCCAAGCCCGCGGCTACGCACTGGTGCCGGCGGGTGACGCCGCGGTCAGAGGCGCCATCCGGGGGACCTGGGTCGCGACGGGCGCGTCCCACGGGTTGCTGGGGTGGCCACTGACCGTCGAGCTCGGCACCCCGGATGGCGTGGGGCGCTACAACCACTTCCAGCGTGGGTCCGTCTACTGGACGCCGTGGACGGGGGCGCACGAGATCCACGGCGCCATCCGCGCCAAGTGGTCCGGCCTCGGCTGGGAAACCTCCTTCCTCGGCTACCCCCTCACCAACGAAACCACCACCCCCGACACCATCGGCCGCTACAACCACTTCCAGGGCGGTTCGGTCTACTGGTCGCCGGCCACCGGGGCCTGGGAGGTCCAAGGTGGCATCCGCGCCAAGTGGGCGGCGCTGGGCTGGGAGCGCGGCTTCCTGCGCTACCCGGTGACCGACGAGACGCGCACGCCCGACACCATCGGCCGCTA
>Ga0126372_10000677_pt1 | contig 12480 bp, 8 predicted proteins | sample PanSoiMetaPlot_6_FD_92762 | JGI IMG/M metagenome (GOLD analysis project Ga0126372, IMG submission 92762) | Tropical forest soil microbial communities from Panama - MetaG Plot_6 | ecosystem: Environmental > Terrestrial > Soil > Tropical forest > Bulk soil | place: Panama | collected 2016-02-17
CGCAGTACACGATTAATGGTTCGCGAGCGCGATCGAATGGTTTCAATGTAGACGGTGTTTCCGACACCGACCCTTCGACATACCTGCCGTCCATCAACGAGGGTGGCAATTCCGCGACCGCCGCCACTCGCCTTCCCTTAGACGCGATCGAGGAAGTTACCGTGAGTGCCAACGGGGGCGCGGAGAGCGGACAGAACTCGGGCAGTGTGATGAATGTCAACATCCGTAGCGGTACGAATAATTTCCACGGTTCCCTGTACGAACTGCATCGTGACGCGGCGTTGGATGCCGCGAATTTTTTTGAAGATTTGGCGGGTGTTCCCAAAGCTCCTTTCGTTTGGAATGAATTTGGTGGAACCGTAGGTGGACCGATCAAAATACCTGGTCTCTACGACGGTCGGAATCGCACGTTCTTTTTTGCCGGCTATGATGGCAGCCGCTTGCGGCTCGGCACCACTCTTCACGGAAACGCGCCGACTTCGGCACAGATCGCGACGGCCACGACTTTGGTTAAATCACAAAATATCACGCCAAATCAGTTGGGGTTGAATATTCTGGGCCTGTATTCCTCACTCGGTCTCTCGGGTCCATTTGTGGTGGATAATCGCGGGCTTCAGACCCCAAACAGCGGCGTCTTGAAAATCGATCACAGTATTTCTAACTCCGACACGCTTTCGGCACGATATCTCCACGGCAACGGCGAAGACGAATTTCCTGGCGGCGGACCGGGACCCGGAGGCGGCTCACAATTAAGTCCTTGGTTTGGCGTCACTCCCACAGTGGCCGACAACTTCGCGATTAGCGAGATCCACATCTTCAATCAGGCTCTTGTCAATACTCTCCGACTGGGGTGGAACCGATTCAGCCAATTTCAGAAAGGTCGGGACGCGAGCGTGAATCCGTCCACGATCGGCTTCAACACGGGGGTGAGTGCGACTAGCTATGGGATCCCTGAGATTGATATCGGCAATACTTCCCCCGACGGATTCTCGAATTTAGGACTGCAATACGGCGCCGGCGGCCGCGTAGCCACAAGTTATCAGATCGCCGAAGAAGTTAGTTGGACTCATGGGGCGCACGCATTACAGTTCGGATTCAACTTTCTCCACAACTATTCCGACTATACGATCGCCGGGTCTCGCGGGATCTTTTCCTTCACCGGATCGCAGCTCGGAGACAAGCTGACGCCTGACGGTGGACTCGCCGCCCTGGTGGACCTGATTGCCGGTCTTCCGACGCCTGGTTCGGGTCTCACACAGATCAATCGGGTTGGTAGCAACCGCGCCAACATCGATCAGAACGTCATCAGCGGCTTCGGAATGGACACCTTTAAGATTACTCCCCGGCTGACGCTGGTGGCTGGCCTGCGCTACGACTTCTTCACGACGGTCAACGAAGATCGAGGTCGCTTTTCCGCAGTCGATCCGAACCGCGGCCTCACCGAGGTTTCGCAATTGCCCGGCGGAAAGATCTATAACGCTCCAAAAGGGGACTTCGGCCCGCGCGTCGCGCTCTCGTGGCTGCCGCCCTTCGCGTTTATACCTGGCCGGCAGACAGTTCTCCGGACAGGATTCGGGATATATTACGACACCATCCCGCTCAACAACTTTGAGGAAGGACTCGCGCAAAATCCCGTCGGCCCAACCGCCGGCTACACAATCGTCCCAAGCGCTCCAATTCCTTTCGGTGTCGGAGTACCGATTTTCGGTACGGGGGCTCCACAACCGCCCTTCAATGTTGCGAACATTCAGCGAAATCTCAAGACTCCCAATACCCAAGAATGGAACCTGAACTTTCAGCAGGAGTTGAGCCAGAAACTTGTCCTGCAGATTGGCTACGTGGGCAATCACAGTGATCATCAACTGCAGCTTCTGGATATCAACCAGCCACCTCTCGGGGCCGGTTATGGGCCAGGTTGTGTGAGCTCACCTAACTTCGCTTGCGAGCAGGCAGCTCGTCCTTTCAATGGGAAATTTCCCACGTTGTCGCAGATCAACACGATTTCAACGACTGGGTTTGCGACCTACAACTCTCTCCAAGTCTCGCTCCGCTCGAACGATTTTCATGGTTTGACCACACAAGTCGCGTTTACGTGGTCACACAACTTGGACACCGCTTCGGAAGTGGAGGATTTCTTCGGAACCAGCGGGTATGTCCCGCAAGACTCGACTAATTTGAAGGGCAGCTACGGCAATTCGGAATTTGATCAGCGCCGGGCGCTGCTTATCACTTACGTCTATAGAATTCCGTCGCCGAAGACCGGCGGCAAACTGGCTTATGCCGTCAAGGACTGGCAGCTCTCGGGAACAACGACTCTGCGTGACGGCTTAGCCGCGCCGCTGTTAACCTTCGGCGACGAAAGCGGAGTAGGCAATTTCCACGAACGTTACAACTGTGTCGGCCCCATTCATTACCAGCTCAAAGATTTTACCCAGCCATACGCATCCGTCAGCTCATTTTCCGACCCGGCACCCAGCACATGGGGTAACTGCCCGCGTGATCCTTTGGTAGCGCCCGGGTTGAATGCCTGGGACATTTCTGTCCAGAGAACCTTCAAGATTGGAGAACGATACGGATTTGAATTCCGTGGGAGCTTTTTCAACGCCTTTAATCATCCGAACTTTGCCGAGCCGTCTCCCTCTCTCAACACGATCATCAGCGCGTCTGCCGACGACGGTAGCTTCGATTCCCACTTTGGTGTGGGTGGGCCTCGGAATATTCAGTTCATGGGGAAATTCACCTGGTAAGAGCTGGAAGTTGCCTAGGCAGCTCTTGATCAAGGGCAACCTTTTCGAAATGGTCGGGCGCAGGTTTTGTAAACACGGAGTTCGCGCGAGTACCTTATATCTTGCCTTCTTTCTGTTGTCACCGCTATCTCTGCTGGCAAGGCCCAAAGCACAAGCGCCCAGTCCGATCAACCTATCGGTAGACGCAACCCAGGTCTCGCAACGGATTCTCCGCGCCAAACTGGTGTTTCCGGTCCGTCCCGGTCCCCTCACACTTGTTTATCCAAAGTGGATGCCCGCGGACCATTCGCCGGACGGCCCTATCTGGAATCTGGTGGGACTCAAATTTTTGTCCGGCACACATGAAATTCCCTGGCAACAAGACTTGGTGGATATGTATGCCTTTAATCTTGTTGTTCCTTCGCAAACAACTTCCCTTGGGGTCTCTTTGGATTTCTTGATTTCGGCTCCGGGGCCCACTATCGATTTCAGCGCGTCCGGTGCGGCAAACTTGTTTGTGCTTATGTGGAATCAGGTGATCCTGTATCCCAAGGGATATGCCGCTTCTGATCTGATCTTTCACCCTTCGTTAACTTTACCGAAAGGATGGAAATTCAGCACATCTCTGCCAATTAGTAATCAATCCGCAGAAACAATCTGGTTCGCGCCGGTACCGCTAGATCTTCTCGTCGACTCCCCCGTGCAGTCGGGAGAATTCATGCGCATTTTTCCGCTGAATCCGGGCGGCAGTCCCCCGCAAGAGCTGGACGTGCTTTCCGACGATGCCTGGGCGCTTGATGTCCCTAGCGAATTAGTCGAGCATTACAAACGTCTGGTCGCTGAAGCTACTGCTCTCTATCAGTCTCATCACTTCCGTGATTATCACTTCCTGCTGACGTTGAGCGACAACATAATGGGGTTAGGACAAGAGCATCACGAGAGCAGCGACGATCGTGTGCGCCAGCACACGCTGGTTGATCCGAATGAGCGCCTGCTCGTCGCGGGCCTCTTCCCGCACGAGTTCTCGCACTCATGGAATGGGCAATACCGCCGGCCCGAAGGATTGGCTACCCCGGATTTTCAGCAGCCGATGAAAGGCGATCTCCTGTGGGTCTATGAAGGCTTAACGGACTACTTGGGTACTGTGCTAACCGCGCGCAGCGGTTTGTTGACGGCGGAGCAGTCGCGCGACCGCATTGCACTCACGGCTTCGACCCTGGAGCATCGCCCCGGACGCCGCTGGCGCTCGCTGCAGAATACAGCCAATGCCGCGCAGATTCTCTACTTCAGTGTTCCGCAGTGGGCCTCCTATCGCCGCGGAACTGACTTCTATCCCGAATCAATTCTGATCTGGCTGGAGGTGGATACAACTGTCCGCAAGCTTACCGGTGACCGCAAATCAATGGACGACTTCTGCCACGCCTTTTATGGCGGACCCGATGGCCAGCCCATTGTCAAGACTTACACCTTTGAGGATCTGATCTCGACATTAAATGGGATCGCCCCCTACGACTGGAGATCGTTCTTCCGCACGCGACTGGATTCCACGCAGCCTAGCGCACCACTCGGCGGAATTGAAGGAGGCGGTTGGCGGCTTGTCTACAGCGATGATCCCAACGAAATTCTTGTAGCCGAAGAGGCGGCGCCGTCGGGGAGTGGAAACTTTACGTCTTCGATCGGGCTCGAAGTCACGCGCGACGGCACGGTTGTTGATGCCATCCCAGGAATGCCGGCCTTTGCGAGCGGCCTTAGCCCGTATCTGAAAATTACCGGCGTGAATGGACGCGAGTTTTCTGTCGAAGGATTGCGGCGCGCAATCCAAGACGCCAAGACAACTACCGGAGCCATTGAAGTCGAAGTCGTCAATGCCGGGAAACTAGTGGCCTACAACGTCAATTACCATGACGGCAACCGATTTCCACATCTCGAGCGCGTGCGAGATGCGCCTGATTACCTCGACGAAATTCTCAAACCCTTGACGCTTACGAGTAAATAGAGGTTCATCAGAGGAGTCCGGGTCAGATTAATGAAAAATTTCTGGAGAAAAGGTTAGCTTCCGTCAGCACATATGGGCGTTTCCTGATTCAGGATAGCAACCCAGCGTCCGCCGCGTTTGATCCATGTGGTGCTCTCTACCACGGCTCCTGTGGGAAAGCTTCTGCCGGCTTGTTCGCCCAGGCGCAGCGCCTTGTAGTAGAGGATCACGGTGGTGGGATTGGGCATAAATCCACTTACGGGACCGAGTTCATAGCGGGAGATCGTGCGCTGGTTCATGGTCGCCAGATATTCGGGCTGGAGGACAATTCCGGATTGAAAAATCATGACGGCATCGGCAGGTACGAGCTCTTCGAATGCTCTCGCATTTTTGCTTTGGGCAGCTTTCCAGACACGCTGCTCGAGCCGAATGACCTCATTGATGATTCTGCGTGCCGAATGAGCTGGGTTTCTATTGTTTTTGCTTTCGGATTTCTTCTCTTTCACAAATATTTTAGTAGACTGGATTGTTTTCCAGCTTACCCCTGCATGAGGGTCTCGGGCACGAGTGCCACTCCATCGCGTTTACCGCGGGCAGCTCAGCTTACCAGGATTTTCAGCGAGTTCGGGGACCCCTGTGCTCGGACGCTTTCGAAGGTCATCGGAGGCCAATGCTTTGTCCACACATTTCGCCATTCAAGCCATTCGTTCGAGGTTTCCCGTCTTCAGGAACAAGGTATACCTCAATTCGTGCTCGCAAGGTGCACTCAGCGACGCCGTTGAGGCTGCTCTGCAAGCCCACATTCGCTCCTGGCACGAAGAAGGGTCGCCGTGGGATCGCTGGGTAGAAGAATACGAGGCGGCTCGCACTGCATTTGCGCGTTTCATTGGTGCGCGTCCGGAGGAAGTCGCCGTGGTGACCAGCGCCTCGGCGGGGATTAATTCCGTCGCCAGCGCACTCGATTTTGACCAACGCCACAAGGTTGTCTTGGGCGAATTCGAGTTTCCGACCATGGGGCAGATCTGGCTCGCGCAGCAGCACCGGGGCGCCGAAATCCAATTCCTTGCCGCGGAAGACGGCAAGATTCCGCCTGATGGGTATTGCCGCGCGATCGACGAGCGCACGCTTATTGTTCCACTCACGCAGGTCTGTTACTCCAACGGTTTCCGATCGGAAATCCCTTGCATTGTGAAGCAGGCACATGAGCACGGCGCCCTGGTGATGCTCGACGGTTATCAGGACTGCGGAACGCGGCCCCTTGACGTAAAAGCACTCGATGTGGATTTCTATGTCACCGGCGCCCTCAAATATCTCCTGTGCCCTTCCGGGATAGCATTTCTGTACGTTCGCCCCGAGTTGATCCGCTCTCTCACGCCGACGATCACAGGCTGGTTTGCGCAGCAGAATCCTTTCGCATTCGACGTTAAGCACTTCGATCCCGCTCTGACAGCTCGCCGTTTCGAAACCGGCTCGCCGCCGTTGCCGCAAGTGTACGCCGTGCCGGCAGCGCTCGAACTACTCGGCAGTGTCGGATTCGACAAGATCAGTACACATATTGGCGACCTTACCCGCGCTCTCATGGACGGTGCCAGGGAACTCGGGATCAGAGTTAAGACGCCGTTAGAAAGCGTGGGTCCACTTGTAGTACTGCAGATGAAGGATTCAGGTGCGATGGTGACGAAACTGGCGGAGCGAGGGATAGTCGCCTCCAATCGAATGGATGGTCTGCGCATATCCTTCCACCTCTACAATATTCCTGCAGATGTGAACAAAGTTCTAGACGTCTTGAAAGACAACCTATGTCTCACTCTCCGAGAATAACCCAGCAGCAGTCGTAAACGCGGGCACTCAGTTTGAGATAGGATTTGAGCATCGGTTGAAGTCATGAGGCTACAAGATCAGATTTCAGCTATGTGGCTCGTACCCTAAATTAACAGCATCACTCCCAAAAATGTCAGAATCCCCCGCCTATCGACCTTCATTGGCTGAAGATGTTAGAGAATTACCTTCGATAACATTACCGGATGGACAAGGCTTTCGATTTAGATCGTTAAGGACCGTTTCGATGGCCAGGTCTGCGCCCATTAGGGCCTCCGCGGAAAACACTTCACGACCGTGCCGGTCCAGACGGCGAGCGGGCGAATATGATGTGGCGGGAAGACACGGGCTCTGACCGCATGAGAGCGAAGAACATTCTACCGGTCGGCAAACTTCCGCTTGAGCATTTGCGATCATTGCTGAGGCGTTTGCCAAAGCATGATCCGCGCCTGGTCATTGGACCTCAGATTGGGGAGGATGCGGCCGTCATCGACGCAGGCGACCGCTATCTTGTCGTCGCGACAGATCCTATTACCTTTGCTACCGATTTCATCGGGCGTTACGCAGTTCACATCAACGCCAATGACGTTGCCGTCCTTGGCGCCCGCCCGCTGTGGTTCTTTGTGGTCATGCTCCTTCCGGAAAGTCGAACGACGCCCGAGTTGGCCGAAAGGATTGCCGCCGATGTGTGCACCGCGTGCGAGGAACTGGGTGTAACACTTGGCGGCGGGCACACGGAAATCACCCAAGGGTTCGACCGTCCCATTCTGGTTGGTCAGATGCTCGGCGAGGTGGCCCCCACGCGCCTTGTGCGGAAGACTCGCATTGCCATCGGCGATCTGATCCTGCTGACACGCGGTGTGGCCATCGAGGGTACCGCCATTCTCGCACGCGAGAAGTTCGAACAGTTGCGGGGGCGGGTGGATGCCGATCTTCTGACACGAGCCGCTCGTTTCCAGATTGAGCCCGGCATCAGTGTCGTGAGTGCGGCTCTCGCAGCTGCCAATGCCGGCGAGGTTGTACATGCCATGCACGATCCGACCGAAGGTGGGCTCGCGACTGGGCTCTGCGAACTGGTAGCGCCCGGTGGTCTCGGGCTTCGGGTCTTTCGCGAGCGCATACCCGTATTTCCCGAGACGGGCGCGATTTGCAGTATGCTGGCGCTCGATCCACTGAGACTAATTGCGTCGGGTGCGTTGCTGATCGCTGTCGCGCCAGACAAAGCGGACTCGGTCCTGGCGGCTATTGAGGCCGCAAACGTTCCGGTTGTGGTCATTGGTGAAGTGCGTCCGTCGACTGAGGGCATCACGATCGTCACGAATGGGGCAGTAGAGCCGCTTACACCCGCGGTCCGAGACGAGATCGCACGAGCCTTCGAAGACGATTAGCCACGGCGGTAATGGTAGCTTCGATCCGGGCCAGCCAACTCACACTTGCTTGCCTACCTTCCGAAGCGGAATGGTGTCGAGGGGCACTACTAGAAGACATCCCTCTGATTACATCAGCTTGGCCACACGAGGGTGGTCGACTGCTCCAGTTCCCTGTGCGAGCTAGGGGCCTAACACGTCAATCGCTGCTTGCCTTTCTTGCCCTGGCCTTTCAGAATCCGCACGATGGCGATTATGGTGTTCCAATTCCGTGTGGTCGACGGCACACCGAAAAGTTTGTCGATCTGGCCGAGATAGCCAATCGTCTTCATGTGGCGACGGTACACTCCGAAGACGAATCGTTTTTTTGATGCGATAACTCGCACCAGCCACTCCCCGGATGGCGGAAGTGTGCATGGAATGAAAGCCAGGCCACGGTTAGCTTTCGATAGGATGCTCACGAATCGAACGATATCGGGACGTGACGGCTCGGTTCCAAACGGATTTTCCGTCTCCAGGCGGATAAGGTCGCGACCGTCGCAAAGGACAACTTTCGCTTCGAATGGCAGCTTCCTGAGCAATTCAGCACGGAACTTTGCTCGAGGGCCGGGCTTCCCAACGACAAACGTCCCTGCAGAACCCACATTCACGACACCATAGTCTCTCAATTCGCTTGCAAGGATACTTGGGCGAAAGGTTCTGTGCCCGCCAACATTGACTCCACGGAGGAAAACAACTAGAGCCATAGCGGGATTATAGAGGAAAATTGCAGGCAGCTACGCCATTAGGTAGTCGAACCGGGCGCGCTCGGATAACTTCGTCGTGGCCGACAACAAGGTTAGCGACAACTCGCCAGTCGCCGCTTCAACCCATACCCCGTGTACTTGATGACGAATGAGCATCCAACTGGCAAGGACAATCTCACGAGCACGGAACTGAAGGTATCGTTTCAGTGCAAGACCGCGCACATTAGCGTCCGATCCGAGAGATCGCCGACGGATCCAGTGGTTCCTCGACGGCGTTTCGTTGTGAAGTATGTGAACCGGGCCGTCGTTCGTGGTTACAACAGCATCCAGGCGGCCATCGTCATCCAAATCACCGATAGCCATTCCGCTGGCCACCCAGGCTTGGTGGAATACCTTGCCCGATCGCTGTGAAACGTCGGCGAACCTGCGCCTTGTATTTCGCGCCAGCAGCATGGGCTCGCGGTAGTGCAGGTTGGGATAGTTTAGTTCGATGGTATCGAGATCATGGCCTTGAACGATGAGGACACAATTGCACAAAAAGGCGAGATTCGCTGGCTCAGCGGGCTGACCCAGACACTCAAGGATGTTCCCGCCGATGACGTACTTCAGGTCGATGAGCCCGCCCGCATCGACCGCAACGGTGAAACCATGAACTCATGCCTTGCCAGCATGCGTTCTTTGCTATCTTCGGTGGTAGTGATTTCACTGCTCTTTGGAGTTTATGGCTATGCCCAGTTAAGTGGAGACTTTGAGCGTGGCATGGCGGAATTCCGAGCGGGACACTATTCATCCGCGGCCGCCCTATTCGCCAATGCTAAATATGCTTTTCCCGGCGCAACGGATGCACTTCTATACCGCGCCAAATCGTTGGTGCATCTTCAGGACTTTTCCGGCACCGAGCAGGCGCTCGACAATTACATTACGTCACATCACGATTCTTCCGACGCGCTCTACATGCTCGGTTTTCGTTCTAAACCGTGAGAATCGCTCTGCCGAGTCGCTTGCCTCCTACACGAAAGCTGCGGCGATCACCGATCCCTCGGCGACGACTTGAAGATTGTCGGTCTCGACTACGCGAGTTGCCTTAGAGTAGCTAAAAGCTGTGGCCGGGGAAAGAGGCCTTCCGCTTTTCGGGTCTTTCGGACCTTGCCTTCTTGTCGCGTTCGACCGGGTCCAGAGATCCAGATCGAGAGTCCGATTTGACAGGCATGAGATTCTGTTCGCAAGTATCTGAATCACGTTTCGAGAAAGAAAATGTGCAGTGAAAGCACGAGACGCGACTTTCTTAGGCTGTCTGCAGCTGGATTGGCGGCGGGCGCCGTTGCCGAAACAGTGCCCACCTTGGGCACTCTCCACTCCGCTCATTCCAGTGGCGGTGAGCTTACCGTTCGGGTAACCGATCAAAAACGTCGTTTCGAACGCGCGTCGAATATTGCCTGGCGGCCGATTTCCGGCCACTCTTCCGGAGAGATCATCACTCTCAATCCGGAAAGGAAATTTCAGGAGATTCTCGGCTTCGGCGCCGCTTTTACCGACTCGTCCTGCTACATGTTCAACCAGCTATCGGGAAACGCGAGAGAGCAGTTATTCCACGAACTCTTTCACCCTTCCGAGTTGGGACTCAATGTTTGCCGCACTTGCATCGGCGCCAGCGACTACGCGACTGAGATGTACAGTTTCGACGAAGGCGAAGCCGATCCCGAGTTGAATCGCTTCTCAATTGATCACGACCGCAAGTATCTACTTCCTTCACTGCGGCACGCACGCCAAGTAAATTCGGAACTATTTCTGTTTTCTAGCCCTTGGAGTCCTCCCGGTTGGATGAAAGTGAACGGTTCCATGCTGGGCGGCTGCATACACAAAAAGTATTTCGCAAACTACGCGCAGTATTTCCTGAAGTTCCTGCAGGCCTACGCGGCAGAAGGAGTCCTGATCCAGGCTATCACCTCACAGAATGAGGTGGACACCGATCAAGATGCCCGCATGCCGGCATGCTTGTGGGGACAGGAATATGAAATCGAATTTGTGAGTGAACACCTGGGACCTGTGCTACAAGCCCGGGGGATTCCGGTGAAGATCTGGCTTCTCGACCACAACTACAATCTGTGGGGTCGGGCGATTTGCGAACTCGATGATCCGCAGGTTCGCCAGTACACCCGCGCGGTCGCTTGGCATGGCTATGTCGGCAATGCAAGCATGGTGTCAAAGGTTCATGACGCACATCCGGATGCCGAAATGCACTGGACCGAGGGTGGCCCCGAGGTCACCAGCCCTGACTATGCCTCCGACTGGGCCAACTGGGGACGCACCTTTACCGGGGCGCTGCGCAACTGGTGCCGGTCGATTACTGGCTGGAATTTGGCGCTGGACGAACAGGGTCGTCCAACCATCGGTCCTTTTCGCTGCGGTGGTCTCGTAACCATTGATTCCCACACCAAGCAAATCACCCGCAGTGGTCAGTACTGGGCCTTTGCTCATTTCTCCCGTTCGATTCGCCGCGGCGCTCGCCGCTTCGATTCACAGGGAATGCTGGCAAACGTCGAGCACGTCGCCAGCGAGAATCCAGACGGTCAAAAAGTCTTAACCATCACCAATACAGGCAGCGCGCGTCCCGTTGTTCTGCACATGGGCGGGTTGATGGCTGAACTGGCTTTGACGAGTGATTCGTTAACCACACTGACATTTAAGTGAATGTTGCCTAGCGTGTTAGATTGAACTTGTCCCGCAGTTGGATATTTTCGGAAGATCCTCCAACCAAGATTGTGAATTCACCCGCTTCCGCACTCCAATCGCGCTTCTTGACGTCATAAAAAGAGAAAGCCCTGCGATCAAGGGTGAGCGTCAGGCGTTTGCTCTCGCCAGGTTTCAAGTTTATTTTTGCGAACCCCTTCAATTCCTTGACAGGCCGAGGAACACTGGCGTGAGAATCGCCAACATAAAGTTCGGCCACTTCCGCCCCCTCACGATGACCGATGTTTGTAACGTCGAAGGAAACTCGAACCGGCTCGTTCAAATTTCCCTTCTGCGGCGTCACCGACAAACGGCTGTATTGGAACGTCCCATAGGAAAGACCAAAACCGAAAGGGAACAGTGGCCTGCTCGCGGAACGATCGAAGTGTCGGTAGCCCACGAACACACCTTCCGAGTACCGGACCCGCGCTTCGCCCTTTTCAGGGTAATAGCTGTGAAAGGCAGGATTGTCTTCCCATCGGCGCTCAAACGATACCGGCAGTTTTCCGGACGGACAGTCATCGCCAAAGAGGATTTGAGCCAGAGCCTCTCCGCCCTCCTGACCCGGATACCAGGCATACAGAATTGCAGGAACGCGGTCAATCCATCGTGTCATGTCAACGTTGCCACCGCCAGTGATCACAACAACGGTGTTCTGGTTGACGGAGCTTATTTGACGGATGAGCTCATCTTGTCCACCAGGAAGCTCGAACGTTCGGTCAGCTCCCTCACCCTCGGTTTTAGGATCGAATCCCACACAAATGATCACCACATCGGCCTTGGCGGCGAGCGCCTTGGTGTCGCGACCCATAAAGGAATCAGCTTGCGTCACGCCGAAACCGACGATGGCACTACCTACCGCTTCGAAGTATTCGAGCCGAATCTTGTATGCGTGACCGGCCTGCAGGCGTTTGGCATAGCTATCGACAGTCTGCGAATGAGGCTGCCAGTCATCGATTACGGTCTCGTCGCCGATATACAGCCGGACGCCATCATCCGCCGAGGTAAAAAAGCTGTAATCGCCTGATTTCTTCGGCACAAAATAGCCCGTCCAGCGAATCGAAAAGTGATCCACCGGCTGGTTCGGAGCAAAACTGCCTTCTCCCCAATCGAAATGC
>Ga0126372_10000679_pt1 | contig 12466 bp, 12 predicted proteins | sample PanSoiMetaPlot_6_FD_92762 | JGI IMG/M metagenome (GOLD analysis project Ga0126372, IMG submission 92762) | Tropical forest soil microbial communities from Panama - MetaG Plot_6 | ecosystem: Environmental > Terrestrial > Soil > Tropical forest > Bulk soil | place: Panama | collected 2016-02-17
CTTGCGCCAAGCCAGGGCCTCTATTTCAGCCCGCCGTATTTCAACTTGCAGGTGTTCGTTCCCTCCGCTCAGTTTCCCATTCTTCTCGAAAATCCGTTCCCGTCAAACTACCCCGGCTTCATTCCAACTCCGGCATTCACCTTTCAGCGTAACCTGCGCACGCCTTACATGCAGCAATGGAATTTCAGCTTGGAGCGAGAGTTGGGCCGCTCAAGCGTCGCCGAGTTGGCGTATGTGGGAACGAAGGGCACGAAGCTGATCGACAATCGTGACATCAATCAGGCGAAGCCAAGCCCGCAGCCTCTAAACCTGCGGCCCGTCCCGCAGTTTGCGGATATCGACGCGTACGAATCGCGCGGCAATTCGAATTACCACGCACTGCAAGCAAAGTTCACGCAGCGCCTTCACGCGGGCCTCTCGGCGCTCGCGAGTTATACCTGGTCGAAATCCATCGACGACGCCTCGGGTTTTTTCTCCAGCGCCGGCGATCCGAATTTCCCGCAGGACAGCAACAATACACGGGCCGATCGCGGTCTCTCGAACTTCGATGTTCGGCACCGCCTTACTCTAGCGTATTCTTACGACCTCCCGTTGCCGGCCAATAACGCCCTTTTGCGCGGCTGGCAGACGAATGGTGTGTGGACGTTCCAGACCGGACGGCCATTTACGGTCACTCTGCTGCCTGGCGTCGACAACAGCAACACCGGCATACCCAGTATCCAATTCGGCGTGGTGGACCGCCCAAACCTCGTGGGGAATCCGCGTGTTTCAAATCCAAGTCCCGGTGCCTGGTTCAACACCAGCGCCTTTACGATGCCGCCCTTCGGCACGTTCGGCAACGCCGGACGCAATATTCTGACGGGTCCTGGCTTTGCGTCGCTAGATGTCTCCGCGGTCAAGAACACGCCGATTCGGGAGGGATTGACGCTTCAGTTCCGAGTGGAGTTGTTCAACCTGCTAAACCGCCCGAACTTCAACCTTCCGGACGGCTTTCTGGGTTCTCCCGCTTTCGGCCGCGTGTTATCAGCGGGTACGCCTAGGCGAGTCCAGGTCGGCTTAAAGTTACTCCTCTAAGGATGTGCGTCACGTCAGAATCTCGTGCGTTCCAAAATGGCGTGATGCACCCTCGCGAGCAACGAAGCCTTGGCTGGGTAATCATTTGTTTCTTGCTCGCTCGACGCTGCAGGCGACGATGCGCTGGTTGGATCGCGAACTGACTCTTTCGCAACGCACATAACCTGCCCGCAAACGCTACATTCTGACTACGCAAGACAACCTTCCATTCGGCGGATTGTCCCACTCGTGACAAAGTTCGTAATCGGGAAAGGAGAGAAATGCGTCGGCCATTCGGGGAATACGAAACGAAGCTCTGAGGGTTGACGCGAACTAAGACATCCGCGCCGCGTCGGTGAATACATTCAATTCCAGCGACTGAGCAGTAACCAGCATCCGCAAGAATCAATTCATGCGGCTTCACAGGTAGGCGGTTCAACGACTCTCCAGTGCCGTCTCCAATTGTTGCCGTTACCTCAAAGAAGTCACACATCAATGTCGGCAGTTTAATAGAGTACAAAACTCTCCACTGGCTACCTGTCTTTCCCGGCTCCTTGACGATTGTGCCGTCCACAATCCGGATCGTCGGACTGGTGCTTTGGTCGATTCGGTATGTGACGTTCTCTCGAAGCAATTCGAGACACAAGGTGCGCAGCCACGCCTCACTACTACGGAGACACTTGAGCAATGCTACATCTGAAACCTTGGCCCAGTTCGCAAGTCTCAAGTGCAGAACGGTCTCCCGTAGTGAGTAACCCCGTGCAACATGTAGCAGCAATGTTCACAACAGCAAGTCTGGCGACGAAAATTCACGCCATCGCCTGACCGCACCCGATTGCCATGCCATCTGCTGCCAATCCGAGGGAAGCAACGACGTGAGCACTTTCCAGTCCTCTTCGGCTTTACGCATCCATTAAGGATGGGGCCAAAGGCGAAAGCATTCCATAAGTTAGCGCTTATGAGGGCGTCGCCCTCGAAGGCAATGCCTGGTCCCATCGATTGTGCGCTGGCCTGACGATCTCGCTACCGGTCGAGCAAGTGGTTCCGAGGTCCGTGAAGCGCACGAATTATTTCGTTATCGATCTGATTGCAACAGACGGCGCAAGCTTGCCCTGAATGATCGGTTGAGCCTTCGTGCCTACCTCACTTCTCCACCGCGTCTCTCGACCTCAGGACAAATTCGACATTGCGTTCGTGGTTGAGATGAACCGTCTGGTTGAGGTCGATCCGTTCCAGCGCGAACAGCTTCTCGCCGCCATCACCGGAAATACAGTGCATCTGCCCGCTCTCGACCCAGTATTGTCGCGCTACGTAGGCGGCTCCACCTCTTAAAACAATGAGGGTCAACCGCTGACTGCTTGCGTCGTCTGCATCGCCCTGTGACGAGGCAGAGGAGTAGGGTAATGGCTCTACAACCCCTCGGTCTTGGTAATCCAAGGCAGGCCTGAATACACCATACGATGAATTGTGGTAGCTACCGGTACCAGCCCACGGCGGTGCGGGTACTGCCGCCCTCGGGAGTTGCACTTCAATGTCTTCCATGAGGCGCAGCGAGACTCGTGTCTCGCCCTTCAGGGCCGGATAGGGCCCACGCGCCGGCAGGGTCAGAATTTTCACGGGCCAGAGGATTGGAACCATCCACCCGATTGCATCCCGCTTGGGATGGCCTCTGCCGTGAATCTTTCCTTCTGCATCGGCTCTTAGATGCGGTGCGGAGATTACCTTTGCTGACAGCGGCAGAATCTCGCCGCCAGGAAGAATCAGCCGATCGAATTCTAGATTGATCCACCCCTTGCCGACGAAGTGGCCTGGATTCCTAAAGTCCTGGAGATGGCCGCTCAATTCGGCGCCGCGCGGAAAGACCGAGTGCCCGAACGCTGCTAAGTGGCCGAGATGACACAGCACGGGATCACCAACTAACGCGGTTTTGGACGAAAAATTAGGTTCGCTGAGAGTGCATTGCAGAAGCGTTCCCGCGGGCACTACTTCGTTCCTGGTAGGTTGTGCGAAGCTGGCAGAAACGCAGAGGACGAGGGTCAAAAACAACGACGTGCGGGGCATGACTACCTCCTCAAGAACTTCGTGAAGAGTACGTCCCCTCCTTCACTACTGTAGCAACGGATGGGGATTGTAGCACGAAAGAGAAATCCAGCGGTCGACAATCGTTGCTCGCTCGCCATCGTACTGATCTTGACGGCGCACGCGCACAGCAGAGCGACTCAGTTCACCATTAACACAAGTACACTGCTTTTACCTCCGCTTGTGCAACCTAGATCTCCGGAATTCCCGCTCGGAGTAAGCACACTTACGTTCACCGGTCCGGGGCCGGAAATCACGTCGGTGTTAAGGAGGATTTTCAGCTGCTGGCTGCTCGCAACAGTTGCGCCGAGTGCCTTGCCGTTGATGACAACTTCGGACGACGAGACAAAGTGGTTACCATTCACAATGAGCAAAAAGCCCTCCTGCACCTGAGCAAAACTCACCGTGCTTGGGGACAAAGACCCGATCAGTGGCGCGGGCCTGGCACTGCCGCAAAAAGGGTTTAGCGTGTTGCTACAGCCTGGAAGAAACAACACAGAGAGGAGGACCGCAAGGGTTAGACGGGCGGACATACAGGGCTCCTTTTTGGATCAAACCCCGACCTGAAGCGTGGAGAGGTTCCTCGTACAGAACCTACGCCGGCGAACCGGGGTCATTTCCTGGGTCTGCTTTTGCCGAACACCGGATCCAAAAGGAAGTTTCCGTCCTCCACAGAAAAATTTCTTCTCCCGCCTCGCGCTCTGCCGAGTCAAACCGATCACATAACCGCGTCTGGAGTTTTCAGCGTAAAACAGGCAGGCAAGAGGCTGGAGAGATGCAACGGCCCCTTACCCCAATGTAGGGTTTGTTACAAAAAACAGCGGCGCGGAGCCTCTCCTCTGAGCGCCGTCAGGAGATTGCCAAGAAGGCCGCTCACGGGGTGGGCAAAGAGCAAAGCAAGGCCTGACGATCTCGCTACCGGTTCTCTTCCAACAGTTCCTGACACGTAATGCAATATCGCGCCCAGGGCAGAGCCTCCAGACGCTTCAAATTGACCTCCTGGCCACAGTGTAGGCATTCTCCGAAGGTACCGTCTTCGATCCTTGCCAGCGCCGCCTCAATTGCTCGAATCAAGCCGCGACTCTGCAATGCTTGCTGGAAGAGGACTTCCTTGTCGTGCGAACGACTAGCTCGGTCCCCTTCGTCGGCTCCATAAGCCTGCGGGGGCGTCCTGCCCTCTTGTTCCACTTGTAAGACGCTTCGCCCTAGCTCATGCCTTCTTGCCTGAAGCAGCCTCTTGAATCGATCTACAGTCCGTTTGTCCATCCTCGTAAGACGATTGTAGACGGTTTCAAATCTAGATCCACGGGAGCCCCACGCTTGAATCCTAAGTCCCAACTCGGACAGGCGGCAATCGGAACCCCTCGATGCAGATCGTCTGCGCCCTCGATGTTGGTCTGCGCTTTTCTGGCAGGCTGGGGTGTGTGAAGGTTTAATGATCTTTGCGACAGTACCGGGGAGTTTTGCTTCGTCTCTTACTACGGGTGACTATGGCATCAAGCGCCCGATCAATTCTGCAACCGACTTCTGCTGGGCAATTGCGGTGATTAAGGAACATCTCTGGGAACTTCTGGAGCGCCAGGGCTTCAAACCCGGCCCAGTTGAAACTTACTGCGAGATGGATCGGTATCCACTAGGCCAGAGCCGCTTTGTATAAGGCGACGAGTTTCCCCCAAGCACGCTCGGCCTGGGGCTTATTATAGATCGGCACACCGTCGCGGACGGGCATATCCGGCACGCACCAGCCATGCTGTGCTGAGTACACTTCGATTTCGGCGGGAACCTTCGCGGCTGCGAAGGCTTCCTTCAGCTTATCTTTGGCATCCGGCTGACGCGAGTCGTCGTTCGATGCGATCCCGAAATACATTCGCGCCTTGATCTTCGGCGCGAGCAGATGCGGGCTATCGGGTTTGTCGGTCACCAGGCCTCCGCCATGGAACGATGCGCCCGCACCAATGCGGTCGGGCAAGAACGCGGCAGTCCTCACAACCAGCGCTCCACCCATGCAGTAACCTTGGGTTCCGATCTTCTTTGCCTTGTTCACTTCTTTTTGCGCGTCGAGGAAGGCAACGTAGGCGGCGGCATCCTTTTCGGCATTGCCAGGCGCGTTCACCGACGCCATCAGCGGTCGGAGCTTCGCCATGTCGTCGGCATTCTGAAAGTTGAAGCTAGAGGCATCCGTGAAAGGAGCTTTGGATACGCGATAAAACGGATTGGGCACCAGGACGGAATACCCATCACCCTCAGAGGCAATACGCCTGGCAATGGCGCGCATAGAGGGCCGCAAGCCGAATGCGTCGGGCCAGATCAACACACCCGCATGGGAACCCGTTTTCGGACGAATGAATGTGGCGTCGCAAGTTCCGTCCGGAGTCTTGATCTCGACGTCGGTTTCGATCACTTCAAGGCCCACGGCCGCTGCCGACTGTAACGTCGCAGCCAGGCCCGCACCCACCAAGAGGGTTGCAAAGTCGCGCCGTGTGATGTCTCCGGGATGCGCGTCATTCGTCGGTGGGTTTTTCTGGTCATCTGTCATGGATTTTTTCCTGCAACGAGTTTATCGCTTTTGGCTACCCAACCGCATCCTCGCGTCACACGGCCGCGAAGGGATATCAGGCGGCTGTGTCGATTCGTTCTCGCGAGGGTTGGCCAAAACCTCGAACTCCTCACTATGGTCCTAGAAACGCATCGCAGCATTTGGGCGGCGCTCGAAAGATGCCCACACAATCACCGCCCGCCTCCAACGGCCTGTATAGGGCGCAACCGGCCTGGCAGAGCCCGGTACGGGGTTAGCCTCGCCATCGACGACTGACCCGACAGGCTGCATCCTGGACTTCTAGATTCTGGCTAAACGAGTGATCCCACAAAAGCGCAGCTTTATCTCGCCCTTTTCGTAAACGATGTGTTCAAAGTGCGCGCTTATTTCTCGGGGATTAGTGGTTTTGTAGAGCGTCACTGAAAGGATTTCCTTGTCCTTCTTGTCAGCGGACTCATATGTGGTGATGAATCGCTTCCCCCAGGTGTCAACTTTCACTTTTAGGCTGTGTTTGATCACCGCGTCTTGCCCAAGCGTCCCGCTCCAGATATCGGAGATCACTAGGCGTTCGCTCTGTTTGTAGTCGGCTAGTCTGGTGATGCTCAGGCCCTGCTGCCACAAGGCTGAAACAGATTTGTAATCCTCCACGGCTTGCCCAGCCGCCAAGCACGTACTCAGCAACACTGCAAAGAGCCAAGGGGCTAAACGTATGGAGTCTGTACTCTTCAGATTTTGATTCACCATTGTTTTAATGTCCGAGTATGAACAAAGCTGGCAATGCGATCGTCACTGTATCAACCAGAACCTGATGCGTTCTATTAGAACAGAAGGGCCAGGATCCCGTTTAGCAATAGCAAATTGCTCAGGTTTCCATTCCGCTGCACCTTATTGCAACGATCCGGAATGCAAGTACTGCAGAGAGCTTCAAAAAGCCTTGGAGGGGCTGAAACAGAAGGAAGCATTCCGAGAATATTGACGCGAACATTTGTATGCGAAGAGCCCCTAGATTTCCCTCGTTTAGAGCTCCCGTTAGGCGCGTTTGACAAGGCATTCGCGAAACTGCGCACTAGAAGGCAGGATTGTGCCGCCAAAAGGGGCCTTCTTTGCTTGGTGGCTTGGGAACGGAGAGGACTGTCTCCTAGGGCCGGGTCATGCGACGGGATGCCGCAGGGAATTAAGCTGCCGGTTTCACCTGACTACGAATCATACCTTCGGCTTCCAGCCCGTCCTCAACATCATGACCGTCGCGACGTCCGCGCAGTTCATAAAGCTGGAAAGCCAGTTCAGGTGCTCCGCGTCGCTTGAGGGGTCAGTTTTGGAAACTGCGCCGACAGCCGCGTTCAGGAGGGGCGCAACATCGCGGGATTACCACGGCCCCACCGTTTGTTCGTGGCTTTGCTCGACTATTCTCGGTTCGGTGACATTGCTCCTTTTCATGGAAGCCTCCTTACCCTTGTTCATAGCAGACGGCCTGAAATGGCTCGATCGGCGTGGGGGCTCGCGACTGCTCGAAGAGGGCTTGACCATATGGTTTCGTCTTAGGTTCCGAATTTAAAGATGCCATCGCTTTCTCTTTGTCGCGGGATTTGAAGAGCAGTATAATTCGGGCCTTATTTTTCTCGCCTCTCTGAAACCGTTTCCCCCAAGTTGAGATTGCATACGCCCTCGAGGCGACGAAGGAAGGGAAAACACCAATGAAATTGCGAAAGCTTTGCTTTGCTGTCGCTGTAGTGGCGACCATGATCGCGATGAGTGCTGCATGTGCCGCCTGCACTAACGCCACTGTTACCGGTGTTTGGGGTTTTCAGGTTGGGACAGCCGTCGGTCAGTTCACTGCGGACGGGGCCGGCAAGATCACTGCCGGCTCGGATACCGTGAATCAAAATGGAACTGTGGTTAAGCAGACCTTCACCGGCACGTATTCGGTCGCGGCTAATTGCACTGGCAAACTCACTCTCAACATCACCGGCGGTGGCACCGTAACCGCCAATTTCGTCCTCGATAACGGAAACAAAGGCGCCCAAATCATTGACACAGCCGCTGGCACGGTTGCCGAAGGCCCGGGTGCGGCTGAGGGAACAGTCACCTGCGGGCTCACTGGGATTAAGCAGACCTTTGCGGCGCTTCTACTGGGCAAAATCATCGGCGGGAGTTCGATCGCCTACGTGGCCCAGGTCGTTCTGGATGGCAATGGGAATGTCTCGGGCACTGGCACGTTCGATGTTGGCGGAACTTTCCGCGTTACCACCATTACCGGCACCTATACGGAAAGTTCCAACTGCAACGGCACCATCCAGGTGACGCCAAAGGGATCAAGCGCGTTGCACTTCGCCTTTGTCGTCGTTAACGCAGGGAAGGAGCTTCTACTGGTCGATACCGACTCGAACGCATCTGTCGCAGGGAATATGCAGCGTTAAGGTTCGGTCTCTTGCGCAAACTCTGCAGACCAACGAACTGCGGGCCGTAAGCCCGATATGGCAGATAGCGGCCCGCAGGCGACCTCGGCATCGTTCTTCACTTCCCACCGACTTGTCGGAGGAAGCTCCACCAATTCTGCTATCGCGCGTTTGCGCTCAAATTCCAAGGCACGCCCCACATCATCTCCACATCAAGCGCGTCACATCCGCGTCAACAGCACCGCTTATTTATCATCTGATTAACAATGCTGTGTCATTTTATCTTTTCTATCTCCTATCCCCCTCAATGCATTGAGGGGGGAGTGGACAGCGCGGAAAAACGGGGCCACCCGGTCACTGTTGAGTTGATTGAGTCCGCGCGCCGCGCGCCCGCACTGCGTCCGCCTGCTCCTCACATAGACGCTCGTCGATCTACCCACTCTCCTGCTAATACGAGGCTAATAGAGTATTCGTATCCGCCTGTGTAGCCATTTTTCCGGCTCGTCTGCTTACCCCGTCAACGAGAGTAGGGAGTGTGTGTGGCCCATGTCGATGGGTACACACCCTCACTTTTCACGTTGCGGAATCGCCAGTGTTCATGCGCCTTCGATCCTATGATATGCGTTCGACTCGCGTCAATACGGTGGTTGGCGCACACAGGGAAAAGGGCAATTACATCGTGGGACGATAGGAGCGGGAGAGCGGGCGGCAAACTGACGAGAGGCCAGTTGCTTCGAACTCAACTGGTTGGTGCTGGAGGGCCGCTCCTGTGCGAGTGCTGGCTATGACGAAGTAACTTTTCCCTTTTCCTCTTCTTGCCTACCTGACACGCCGTGTCACCGAATTTTAATCTCGCCTTAACGGTGGCTTAACACTGCCCACCTACCTTGCCGAGGACAAGCTGGCCGAAAGATCTTCCATTCCCCAGCGAAGAAAGGCAGCGATCTCCCTATGAAAAGACTTGCCCCATTGGCAGTCGTGGTGGCCGTGGTCGGTATGACGTATACGTACGCGGCGGAGGGTCCTGTTCCGCAGGGCGTTCCGCATCTCGACCACGTGTTTGTGATCCTGATGGAAAACCACAGCTTCATTCAGATCATGAACAACCCCAACGCGCCGTTTGCCAACAGGTACGCCCGCACGGCGAACCACGCCAACAACTACTTTGCGGTCGGACATCCCAGCCTCACCAACTATCTGGAAATCGTGGGCGGCTCCAACTTCGGTGTCCGAAGCGACAACAATCCTGACTGGCACAACGCCGCCTGCATCACTAACCTGACCTCTGGCGTCGCCAACACGGACAATCCGCTCAGTTCCAACGTCTGCCCAATTCGGGGCAGCGGAAAGGACGCCGAGACTCCCGCGCTGGATTTCACCAACGAGACATCGGGACCTCCGGGCGTGATCGACGTCGACGGCAAAATCTCATTCGCTGCGGCCGAGACCACAGGCAAGACCATCGCCGATCAGCTGGCGGAATCGGGTCGCAGCTGGAAGAGCTACCAGGAGAGCCTTCCTCCCTCAGGCGCCGATGGAGTCAACTTCGCCGACGGCTTCTTCACCGACAGCTCGAATATTCCGGCGGTCATTCCGGGAGAGGTACAAACGCTGGTGAAGCTCTATGCCGCCAAGCACAACCCATTCGTCTACTTTGCCAGCGTGCAGGAAGGCAGCCGCCCAATCAACAGCCTTCGTAACATTGTCGGGTTCTCGGGCAACCGCGGACTGTTTGCCGACCTGGCGAGCGGACGAGTACCAAATCTTTCCTTCATCGCGCCGAACCAGTGTAACGACCAGCACGGGCGCGGCAATGGAGGTCCGCAGTGCGACTTCGATCCCAACGACAACGGCACACAGGTCGGTCTCAACCCTGCGTTGATCCAGGTTGGCGACGGCGTGCTGCAGAATATCGTCAATGCCATCCACAGCTCACCCGCGTGGAAGCAGGGAAAGAACGCCATCGTCGTCGTGTGGGACGAGGATGACTTCAGTATCGCGCCGACCACCAACCAAGTGCTGCTGATCGTCGACACGAATTACGGCCAACATGGGGTGCGCAGCAACAACTTCTACACTCACTTCTCGCTGACCAGGACGCTGGAAGCGGGCTTCGGGCTGTCCTGCCTGAATCATGCCTGCGACGAGCGAACCAAGGTCATTTCGGACTTGTTTGCCGGCAACTGAAGTTTGACGGAATACAGCCCTAGCGTCGCACCGACGCTGTCGTGAGGAAGCTCTGGGAAGCCTCTCCCAGGGCTTTCTTGCTACCAGTTCTCCCGCTCACCACGACGCGGTACTTTTGGACCACCAATCGTTTGTGGGGGCCTTGGTCTGCCCTGAAATCGGGATCAGCGGCTCAAAACCACGCATCATCATCATGACCACTTTCGAATCTGACACCGAAATCGAGCCGGCTCTAGTAGAGGGGGCGAGCGCTTACATGCTCAAGAGTAGCCGTCCCAGAGATTTGGCAGAAACAATCCGTCGCGTTCACGGCCAGTGATCGAACGATTAAGTTGGAGGCCCGCACTCCCAAACGTCGCCCCACAACATCCACCCCCTCCCGCCCGCACTGCCACTCTCGCGCGATGCCCGCATTTCTGCCCGCTCACGCCGCCCGCCCCGGTCGCTCTCTCACTTCGTATCGTCCCACGATGTAATGTTTATTTTTTATCGTTCGCACATCCCCAGTAAAGACGCGAGTGTAATGCATGTGATTGCGCTCCCAGCCTCATAAACACTGACAATTCCGCAACCGTAAAAGTGAGGTCGTGTACGTATCAGCATGCGCCACGCACTACCCCCTCAATGCATTGACGGGATCGGCCCACCGCCTAACTTCTCACAGGCACGGGGTCGCACTAGCCTGTTCCGCTTTCGTAACAAGAACGACAAAAATCGTTTCGCCATTCCAAACACAATTAACACTCACTCAGTAAGGCCAGATGCGGCCTGAGAGACCCGCGTTGATGCCGCTCCCCCTTGCTGACACGGCGCGGGTCTAAACCTGCATGGCAGCAGTGATTGCAATTGAGATCGTAGCTCACGCCGTGGTTGCCTACGTGATATTCCGTTTTCTCTAGGCGGGGGTGAGTCCAGCGCATCCCCATACGCGGGAGCGTGTCCGGAGGCGCGAACATGAAATGTGTCTTGCAGCTTGACAACATCAATTCTCGGGAGCAAGATTTTCGGTAATTTGGGCGAGCGCTAGGAAGTGGACCCTTCGACACCTCTCGTCGAACTTTCACTCACCCCTTCCAGCAGAATCCTGTGGGCGAAAACAGTTACCGAGGGCGAATCCCGCCAAGTGACCCCGGGGCGCGACTCGCATCGGCAGGAGGATTTGTATGACCGGATTTTTTCGCAGAACATGGCAAGAGGATGACGGGCAGGACATCGCTGAATACGCGGTCATGGTCGCAGTCATTCTGATTATCGTGGTCGGAACCATCCGTTTGATTGGGACGAACTCGAATACAGTTTTCTCGAATGTCGCCAGCACGATTCAGTAAGTTGACGGCGTTCGTGGCGGCCTTTTGGCGCATTGAAACGGTTGGGCCTCAGGTAGCCTTGGCGTCAAAGGCGTTCTCCCCCAGGGAATGCCGGCTCCAAGCCTGTCAGTGGGATTTGGGTTCTGCGAACTCCTGCCCAATCCAGGTGACTTTGGCCACAACACAGTTGCGGCGTTCTTATCCGGGTGCCTGATAAAAAATTTGCAGTTATACGAAGCGAAGCGGCGGAAACCACGAAGGAAGTGTACGCGTCGAACTTCGAAGCCCCTTAAGTTTTCGTCAGCAAGCAAAAAAGGCCACCTCGCGGATGGCGGCAGCCAAAATGACCTTAGATTTACGGCGCGTGGGCGGCAATAGTGCCGATGTCTGCAATGTTATCGCCTTTTTTGAGGGATGGGACCGCATTGATGTGCAAGATGACACCGGAGACGGGAGCGCGGGCTGCGAGTATGAGTTTGCCGAAATAATCGGTCACAAAGCCGATCTTCATGCCCTGTTGAACATAGGTACCACGCTTCACAAGCGGATACCAAATGCCAGGGCCATCGGACAAGACATCCACGACTCTGTCGAGCCAGACAGGATTTTCGATGGGCCGAGAGTCTCCTGGAAGCATTTTGAGAGCGCGCATCGTGTTGAATGTCCCCTCCACGAGGAGGGCGATGTCATCTGCTTCGACGGTGCCGGCATAGCCTGCTTCGACAACGATGGAAGGTTTGCCGCGAGCAGTAGAGGTGTTGTCGAGATAGCGAGTTGCTGCGAGGTCAGTGGGACGGTCGCGCCAAATGATGATGTGGTCGAGTCCGAAGGCGAGAACCATTTCTTTGGATATACGGTCTTGGGTCTCCTTCCCGGTGGGGGCCCAGTACGCGTACGGCCGGAGGCTC
>Ga0126372_10000683_pt1 | contig 12433 bp, 10 predicted proteins | sample PanSoiMetaPlot_6_FD_92762 | JGI IMG/M metagenome (GOLD analysis project Ga0126372, IMG submission 92762) | Tropical forest soil microbial communities from Panama - MetaG Plot_6 | ecosystem: Environmental > Terrestrial > Soil > Tropical forest > Bulk soil | place: Panama | collected 2016-02-17
GTTCAACTCAGCGTCGCTGTGGACATACTTGTAAATGCGGAAGGTGTCCGAGTTGCGCAGCCGGTCGATGAAGGCGCGGCTGGCGGAACTGCCTGCAGCCTCAGTCATCATCGTGCTGCCGCTTGCGTCGAAGACTGCGGTTCGGACTTGGCGGATGTTGGTATCGATGGCCGCGCCAAGAATAACCATCTGCAGAACCGGCAAGACAAAGGCGAACAAAACGGCCATTGGGTCTCGCCGCATGTGCCGGACTTCTTTGTAGAAGATGGCACCCATTCCCTGGATCGGGTTCTTCATGATGCTGCCTCCATTTGCGACTGCCGGCGCTGGCTCAACTCGACGAACGCATCTTCCAGCGTAGGAATCAGCGGACGAATTTCTTCAAACTCGATGTTGCGACGACGTAGCTCATGATCCAGTTCCTGTTGCCCAACCGACTCGTCTACGAGTGCGTGTATCGAGCGTCCGAAGATGGTCGCGCTCTTGAAGAGCGACACTTCTTTCGCCTTTCGCAGCACAGTAGTGATGGCAGGGGCAGAAATCTCGAACCGGTGCGTCCCTGGAGGATTTACTTCCGGCAGCGAACGCAGTGAGTCGGGGGTACCGTCGGCAATCAGTTCGCCGTAATAGATGTAGGCGAGATGACTGCAACGCTCGGCTTCATCCATGTAGTGAGTGGTGACAAAGAACGTGATTCCCTGACCCGAAAGATGGAACAACAGATCCCACAGTTGCCGGCGCGCAACCGGATCGATACCTGCCGTAGGCTCATCTAGAAAAAGCACAGTGGGCTCGTGCATCAGGGCGCAACCAAGCGCGAGCCGCTGCTTCCAACCTCCAGAGAGGCGGCCCGCCAGACGATCGACATACTTCTCCAGCTTGTTAGCAGAGATCGTTTCGTCAATTTTCTTGTCCAGTGCCTTCCCCTTGAGCCGGTAAGCCCGGCCATAGAAGCGAAGGTTCTCCATGACAGTGAGGTCGTCGTACAAACTGAATTTCTGGCTCATGTAACCGATACGTTCACGAACCGCGTCGGCTTGTGTACGCACGTCCAGTCCTTCGATCTGTGCTTCGCCCTCGCTGATCGGCAGGATGCCGGTCAGCATCTTGATCACAGTGGTTTTCCCGCTGCCGTTTGGTCCCAGGAACCCGAAGACCTCACCCTTCTCGACGTTGAGCGAAACATTGTCGACAGCTGTAAAGTCTCCGAATCGCCGGGTCAGATTTGCTGTCTTGATCGCGTGCATTACTGCGCCTCCGGTGCGAATTGCACATCTGCACTGACGCCGGCCCGCAGCCGGTTGCCTGGGTTGTCCACCCGCAGTTTCACGCCGATGACCTGGTGAACCCGCTCTTCTTTCGTCTGCACATTCCGAGGCAAAAACTCGGACTGCTGCCGAATCTGTTCCACCTGAGCCCGGAACGTCTTGCCAGGAAACGTGTCCACTCGGATTTGTGCGGCTCTCCCGATTTGGACGGCACCGATTTGCGTTTCCGGAACATAAACCATGAGGTAAAGCTGGTCTGCCTCGAGCAGTTGTGCTACTGGAGAATTTGCGGGTAGCAAATCTCCCGGGCGAAGATCCATGGTTTCAACCACAGCCGCCGTGGGAGACCTCACTTCGCGCTCTGCCCATCGCGCCTCAGCCTCTTCCAGTTGGCCTTCCGCCAACCTCAACTCCGCGCGTGCCGCAGCAATGTCTTCCGTCCGGAATCCGCGTTGAGCTTTGTCAGCAACGGCCCTGGCCGCACTCAACCGCCCTTCGGCAGCAGCGACGGCGTTGGTCTGGGCAGTGACGAAGGCGCGGGCAGAGCGAGCCCGGTCGCGGGCGTTGTCCAGTGACTGTTGCGACATCGCGCCGCTCTGCGTTAGCACCTCATTGCGTTTGAGTTCGCGATCGGCGTTAGTTTGTTCTGTGCGTGCACGTTCCAGTTCGGCTCGTGCCTGCGCCAGTTCCGCCTCGCGATAGCCGTTGGAGGCTGCGTTTGCCTCGGCGATTTCCTCGGGACGTGACCCGCGCACCATCTTAGCCACGTTGGCCCGCGCTGCCTCGACTCGTCCCTGCGCCTGCAGAAGTTGTCCTTCGAGTTCCCCGCTTTCAAAAACAACGAGAAGTTGGTTCGCTTCCACATGGTCGCCCTCGTGGGCCAGCACGCGACTGACGCGTCCGCCGACCTTCGACCCTATGTTGATGTTGCGCGCTTCGAGCGTGCCGGAGGCAGTTAAGGAATCCCCACTACGGCTCTTCCAGGCATATGCAACGCTGAAGCCGCCAACTATTAGCAAACCCACGATCACTGCGATTTTCTTTTTCATAATTAGACCTCGACTGCATTGATTAAATCGGGCTGACAAGCTGGATCGAATCCGTTGTGCGAACCGCCGTACGGGACAAATGCACCTGAACAATGTTCGGGCGGAACAAGGCGCTCCACGCCCAATCGATTGCCACTTCCACCTTGCGGAGCAGTGTAGGCATCTTTGCCAGGTACACGCTTCGCCACAGCAACCAGCCCAGGAACCCAGAGAAGTGAAAACCGCAGACCTCGGCGACCGCGTTGTGATGTCCGATGGATGCCATCATCCCAAGTGGCCGATAGGAAAATGAACGGGTTTCCTCGCCGTGCAACACTCGTGCAAGGTTTGCAGCGAGCTGCTTGGCCTGCCGCGTTGCAAACTGCGCGGTCGGAGGACTTGGCTTGCCGTCCCACGCATTTGGCACAACGGCACTGTCCCCCAGGGCCCAAACGTTAGAGGTATCGATTACCCGCATGTCGGGGCGGGTCTTCAACCGGCCTCGCTCCAGGCGAAGATCAATCGTATGCAGCAGCGGATTCGTTGTATTACCAACCGTGCAGACTACGGTCTCCGCGTCGATCTGTTCCCCCGTTCCCAGCACGACCGCATGATCTTTGATCTCCTTTGCATCGGTGTTGAGTCGAATCTCAATCCCTCGAGCGCGCAGTTTTCGCAATGCAAATTCCGACAGTGCTTCCGTATGCAACTCAGGAACAATCCGTTCACCACGATGCAGCAGAACAACGCGAATCCGGTCGTCCTTTAGGCGCGGGTAGAACGGGCGGGCGCGAACGAGTAAATCGTTGACGGCTCCCGCCACTTCCACACCGCTGAAGCCTCCGCCAATAATGACGACCGTGAGAAGGCGCCCCCGCTCAGCCGGATCATCTTTCATCGACGCTTCTTCCAGCTTTCCAATCAGGCTGTTCGTAAGGAACACGGCGTCGCCCAAGGTCTTCAGCGGAAACGAATTTGCACTGAGTCCGGGAATGATGCTGAGATCCACGACGGATCCACACGCGATCACCAGGTGGTCGTACGACAGAACGCCTTTCTCGCCCCCGGCTGATACGAAGTGAACCTGGCTGTCAGCGCGATCGATGGCAGTGGCTCGCGCGGTCGACCACTGGGTACGACGGACCATCTGCCGTCCCGGCACAACGACGTGAAGCGGCGAGATTTCACGCCCCACGGCCTCAGCGAGAAGTGGGCTGAACACAAGGTGGTTTTCGCTCGAAAGCAGGACCACTTCCACGCTGTCATCGGTGAGACGCTCAAGCCGCTGCGCTAGCGTCACCCCTGCGAAACCGCCACCCAGGATGACGATTCTGGTTTTGCCATCAGCGGTCTGACTGGGAATGCCCGATTTCTGTTGAATGACTGTGCTTTCCATATTTCTGCTGTCCTTGTCTAATCTGGGATCTGTGATATCTGCCAAATTCTCGACCGCTCGAAGCTCAATCCCCGTTGGGCGGCTGGCTCGGTGTAATCGACGAGGTGGAACTTAGCTGTTTGGCTAATTCCGTTGCGATCTTGGACGCCGTCTGCTTGACCATCTTCTCTGGAGCATTCTTTGTCATGCCGAATTTCACAACGAGGCCGGCCGCGCCCGCATAAGGATTGAGGGCAATGACGGCTCCTGGCCGCTTCCCATTGCTCTTCTGCGTTGATGTTTTGTACAGGTGCTGTCCGGCAGAGGAGGCGTCCGCCACCATCACGTACAGCTCCATCTTTGATTTCCCAGAGCCGAAGCCAATCAGTGCGCGTCGCATCTGGTTTCCTTCATCCAGCTCGGTGAACACGCCGCTAACCAGCAGACCTTCGGTCGGCTTGGGTTCGATCGCAGGTAGCCTTTGAGCCCTAAAGCCGGCTTTTCGCAAATCTGCTACCAGGCTCTCGGACATTAATCGGACGAAACTGCCTGCTGCCGCAGTAAGATCCTGGCGCTTTCTCCGCAAGGGATTCTTGGGGGGAGCCGGAAGCAGATATCCTTTACCGGTGATTCCGCCTTTGTCTTGTTTGAAGTTAGTTGGATCCAGATCAAAGTCGGTCACGTAAATAATTTTGTAGCGATCACCAAACGACAGTGCGGACCGGTTTGCCGACGAAGCCTGCGAGTTACTGTCTTGGGCTACGCACAACGGAGCCATAAGGATCAGAGCGAAGAACGCTAACGTGAATCTTGCTGCCGAATGACGCCCCACTGGCATATCCCACATCTGAAGATTGCGAACTGCTTTCATAAATTCTCCTTGCGTGATTTCTGTAATTCGATGCACTTGCTATATCGCCACGAGCTCAGCACCCGTCGCGACGGGCTTCAGAACGTACAACTTTGGCTGAACGGCCTCGAGCGCCCGGATATAGATCGATTCGCACGTTCTATCGCCGATCCCGAGCAGGAGCGCCGTCTCGCGGCGTGAATATCCTTCGAGCGCTCGCAACACAAAAACAAATCGAGGCAACGGGTTGAGGTGCAGGAGCCTTTGCTGCAACACTTCGGATGGCTGACCGAGCGCGAGCTCAATGTGATCCGCAATTCCAATGTCGTCCTCTCGATGTTGCGGGCAGATGCACTCATCTATGTTGTCGGCCGTCGGGCGCATGATCGCGATACACGCTTGAATAATGAGCCGTCGCGCCCAACTCACCATCCAATCGCGAAACGCTCGATCCGCACCCTTCAGTGACTGCTCAAACGCCGCTTTGAGAACCTTTTCACTCAGTTCTTCATCGCCGGTTAGGGTGCAGCAGAGCCAGCGAAGCGCTTCTGAGGAATCCGCGAAAAGTCGGACATAATCGTTTTGGGTACACTTATCCTGTTGGAGCATCGCCCCCATTTTTGAGTTCCTTTCGGTTATGTTGGTCTTGCTTGTTTTAGAGCCCATCCGACGCGTCTTGCGTGGCTGCCGTCTCGGCCTCTTCGATCTCGTCGATCAAGGCTGACATCAGCGGCCCCGATCCAATCAGTTCAGCATCGGCGTGGCGCATTTCGGCAAGAAGTTGCTGGCCAGCATCGTCGACGAACGAAATACCCAGAAGATCAACGACGATCTCCGTGTCACCACTCATTTCCGACAGCGCCGCCCATGCTGTTTTGGCTTCATGCACCCATTCATGCGCCAGTTTGCCTTCCAGTTTCATTCGGGTGATTCCCGGTTCGTTGAAAACGCTGATTCGAAGCATCCCTTCTCCTAGTCCATTTCCCGCATCAGTTGTGCGCGCCCCGCCTGCCAAATAACGCAGGTAACGAAGTTGCGTTCGGCCGGCGAGAGCGACTGGTATGCAGCACGAAGCCCCTCCAGCAACTCTCGAGCCTGTTCGCGCGTGCAGTGCGGTACAGGTCTGTCTTCGAGTTTCCCTATCAGTTGTGGCGTCATGTGCCTGCTTAAGGCATCTGCTCTGCCAAACTCCGGCACGTGACTAATGAAAGAAGTTACTGATTTTTCAAGGACTCCGGAACTTGCGTGGCTACTTGTTGTCAGTCGTGCCAAAAATCTTTGTGCCCAACGATTCGGCACGGTGCCGAATTCGGCACCAGTTTGGGCACTGAGACTCGCTTACCGGCAGCACTAACGTGGCAGATCTCACGCGAGTCTGGTGATCATCGCTGATGTCTCATGCGACGCATGCGAGATGACAACTTCTTGTCGCAAAGCTGACATCGCATTTGCTTTTATTCAGGGGTGCGAAGGCTGAAGGCTAGATTTAGGACGAGCAAACGTGAGGAACCGGGGATCCAGGCTGTTCGAGTTTCTGAGAGTTCTCACTTAGCGTCGGGCCTTCCCGCGTATACGCCAACCAGGCGTGCGACGAGAACAGCGACGTACATGATGCCGCTCACTGCTTCGAGAACAGAGAGCGAGCGACTTTGCGCGCTGATGGGAACCATATCGCCATAGCCGAGTGACGTAAGAGTGACAAAACTGTAGAACATGCAATCGAACCAGTCGACGTTGTGGTTCGGGTGCCTGGTGCTGTCCATCGCGAGGCCGCCGGGTTGAAGCGTCTCGAGCAGCAGGTAGGCGATTCCCCACAAAAAGGCCATGAGAAGGTACACACTCAGAGCGCCGTAAATAGTGTCTTGCGTAACCGTCTCTGAACGGAGAACAGCCCGCAGCAATGAGACCAACGTGAACCCCAGAAACAGCAGAGTCGCAATCAGGCTCGGCACGACGAGCCTCGATCCAGGGTGAAACGTAGATAGCGCGTTGAGCGTACCCGCGGGCACCGCAAGAATAAGACCCGTAATCCACTGGGCTCGCTTATCGCTGACCGCGTACACCGCAGTAAGAAAGGCAAGGGCCGACAGAAGACGAAATATGACTATCGACAAACCGGGTTTTGCCAGGTAAGGGAAAAGCACGATCAGCAATACCTGCGTGACCAAAAGGTACGAAAACTTACTTCGTTTGCTGTGCGTCGGAATCAGGAGCAGAGATTGTGATGCCGCCATATGGTTCTCGACCGCCTGTCATTGCCTACGTCGAAGGATTCGACGGCCACCAGTGATTGCGTGTAATGCCAAGCTTTTTGATCTTGTATTGAAGAGTGGTGCGCTTCATACCGAGCCGAGAGGCTGCGCCATTGGGCCCGCCGAGCACGCCTGCGGTCTCACACAAAATCCTGATGATGTGCTCGCGGTCACCATCGTCAGCCAGTGAGGAAGCAGGCGTTGGAACAACGCTCGCTGCAAAGTGCTTGATTTCTGGCAGCGGGACCTGTAACGCGCTTCCAGTCGTCAGAATGACGGCCCTCTCGATGAGGTTCTCGAGTTCCCGGACGTTCCCCGGCCAGTGCCACCTTTGGAGCTTGCTCATCGTGTCTGCGGGAATCGATTCAACCGGCTTCTGCATCTGACGAGCAAACTTCTCGGCAAAATAGCGCACCAGAAGCGAAATATCCTCTTGTCTTTCGCGCAAGGGAGGAATGCGAATCGGAAACACGTTGAGCCGATAGTACAAGTCAGCCCGAAACTGGCGCTCTTCCACCATCTTTTCCAGGTTGCGATTGGTTGCAGCCACCAGTCGCACGTTCACCTTCTTGGTATGAGTGCTGCCCAGGCGCTCGAACTCACGTTCTTGCAAGGCACGCAACAGTTTGGGCTGGATCTCAACCGGAATATCACCCACTTCATCGAGGAACAGTGTCCCCTGATCGGCCAACTCCAGACGGCCGATCTTTTGCGCGATCGCACCAGTAAATGCCCCTTTTTCGTGGCCGAACAGTTCACTTTCCACGAGTCCAGTGGGAATGGCCGCGCAGTTCAGTTTCACAAAAGTTCTGGATTTGCGGCGGCTGTGATCGTGCACGGCCCGAGCGATCAATTCCTTTCCTGTTCCCGTCTCGCCAAGGAGAAGCACAGTCGAATCGCTGGCAGCAACCGTTTCAACCAGCTTGAGAACCTGCTTGAGAGCGGGACTTTGACCGACAATTTCCTCGAAGTTGAACTCGTTCCTTATCTCGTCTTCCAGGTAGAGCTTTTCCTGGGCTAACTTGTTCTTCAGCAGTTCCAGGTCCCGCACCGCAAGCGAGTTCGCTGCGGCTATGGCAACCTGCTTGGCAATTTGCTGAAACAGTTCCTGGTCATCCTTGGTTAAGGCGTCTTCGCGCACGCTCGAAATCGACATAGCTCCGATCCTGCGTCCATGGATTGCTACAGGTACGGAATATAGAGTCTTCAGGCCGCTCTTGAAAAAGCCTTGGGTCACAGGCGACGGAAATCGTTCATAGTCGGGGCGCGGTAAATACAATGGCTCACCCGTGTTGAAAGTGAGACCAGTCGTCGTGCCTTCCGGAGAGTAGTAGATTCCTCCGGGCATGGGATCCAGCAGAGAGCTGACGGCTTGGGCGAACATTTCACCACTGTCGGCGTCGTGAACCGCCAAGGTCACGCATTCGTGTGGAATGACATGCTGCAAACTGCTGGAGATTGCATGAACCAACTCCCGTAGGTCCAGGTGCGAGACGATAGCATTGTTAATTTCAAGAAGAAGATTCGACCGGTCTCGTTCGCGCCTCGCTACCTTCTCGGCCTCACAGGATTTCTGGAAATTTAGAGCGTTCTCCACTGCAATTGCGATCTGACTCGAGATTTGTTCCAACAGTTTTGCGGCCTCAGCCGTGAACGCTCGCTCCCGCAGACTAACGACGCCCAGCGCGCCCAACGTGCGCCCGTGAGCAATCAGAGGATTGACACAGCCTGATTTAACGCCGTGTTCGATGGCGTATCGAACCCAGGGTGAAGAAAATTTCAATAACTCGTCGACCGATTGCACAAGCACCGGCTGACGCGTTCTGATGGCCTGCTCTTCCGGAGTCCCCTCCATTGGAACTTGAAATCCTTCTGTGAAGACAACGTCTTCCAGTTTTCCCAGGTCGATGCCCAGGAGCTGGAGCTTGTTGTCTTCCCGGCAAAGGGCAATGAAGGCAGAGTCGTTGGACATCAACTCACTGAGACGTGCCGAAATCGATTTCAGCAGTTCGCTCAGATTCAGGTGAGATACGACTGCATTGTTGACATCGAGCAACAGCTGCGAACGGTCGCGTTCCCGTTCCATTTGATGTTGCGCGAGGCGTGCCTTCTCGAAGTTCTGAGCGTTGTCAACAGCTATGGCAACCTGCACTCCGATTTGCGTCAGCAACTCCGCATCGTTTTCAGTGAAGGCGGACTCACGGAGACTAGCCAACGCCATACTGCCCACGATCTTGTCATGACAAATCAAAGGCACAGCGCAGCCGGACCTTACGCCCAGCGCGTACGCTCGCTGCATCATCTCGGCAGGAAACTCTTCAGGGTCCGGGCGGTGACGCAGTACCGCTTTCCGGGAAGAGAACGCCAGGCTTGCAGGGGTTCCGACCAGCGGGATTAGCTGACCTTCTTTAACCAGATTTTGCTGGCTCGGAAAATCCAGCGCATGCAGCCGTAATTCCTGCCGTTCCGGGTTGTAGAGAGCCAGGGTCGCGAAGTCGTGCTTGATCTCGCGTTTCAGACACACAGATACAGACTTGAGCACCTGTGCTAGATCGAGGTTTGAGACAACGGCATTGGTGATTTCCAGCAGGATTCGAGCGCGATCCGACGCCGCACGTTCAGGCAACGACCGGCTATCCTCGGTTGCGGCTGAGCCATCCATCCGAGTGTGCCCCTTCCCCAAGCGTTCATAGAGTTTACCCCAGAGGGATAGTTGCGAGCGTAGTTCTCTTCGGCGATCACGTTGCCTGAGCCGCTAAGGCAGTACGCACAGACTCCTTTGTCTGACCGACAGAAGCAGTTTGTGACAGTTCGAGAAACCCGCGGCTGAACAGGCCCCGAATTTCGGCCCCGTTGTCCCAGAAATCCCTTGACTCTGGAATCTATTCCAGGGTTCGTACTCCTCATGGGTCGCGCGTATTCTGTATGGGAAGCGCGTTGAGAATTAGCCGAGGAGTGACAAAAAGAACTCGCTTCCACGAAGGCTTTGTGGAAACGCCAAACTCAGTGCGGCTAGCAGAAATGCGCTAGCCGCAACCTCCTCCTGTGTTTTGTCCAAAAATTTGCAGCCAAATCAGCCTAGAAAGTCATGAATTTTTGACAATAATTTGGTTTGCATTGAACTTTTTGCCAGCATATCCTTCCGTCGCAAGCTTAGGGTAACCAACGTGGATATGCGCCGATCGCTTTTCGAAGCACCGACGCTCTATTGACCTCAAGCAGGTTGCACACAGGATTTCCGATTAAACGTCAGGACTTGACCTCCCCCTTTCTAGGTCCTGATAGCTGAGTTTGGATTGCCCAGACGGCTCCTAGTTCACCGATCCGTCTCTAACGGGCAGATGGCGCCGATTTTTGATCTCCTCCCCTTAAGACAGCAAAAGCACGTCGCAACCCGTCCAGCAAAGTTCCGGAGCACGGTGCTCCCTCTCGAAGAATCGTCCGATAGAGGTAACCATGAACCTAAAAGAAAAGGAAACCTGGAATGCGGTTGACAACCGCTGTGAACTTATCGACTCCAAATTTTCCCGGCGCGACTTAATACGAATGGGCTTGCTGACGAGTACGGGATACCTGGTCGTTAAGGGTGGTCTGAGCGCGCGTGCCGACAATAATAAGCCTCAGAGTCCGCCCACCACCCCCTTCATTGAACCCTTACCCATCATGAGCATCAAGCAGCCGGTTGCAGCTCTTTCACCCACTCCGACCATCGCTCCAAACACTGCGGCTGGGGAAGCCCGTACCCGTTCCCACCAAGCCTTCACCCAGTTCCCACCTCAAAAATTCTATTCCCTTCAAGACAGCGCTGGACTCGTCAGTGTGTCTCCGGATCTTCCCCTGCAAACTATCTGGGGGTACGACGGCACTACTCCCGGCCCGACCTTTCACGCCAAGTACGGCGAGCCGATCCTTGTGCGGCACATTAACCTGCTACCTGCTGATAACGGTGGCTTTGGACTCAATTCGATCGCCACGCACCTTCATAACGGACACACCCCTTCCGAAAGTGACGGTTTTCCCGTTGACTTTGAAGATAGCGGCCAGTTCTATGACCATCACTATCCTAACGTCCTGGCCGGCTTCTCAACTGATCCTTCTTTCATCGGTGCCAAGAACGAAGCGATGAGTACGCTGTGGTACCACGATCACCGCGCCGATTTCACGGCGCAGAATGTTTACAAAGGACTCGCCGGCTTTTTCCTTCTTTTTAATGACCAGGACACTGGCGACGAGACGACCGGCTTTCGTCTGCCTAGCGGCGAGTTTGACGTGCCGATGATTTTCGGAGACCGGGTATTCGATGCCCGTACGGGGTTGCTCTTTTTCGATTTGTTCAATCTGGACGGAATCCTCGGCGACAAGTTTCTGATCAATGGCAAAATTCAGCCCTTCTTCCAGGTCGCCCCTCGGCGTTATCGCTTCCGCTGGTTGAACAGTGGTCCGTCACGCTTCCTGCAACTGTTCTTGACAGATCTTAATAATCTGGGCGCAAAGATTTCCTTCTATCAGATCTCAACGGATGGAAACCTCACACCAAAACCGATTCAAGTTACCAGCATGCCACTAGCGGTTGCTGAGAGGACCGATGTTATCGTTGACTTCACCCCCTTTGCCGGGAAATCAATCTACATCGAGAACCGACTGCAACAAAACGATGGGAGGGGTCCGAACGGAACTATCCTGCCCGCAGGTCGTGGGAACCAGTGCCTGCGCTTTGACGTGGTTCTACCTTCGGTCGCCGACAACAGTGCCGATCCGGCCACGATCACGAAGTTTTATGACCTGCCCGACCTCACTGCCACGCCAGTGGTGACGCGCACATTCCGCTTCGACCGTGGTAATGGTCAGTGGACTATCAACGGCAAGCTCTTTGGAAACACGCCTCGTCTAAGAGTAAAGCGCAACACGGTAGAGCATTGGATATTGCAAAATGATTCTGGTGGCTGGCAGCATCCCAGTCACAATCATTTTGAAGAATTTGTGATTTTGAACCGTAACGGGCAGCAGCCTCCTGCGCAGGAGGTGGGACGCAAGGATGTGGTGCGACTCGGTTTCGGCGACCGAGTCAGGGTGAGATTTAACTTCCGTGACTTTATTGGACGATATCCCATGCATTGTCACAACGTGGTGCACGAGGATCACGCCATGATGTTGCGGTGGGACATCGACGATGTCGGAGATCGCAACAATAATCCTTAGGTCCCAACCAAACTAGCGAGGACTGAAGACACTCAACGAGAGATGAAGTGATAATTTGCCGTGTGGCTAACCGTGCTACGCATTAGAAGAAAGGATCATCGATGCCAAGCTTGAATCGCAGACACATGTTGGCCCTTAGCATGACACCGTTGGCTGCTGGGCTGATCGGCACATCGAAGACGAGCCCGGCCGTGAGCCAAGTGTCGTCACGCGAAGTGATTCGCGACCGTTATTTTCCAAACGTGATCTTGACCACGCACGAAGGCAGGAGGGTAAGGTTTTATGAGGATCTGGTAAAAGATCGGACCGTAACCATTAACTTCATGTTCGCGATGTGCACCGAGCTTTTGACCTGCCCCCATCTTTCGCGCACGCGATCATACGACAGTTTCAGTTTCCGGGTTTGCGGCTGAGGGCGGCGCAGCCAGTAAAGCGCAGCCGACCTCAGCCGCCCCCAGCGA
>Ga0126372_10000684_pt1 | contig 12417 bp, 5 predicted proteins | sample PanSoiMetaPlot_6_FD_92762 | JGI IMG/M metagenome (GOLD analysis project Ga0126372, IMG submission 92762) | Tropical forest soil microbial communities from Panama - MetaG Plot_6 | ecosystem: Environmental > Terrestrial > Soil > Tropical forest > Bulk soil | place: Panama | collected 2016-02-17
CTGGGCACTCAGGCCTGGATTGTGTTGATCGCATACGCGTTGGCAGCTCTCGATGCCGGGGGGTCGCTCTTGGTGGATGAGCTTGATGCCAGCATGCACCCACTTCTGATGCGCGAGATACTCCGGCTATTCTCGAACGTGGAAACCAACCCTGATGGCGCCCAGCTGATCTTTACCACTCACGATACGACGACGCTTGGAACGATGGTAGGCAACCAATCTCTGTCTCGTGGTCAGATCTGGTTCACCGAGAAAGACCGGGAGGGCTCGTCGCGACTTACGCCGCTCGCCGACTACCGGCCGCGGAAGGGGGAGAATATCGAACGTGGCTACCTTCAGGGTCGCTATGGAGGTACACCACGTATTCGATCTTTCGAGGCGCCGGAAGTGGACCTCCGTGAAATCCCGTCGAACGGCTAGGGCGGGTTCTGTGACAATGCCGTGTGAAAGTGCATGATCGTGTTGTGGGGCCGTACTGATGAGAACCCGGCATCTGGCGGAACTGGTTACTGAATTTGAGCGATCGGGGGAGTCTGGGACGCTGCCCGGTGCATTGGTCAATGCCGCTTAGCTCAGTTTGATCATGAAGGCCTGCTCTGGTGTGATCAGCCGCTGACCTGGGCGGACGTGTTGAAGCAAGGACGAGGCCAACGCCATATAGCAGGGCACGTGTTATAGCGATGAGTGAGAGTGGCTGCCGGCGGCGCACCGGCTGCCATGTCGATCACGAGGTTTTTGCCCCTCTGGATCGATGCAAAGCGGGCCAGGACCTCGTGATCAACATGGTCGGACGTGGGCGGTGCGGACCGGCATTGGGTGCTCGGTGGGGTGGCATTCGGGTCGTGAGCCGTGACTTGCTATCGGCCGATGCGTGATGTTCTGGATTCGGTTGGTCTGGTGGTCGTGGCTGGGGTTCGACGAACCCAGCGGCGCCATCAAAGTCGACGGTCTACTGGCGACCACTTCAAGGAGCGTGTTGCCGCAGATGGTGGCGGCTTGTGTCGGGCTGGTTTGGGGGCGTCGCTGTGCTGTCACCTCATCGTGACGGTCACGCCGGCTGGTACGCCAACGAATGTTGATCACGAGGTGTTGTGGCGTCTGAATCGATTCGATGCGTACCAAAACCTCGTGATCACGTGCTAGCGGCCGAGGGTCGGCCACGCGTCGCGGGAGTTGCGCAGCCGTCATGATGTCAATCCGGGTCCAGGACGTTACGAGTCATTGAGCAGCGACCGCCATTGTCCGTGCGGGTACCCGAACCGGCGGCGTCATACCCCACAGAGCCGATCATGCTGAACCACCCGGCTGCGGCCTGGTCGCCACCGGCTACTGGCGCCGGGTGCGACGAGCGGGGAATGCCAGCTCACGCCCGGATCGAGATCAGCGGACGACCAGGGTCACCGCGGCCTGGTGAACGAGCGAGCCGTTCGTGCCGGTGATCCACAGGGTGAAGGTGCCGCGGGTGGTCGACATCGTGGTCTGCACCCGTAGCGTCGAGGCGCCCGGCGTGCTCACCGGGTTGACGGTGAAGGTGGGCGTCGAACCGGACGGCGAGCCGGTCGCGGACAGTGACACGCTGCCGGTGAAGCTGCCGACCGGCGAGACGGACACGGTGTAGGACGCGGTCTGGCCGCGGTAGATCGTGATCGAGGACGGGCTGGCCGACAGCGAGAAGTCCCTGACGGGCACGACCAGGGTGACCGCGGCGCTGTGGGTTAGGGAGCCGCTGGTTCCGGTGATCGTCAGCGGGTAGCTGCCGGCCGGCGCGCTCGCCAGCACGGCGATGGTGAGCTGGGAGGTGCCGGCGGCCGTCACGCTGGCCGGGGTGAACGTCGCGCTGCCGACCGAGGGTGGCAGGCCGGTCAGCGACAGTGTGACGTCACCGGTGAAGCCGTTCAGCGAACCCACCGTGACGGTGTACGCGGCGCTGCCGCCGGCGTCGACGGTCTGCGAGGGCGGGGTGGCGCCGAGGGTGAAGTCCGGCGGCGGCGGGATGACCAGGTTCGCCGCGGCGGTGCGGACGGTCGAGCCGCTGGTGCCGACAACGGTGATCGGGTATGTGCCGGGTGTGATCGCCGCGGTGGTCGTCACCGTCAGCCGCGCCGTGCCGGCGCCGCCGGGCACGACGGGCGGATCGAAGCTCCAGGCGGCCTGCGACCCCGAAAGCCCGGCCAGCGACAGCGACACGTCGCCGGTGAAGCCGTTCACGCCGGTGATGGTCACGTCGTAGGCCGCGGTTCCGCCGGCCGCGGTGGTCGCGCTGGAGGGTGACACGTTCACCGTGAAATCGGGGGTCACCAGGATCCACTGGTAGGCGGCCAGCACGTCGAGACGTCCGTAGCCGTAGTCGTTGTCCACGCCGCTGGGCCCCAGCGGGACCGCCGCGTTTTCCAGCGCGGCTTCCTGCCGGTCGACGGAGAGGTCGGGGAAGGCGCTCAGCAGCAGCGCCAGGGATCCCGCGACGTGCGGCGCCGCGAGCGAGGTGCCGGTGTGTGTGGCGTACAGCCCGTAGAGGTCGGTGGTTCGGATGCCGACCCCCGGGGCGACCAGCTTCGGTGAGACCGCGCCGGCGCACGCCGACGGGCCGCGGCTGCTGTAGGGGTCGAGCACGTCGGAGTTGTCGGTGCTGCCGACCGCGAAGGCCTCCGGGAGGTTGGCGGGGGGGTAGACCGTGCCGGCCAGCGGGCCGTAGTTGCCGGCGGCGAAGACGGGTAGGATCCCGGCAGCCCGAAGGGCGCGCAGGTCGGGCTGGAACGTCAGCGAGCAGCCCGAGGTGTAGGTGGTCCACGAGGCGTTGACGACGTTGGGCGCGTCCGCGGTCGCCGGGTTCCGGTCCGGGTCGAGCAGCCACTGGAAGCCGAGGTGGATGCCCGTCGTAGTCGCGGTGCCGCGGTCGTTGAAGATCTTGACGGCGATCCACTTGGCGTCGGGTGCCAGGCCGATGGACGAGCCGCCGGCGTCGCCGCCGACCATGACGCCCATGGTCTGGGTGCCGTGGCCGTTCACGTCGGTGGGCGTCGTCGGGTGCTGGCCGTTGGGGTCGTACCAGCTGTTCGTTCCGCCTCGCCACTTGGCGCTCAGGTCGGGGTGCGTGGCGTCGACGCCGGTGTCCATGTTCGCGACGACGATCCCTTGGCCGCGGAATCCCTGGTCCCACAGCTGCGGCGCGTTGACCAGCGCCACGTTGGGCTCGGCGGCGGTCTGCACCGAGCCGGTGGCGGTCGATGACGGCGGCGCCTGGATGGTGAGGTTCGGTTGCACTTGGCCGACATCGGGGCGGGCGGCGACCTCCTTGATGACGCCGGGGGTGGCGCGCACCGCGATGGCGTTGACGATCCACAGCGGTACGACGCTGGAGACCAGGCCCTGGGCTTGCCGCGCGGCGAGCAGGCCGAGGAGCCCCTGCTGGGTTCGCCCGGCGTGGGCGCGCAGTGCCCGGACCGCGGTGGCGAGGCGCTGCCCGCGGTCGCCGGTGCCGGGCCTGCTGAGGTCGGCCTGCGAGTCGAGGACGATGATCGCTTCGACCATCTGTTGCGGTCCGGCGGTGGCCAGTTGCCGCGCGAGCGCGGCGTCGATCGGCGCGGCCGTGGCTGTGGCGGTACCGGTTCCGACGATGGCGAGCCCGACGATGGTGAGCGCGATGGTGAGCGCGGCAGCCAGGCGTCTCGCCCCTGACCTGGGGCGGCTACCGGACGAGTACATGTTCCACCTGGGCGTTTCCCAGTAGGACGGTCACCTGGCTGCCCCGGTGCACCCAGTTGACCGGGTCGTTGAACACGTAGTAATAGGTGACACCCGCCTTGAACGGATCGCTGTGCGAGTGGCCCATGAGCAGGTCGTTGACGACCAGCCCGCTCTGCTCGTCGACGATGGCCGGCGGGGTGGTGGCGTCGTGCAGGGCGGCGGCCTTCTCCGGGTCGACGACCTGGTATCGCAGGTCGACCAGGCCTCCGCCGCCGGTCACCGCCACTTGGGTGATCCGCACGCCGCTGCGTTCGGCGAGGTCGTCGGCGCTGACGGCGGGCCGCGTCCAGGCGACCGGCACCGGGTTCTCGGCCGCGTCCCGGTCGCCGCCGGAGAACAGCGGCGACCAGAGCACCAGCCCCGCGGCCACCGCGAGCAGCGCGCCGGTGACCAGGCCGGCGACGCGCACCCGCCCCTGCCGCGAACCTAGTGTGAGCAGCCGGCGTGAATCTTGTGTGAGCCGCTCGCGTGAACGCGGTGTGAGCAGCTGGCGTATACGCCGTGTGAACCGCCGACGCTGCGGCCCCGGCTCAGCGGGGGCCGGGTCCAGGGTTGCCCGCTCGCTCATTGGCTCGTCCGCCTCACGGATGGATGCTCACGGGTGGATGAAGGTCAGCATGCCGCCGCCGGTCGCCGGGGTGGGGCTCGGGCCACCCTGCGGGCCGCTGGTGACGTGCAGGTTCCGGTTGTACAGGGGGAAGCCGTTCGGGCTCGGCGGCGCGGTGGCCGGCACGGTGGCGATGGCGTCCTCGGTGCCGCCGGCCGGGATGGTCTCCGCGCCGGCCAGGAACGGGTTGTTCAGCACACGGGCGTCCCGTGCCACCACCAGCTCGTGCATGCCCAGCAGCGCCATGCTGGTGTTGTCGAAGCCGGCGTTGACGTAGCGCAGCAGCACCCGCTGCCCCGCGACGGCCGTGATGCCGGCGTTCGGGTACGGCTGGCCGTTGATCAGCCAGGAGGTCGCCCGGTAGGCGTGCAGGTCGAAGGTGTCGGGGGCGTTGTTGAACGCCGGGTCCAGCGCGCCGAGCACGAGCGTGGCCTCGACGTCGAACGCGGTGGTGGCCGGGCCGTACGCCTGCCCGGGGATGGGCGTGTCGGGGGCCGAGGTCGGCCGCACGATGAGCGCGCCGGCCAGCCCCATGGCCTCCTGGCGCCCGCCGTCACCGCCGCTTTGGTACTGGTAGGTGCCCGGTGCGCCGGCGGTGAACGTGACCGTCACGGCGGCACCCACGGCCGCGTCCCGCGGGCCAGGGTCGAGGGCGATCCCGGGGATCTCCCAGCGCAGCGCGTGGGTGACGTCGCCGGTGCCGGGCGGCAGGTTGTTGCGCAGGGTGAGCGTCACCGTGTCGCCCTGGTTCAGGGTGAGCAGCGGCCCCGGCAGGCTCGCGGTCGCCGTCGCGCAGTCGCCGGGGGTGGCCGGCACCCCGAAGCCCCAGATCGGCACGGCGGCCGGCTCGCCGGGCAGGGTCACGCTGCCGGCGGTGGCGCACAGCTCGATGCCCACCGCGGCGGCCGAGGCCATCGAGCCCACCAGGGTGAACCCGCCGAGGGTCACCGCGAGCACGACCAGCGCGTTGGTTTTCTTGAATGCGGGTGCACGCATCGCCAGTCACTCTTTTCGCTCGGGTGGGCTCATGGGGCGTCGTAGACGATCTTCATGAAGTTGCCCCAGGTCGAGAACGCCGCCGGTGAGGGGGCCGTCCAGCGATCGGTGTGCACCAGCACCCGCACCTGGCCGCCGTTCGCCCCGGTGCCGATGTAGTTGTTCGCCGGGCCCGGCAGCGTCCACGTCGAGCTGACATCGGTCGAGCCGACGCTCTGCGGCTGGGCCGGTGGGGCGGGCAGCGTCACCCAGCCGGCGGAGGTGGCCGTCGAGCACCCGGCCGCGCCGGCCACCGTCCAGTCGCACACCTTCACCGTCTGCTGTGGCGGGTTGCTGGTGATGGCGGTGCACGTCGGGGCCGTGGTGGTGGCGCAGTTCTCACCCTTGTAGGTCACCTTGAGGTTCTGCGACCCGGCCGGCACGCCGGTGAAGCCGGCGTACCAGTCGGTGGCCAGCGCGGTGATGGTCGCGCCGGCCGCGTGGGTGGCCGCCGCCGTGCCGAGCTGGCCGCGGGTCACCGTCCAGGTGGTGGTGCCCTGCCCGCCGGTGACGCCGAGGACCTCGTTGTCGATGCGGACGTAGTAGGTGCCGGTGGTTGGGAAGCCGGTCGCCGAGGCCACGGTGATCGTGGTCTGGGTGGCCGTCGTCGAGGTGGGCCGGGTCGTCGTCTTCGGGTTCACCTGGTAGTAGGTGGCGTCGTCGAGCGCCAGCGCCGTGACCGAACCGCTCTTGAGCGCCCCGCCGACGATCGTCGTGGAGGCCGCGAAGCCGGTGCAGCCGCCGGACGGGTCCACCCGCAGCAGGGTGCCCATGCCGCCGAAGCCCTCGTCGAAGTTGGTGAACTCGTTGAGGGCGTGGCTGTGCAGCGGGAAGTACCACTCGCCGCAGATGTTCTGCGACACGGTGCCGGTGGGCAGGGTGCCCTTGTAGCCCATGTACGGGCTGCCGCTGTAGTAGGTGTTGCCGTCCTTGAACGTCAGGTTGCGGTAGTTGGGCTGGGTCACCGGGAACGGGTTGGTGGTCGGGTTCCAGTCGTCGTTGAACGACGCGCCGGAGCTGTCGGTGGCCTGGTTGTCCCACCGCAGCAGGTAGTCGATGGTCTGGCCGGAGCCGATGGTCTCGCCGAAGTGTTCGGTCGACGCGGCGTCGCCGCCGGGGGCGAGCACCAGCCGGCCGTCCTGGGCGATCTCCCTGGTGTGGTTGCCGTGCGGGTGGAACGGGTGGTTGGCGGCCCCGGCGTTGATCATCCGTAGCAGCGCGGGGGCGGTGCTGGTGGCGTTGTTGGGCTGGATCCGGACCAGCGCGCCGTAGGGCTGGGTCGGCAGCAGCAGCGAGTCGTTGTCCTGGACGGTGTCCGGGAACGACCGGCCGTTGATCGTGAAGTAGCGGTTGTGCAGGGCGTTGATGTCGTAGCCGCCGCCGGTCTCGACCGCGTGGTGCAGGTTGGGGTCGATCTCGGCGAACAGCAGCAGGAACTCCCGCGACGGGTCGTAGCGGGTGCTGGCGCCGTAGGCGCAGCCGGTGCCGGCGACCACCGGGCAGCTCGCCGCGTCGGGCCGCACGACCAGCGCGCCGTACAGGCCCATCTCGAGCTGCTTGGCGGTGTCGGAGCCGCTCTCGTACCGGTAGGTTCCCGGGCTGGCCGCGGTGAAGGTGTAGCTCACGGTCCCGTTCGTGGCCGCCTCGCGGGTGAGCAGCCCGTCGGTGCCGCCGGACGGGGTGACCGCCGAGTCCTGGCCGGGGAACACGATCGACGAGGGCTCCGGCAGGGTGTTGGTCAGGTTGACCACGACGGTCTCGCCCTGGGTGGCGCACAGCACCGGCCCCGGGCTCTGGAACTGGCCGTTGTCGGGGGCGTCGGCGTCGGCGTAGCTCCACATGAACATGCTGTTGCCGTCCGGGGTCTGCACGTAGCCGGTGTTCGCGACCAGGTTGAACGTGCGGGTACCCGCGGCCAGCGTGCCCTGCGTGCACACCATGCCGATCTTGGGGGCGCCGGGGGGCAACGCCTCGCCGGTGCCCGTGAGAAACACCGCCGACCCGGCCGCGAGCGCGACGGTGAACACGGCGGCGAGCCCGGGCCGAGAAATTCGCCTTCTCAGACGTAAAGCCTTCTCAGACATGGGGCCTTCCCTCAGACGTAGGTCTGGCTTACGACGGTCTGGGGAGGCAACGCTGTCGCGTACACCCGGACCTCGGTCATCATTCCGCCGGGTCCGGGCGGGGCCCCAAAATTGGTGAGCCTGCGCCAGTCCCGGTTCTTGAAGTAGTAGACGTTGTAATCGCCCCGGCTGTCGGTTCCGCCCGGCGACGCCGCGTTGTAGGCCGGCGCGTCGAACAGCACGTCACGCGCCTCGCCCGGCCCGATATAGAGCGTGTTGGTCCAGTACGAGGTGTCCACGGTGCCGTTTCGCAGCAGCGACGCGTCCTGACCCACGACGTGCATCGGAATGCCGGGCAACTGCATGGCGTGCTGCTGGTAGCCGAGGTTGGCCAGCCGCAGCAGCACCCGGTCGCCGGGATTCACCTGGATCAGCGCGGAATTGGGCTGGCTGTAATCCACGGCGTCGTCGTAGTTGGGGTTCGGGGTGCCCAGCCGCAGCTCCGCCGGCAGGCTCGCGGAGTCGTTGGGCAGCAGCGTATTCGGGTAGCAGCGGCCGTTCAGGATGAACCACTGCGGGTCGTAATCGGTGGCGATCGACTCCTGGATGTCCCGGTCGCCGTCGTGGAAGTTCACCCAGAACTCGTTGAGCAGGATCGCGAAGTGCCGGTGGTAGCCGGTGGAGCCGTCGCCGTCGTTGTAGGCGAATTTGGTGAACCCGCCGACCGTGGTGCCGTCCTGGATCGGCCGCACGAACACGATGCCGGTCATGCCCATCTGCACGTGCTCGACATCCTCGAAGTGGCAGTGCCACATGTAGGTGCCCTCGCGGTGCGGCCGGTAGAAGTAGGTGAGCTGCTTGCCGATCGGCACCGCCACCGACACCTCGGGCACGCCGTCGTTGAGCGGCGACGGGATGTCGAAGCCGTGCCAGTGGATGGTGTGCGAGTCGGTCAGGTCCGGCCGCTGGACCAGGCCGAGGTTGGTCAGCGTGATCTTGATGTCGTCGTTCTGCTGGAAGTCCAGCGTCGGCGCCGAGGTCTTGGCGTGCCCCTTGTGCTGCGCGATCAGGTCGGAGACCGACAGGGCGGGGTCGACCTGGACGAACCCGAAGATGTAGAGCGGGTTGCCCTCCCGGCCGGGCACGCTGGCGTACCCGTCGGTGGCCACCAGGGACAGCTCGGTGGTGGCCGCCGCGGCCGGGCTGGACAGGCCCCGCCCCAGGGCGTTGACCAGACCACCCGCGGCCACGGTCCCCAGCGCGCCCGCGCCGACGGACTTGAGGAAGCCCCTGCGGCTGGTGCCGTCGTGACGGCTGTCCATCACACCCTCCTCCTCACTACACGGCCCGCGTGCGGAAGCTCGCCGCCAACACCAGTGGGACGCCCGGCAGCTCGTCGGCGCCCAGATCCCACGCCGTTGTGACCCGTGCCGTCCGTATCTGCGGCCGGTACTGCCCGTCGTAGTCGCCGGGGATCCCGATCGGTGCCGGGACCGAAGTGCCGGTGCACGGTGCGAGCGTGGCCGGGACCGGGGTGTTGGAGCAGCGCACCCCCCGGTCCACCGCGGGCGAGGTGGCCTGCAGGTGGTAGTTGCCGGTGAGCCCGACCGGCGGGTCGGCGCCGGTGATCGTGACCGCGGCCGTCTGCGGGTCGAGCCGGGACCCGGACACCGTCAGCTCCAGCACGAACGGGGTCACGAACGCCGGGTCCTCGCCGACCCGGTTGGCCTGACCGCCGGGCAGCGCGTGCTGCACGCCGTCCGGCCCGAGGATCTGGCCGTTGGTCACGGTCGAGTAGCGCGGTGTGAAGGTGTCGGCCGGGTTCGCGGTGCCGAACACCTCGAAGTCGATGAACCCCTGGTCGACCAGGGTCGCGCCGGGACCCGGCTGGCTGAGCGTGAACGCGTTGTTGTTCCAGAAGATGTTGTTGAACAGCGCGGTCGGGTTGGAGAAGCCCGGCGCACCCGGCGGCAGCATGGCCTGGAACAGCGGGTCGTTGGCCTCGGACGCCAACCCCGCCGAGTGCGGCTTGCCGTCCGAACTCTCCGACGAGGACGTGGAGACGTTGTTGGCCACGGTGTTGTTGACGATCCGCACGTTCGAGGAGTCGTCGAGCATGACCGCGCCGCCGAGGTCGGCCGACCCGTTGTCCACGATCATGTTGTTGCGCAGGTTGACCGTTGCCGTCAGCGCGTCCAGCACGAAGACGCCGCCGCCGTCGTCACCGCTGTAGTTGCTCTGGATCAGGTTGCGGTCGATGTCCACGGTCCCGGAGCCGTCGCCGAGCCCGCCGCCGACCGGCAGCTCGGACTCGATGGCGATGCCGGCCCCGGAGTCGACCGACTCGTTGTAGTAGATCTGGTTGTCGTGGATCCGGCCGCCGGGGCTCAGGCCGATGTGTGACACGCCCGCCCCGTAGTTCACGCTGAAGTTGGCGCAGACGATGTTGTTCGCCACGTCGTAGTTGTTCGTGCCGTAGAAGAGCCCGACGCCGCCGGAGTCGGTCAGGCCGCCGTTGCCGATCAGCCGGTTCCGGGCGATCCGCACGTCGTAGTTGTGGCCGTCGTGGTTGAACGGCTCCCCGACCCCGATGCCGCCGGCGACGATGCCCGAGTTGTTCTCAAGCACGTTGTTGGTGATCTGGGTGTTGTTGGCGTATGCCTGCAGCTGGATGCCGCCGGCCCCCTGCCCCTGGCCGGTCATCAGGGCCAGGCCGTCGATGCGGGCCCTGGCGAAGGTCGCGGTGATGCCCGTGCCGAGGTTGTAGGCGGTCGGGCTCTGCGCGACCACGGTGAGGTCGGCCTGCCGCAGCACCGGGTGGGCCGCGTCGACGCCGGCGTACGGCGCGTGCGCGGCCACGGCCGCGTCGTAGGTCGCGGCGTTCTCCGGGAAGTAGCGGCCGTCGATCACGGAGCCGATGACGTGGGAGCGGGGGTCCTCCGGGGCACGGGCCAGCAGTTCGTGGGCGCCGACGATGCCGCCGGGGCCGAGGCCCTGGATCTTCAGCGGCTTCCACGCCAGGACGTTCTCGTTGTAGGTGCCGGCCGAAAGGACCAGCAGGCTGCCGGGCGCGGCGGCGTCGATCGCGTTCTGCAGGGCGTGCGCGTTGGGCCCGCTGAACGCCGGCGCCGGCACGTTCACCACCGGCGGGTTGTAGGCGACCGTGTTCGCGCCGGTGCCGTTGCTGCCCATCACGTGCAGGGCTATCCCGTTTGCGCTGGACACGCCGCCGTTGACGTCCGCGGTGGTGATCGTGAGCTGCTTCGGGCCCGGCCGGAAGGTCGTGTTCGGCAGCAGGTTCGCCGCGGCGTTGGACGCCAGCGGGGGCACGTTGAGCACGATCGTGTCCGGCGTGGTGGCGTTGCCCGGCGTCCAGCTGACGATGCCGCCGTTGGCCCTGGTCAGGGTCTGGACCTGGCCGTTGCGGTCATCGGTGAGGGTGGCCCGCACGCCGGTGGCCCCGGTGGCGGTGCCGGTGGCGCCGATGAAGTCGGCCTGGATCGTGACCTGCCTGCCGCCGGTGGCCGGCACCACCGGGGTCGAGACCTGCAGCACCTCGGGCCGCGCGGGAACCGCCGGGTCCTCGCACCCGGTGCCCGAGATCGGGTCGAGCGGGGTGTCGAGCTGGTCGGTGAGACCGGGCCAGACGTCCCAGGCCGAGGCCGCGGTCAGCAGGTTCGGGTCGTAGCCGGGGTTGGGCGCCTGCTTGGTGCCGGGGTCGTCCACCTTGATCAGGTACATGCCGGGGCATGGGCCCTGCGGGATCGGGCAGTTGAACGTCTCGGTCGAGGGCAGCATCGCCTCGTAGGTGCCCTCGGGGCTGGTGTAGACGGTGGTGAACAGGCGCCAGTTGTCCGGGCTGTACGGCGCGTTGGCGTTGCCGTTCGGGCCGGCGGTGTCCACTCGCTGGTAGATCCCGACCGGGATGCCGCCGATCGGCCGCGGCTCGCCGTACCACATCGACTTCGGGTCACGCTCGAAGTAGATGTCGTTGGACACCAGCCCGATGATCCGGCCGGGCTCGGCGACATCCCCGGCCCTGGTGTCGCCGGGATTCGTGCCGTTCGGGTCGGTGGTGAAGTTCGTCATCATGTTGAAGTCGGCGTTGGCGTTCTGCCCGTTGATCAGGACCACCAGCCGCTTGTCGCACAGCGGCGCGTGCGCTCCGGGTACGCCGAAGTAAACGCTTCGGGGCACCAGCGTCGACTGGTCGATGAGGTGGTCGTCGCCGGCGCACGGCGGCGGCGGGATCGCCGGGACGAAGCTGTTGCCGAGGTCGACGTTGACGTCCTCCTCCTTCACCGGCCGGTACAGGCAGCCGGTTCCGTCACCGGGGATGGCCCCCTTCGCGGTGCTCACGGTGGGGTCGGCGGCGTCGGTGTTGCACGGGCGGAGCGTGTCGGTCGGGTCCTTGGGCATGACCACGTGCGTGATGTAGGTGCCGGCCGCCAGCGGGTGAGCGTCCGGGGCCGACCCGTCATTGCACAGGCCGGTGCCGAGGTCCATGCCGTCGGGGCAGTAGTCGGCGAAGGCGTAGCCGCCGTCGAAGGCGCCGTCCTTGGTCTGCTCGCCGGTGATCGGCGTCTCCAGGCAGTTCGGCCCGATCTCGGGGTTCATCTGCGCGCCGATGTCGGCTCCGGTGGAGTCGGTGACGGGGCAGGTCTGCGGCGGGTCCTGCCCGGCGTTGGGGTGCTGCCAGTGGTCGGTGACGTACTGGTTGAGCACCACGTCGTCGGCCGTGTTCGGGAGCCCGTCCGGGCCGAGGCCCTCCAGGTACACGGTCACGTCGGGGATGGCCGGCTCGTAGTCCTCGTGCGCCTGGAACCGCGCGTCGAACTCGTTGCGCGTCGTGGAGAAGTAGGTGATGCCCACGATCTGCCCCGGCGTGCCGGGCGCGTAGTCGACCTTGCCCCAGTCGACGGTGGCCCGGTGCCCCTCGGTGACCAGCTGGTTGGTCAGCAGGTCACC
>Ga0126372_10000686_pt1 | contig 12402 bp, 9 predicted proteins | sample PanSoiMetaPlot_6_FD_92762 | JGI IMG/M metagenome (GOLD analysis project Ga0126372, IMG submission 92762) | Tropical forest soil microbial communities from Panama - MetaG Plot_6 | ecosystem: Environmental > Terrestrial > Soil > Tropical forest > Bulk soil | place: Panama | collected 2016-02-17
GCGGTCGGGGATCACCGAACGCTGCTGTCGACGTCACCTCTCTACAGCGAGCTGCTGGGGCACTGGCAGCCCACCCCTACCCAAATTTGCTCCGCTGGTACACCCGTTCGATCGGTGATGACCCAGTGGTAGGCGGCCGGCGACATTGCTCGCTGATTAGAAGATCGCGAGGTTTGGCAATATGCGCTCCACGGCTTGGATAATCGTTTGGGCGTCGTCGAGGGCGGCCGCGGCTTCGTCGGCGTCGGCTCTGTCGCCGGCCAGGGTCAGGTATTCCAGTTCGTTGCGTCGTCGACGGAGCGTGCCAAAGCGGCGCAGAAGGTCGCCGAACTGTGCCCGGATGACTTCCTCGACGACGTAGTGTCCGCCGTCGGTGGTGGGCCGTAGTCCTTGATGAACCAGAGTCCTTGATGAACCAGCAACGCGGTGCAGGCCTGCCGGGCGGCGTCGTAGGCGAGCACGTATGCGCTGTCCGGGTCGACCTGTGCCACAGTCTGGGCGGCCTTGACGGTCCGTGCTGCCCGCGCCACCTACAGCGTCCCGTCCGCTTCGGCGTCGGCGACCTGCTGCAACCGGCGCTCGCGGATCAGGCGTTGGACCGTGGCTTCCCCTTGTGTCCAGCGCATCAGGCGACCTTGTCGTGCTTGTCGTCGTACTTGTCGGCACCGCTAACCCAGACGCCTCCTGGTCGACACCTGAGCACTCAAAGATCTCGACCGGAAAGGACGAAAACACCAACCCGAATGGGCCATGCGGATGGCCGCACGCCACCGCAAAACCCTACTCGTCTGCCGCGCCTGCCACGAAAACATCCACTACCAGGGATGCCCGACACGGCAGCCACGACACACCAAGCACCGGGGGGCCGGATGCGGTTAACATCGCACGTCCGGTTCGGAGGGGACCCGTCGAAAAGGATCTGGACGCAGGCACCTCGTCGGCGGTCTACCCTACTGTCCGTGTGGTTCGGATGAGGGGTGACCCACCTAAACACACCCCCGCCCACCACAACCCGACCGGCACCAAGCCCGTCGGGCGATCACCCCATGCCATCACAGATCGCCCGTAGCCACCCGGCTGAATGTTTGCGCGGCGCCCTGAGCCGACGCCGACGCTGAGCTCAGCGAACTCGAGTCTGGCCGCCGGCGACACCACCGCCAGCACCGAGACACCGGCCCAGAGTCGACGCGCGACCGGGGCGTCGCAAGGAAGCCCCGGTGCGGTTTCGGCTGAACTTGACCTAGTAGTGGTTAGATTCCTGTATTCATGTCGGTCTGGATTTCAGTGGCGCTGAGTGCCCGGTTGTAGACGCGAATGTCGTCGATGAGCCCGTGCCAGCGTTCGTACTTGCAGATCGAGCAGGCCGATCGACCGAATACTAGACTTTCTGTATTGGGTACCGGCGCGGCGGTCTCGCTGTCCGTGGCTATGGCGTTACCGTTCAAGTACAACGTGTAGGTGTTGTCGGCGTCGTTAAAGACCGCCGCTAGGTGTGACCACTGGTTGAGCGGGATCGCCGGCGAGCCACTAGTATGCTCAAGGCAGCCGCTGTTATTGAAGCCACTGTCGATATCGGTATTTACTGTTTGTAACCAGTAGCCGCAGCCGCCGCTCGCTTCCTTGATGAGAACAGTTCGATAGTCGCTGAGCTCTGTTGGTTTGACCCATGCCTCAAGTGTATAACTTGAGCTGAAGTTCAGTGTGCTGGCGTTTGGTACTGAAACTTTACCGGATGAGCCGTTGAATGACAGCGCCCCGCCGTATTTGCCGGCACTGGTCCAGGTCGCCCCGCTGCCCGACAGTGTTCCGTTGTTGCCGTTGCCGGACGAGTCGTGGACCGTCGTGCCAGTGCCTTCATTGAAGTTCCACGCACCGACCGGCCCGGTCGGTAGCACGGTGGCGGTAAATGTGGCGATGTAACTTTGCGGTGCCGTCGGCACGGTAATAATGTGTTGTTGCGCGCCGTCATCGGACCACGACGCAAAGGTGTACGAGATATTGCCTGATGCCTGGTCGCGTGCTTCGACGCTATGGTTGAAGCCAATCAGGGTGTCGTAGACGAATGGTGTAGTCTTGGCGATGCCGTCAAGATATACGGTGCGCCCGCTTGGCGCGGTGTCGAATGTCAGGTCGACCTTCGCCGGGTATATGATGACCGATTGGGTGGAGGTGAGGCCGGTGGAATCCCGCACCGTCAGGCTGATGCGGTAGCGGGTGTTGCCGCTGAAGTCGTGTCCTGAGGTTGGGATGGTGAAGCTGCCGGAACGTACACCGGTGATGGGAGTGCCCGGATGCACATGCCCATCGTGTAGGAAGTCAATATTCCAGGTGAAGGCGCTGTCGGGCAGCCTGCCGTCGTCCGGGTCGGTGCCGTCGCCGCTGTAGGTAATCACGTCGCCGGCTCGGAATATGGTGCCGTCTGTCGGTGCCAGGATGGTCGCTGATGGTACGCTACCGACGCCGATGGCCAGGGGTGTCGAGAGCGAGGAGTTGACACCGTCCGAAACTGTTAGGCGCGCCTGGTAGGCGCCCGCTGTTGTGTAGGTGTGTGTTGGGTTGGCTTCGGTTGAGGCGCTGCCGTCGCCGAATGCCCACGAGTACGTGAGCGGTTGGCCCTCGGGGTCGAACGACCCGGCGCTGGAGAAGGCCACGTTCAGCGGTGCCGGGCCGGACGTGGGGGTCGCGGCGGTCATCACAACCGGCGCTTGGTTGTTTTGCACATACCTGATGCGGCGGAGTTTGCTGATTCCAAAAGTGCCGGACGTGTCAGAGTATCCCAGGTCAAGGTAGTATAGTGCGCCATCGGGACCTTCGGCCAGATAGACAATATCGCCATATGGGCCGTCCGCCGAGCCGTCCGGCGGCTCAAAGTTGAACGTGCCGGCGACGGCGCCGTTGGCGTCGAACGTCAGGCCACGGATCCAGTTCTGGGCGTAGTCGGCATAGAAGTATGCGCCACGGTAGCTGCTGGGGAACTGCGTGCCATGGTAAACGAAACCGCCCGTGATCGAGGCGTCTCGGCCGTTGTGGGGGTAGTAGTAGAGGGGGCTGGTGCAGGGCGAGGCGCACGGGCCTTCGCTGTCCGGCCAGCCGTAGTTGGCACCAGCGACACCCAGGTTGATCTCCTCTTTGGCGGTGGCCGGGTCGTTGCCGCCGACATCTCCAATGAAGTATCGGCCGGTCGGGGCGTCATAGTAGGCCCGGAAGGGGTTGCGCAGGCCGCGGGCCCAGATGCTGTCGATGTTCGGGCCGGCGCCATCGTAGAAGGGATTGTCGGTCGGGACCGTGCCGTCGGTGTTGATGCGGTGCACCTTGCCGCGCGGGCTGGTCAGTAGCGGCGACACCGGCGGGTCGAAGTGCTCGCCAGTCGTGAAGAGGAGCTTGCCGCTATTGTCGAAGCTCAACGCACCGCCATGGTGTTCGGCGTCGGCGTTTACTGGGTCTTCGTACAGCACGAATTCGCTGCTGGCTATCGTTCCGGTCAACGTCGCGTCGGCCGTGAACCGCGATACCCGATCGTGGTTGGGTGATCCTAGTGTATAGAAAACGTAATAGTAGTGGTTGTTGGCGAAATCAGGGTCCAGTGCCATATCGTAAATGCCCTGCTGTGCCCCGGTCGAACCCGCCGAACCGATGTTGGTGATTTGCAGGAACAAGTTGCTGTCGGCTTGGGTGTATGGCGGCGGTAGGACCTTGACTCTGCCCTGCAGCTCGGCCACCAGCAGGCGGCCGTCGGGCAAGAATTCAAAATTGGTCGGCAGGTCGAAGCCGGTTGCCAGGATTTCGTTCTGAAAATAATCGGTGTTGGTGACGTTAACGGCTACCGGCAGCGACAGCGTCGTGTTGCCCTCCGCATCCCGTGCGCGGGCCGTCAAGGTGTGTGCGCCATTAGCGACGGCGCGAGTGTCCCATGAATAGGCATACGGCGCCGTAGTGTCCTCGACGCCGACGTCGGCTTCGTCGACCAAGAACTGCACGCCGGCCACGCCGATATCGTCACTGGCGTCTGCGGTCAATGTCACGATGCCGTGAACCGCCGCGTTGTCGGCGGGCGCTGTGATTGCCACCGTCGGCGGCGTGACCGCCGATGCGCTTTTGTGAGAGAATGGCAGTAGGCCGATTGCCATGGCCATGACCGTTGCTAATGTTGACCCGACGATTAGCCTGGCGCGTCTTGGTTGAACAATGAATCTGCGCCGGAAATTGGCCCGGTAGGGTTTGTGTGCCGTCATAACTGACGTGCCGGGTATGGGTATCGACATGTCTGTTTATCGTTGACGCGCCATGGCGTGTTACAAGTAAGGTTCAGAACCTGTCAAGTCAATGAGATCCATGCCCGGCCAGCCTGTTCGTCATTGGTAGGGGGTGACGGCGTAGGCAGGCGAACTCCATCGGCCGAGCCGTCTGCACAAACAGCGCAGCCCTGCCCAGCGCTCGGAGACGGTACCGTCGTGCCGGTCGACTATCGTCCGCCACGCCGGCACCTCCGGTCCTGCTGAGGGGGGCGTTTCGTCGGCTTCGGGGGTGTCCCTTTCCGTCAGCTGTCTGTCGAAGCCTGCCTCGGTCAGCAGCGGCTCCAGGACGTCGACGGTCAGCGCGTACACCCAAATTCTCAGTCGCGGCTTGGTCTGGATTGACGGTCACGATGCCGACCACTTCGCCGAGGTCGTTGCGCAGCGGGCCGCCACTACCGGATGGTGGCAGGCCCACCTTGACCAGGTGGACGGCGTGCTCGGGGAATGATTCGAACTTGTCCACGATCCCGTGTTGCGGACCGTCGACCCAGACGCGGTCGCCGATGCACATGAGTATCGGGTAGCCAAGCCGCAACGGGATTCCCGCCGCGGGTCCGGCGAGCCGGAGCAGTGCGATATCGGTGTGCGGCGAGTCGGGGAGATGGACTTGTTCCACCTTGGCGTCGGCGCAGGTTCGGACTTGGCCGTCGATGAGCCAGTGCCGATTGGTGACCGCGAGGCGCTCGCCGACCAGGAACCCCAAACCCGGCGTGTCGCCCCACACCACCCACCGGCCCCGGCTACGGGCTACCCCTTGTTGGGCGCCGTCGATCTTGAGGATGGTGGCGACGTTCATGGTGAGGACGGACCCGGCGATGGTTGTTACGCAAGGTAACCGATCGGGGTGAATGGTCACGGTGAATGTCGCAGAAATTGGTACGGTGTCGCCGAAATGGGCATGGTGTCGCCGGTGGTGAACGGTCGTGTCCCTGGGTCGGGCTCGGGGCGTTAGTCGGGGGTCGGGTGTGGTGGGCGGACCAGCCGACCCGCGGTGATCAACACCAGCCATTCCCACGCGGTGGTGGTATGGTGAGCACCTTTGACACCTGACACCATGGCGGGTGGGTTGGTCTCAACGCCTGACACTGGCGACGACCCCGCTGACCGGGTGGTGGTGCTGTTCGCCACCGTGCTGGCCATCCAGGCGCCAGCCGTCGGCACCGTGATCAATCTGGGTCTCGGTCCTGGTGTCATACCCGGGGATGCGGCCTTTGCAACGTCTGGATGTTACAAAGGCTGTAGTATTCGCTGTGTGAACGTGCGGGAAGCCATGATCACCCTGGGCGGCTTCACGGCCGACCAGTGGGGTTTGATGACCAGCGCGCAAGCTACCGGCGCTGGTGTGGACCGCACGACTCTAGCCCGTCTGGTCGAGGCAGGCCTGCTTGATCATGTGCGCCGTGGTGTCTACGCGGTGCTCGCCGCGCCCGAGGATTCGCTGCGCGAGGTGAGGGCCGCGTGGTTGCAGCTCAATCCGGTCGTGCCTGGGTGGGAACGGCCGCTGATCGATCCAGATGGCGGCGTTGTCTCGCACGCCACCGCCGCGCGGGTCCACGACCTGGGTGACCTGGTTGCCGGCAGGTTCCATTTCATGGTGTCCCGGCGCCGCACCACCAAGCATCGTGACATTGCGTTGCACCTGGTCCGGCTCGACGAGCGGGACGTCACCAAGATCGACGGGCTACCCGTCACGACCGTGGAGCGCACCATCGCTGATCTGCTGCACGATCGCGTCGACGCGGGCCACCTCGGCGATGTCATCTCCCAGGCGCTGTTACGCGGGATGGTGGACCCGGCCGTGCTGGCTGAGCGAGCCGCGCCCTACGCCGGTCGCTACGGCATCGCAGCGCCGGGGGGCGATGCGCTGCTGCGTCATCTGGTTTGGCAGGCGGGCAAGGCCGTTGCCCCGGCGGTGACAACCTCGTCCCCGGACCAGTTGGCTGAGCTGTTGCTGGCCGCGGGTGTGCCCGGTGAGCTGCGTGACCGGCTGGCTGGCGCGATCATCAAGGCACTGCTCGACCAGCCGGATCCGCGGTGGGCGCACGACAGTATGGTCACGGCGCTCATGGGCACACCCGAGCTGCAAGACCTTCAGCGGCGGCTCGCGTATCTTCCTGGTACTGGTGAGGCCACGCGGTGAGCTATCCGACGCCCCAGGCACTGCGCACCGCCATCAAGGTCAAAGCGAGGGCCGTGGCGCGCACCACCTCGCGTGGGGTGAGCGACGTGATGCATCACTACGCGTTGAGCCGCCTGCTCGCACGGGTATTCCGGGCTGATCCCGACCGGTGGGTGCTCAAGGGCGGCCAAGCGATGCTGGTGCGCTACCCCGACGCCCGGCACTCCCGCGATGTCGATCTCATCTACAGCGACCACGACCCTGATTACGCCGAAGCCCTCGCCGCGTTGCGGTCCGCGGCTCAGTTCGATGCCGGCGACCAGATGAAGTTTGAGTATGCCGGCTGCACTGAGGTGGCCGATCATCGGTCTGGGATCACGGTGACGTTCAAGGCCGTGATTGGGGCAACCGAGTTCGCGCATGTCAGCGTCGATCTTGTCGTAGATCACCAGCCGATTGGACGGCCAGTGACCGTGCCGCTCAAGCCTGTGCTGGAACTCAAGGGCATCGATGACTGGCCCGAGGTCCGGCTGTATCCGATCGTCGATCATGTTGCCGACAAGATTTGCGCCATGCTCGAGCGTCACCCTGGCAGTGCTGGCGGCGTGTCCCACCGATTTCGTGATCTCGTCGACCTGATCCTCATCATCGCCAACGAGCAGATCGACGGCGCGGAACTTCACGGTGTGCTGCGTGCCGAAGCGGGGCGCCGCCGGCAGCGCGGAACTGACATCGAACTCCCACCATGGTTCACCGTGCCTGATCGCTTGATCTGGGAACGTGGCTATGTCAAACAGGCTGGCGGCGTGCCAAATTTCGAGGAATTCCGCACCCTCAAGGCCGCAGAGGCACTCGCCGCCCGGTTCGTCGACCCACTGCTGGCCAACCAGCTGCCCGGCACATGGGATCCCAGCACCCGCTCCTGGCGGTAGGCGGCTCGATCGGCGCCGGGCTCGGGATACGCACCGACACGCCGAGGGGAATGTCCGGGTGAACGAACCACAACCTCGACAACAAACCTTGAACAACAGGCTCGGACCGATGTCTAGTGCGGCACGACCTTGGCGCGGAGGTTCGCGGTGACCGGCCACACGCCCGGTCACGCATCCGTATCTGCTAGCGGCAGCCTGGGTGCTGCTGGTAGCCGGGAAGGACTTGCTGCCATTGCTGGTCGGTGATGGGGGGACCGGCGCCTTGGCACAGGCGCGTGGTGATGTCGTCGGGGTCGAGGCCGATCACGTCGATTGCGGGTTCCGCGCTCGCAATCAGCACCGTGCGGCCTTGTGGCCCGAAGAGGAGGTCTCGGGGGTCGGCGACGGTGTAATTCAAAGTGACAGTTTGTACAGGACTCGTGGAGCGGTCCAGGTTCTACACGTAGATGTTTTTGTCGAGCGCGGCGACGAGGCGGCGGCTGTCCGGGCTGAAATTGACGACAGGGATGCCGGAGCTGGGTATTCCGAGTGTGGCAGTGTAAGTGAAGTTGGCGCGGATCGCTGCTAGGTCGGTCATCGGCCACAGCAGCACCGTGCCGACGCGGTCAGTGGTGGCGAGCCATTGCCCGTTCGGGCTGAAGACGGCTCCCTGGACTTGGTCCTTGTGTTCTTCCACCTGCGCGATGAGTCCGGGGTTCGTGGCATCGGTGAGGTCCCACACCGAGGTTCGGCGCGGCAGGGACGTCCCCACCAGCAGGGGTTTAATCGGGTCGAACGCGAGCCCTGTGACCCAGCTGCTCCGGTCATGTTCGTTTGGTCCGCCGCGGTCGATCGTGCTCAGCGGTCGTGGTGTCGCGGGGTTCGTGATGTCGTAGATCTTGATCTGGCCTATCCGGCTGCCGACCGCCAGCAGCCTGCTGTCCCCGCTGACAGCCACAGCGGAGAGTGAGGTCGGAAAGCCGCTGATCTTGCCGACCGGGAGCGGGTTGCGTGGGTCGGCGATGGCGAGCAGCCGGACTGGATCGTCCAGCCCGGATCGGATCACGACCAGGGTCCGGCGGTCCGGTGTGATCGCGGCGTCTGCGGCTTTGCCGCCGACGCCGGCACTGCCGAGCCTTGTGGGTTTGGTGGGATCCGTGGTGTCCCACAAGGTGACGTCGTGGTCACTGCCGCCGCCGGTGACGGTCACGGTTCTGTCAGGCGTCGCGGCCAACGTGCCGGACGCGACCGGCCCGGTGATCGAGGTGAGCGCGGAGCGGCGTCGCGGGTCGACGAACGGCCACAACCGTGCCGTCACGTCCTGGGACGCGGTGACCAGCTCGGCTCCATCCGGTCTGAAGGACACACTGGTGACGTCGGCGGTGTGCTCTTCGAGGGTGCCCAGGGGGACTGGGCTGTTCGGTGTGCTCACGTCGGTGATGTGCACGGTGGTGTCGGAGGAGCCGCTGGCTAGCGTCCGGCCGTCCGGGGTGAAGGCCAAGGCGATCACCGGTTGGGTATGTCCCTCGATTGCTGCCTGCTCAACGGGGTTGCCGGGGTCGCTGACCTGGTATATCCGGATAGTGTTGTTGGTGCCTGCGTAGGCGAGGGTGCCGGTCGAGGCGAACGCGAGGGCGGGCGGGGGCCGGCTGTTGAGCTGGTCTTTCTCCGCGTTCGGTAGAACCGCGCCCTTGACCGGCTGACCCGGTACCGTCACGTCCCAGAGCGTGACGGTACCGATCTCGTTGTCGTGGACCGCGATGGCCCGCCCGTCGGGGCTGAACGCGAACTGCGCGAACTCCTGTTTTGCGGGCAACTCGCCGAGGGATTTCGGTGATCGCGGGTCGGTCACGTCGTACAGGCGGATAGTGTTGTCCTTCCCGTAGGCCAGCAGCGAGCCCTTGGAGCTGAACGCGACTCGGCCCCAGCGGGGTTCGACCGTGGGCGGCACCTCTGGGATCCACAGCGACTTCGGTGCACGAGGATCCGCGACGTCCCATAGGGACAGTCCAAGTCCGCTTGCGACGGCCAGCGCCGTGCCGCTGGGATTGGTGGCTAGGTCGGTGACCTCCGCCAGCTTGACCCGGCGATTGTCGGCCGTCGGCGCGTCTTTCGCCTCGCCGATCTGGTTCATGGTCACTGGGTCCAGAAACTCGACCGCGCCGTCGGCGGTGTCCTTGCCGTCCCCGTTGACGTCGCGATCGGAGCCGACCGCCAGCGCCTGCCCGTTGTTGACGAAGATTGCCCGGGGATGCACCGGCCGGCTGCCGATGCTGGCGACCTTCGGGATGCTGGCCGCCGCCAGGACAGCGTTGGTTACCTCGGGATCCTGAGGGGCCATTCCGTGCGCGGCAGCGGTCAGCTGCCGGGCCAGTCCCGGATCGCTGCGCTGCAACACGGCCGCGCGGCTGGCCAGCGCGCGAGCGTCGGAGACAATGTGTTCGGCATCGGCCCGCGCCCGCTGAATATCCCGCTGCACATAGAACGTCGTGGTGGTGGCGGCGAGGGTAAGCACCGTGATCATCGCCGTGCCGGCGAGCCGCATGGTGCGCCGGTGCTGACGAACGTCCTCCCCTTCCAACTCATCCTTGGGTTTCCCATGCAACTTGGCCGCAAGCGTCACCACTGCGTCCCGGAAGGCGCCATGCCGCAGCGAAAGGCGGTCCTGATCGTTTGTGAATCGTAGGTCGACCCACAACGGTTCCTGCGGGAACCGGCCCAACAAGCAGCTCGGCAAAGCATCGGAGAACTCGGGGTAGAAATCACGCCCCGACGTGTTCCAGCGAATATTCCCAGCCGTCAGAACGATCAGGAGAGTATCGGTGGATCGGTTATTCAGCCACCACGTGATTTCCATCTCGACCCATTCTGACCGGGCGGCGTCCGGTGACGCGAGGACCACGAGATATCGGGACTCCTTGAGGGCGGTTTCGATCGTCGGCCAGACCGCTGGGGTTACTGCCAAGCTGGTCTTGTCGCGGAACACCCGCAGCGCACGCCTGCGGTACCAGGGCCTGGCAATGCGATGTAAGGCTCGTTGCACGGCGGGCGCCAGTCGTCCGTCGGCGGCATGACTGTAAGAGATGAACGCGTCGTACCGCGCGGTGTCGCGCTCCACATTCGTCACGCGGACCGCCGGTAACGGTTGGGTACTCCGTGGAAGGTGAACTCAAGCAGGTCATTCGACAGGAGCTGGATCGTGACGTCCTCCTTTAAATTGGTCTCCGGACTGGTGCTGCAGATGAATTTCGCGTAAACTATCGTTTTCGGTGGGTCAGTCAGCCACGCGTCGGTGCAGAGGGGAACATTTGCCGCGCTGTACCAGTAGATCGCCGTGTCGTAGATCTCCAGGCGATGGCCTCCTTCCGCCTCCTGCCACATGCCGATGAGAGTAGCGGCGACCGGTGTTGCAACAGGTGTGGGGCGCTCCACCGCGACCGGCGTACCGAAGTCGGAGAAACTCATCTCAATGGTGTCCCCCGCCTTGAGTACCTTGGTCGAGCCCGCGTTCAACTCGGACTGCAACGTGATCTTGAGTCGCACCAGGTGCCCGTAGCCGTCGATCGCTGCTTCGAAGGGCAACGATGGCACGACCTTGACCGACGAATCGGGGGCGAGCGCACTAGCTTTGATCTTCCCGTCGAACCCGCACGCAGTTGTTCTCCTCGCTTCCTCGATTGACTTCATGAACGTCCTGGCGTGCGACGACGGGTCGACCGCAGGGCTCAATACCTCTGGCGTCAGCTTTGTCCACTGATCGTCAGGCGGGGCACCCTTAAGGTACGAGTCGTTGCCAACGAGGCGAAACTCGGCCGTGCCCGAGAAACCAGCGCCACTCAGCGCCGCCTTTGCCAGCCTGCCCACCGGATCCGCGACGCCGTCCCCCACAAGATCGGAGCCGAGATTGACCCGGAAATGGTGACTGGTGGTGCGAAGGTGCTGAGCGCCACGATCCAACACCTGCTCGGCGGACTGACCACCAACAGCGTCGTCGCAGGTGGGCGCTTGCGGACCGGTGAGGATTACCGCGGCCCCACCGCCAATGCCCGCAAGCGCGACCGCCGCAACGATGGTCGCCGCGACTGGCCGCCTCCGGAGCACGCTCCACCGACTGTGCAAAGGCGGCGCAGTCGAAACCCGACCAGTAGGACGAGCACCTGCCAGTACCGGAGGTGCGACAGGCCGCGGCTCGGTCACTTCGCCATCACCGACTGGGATCGCGGACAGCCGGTCCCGGAGCTGTTCAGCGGTGGGCCGTGCTTCCGGGTCTACGGCGACCGCGGCTCGTAGCAAACTCAGGAGGTCGGCATCGACGCCAGGAATGTCCGGCAACGGCTCGGCACGCGCCTCTGGTTCGGCCGGTGCCCGCATCCACGGTGGATCACCACCTAACGCCACGAAAAGCGTCACCCCGAGCCCATACACATCGCCCGCGGAAGCCGCGTTCGCCGCGACCGTCAGTCTTTCCGGCGGCGTGCATACCTCAACGACCTTCGGTGCCAAGAGCCCGGGGGCCATGCCGTCAAAACCGGCGAGCTCGGCGTCCTCACCGACGACGAGTACCACCGCCGGACCCACCGTCCCGTGCACTAAACCGGCAGCGTGTGTAGCAGCGAGCGCCGCAGCTAAGCCCACTCCAAGTCTATGAACCGGTGCCGGCGCGAGCGCCCCACGTTCCTGCAGCACTTCGGATAGCGGAAGCGCGGTTGCCACCACAAGATAGGGCCGTCCCCACACCACCCCGGCGGCCAACACGTCGGCGACCCGAGGATCCTCGGCTACTCGCCGAAGCAGCGCCACCCAAGCAAGAAACGTTGCTCGTTCGGCCTTGGTGACGCGGTCGTTAGCGACGATCAACACGGCATCGCGACCAACATCACTCGCTACCAGGTACGTCGCAGCGGCCGCATCCCGACCAAGCTGCTCGACAACGGAGAACCCAGAAGGCGCCACTCGTCCAATCCGCACAGCCAACCTCCGCAAGGGCGTCATACCACCAGACCCGTCCGACCACACCGCTGGGGTGTTATCCAGCGTGTAGATCGGCCCAGCGTAATTTTCGTTACACCCAGAGAAC
>Ga0126372_10000687_pt1 | contig 12386 bp, 11 predicted proteins | sample PanSoiMetaPlot_6_FD_92762 | JGI IMG/M metagenome (GOLD analysis project Ga0126372, IMG submission 92762) | Tropical forest soil microbial communities from Panama - MetaG Plot_6 | ecosystem: Environmental > Terrestrial > Soil > Tropical forest > Bulk soil | place: Panama | collected 2016-02-17
CATGTATGACGTATTGCACTCGTCTTTGGTAAAACTGCAGGGCGCGAATGCGTGCCCCACAGTCACTGCAACTCCGGAGACCGTAAAGGCGGCGTTCACCAAAGAAAACGATGTCTTCACCGAGCACAACGTGAAATATCTCGATCCGGTGCTCAACTTTTCCGACCGCAAGCTGTTCGCCTACCAGATGCTGCAGGCGTGGCAGCCGGTCCTGGGCCTCTCAGAAGAAGAAAACGACCGCGCCGTCCAAGCCGGGTTCCAGGCTCTCGCGGATTACGAAACAAACATTCGCCGTCGCGCGCGCCAGGTTCTCGATCAATTGGAGCGCGAGGACCGCATCGGCATCGTCATGCTGGGGCGTCCCTATCACCACGATCCCGGCCTGAATCACGAGATTCTGGACGAATTTCAAAAGCTTGGATATCCGATCTTCTCGCAGAATACCCTTCCGCTTGACCAGGACCTGCTGGAGCGGCTGTTCGGCGAGGAAGTGCGTGCCGGGATCATTAGCAGTCCGCTGGACATTAGCGACGCCTGGAAGAATTCCTATTCCTGCAGCACCAACCACAAAGTTTGGGCGGCCAAGTTTACCGCCCGCCATCCCAATCTCGTAGCGCTGGAAATTTCCAGCTTTAAATGCGGTCACGATGCGCCTATCTACGGTGTCATTGAGGGGATCATCGAGCACTCCGGAACACCGTACTTTTGTTTCAAAGATCTCGATGAGAACAAGCCTACCGGCTCCATCAGAATCCGCGTCGAAACCATCGACTATTTCTTAAGGCGCTACCGGGAAGAGGTCATCCGCAAGCGCAAAGCCACCGAGGACATCGACGCGCAACTCGCAGCCTTGGAGGCGAAGTTGAGACAGCAGTGTGGAGAAGGAGACATGCCGCCGATCGACCCAGGCGCCAGGGAAAGCGAGGTCCAGGAAATGGCGGCGGATTAGCGCCCGTCCCCTTCAACCGCTCCGGCAGATCTCTGCGGGTGCCTTTCTGCTGCACTTTAAGCGGAATAGGCGGCGAAGGCCGACAAAATTCCTACATTCCATGGGACAACCTAAACTTCAAATTGCATTCGACCGTAACTGATATCGGCGGCGCCCACTTCCATCCTCAGCGTGCCGATCGAGGTTTCACCTGGCTCATGGCGATGCAGATAGTCCTGACCAGTTAATTGCTTGCGGTGCCCAGCCCTTGGTACCGAGTAGAATTCCGTGGTTGTGCCCCGCCACATTCAGCTTGTAGGTTCGCACTGTGGACCATTCGAAGGGAGCTCGCAACTCGACCATGGAGACAGGTAGAACGATCTCGTAGACCTGAATGGCGCAGAGGAGGTGGCTCTGCGAGAACTTGTGCAGCAGGAATTCCACAATCTCGCTTATCGGAGGCATCGTGCGGCGGAGGTCAAGGCCCGAAGTCCGGTCAAGCGCATTGCCCCAGGGCGGCGCAATGAACGTAATGAGCAGACGACCGGGAGGTACCATGACACCGCTCAACCCCGAGTGGTAGTCGGTGTTCACAATCTCGAGGGGCAAACCCAGGGCCGCGATATTTCGCCGGGTGATGGCGAAGACTCCCGCATCCGACTCGAAGCCTATGCCCTGCGCACTAGGAATGTGGCGCAGCAACCAATACAGTGTGTTGCCGGAGCCGGCAAACGGATCGACAACCAACGTCCGCGCCATACGCGGGCATGTGGCGGCAAGCGCGGCGACGTCTTTGGCAATTGCATCCCCCAATTCATCGCGCGTGCATTCGACAGCCGTCCGTCCGAGGAGTCGGGCACCCTTCGCATGCCAATCCGCCGGTCGCATTCCGTAGATGGAGACATAGTCAGGATTGCCATAGCTGTCGCTGCCATAGCGCTTGACCTCCCATGGCTTCAAAACCGTGTTGCGCTTCGCGCCGAACAAGAGCAGTTCACGGTCATGTAGCAGCCGCTGATCGTTCATGATCTCTCCGGGCTAACACCGGTCCAGCAATGAAAATCCAAGGTGAATAGTCGGGACCAGAATATTCAACTGGATTGATTGAATCCACCGGTGATCGGCTACATAGTGGATCTCTTGCCAAACTGATCCACCACCCTTTCGGTGCGAAGAGTCGGCTCCTTCACTCTCAAGTTGTATCAGTGTTTGACGTGAGCTTCGAGAAACTGGAAGACGTCGGGTTCCCACTCGGGGATAGCCAGATAGAGCAGGTTGTGGCCATCATCGGAGGTTTTGCCAACGGCTGAATAGATCTTGAGCAGGTGCGGCTTGTGGAGACGGTCAAGCTCGGCGGCGATCTCGGTGCCCGGAGTGGTGTCATAGTCGTTAGCGGCGTGGAGCAGCATGATGGGAGCGTAGGTGTTGTCCACTGCGGCAAGGACGCGCTGGCGCAGCTCCTGAGAGGCATGCCAAGAGTTGGCTCCAGCGCCAAAACTGACTTCGGCACGAATGGTGGAGTCATGGTCGCCAGAGAGCAGAGTGAGCATTCCCCCCAAAGAATGGCCCACGATGGCAATGCGCTTGGGATCCACGTTCGGGACGGTCTTCAAGAACGCCAGCCCGGCAAGGGCATCATCGAGCTGGCCGCCAGTGACCAACTGGTAGTGCACCTGCTTGCGCGCCTCGGGACCTTTGGCTTCAGCCTGCTTGAGAAGGTCTTGTGTGAAGAGGCCTTGATCGGCGGAAAGGCCCTGACCACGACGGCAAGGGTATAGAAAGACATAACCGTGCTGGAGAAAAACCGGAGCCAGAACAGCCGCAGCTTCGGCCATAGTGCGCCCAGCCGTGTGCTGGGTGTCGTCGGCTCCCGAGCCGTGATTGAACAGCACCGCGGGAAACGGACCGGGCCCGGCCGGCTTCCACAAGTAGCCTTTGAGGTGGAGAGCGCCGCTGGGAACTTCGACAATCTGGGGAGCAACGGCTTGCTGAGTTGAGGATGATGGGGACTGGGCGAAGACTGCGCTTGAGAGCAGCAACGCGAAAATGGCGAAGAAGAAGTCTTTCATCGGAGCAGCGCTGCGCGGAATGGCGGCAAAAATCGCAGCTGCTCCCAGACTTCCGATTGCTCCACGAAAACAATGTCTAGAACATTCCCAATGCCCGAGTCGAGCAGTCCTGGAGTCGGAGTTCATGATTCCCATCCTCGTACTTGTACATCAAAGAGAAATGATCAGTCACTCGATCACGATACTTCCGGCATCGCTGCGGACATCAATCCGCTTGCTACTCCCGCTCACTTTATGGGGAATGGCGAACTCCGTATCTGGTTTTGCTTACATCGTCGCGACCACACGTTGAGGTGTCCCAATTGTGCCCGTGTCCAGAGCGAAAGCCGCGGCCGGACGAAGTTCGACGCGATTGTTCCAGACCTAGAGCTCAGCTGGTAATAATCATGGGGCACCGCCTTGACGTAAAGATCGCCGCCGCTGGTTGAAGCTAGAAGTGCTCTGCGCGCCCCGCTTATGTCAGTTCGTCCCTTGCCGCTTTTCACGATCGCCGGGGAGGCGGCAACAGCTGCCAATGAAATATCCCTCGGGCTTGCATCCGGCATTAATCCAGACCGACACTCAAATCGTAGCTCTCTCCGCTCAAAGGGCGCCAATGTGCGCGCCAACAGATGTCGTCCAGAGACATTAACCGAGCACGGTCTCAGCCTCTCTCGCACCTCGGCGCCGGATGCGCACACACAAGCGGACATGGAAATGCCGGGATTGAGTGGTGGCAACACAGCTGCCTTCGACAAACACAACAAACGAACCGGAGCTTATTTTGTTCTAGGTACGTCATGATCCGCGCCAGACAAATCTCACCCTGGGCCCCCAACGATCCGTTCCTTGCTTCCCGGCGGTGTAACAAAGCAACGGCAGCGAAACGATCAATTTGTCTCTCGTACCCTTACAATCTGTCCCATCCTCCACAACGTCCACATCAAAGGGTGAGCTGATATCCCTGAATTCGATGGTCACCTTGGCACCGGGACTGCTGTAACGAACGGTCTCTTCAGGCAAAATCGCGAAGCGGGTGCCATAGCATCGCCTGATTACCTCGGAGAACTACGATGACGTCATGGAGCGTCCTGAAAGACGCATTGTTCTAGCAGGTGAAAGTCCTGTCCGGGTAAGCGCGGGAGCGCCCGGTGGCAGACTCCGGTCGCGAGGAGAGATCCGAGCGGCCAGGCGGAGTGTCAAAAGCCTTTGTAAAAGAGGGGGGCAAACCAACGGGCTGCAACAATCAGTGAACGCAATAGCCTCGACAAATTATCAGCCGAAAGGTGTTTGGGAGAGCCGAGCTTCTCATGTCACGGCGAAGGCAACAGACAGCGTTCTGGACCGGAACGAATGCTGGATTCGCCCCGGGGTCTCAGGCGGCGGCACGACGGGAAAGAACAATGCGGAACAGGAGAGACCCTACCTGGCAGCCAAGAAAAACCCAGGACCAGACGCGCTTTGCGAAACCGCCGGCCGATCAGTAGGATCGGTCGTGTTTGTTTCAGCGACTATAGTATATTCAATCGTTGGTGACGTCCATGCCCCAAAGCATTTTGCACCGACCCACATGCATGATCGACACACAATTTACGATCTGGCATGGGCGTTGAGCTGAACCCAAGATATCGCTCAAGACCCACAGTCAGAAGAGCATAGCCGGCTGGTGGGTCTTTCGTTTGGGCGGACTCCTATGAATGTTCTAATCGTGAGTTCATGGGAAGGCCGGGAAGTGATGGTCGCCGGGGTGTACCTATGATCGTGATGAAATTCGGCGGGACCTCGGTCGAGAGCGCGGAAGCGATTGAGCGGATAGCGAAGATCGTGGCTAGGCAGCGGAAGCGGTTGCCGCTGGTGGTCGTCAGCGCCATGGCCAAGGTTACGGATCAGCTGGTTTCTATGGGGCAGGAGGCGGCGAGCGGAGATTGCGATGCCGCGATCGAGCTACTGCGAGCCATGCGCGAACGGCACTTCCAAGCCGCGATGGAATTGTTGGGAGCCAAACGCGCCGCAAGTCTGGCACCTCGTCTGGGCTCCCACTTCGCAGAGTTGGAAAATCTTCTGCGCGGGCTTGCGGCGGTGCGTGAATTGACTCCTCGGGGTAGCGATTATCTTCTTTCTTTCGGCGAACTGCTCTCCAGCATCATCGTCGCCGACGCGTTCACGCTGCGCGGGTTGAACGCAGCCTGGGTTGACTCGCGCGAGTGCCTGGTCACGGATTCCAGCTTTACCCGCGCCGTGCCGCAGATGGCTGAAACGCGCGAGCATTGTAAGAAAAAGATAGCTCCTCTCATAGCGAAGAAGCGAATCCCGGTCCTGGGTGGCTTTATCGCGGCCACCTGTGCGGGAATTCCGACGACGCTCGGCCGCGGAGGATCGGATTATTCGGCTGCCATCGTCGGCGCGGCTTTGGATGCTGATCAGATCGAAATCTGGACTGATGTGGAAGGCATGATGACCACCGACCCCCGGCTCTGCCCGGGAGCGCGGACGATCAAGCAGATCAGCTTCAATGAGGCCGCCGAACTGGCGTATTTTGGCGCCAAGGTGCTCCATCCGGCCACGCTGTTGCCCGCCATCCATAAGGATATTCCGGTTTACGTTCTGAATTCGCGAAATCTGAAGAGCACTGGAACAGAAATCACGGCACATGCCCCGCCCAGCCGCGATACCTTTCGTGCCATTACTGCAAAGACCGGAATCAGCATCGTGAACGTGGTGGCATCGCGCGGGGTTGGCGTGCACGCTTTCCTGCGCTCGGTTTTTGAGACGATGGACCGGCATTCAGCTTCGGTGGATATTGTCGCGATTTCCGAAGTCAGTCTGTCGTTCACGATGGAGAGCAAGCGACTGCCTCAAGCATTACTGAATGATTTGGAGCAAATCGCGGAGGTCAATTGCGAACAGAACCAGGCGATCATCTGCCTGGTTGGCGAGGACATTCATGGCAAGCCGGGCATCGCCGCAAGCGTCTTCAACACCGTCGCGAAAGCGGACGTCAACGTGCGTATGATCTCGCAAGGGGCTTCGGAGATCAACATAAGCTTCGTGATCAGCGAAGCGGACGTGCCCAAGGCGGTGCGCCATCTGCACGACCACTTCTTTCCCGAGACCATGGACACACGTGCGGCCGCGCGCGCGAACGTCAACGGGCGTTCGCGGCGAGTTCGGACAAAAGCATCGAGCGTGGTCGGAGCGAGAATTTCGACTGGCAGGAGTCGATTTGCCTTACAAACCAAGGCGGCGGCTGCCGTTTCCTAAGGACGAACAACAACTTTGAATCCCTCAATCAATGTCGCTGCGGACCTCCCGGCACTGGTCGGCCGTCTCACACCCGCCCGGTCCTGGTCAGTTGCAATTGTGGGTTTTGGCACGGTTGGCAGTTCCGTTGCGCGCATTCTCACCGAGCATGCTCGCGAGGGGCTGCGCGTCACCCACATTTGCAACCGCAACTTTCAGCGTAAGCGGGTGGCCGGGCTGCTGGACACAGTGACGTGGACAGACAACATCGATGATGTGCTGTCCTCGGATGTGGATCTCGTCGTGGAATTGATCGGGGGACTCGATCCTGCCGCGGACTGGGTAAAGCGGGCGTTGAAAGCGGGCAAGTCGGTCGTTACCGCCAATAAGCAACTCATAGCCCGCCATGGCACCGAACTAGTTCGACTGGCACAAGAGCAGGGTCGGCATATCGCTTTCAGCGCCTCGGTGGCTGGCGGGGTTCCGGTCATCTCGGGTTTGCAGGAGGGACTGGCGGGAGACGAACTAGTCAAGCTTTGCGGAATTCTGAATGGCACTTGCAATTACATTCTGACGCGCATTGAACGTGCTGGAGTGTCGTTTGAAGAAGCCTTGCGGGAGGCACAAACGCTGGGTTTCGCCGAGGCTGAACCGACTGAGGATGTCGATGGTCTCGACGCACGAGCAAAGCTGACCATATTGGCGCGAACGGGTCTGCGCGTTTCGGTTGTCGATTCCGACATTCCCGCCCGTTCCATCTCGATGCTGGAGCCGATCGACTTCGAGTATGCCAAACTCCTCGATTGCACGATTCGTCAGATCTCCCGTGCCGAGCAAACCCGCGAGAAACTCTTAGCTTCTGTCGAGCCCATGCTGGTGGGTCGTTCTTCGCCGCTCGCCAGTGTCGAGGGGCCGCAAAATCTAGTGATGTCAACGGGACAATATGGCGGTGAGACCATCTTTGCCGGCCACGGCGCGGGTGGAAATGCGACCGCAGTGGCTGTGGTTTCCGACCTCATCTCCATCGTGCGGCTTAGGCAGGTGAATGGGGCGGCTTTAAAGGAGAACGGAATTACCGAACTGCCGGTCAGCGCGGACTTCTCGACGCGGCACTATTTGCGATTTGTTGTCCGAGATGAGCCGGGGATCATTGCGGCTCTCGCATCCATCTTCTCGGGGCTGAGAATCAATATCGACTCAGTCTTTCAGAAGCCCGGCTATGACAAGTCCAAGCTTCCCTTCGTGATCACACTCGAGCCTTGCGCGGCGTCGCTAGTGAAAGAATCACTGAAACAGATCGCGCAGCTGGACTTTCTGGTGCAGCCTTGCGTGGATTTGCCGATTCTCGACTAAATTAGTGAACTGTCGTTCGCCAAAACTAAATCGTAGATCCTGTAGCAAGCAACCTGCCAGGTCTCGGATTTTGAATCGGCTCGTTGGAACTCAACTGCTTTAGTCGTGGATCAGGGATTCATCGCAAAGATCGGCCAGCATGGAATGGTGCTGGTTACCAAACCAGTGGCAGAAGACGTCCAAACTCCAGTCGCGGGGCCAAGTTGATCGATCCGTGTACCAGCCGGCCAGTTGCTCCTCAAAAATCTCCTCACATAATTCATGGAGAACCTCCACAACTTCCTCGTCCCTCTTACATTCCGGAATCAGGTAGATCGTCTGCTCCCGAACCAGGTCGAGCAAGGTAAGGTCAAGGCTAGTGGGATCGTCAGTCCGGTCAAACGTGTATAAGCGTGTTTAGTTCCGCCGTGTCACGGATCGTTCGACAAAAACCGAACTAACCCCTGTTCACGTCGCGCGGGCAGCATCACGCAACCCGGTTATTTCCGCGCGATAAAGCGAAGTCGCGAGACTGATGTGCCTGACTCCTGCCGTCGCCAGCCCAACGGAAAATGATATTCATTTGATTCCCACCATGAATTGAAGGGCTTGGATAGCGCGCTACAAAATGCGCGTACCGCAGCAAGATCAGCTAAGCCAGGGGCTGCGCGCAAGATAACTTATGTAAACACATTAAAAAGGGCGCCCTTTTTGGAGTAGGTTATGAGCCTAGCACCATCACCTACGAAAAGAAGCACCCTCATGAACAGTGAAAAATATATTGGACTCGACGTGCATCAAGCAACCACTTCGGTTCGCGGTGAGAGATTCCAATGGCAAAGTCGTCATGGAATCCATCTTGGAGACGAAGGTCTCGACCATTCTCGAGTTCCTTGCGGGGCTACGCGGCACTTTGTCGGTCACCTTTGAAGAAGGAACCTGGGCCATCCCGTACAGGAGCAAGAGCACAGCGCCGAGAATGATGCTGCTTTTGTAGGCGACATGTGACATCCGACGCGAGGACAGGGGTTCCGCAAGGGGTCAGGACGAGGGCAGCAGAAACCCGCACCAAACGCCGCCCCCAAAGCCAGCCACTTCGGATCAGACGATGAGGCAGCGAGTTAATCGGCAAGAACCCATCCGAGGAGATGAAGTCCCATCACAACAGGAACGGCGCCCACTGCGTAACGCACGCCCGAGCCAAGCTGTCCTACGATTCGTCCGGCCAGAGCCGCGACGATTCCGAGCACAGTTGTCGCTACGGCGACACCAAACACAAGCGCCACGGAGTTTCTGAACGCCTGCGATTGTTCCTGTGCTGAGCGCCGCAAGACTCGTCTGCCGCAATGACATCTCAGTTTTGCTACAGCTTATGAATGGGGCACACAGGGCGGATTCAGTGATCGAACTTAGACTTTACTACCCAGGCTTCTCGGCCGCACTGCGGTGTCACTAAATTGTGCCAGCGTTGTTTCAAAAGCCTGAGTGGTCAGACGTTCGAGCGGCCATTTACGCAACTCTTCTGAGAGCACTTCTATGCCCCACGGACCGCGGTATCCAGCATCCTGAATCGCAGCGATAAAACCTTTTACATCGAATTCCCCTTCGCCACATAACCGGCGATGGTTTACGGTGTCCTCGTGCAAGCTCCAGGGACATTGGAACGTGCCGTCGTTCAGTTCGACGCTTGTGATGTATTGCGACGGAATCCGGCGTAGTTCATCGTAAGGAATTTTGAGCTTCACGATATGCCAAGTATCCAGACAAATGCCGCCATTCGTCGCGCCGGCGCCTTCCACGAGCTTAAGCGAATCCTCCAAACTTCTGATCATGGCGAATGGCATTAACTCGAAGCCGACTTTAGTTCCACGCACTGCCGCCTCAGCGCACAGTCGAGCGAAAGCCTCGATCAAGCGTGGCATAGGCGCCGTTTCCTGATAGAAATCACCCACTTTGACGTGATGTGCCTGTAAGGCTTCGGACGCATCGAACAGCATGGTCTTCGAAATGTCAGATTGCCTCTTCCGCTCACCATCGAGAAACCAGTCGGTGAGGAATTCAAGCTCGACATGTTTGATGCCGTTGTCGTCGAGAATCTGCTTCATCTCCTTGAGCGTGCGCTTCTTGAGCACATGCTCAAGGTCGGCATGCCAGATTCCAAATCCCGTGAAACCAGCTCTGGCAGCAGATTCCACGCGGTCCCGGAAATCAAAAGGGCTATATTCTTTGTCGGTGTGCGGCAATCCACAAGAAATCGTCCAGTAAGAAGCGAGCAGATCAATGTCGCTATGCATTGCCGATTCTCAAGCAGCTACTGCTTTCTGTGCCAGCACCGATTTCACCGCCTCAACGATCTTGTCTTCATTCGGGACGACGTAGTTTTCCAGTGGTTCGCTATAAGGAATGGGAGTGTCGAGGGCAGTCACCATCCTAAGCGCGTCGAAAGACCCGATTGCATGCTCAGCGATCTCGCCCGCAATGACTGCGGCAGCCGATGAATGCCGCGGCGCCTGATCGACCAGCACGACTCGACCTGTCTTTTTTACGGAATTGACAATGGTTGTAACGTCGAGCGGCGCCAGTGTCCTTGGATCGACCACCTCAGCGCTGATGTTCTCCGCTGCCAGTCGCTCAGCGGCGGCCAGCGCTTTCTTCACCATCCAGCCGATGGCTACAATCGTGACATCGGTCCCTGGGTTTTTGATGTCAGCAACCCCCAGCGGCACGACGTATTCGCCATCGGGCACTTCTCCTTTGTCGAGGGTGAGCATATAAGAGTGGAGATATACGACAGGGTTGTCGTCGCGAATAGCCGCGGCCATCAATCCCTTGGCATCGGCCGACGTCGAGGGCACTACAACTTTCAAACCGGGAATGCCCATCATGGTGTGATAAATACAGTTGGAGTGCTGACCGGCCCATCCTGCGCAGAAACCGAAACCGGCTTTCAACACCAGCGGTACGCTTACCTGGCCGCCTGACATGTAGCGCAAACGAGGAGCTTCGTTGATGACCTGATCGAAGGCGACCAACATGAATTCGCTCATCCACAGTTCGACAATAGGACGCAATCCGGTCATGGCGGCGCCAATGCCGATGCCAATCTCGGCGGTTTCCGAAATAGGCGCGATACGCACGCGCTCTTTGCCGAATTTCTTGAGCATCGGATCGCGCTCAGTCATCGCCATATTCTGGCCATAGAAGATCACGTTGGGATCACGCTGCATCTCTCCAACGATGGCTGCGGCGATCGCATCGCCGTACATCATTTCTCTCGCCATGTTCTCCTCCTCCTACGCGTAAACGTATTCGAGCGCTTCTTCGGGCGCGGGCAGCGGGCTGGCGAGAGCAAACTGCACGGCATCCTGCACCTCAGCGCGAGCGGCGGCGTCAATTCGCTGCGCCGAAGCTTCGGTGAGCACGCGGTTTTTCAGCAGGCGTGCGCGAAAGCGCTTGACCGGGTCCTTGGCCTTCCAGCGCTCGAATTCTTTCCGGTTGCCATAGACCGCGACGGCTTCGTGCTCGGGAAATTGTGTCGGCAGTGGGGGGACCGTGATTACGTTACCGTGAGCACTTAGCCGGTAGAACTTCGTTTCGATCAGACTCGGCCCATCGCCGGTACGGGCACGATGGGCAGCTTTGGCGACCACTCTTTGGACGGCGAGAGGATCCGTGCCATCCACGGTGGCGCCGGGAATGCTGAAGGCCCGCGCTTTCTTCGACAATGGTTCGCCGGCCACGGCATTGGCATCCTCCAAGCTGAAGTGGGTGTACGCCTGATATTGATTGTTTTCGAGAACGTAGACAATGGGAAGCTTCCAGACCGCAGCCATGTTGAGTGACTCGAAGAATGCGCCTTGTTTCGAAGCGCCGTCACCAAAGAAGCAGTAGACGATCTGGCCGCCCCTCTTCACCTGCGCGCTGAGAGCAGCACCTGTGGCATGGGCAATACCCTGCCCTATGATCCCGGAAGTACCGGGAAAATACCGCGAGGGATCGGCCAGGTGCATGGATCCACCAAAACCATGGCACATGCCATCCCTGCGGCCGAACACCTCCGCCATGATCTTGCCGAGCGGGGTTCCGAGAACGATAGGGTATCCGTGACAGCGGTAACTGGGCATCACGATGTCCGTTTCGCGGCGCGTGGATAGTGCCCCGACGATGCTAGCTTCCGCACCATCGCCCAAGTGAGAATGTCCTCGGATTAGACCCGCATGTTCGATAAAAGTGCATTTTACGGCCTCTTCGAATTCACGGATTCGAACCATCTGGGTGTACATCCATCGCAGTTGGTCGCTGTCCGTTTTTGCTTTTCGCGTGTTGGATGTTCTTGCCTTTCGGGACATTTCCGGCCTCCTACTTCTCCATTTTTCTTGGAGTCTTCGCAACCGATTCTGCTATCTCGCAAAGCGGGTCGCCGACCGGGACCTCGGCAGTTTCTTGGGCGAGGAGCCTTATGAGTTTGCCGCTGGATGGCGATTCAAGCTCGTAACTGACTTTTTCGGTCTCCAACTCCACCAACGGTTCGCCAGCCTTCACGCGATCCCCTTCGTGCTTCAGCCATCGCACTACGATGGCTTTGGTGGTGGTGACTCCGCCGGATTTGGGTACGACCACCATTGTCAAGGATGCCTCCTCGGCTCATCTTCCCGACAACCTTGCCAGGCTCGCTGCTAATGCACTTGCCTTTCGGCATTTTCCCAGTACGGGGCACGCATTTTCTTTCTATCGATCTTGCCGGCAGCGGTCTTGGGAATCTCGTCGCAAAATTCGACAGACTTTGGAGCTTTTACTCCCCCCAACTTGTGTTTACAGTGGGAAATAAGGGCCGACTC
>Ga0126372_10000688_pt1 | contig 12369 bp, 10 predicted proteins | sample PanSoiMetaPlot_6_FD_92762 | JGI IMG/M metagenome (GOLD analysis project Ga0126372, IMG submission 92762) | Tropical forest soil microbial communities from Panama - MetaG Plot_6 | ecosystem: Environmental > Terrestrial > Soil > Tropical forest > Bulk soil | place: Panama | collected 2016-02-17
GCAAGTCGCCGAGATTAGCCGAGACGCCGTTGCCTCCTTGAATGTCGCCGATCAGCTCGTACGCATTTTCCAGTTCATCGAGAATTTTGTATTCGCGCGGATTCGAAACCGCCAGTGTTTCCATAATGGCTAGTGCTTTGGTCGCGCTGACCATTCCAGCTTGTAGATTTCCCGTCGACACCAGCATTTGTCCGAGCCCGCGATGGGCCGCTGCGAGGGCATAGCCCTCTTCCTTGTCCCGAGGATTGGCGGCCACCAATGCCTCGCGAATTGCTACCACCTTGCGATAACTTTCCAGCGCCGCAGTCGAATCCCCGATATTTCCGTGGAATGGATTGCCTTGCACATCGCCCAGCTTCTTGTAGGCCCCGGCCAGTTCCCGCTGCAGGGACACGTCGCCTTTGGCTTCTTTGGCCAGGCTGTCCAGATACTGCAGGGCATTGTCGAGCAACAGCTTCCGCGCTGCAGTAGATCTCGGCAGATCGGAAATCGCCTCCTCCATGTCGAAGATCAACGCATTCGTCAGACGGCGGACATCATTAAAGCGGCGTTCTGCCCGGGCACGCTCCTGGCGCGCAATATGTGCCTGCCACGCGGTGGCCACCATGCCGCCGATCAGACTGAGCGCAACTAACGCCCCTGCAGCCACGCCGGCCTTGTTTCTTTCGACAAACTTCAACGTGCGATAACGAATCGTGTCCTTTCGGGCAAGGACCGGCAAACCTTCGAGGTGCCGACGAATGTCTTCGGCAAATTGCTCGACAGAGAGATAGCGGCGCGATGGCTCTTTGCGGAGAGCTTTCAGCAGGATGTTGTCGAGATCCCCGGCAAGACGGCTGCGCAAGCTCTCGATGTGACCGTCACGTACTCGGCTCACCAATTGCGGAGTCAATCGAACCGGCTTTCCATCGGCTGATGTTTCTTCCGTGACACGATCAATGACCACGCTGGGTCGTACCGGCTCTGTTTCCGAGATCGCACGCGCCAGTTCATGGAGCGGCTGGCCTCCAAGCTGGTAAGGGGAATGGCCGGTCAGGAGCCGATAGAGCAGGACGCCCAGCGAATAAACATCGCTGGCCGTGGTGATGGCTTCGCCGCGAATCTGTTCGGGGCTGGCAAATTCGGGCGTCATCGGCTTAGCTTCCGAGAGCGTCAGAGCGGTCGTCTGTAGGAAAATTTCCGGGTCGAGCAGTTTCGCGATGCCGAAGTCCAGGAGCTTGGGTGTGCCGTCGGCGGTGATCAGGATGTTGCCGGGCTTCAGATCGCGATGCACCACGAGATGCTGATGAGCGTATTGCAGGGCGGAACACACTTGGAGGAACAGTTCCAGACGAGAGTGCGTGTTGAGATGGTACTTGTCGCAATACGTGTCGATGTGCTCGCCGTCGATGAACTCCATGACAAAGTACGGCGAGCCATCGGCGGTACCCGCGTCTAGGAGTCGAGCGATGTTCGGATGATCCAGGCTCGCCATGATCTGGCGTTCGTTCTTGAAGCGGCGTAAATATTGTTCGCCGACCAAGCCAGGCTTCACGAGCTTGATGGCGACCTGTTTGACGTAGTGTTCATCCACGCGCACCGCGCGATAGACGGCTCCCATGCCGCCTTGCCCAATGCGCGCAATCACCTGATACGCTCCGATGAAATTGCCGATCCACGGATCGCGCTGGTCGGAGGTTTGGGGACCGGCGGATAGGCTGACAGGAGGCGCTTCCAGCAAGTCAGCCGCCTCGCCGTGTGCATGCAGAAGGGATTCGACTTCGCGGCGAATCTCGGCATCGGGGCAGGTACCTTCGAGATACGAGGAACGCTTCTCCGGTGGCATCTCGACTGCTGCGTGAAAAACCTCGCGTACTCGCCGCCAGCGATCCGTGTTCATTCCGGGGATTTGGTCGTTAGTCAATTTACGGCTCCGATGCATTTGCGGATGTGCGCAGTTCTCCACCCTGAACGAGAATGGGAAATGCGTCGATCGAAGGTCTTGCTTAGGCTTGCATCTCCCGATAGAGCCACGCCTTCGCCATGGCCCAGTCGCGCTTCACGGTTGCGGGGGATATTTTCAGGATTTCGGCGGTGTCTTCAATCGAGAGACCGCCAAAGAAGCGCAACTCCACGATCTGACTCTGTTGCTTGTCCAATTCTGCGAGCTTGTTCAGCGCCCCATCGAGCGCGAGCACGTCGACATCTCGCCTCTCCGTCGATACCAGCGCCTCATCCAGCGTTACCTTGCAGGCACCATCTCCGCGCTTGGCAGCATTTTTGGAGCGCGCGTGATCGACGAGAATGCGGCGCATCATCTGAGCGGCGATGCCGAAAAAATGCGCACGGCTCTGCCAGCTTACATCCTGATCCACCAGGCGCAGGTAGGCCTCATGCACGAGGGCGGTGCTCTGCAGAGTGTGTCCGGGGCTTTCACGACGCAGATAGCTGGCGGCGAGACGGCGGAGTTCATCGTAGACCAGCGGCAGAAGATCTTCCATCGCCTGCCGGTCACCGTCGGCCCATTGAACCAACAACCTGGTTACGCCCACTTGCCCCTGAGCGTTCATCGGATCCCCCCCAAGCCAATACGCGCGTCCGCCAGCTGGAACCTGCTTCCGCCCGGCCATCAAGCCGGGTCGTGAGGTTCGTCAGATGAAAAAACTAGAGGAACGATAAAGAATGGTCAAGTCCGCTGGGCAAGAAAAAAGAGACGGTAGGTTCTACAACCATGACTCGCTCTTCACGCTCCTTGTCATCAATTCATGGATAGCATCTCTGGGCGACTTGCCGTCGTGCAGCACGGCATGCATCTTTTCCGTGATCGGCATTTCGACGCCTTTCGCCCTTGCCAAGCCGAGTGCGGCATTCGTCGTCAACACACCCTCGGCCACCATGCCGTGCATGCCGGCGATGATCTCGGGCAGGGGCTTGCCATGTCCGAGTTCTACTCCCACGCTCCGGTTGCGGGAGAGCCCACCGGTGCAAGTGAGAACCAGATCGCCTAAACCGGCCAGGCCGGCCATCGTTTCGCGCTGCCCGCCACAAGCCACCACAAGTCGTGTGATTTCGGCAAGGCCGCGGGTAATCAGCGCCGCGACTGAATTGTGACCGAGCCCGAGACCATCACATACACCCGCCGCGATCGCGATTACATTCTTTAGAGAGCCGCCGAGTTCCACGCCGACGACATCCTCATTCGTGTACAGACGAAATCGCGGATCGCTGAAAGTCTGTTGCACGGCTTGTGCAAGTTCGGCATCCCTGGACGCAATCGTGATCGCTGTAGGATCTCCCCGGGCGACCTCTTTGGCAAAGGAAGGGCCGCTCATCGCACCCAGCCGCGGGCGCCAGGCTTGATCCGCATCCAGTACCTGCGTGACAACCTCGGTCATGCGCAGATGGGAGGCATCCTCCAGTCCTTTGGTGGCGCTCACGAAAAGCATCGCGGGCCGAAGCCATGGGCGCATCCGTTCGAATAGGGATCGGCAGTGGTTTGATGGCATGACGCTGACGACGATGGTCGCGTCCTGAAGCGCCTCCGCCAGATCATTCGTTGCCCGGACATTTTCTGGAATAGCCTGACCGGACAAAAATAGTTCGTTGACATGACCAGCATTGATAGATTCGCAAACTTCCTTCTCGTGCGCCCATAGACAGACTGTATGTGCGCCGCTGCGCCCGGCCACGACCGATAACGCTGTTCCCCATGCGCCCGCCCCGATGATGGCGATTTGGCTCACTTGTGTCCCGCCCCGAAGCGCGCTTCGGTTCCCTGGAAAAGGCGCTGGATGTTGGCCTGATGCTTGCTGATGATCAGCAGGGAAGAGGCGGCCATGAACCACAGCATGGCAGGCGTTTCGTGATAGTCGTGCAGAACACGCGCGGCCAGGGGAAAGATGGCTGCGGCCGTGATGGATCCGAGTGAAATGTAGCGGAAGACGGCAACCACAAGAATGAATACGACCACCATTACCAGTACACCACGCGGCGCGAGTCCAATCCACGCTCCAAGGCCCGTGGCAACGCCCTTGCCCCCGTGAAAGTGCAGCCAGATTGGAAAGATATGGCCCATAATCGCGAAGAAGGCGGCGATCGATGCCAGCAGGAACGTGTGCGCAACGCAAGGATGAGCCAGAGTGCGTGCCGCCTCAACAGGTGCGGGCGTAGCAGCAAGAATCGACGCGTGATGCCCCGTGTGCGACGACCACAGCGACAGCATCACAGGCACCAGGCCCTTCAAGGCATCGAGCAGCAAAGTAAGGATGCCCAGGGCCGGGGATTTGCGCGCGACGTTGGTCGCGCCGATGTTGCCGCTGCCCGTCTTGCGGATATCTTCGCCCCGGAATATCCGTACCAGAAGATAGCCAAATGGGATCGATCCCGAAAGATAGCTGAACGCAGCAGTGAGCAGGTAGGGAGTCACGATTTTGAATGATCGGTGCCTTCCGTAAGATCTCAATGTCGCAGGGCGAAACTTTCGAGCTTTGTGTAGCGGGCTCCGCCTCGCGAAAGTTGACTCTCGTACAAAAAGAACTCGCGGGCCGTCATGGTACCAAACTCCGGCGCGGGTAGAGCAGACAGTTTCTGCTGCAGTTGTTGGAAGGATGAGTTGGCTGCATCGCCTTTTCTTGGACGAGGCGTACCCGAGCCACCGCGACGGCGAGCCAGTGTCAGGTGCGGGTTGAAGGCATGCTCTTCCCGGGGAATGCCGAGGGCGTGGGCGGCTCTGTCGATGTCAGTGGCCAGATCTGACAATTGCGGTTCCGACTGAATGCCAATCCAGAAAACGCGTGCCGCTTTTGGAGAAGGGAAGAAGCCATAACCACGAAAGGCGATCTCAAATGGAACGGCTTGAATACTCCTTAGCCCCATTTTGATCGCTTCTAAGGTCTCTGGAGGCTTTTCGCCGACGAACTTCAAGGTCACATGCAGTGACTCAGTTCGCACCCAGCCCACATCAGGGGCAAAGCCGCGCACTCCTTCCATGAAAGTGCGAATGCTCTCGCGGATGCCGTCGTCAATGTCGAGGGCGATGAAGATTCTCACTGTGTGAACAATGAACTTTCTGAAAAGGCTCATCAGCTTGCGAATAGAACCGAGTGCAGCGACGCCGTCCCGGCGACTCTCCGGCAGGATGCGGCGCTACTCACACGCCTTACAGCGGTTCCGGCTCCAGTACCAGGATCTTCCAACGACCAACGACCCTTCACATCAACTTCCGTCTCACCATGTCCAGCGCTTGTTGCGAAGAGAACCAGCGAATCCGCTTGCGATCGCCGGGAAACTTGCGCTCCACAACTTCGGTTCCACCGTCGCTTGCTAGCGCGACGTAAACCAGCCCCACTGGCTTTTCCTCGGTTCCTCCGGTCGGTCCGGCTACCCCTGTGATGCCAACTCCCAAGGTCGCATGGCAACGCTTACGGATTCCTTCTGCCATCGCGGCCGCAACTTCACGGCTCACTGCGCCGTGCTTTGTGATCAATTCTGCGGGAACATCCGCAAATTTTGTCTTCAACTCATTCGAATAGACGACTGCTCCACCCACAAAATACCGCGAACTGCCACTGATCGTGGTGATCCTCTCTGCCAGTAGTCCGCCGGTGCAGGATTCAGCAGCAGCGAGCGTCGAATTTCTCATTTGCAGGTAGTAGCCGACGATTTGCTCGAGCGACTCGCCTCTACTCGAATAGACCGCATCTTCCAGTTCGTCTTCGATTGCGTCAGCCAGTTCGTCGACCCTTGCCTGGGCTGCTTCCAGCGTTTCGGCCCGGCAGAACAGATTGAACTGAATCTCACCCGCACCCGCCAGAATGGTCGTTTGTACGTCAGTGTATCGCGTGTAAATGGGGGCCACGCGCGAGTCGACCAGCGACTCTCCCATCATGGCAATTTTTAGCACGCGTGTAGCGATGTGGGCTGGCGGCAACTTGTTGCGCAAGCGGTCGAAACACTGCTCATCAAACAGCGCCTTGAGTTCGAACGGCGGACCGGGCAGCAATATGACGAGCCGCTCTCGTCCTTCGTACTGGCCGCTAATCCACTGCCCCGGTGCAGTGCCATTGGCATTCGGCAAAACCGTGGCGCCCTCGATGACGTCAGCTTGCTTGTGATTGTTCGGCGTGAACTTGTACCCGCGTGACGCAAAGCGCTGCTCCAGCTTGGCCAGAATCTCAGAATTTCGACGCAATTCGACTCCTAGGGCCTCGGCCACCGCTTCGCGCGTCAGGTCGTCTTCGGTGGGCCCTAACCCTCCCATAAATATCACGATGTCGGACCGGAAGAGCGCATGTTGCGCCACTGAAACGAGCCGTTCACGGCTGTCGCCCACGATGGTCTTCAGAACCACCTCGACACCCAGCTGATTCAGCCTTTCGGTTAGATATAGGGAATTGGTGTCCTGCCGGAACGGAGTGAGGAGCTCCGAGCCTATGGCGATGATCTCAGCGTTCACGGGAAGAGTTTAAACGATCCGCCTGGTGAGACCGTCGGTGCGCACAGGAGTGTACGCTCCACTCCTACTCCGGCAGCAGGGGCAGGCCCTGAATATTCCAGGAAAGATGATGCACGGCGCCCGTGGTCGCCAACACCGCCGACCGTCCCGGCGCGAACGCCAACCCTACAAGATTGTGCCCTGCAACTTCGAGCGAAGCCTTGGCGTCTGGCGTGATCTTTACGATCCCGCGCTTGCCCCCGAGCGATGCTGCCACGTAAATGTTGCCCTCCACATCGAAAGCCAGGCCTTGCGGGCGGCCAAGGCCGCGGTAGAAATTTGTAACGGTTCCATGCGAGTCAATCCGATACACCGCATCAAAGCTCGAAGTGGTTGGGCCAGTCACAAACAGATCCCCGCCAGGACTGAATGCGAGATGGTAGGCCGACACGCTGGGCTCCAGCGTGGCATACACGAAAATCTGCCGGTCGCGCGCAATCTTGAAGATGGTCCCGCTGCGATCGCCAACGTAGAGGTTTTCCGCTCGATCAAATGCGATCCCGGTCGCAACCCCCATGCCTTCCGCGTAGGTAGACATCGTTCCGTTCTGCGCCACGCGGTAGATCGTGCCATCTTGCCGGGAAGAAACGTAAACCTGTCCCTCGCGATCGATCGCAATCGAAGTTGCGTTCATCATGTCGCTGAGGAACGGCTTTACGTTGTAGTTGGTGTCGATCTTGAATAGAGACACCGGAACCTGCTGTCCACGGGTGCCGGAAAACGTAACGTAGATGTTGCCTTCGTGATCGATCGCGGGATTGGTTACGGGATGAAGATTGTCGGCGATAGGAACGGCGACCTTCACCAATTGTGAATTGCTGACGTGGCCGTTCGTGGCCACCACGACCGGACCCGAGGTTGCACCATCGGGCACGCGCGCCACCACGAACTCATCGGAGCTGATGACAACCGCGCCTTCCATTTCTCCGAACTGGACTCGCGGACGTTTCAGTTCTGCGGGACGCAAGCTGCGGCCGCTGATCCGGATCTCGCCGCCCGGCAGGGCCGCGGCTGGAGACACACTTTCAATATGCGGCTTGCCATTTACATTCTTCTTGCCCAGCAGACGATTCGAAATCCCCATGAGTCCCCAGTATCGAAGCGGCTAGTGGCCAAACAGGCCGAAATGCAAAAGAAACTGCATGACGATCAAGCCATACAGCCCGGCCGCAACGTCGTCGATCACGATTCCCGTGCCTTCCGGCAGCTTCTCCAGTTGCCGGACCGGCGGTGGTTTCACGATATCGAAGACACGAAAAAGTATAAAGCCCGCCAAAAAAGATTTCCAAGCCAGGGGTGCACCAATGAGGGTAATTAGCTGCCCTGCGGTTTCGTCGATGACCACGAACTGAGGGTCTTTTAGGGCCGCGGCCCGCGAGACCTCTGTTGCTGCCGGAATTCCAACTGCAATCGCAAGAACCGCGAAGGCAATATTTGCCGGGACAACAGAAGCCACCGGTAAGAATCGCGAAAAAGCAGCCCACACCAGAACGGTTGCCAGGGAGCCCCAGGTTCCGGGACCCGGCTTGATTCGCCCTATACCGAAGAAGGTTGCAACCAGCCTCGCCCAAAAAGGGGCTGTTATGGGTCCCCTTTCGGCCGAACTGTAGGGAGGGTGTGCCACCGGGGTTTCACTCATCTTCCGACTCCGAAGACTCCTGAGGTTGCTGAAAGTCCTCGTCGGTGTCTCGCAACGGCGATGAAATCACGTATTGTCCGCTGGCCCACTTGCCCAGGTCGATCGCGCGGCAGCGTTGGCTGCAGAAGGGGAAATCCGGGTCAGAGCTTTTCACGGGCGTCTTGCAGATCGGGCAACGCAGATTGACCGTGCGTTTGGCCATACAGGGCAGAGAAAACTAGAGATACACGATTCGCGTTCTCACATCATCCGGACAACCAGATCGTAGTCGTGGGCTTCGACAATCTCACAGCGGTAAAACTCTCCCGGCCGCGGCTCAAGCCCATCAGGAACCTCGTTGACGAACACCTTGCCATCGATCTCCGGGGCATGCATGACGGTCCGCCCCTCGAGCAACAGATCTGTTTCCTCAGAACTTCCTTCCAGGAGGAAATCAAATTCTTTCCCGACCAGCGCCTTTTTCCGCTTCTTGCTAATCTGGCGCTGAATCTGCATCAGTCGCTTCCGCCGGCGCTCGATTTCGCGGGCAGGCACCTTTCTTTCCAGCGAGAATGCCGTAGCTCCATCCTGATCGGAGTAGCCGAAACAGCCCAACCAATCGAACCGGGCCTCACGTACGAAATCGCACAACTCCTCAAATTCTTTTTCGGTTTCTCCGGGGAATCCCACGATGAATGAACTCCGGAGCGTTACGTTCGGAATGATGCGGCGTATTTTCTCGATGGTACGAAGGAAAACCTCTGTTCCTCCTCCACGTTTCATGCGCCTCAGCACTGAAGGCGAGGCATGCTGCAGGGGAACATCGACGTAGGAGCAGATCTTCTCGTGTCTTGCGATGGTCTCCAGCAGCCGGGTGGTAATCTTGTTAGGATAAGCGTAAAGGAATCGCACCCAGCGCAAATCCTCAATGTGAGCCAGTTTCTCCAGCAGGAGCGCCAATCCGTCCTTCAGATCGAAGTCTTCGCCATAGCAGGTCGTATCCTGCCCGATGAGAGTGATTTCTCGGACGCCGGAACGAGCCAGCCGCTCCGCTTCCGCTACGACCGATTCGAAACGCCGCGAGCGGAACTTTCCGCGCAATTGAGGAATGATGCAGAAGCTGCACGGGTGGTCGCAGCCTTCGGCAATCTTGATGTACGCCGTGTGTCGCGGAGTCGCGAGGATGCGCGGCGTGGTTTCGTCGTACAGATAGTTCGGCAGATCAGCGATCGCCCCGTCCCAGCTTTCGCGCGAAAACCGACCCGCCAATTCGCGCGCATCACCCTCCGGCCGTGAGCTGAGAATCCGGAACGGTGAGTTCGTTTCCCCTCCGGTGACCACTTCAGCGGCAGCCAGGATATTCTCCAGTTCCCCCGTCCCGACGACCGCATCCACTTCCGGAATATTCTTGCGGATCTCGTCACGAAAGCGTTCCACAAGGCAACCCGCCACCACAAGCTTCTTACCCACACTCTTGTGCCGAGCCATCTCCAGGATCGTGTTGACCGATTCCTGCTGTGCACTTTCGATAAAGGAACAGGTGTTTACGACAATGACATCGGCATCCTCTGCGCGCGCAGTCAATTGCGCGCCAGCCTGCGCCAGCATCCCCATCATGACTTCGCTGTCTACGAGGTTTTTGGGGCAACCAAGGCTCACAAACCCGACTGTTTTCGGTCGAGGAGTTGTGTTGGAGCCGGTGTTTTCGCGCTCCAAGAGCGACACAGATGTGTCTTGATCGGGCATGCAATCTATTTATTTTATCATTGCCTTCCTGAGTCTCAGGACGGGCAGAGTCGCCTCAAGCCAGCACCTAACATGGCAGCAGACTTTCATCGAGAAACGCCAAGCGACGTGCTACCCTATTGCGTACTCAGTCCAACCATTAAGCCCGTAAATCTGGAGGGAAGATGTCCGCGAAACGGCTTTTGATGGCAGCCTTGGTGGCAGTAACCACGCTGACGACAAGCGCTTTGGCTCAGAAGAACGAACTCACGGGCATTATCGGTCGCACCTTCGTAAGCGATCAAGGCGTACTGAACACAAATTTTTTTGACAACAATCTGCACTTCGGCGAGGGGTTGACCTTTGAAGTGAACTATGGCCGTCATCTGATGGGCAACGGTTTTGCCCGACTCACCTTCGAGGTGCCCGCGGTCTTCAATTTCGATCAGGACGTTCATTTCGCCGCCAATCTTATTCCCAGCAGCTATACGACTTATTTCGTCACACCATCGCTTCGAGCCAATGCGTTCGCAGGAACGGCCATTTCTCCGTGGGTCAGTTTTGGAGGCGGGCTTGGTCACTTCGGAGTCGCGGATCACCTGGAATTCGGGGGAACCAACCCGGGAAATGGGAACTTTACCGGGATCTTTCAGATGGGATTTGGTCTCGACGTCAGGATCAAGCGCACGATCAGCCTGCGCGGGCAAGTACGCGATTTCTGGTCGGGAACCCCCGACTTGAATGTGGACACCGGCAAGGGCCACCAGCACAATTTCTTCGTCGGCGGCGGGGTGATCTGGCGATTTGGTAAGAGCTAGGGCTAGCGCCGCGCTGCAGGGCTGATTTGCTCGTATAACTCCGGCAAGCGCTCAGCCTCCTCTGGGGATTCTCCGAAGCGGGCTGCCTCGTAAGCGCGGGTGAATTCCTCCAAACGCTCTCTTAGAGCGGCGTCTTGAATCTTCGTCAAGAACTCCTGCGGAGTTTGGGCCGGAGTCTTCTTCCATCCTTTTCGCGCCAGCAACCGGGTCATCTTCGTGTACCAAAGGGCTGCTGCCCGTTGCGGAGCTTCTTTGGGATGGCGTCGGAGTCGTTGTTCCCGAATCCAGCGCAAGAGCAGGCGATGGTTCGTGACAATCAGCAACAGGAGTGCGACGACTATTCCCAGAAACGTCCAGCCCCTCGGCGACTCAGTTACTTTCTGTTGTGCGCGCCGCGCCTTTCTCAGCAGCGCTGCATAGTGAATCTGCACCCAGAGCTGTGCCCGCTCCAGCAGTAAACGGCTCCCGCGCATCGCGCCTTCTCCCAACGCGCGCTGATGATTTACGTCGTAGTTGACGACCCATTCGCGCCAGAAAGAAGCCATGGCATCCAGGTAGAGGAGCATGCGGCTCCAGCCGGTTGCCGATGTCCTTGCGATGCCCGGTGTGGGGTCAAAGCTGACCCATCCCGAACCCGGGAAATAGGCATCAACCCAGGAGTGCGCGCTGCTTGCCCGAATAACGTAGTTCGAAGTCAGATCGTTAAATTCGGTGGTTCGAAAACCGTTTACCACGCGCGAGGGAACGCCTAGCGTGCGCAGCATGATCGCCATGGACGACGCGAAGTACTCGCAATGGCCCCGCTTACGTACGAAGAGAAAATCCGCGAGCGGATCTTGCGCCGCGATGCGGGGCAATTGCAGCGTGTATCCGTAGTTTGTCATCAGATAGCGCTCGAGCAGCAGGGCGCGATCATAATTATTGTCGGCGGAGCCGGTTACTCGGCGTGCCATCTGTTCTATACGTGCGTCCAAATGGGGTGGCGCTTGCAGATACTTGAGCAGGATTTCCGGCGGATAAGTGCTCGACGCCCTGCGCAGCTTCTCAGGACGGATCGCTGGCAGATCGGAATCGGCTTCATAGAGGCTGATCGGATGCGCGGCGTCGACGTCATACACCGATCCTGCCCCATCGGTAGACACCATGCGATAGACGCCTCCTAAAAGGCGCGCACGATCTGCGAGGAAAAAGATATTCGTGCCAATGGGCTCGGTCAGCACTCGGTAGTGAATCGGTTGTCCCGCGGGCACGTGCGGCTCGTCGAACTTCTGTTTCACTGCGAAACGTCCATCGTGCTGCCGGAAAAGCGGAAACTGCTCGGAGGGATTCGACCAGCTCTTTCCATCAAACAGGTAAAGTGATACGCCGCGCCATTTCAGGTCGTAGACGCCGTGAGTGTCCCCATCGATTTGCACGTGCATCACCACCGAGTTCGATTGTTGGATCTGTCCAATTCGACCCAATTGCACGTGATCACTGAACCCAGTCGCCATGTCGTTGCCAGCGGCATAGGAACTGAGATAGCCCACCGACATGCGCGGCAGAACAAAGAAGATGACAGCAGCGCCGGCCAAAATCAGAAGTACAAGGGCGGGAGATGCACTACCCAAAAAAAATGCCATTCTTCGGTAAGTCGTGGGATCGGTGGGCTCGCGTGCTGGAATGGTCGCCGTTTGCGAGGAACGGCGCATCTCCATCAGGACAAAGGTCGCCACTGCCATCAGCATGAATCCCGC
>Ga0126372_10000689_pt1 | contig 12369 bp, 10 predicted proteins | sample PanSoiMetaPlot_6_FD_92762 | JGI IMG/M metagenome (GOLD analysis project Ga0126372, IMG submission 92762) | Tropical forest soil microbial communities from Panama - MetaG Plot_6 | ecosystem: Environmental > Terrestrial > Soil > Tropical forest > Bulk soil | place: Panama | collected 2016-02-17
GGCAAACTGGAGCGCCGTTCAGCGGCAAGATCCCGCCTATAGCGCCGTGGCCGAGGAGTTCCGCGCCGCCAGCCTCGCCCGCAGCAAGATCGGCGCGCCGACGGTCAAGCGGCAGACAGAATTGGTGCAACGGCTGACCGCGCTGATTGAGCGTTGCCCATCGGGTGTCAAACGGGTCGGCTGCGATGACAGCGAGCGCGAGGTGCAAGCGATCAGCAAGGAGTTGGCGGAGCTGTCCAAGGCTGCCGCCGGCGGCGCCGACACCATGACCGGCCTGCACCAGCGCCTTGAGGCGGCGGAGAAGGCGTTGCCAGGCTACCAGGAGTTTACCATCAGGCGCTCGGGCCTGCGCCGGGAGCTCGACGACGCCGAAACCGAAATCCGCCGCCTGCGGCAGGAGATCGTGCAATCGTTTCCCCAGTATGCCGCCCTCACCGATCCCAAACCGCTGTCGGTGGCCGACGCCCGGGGCTTGCTGCGCGACGATGAGGCGCTGCTGGCGATGCTGATCGGCTCCGGCCGCAGCTTCGTCTGGGCGGTCTCCCGCGAACGCAGCGCCTGGGCCGAGATCGAGGCCGGCAACAGTGAGCTGGCCGAGGCCGTCAGCGCGCTCAGGGCCGGGCTCGATCCGCTGGCACAGCAGGATGCGGAAGGCACGACCGCAAGCCGGGCCGGCGTCGTTCAGGGCTTCGACCTCGCCCGCTCTTACCAGCTCTACCGGCTGCTGTTCGGCCCGGTAGCCGAGGTCTTGGCCGGCAAGCGCCACCTGATCATCGTGCCGACCGGACCGCTCACGAGCTTACCCTTGCAGGTGCTGGTGCGGGAGCCACCGCAACTCGAGGGCACGCCGCAGGAGACCTTGCGGCGGGCGGCGTGGCTGATCAAAAGCCACGCGCTCAGCGTGTTGCCATCGGTGCAGTCGCTGGGCGCATTGCGCAAGCTCGCCGCCGCCAGTGCGGCCAGCAAGCCGTTCTTCGGCATCGGCGATCCGATCCTGCGCGGCCCGCCCGAGCGCCAGCGCGGCGCCAAGCTGGCGCTGGCTGAACCACAGCGCTTCTACCGCAACGGCCTGGCCGATACCCGGGCGGTGCGCGAGTTGCCGCCGCTGCCGGAGACCGCCGATGAATTGCGCGCCATCGCCAAGGTGCTCGGCGCTTCGCCGGAGGCCGTCAACTTGCGCGAGGCGGCGTCCGAAACCCGCGTCAAGACCGCGGCGCTGAGCGAGTACCACGTGATCCACTTCGCCACCCACGGCCTCATCGCCGGCGATCTTTCCGGCCTCATCGAACCGGCCTTGGTGCTGACCCCTCCGGAGGTGCCGACCGAGGCCGATGATGGTCTTCTCACCGCCTCGGAGGTCGCCGCACTGGAGCTCGATGCCGACTGGGTGGTGCTGTCGGCGTGCAATACGGCCGCCGGCAGCGCCGTGGGCGCGGAAGCGCTCTCGGGACTGGCACGGGCCTTTTTCTATGCCGGGGCGCGGGCGCTGCTGGTGTCGCACTGGTCGGTGTTTTCAACCGCGGCCACCGAGCTCACGACCAGGACATTTGCCAGCTTGGCGGCCGAGCCGCGGCTCGGGCGGGCGGAGGCCTTGCGCCGCTCGATGCTGGCGCTGATCGAGGCCGGGCAGGGCCCATCCTACTGGGCTCCGTTCGTGATCGTCGGCGAGGGTGGCCGCTCGGCGCGCTGACCGCCGGCGCACTGAGCCCCAAATTGTTAGCCAGGTCCCGCCTTGACCGCGCCGGCGTTGGCGGCACCGGCGACGCCGATGCCGGGCTGCCTCGGGCGGCTCAGGCGTTGCCACCAATCGACGGCCGTCCCCAAAATGCCTTTCGGCATATAGATGATGAACAGCACCAGCAACAACCCATAGATTGCCTGGTCGAGCGCCAGCGCCGAGCTGCCAAGCAGGTCGCGAAGCGTGGCGGAGCCTTGAATGGCAACGCGCAGGCTCTCCGCCAAGAGCTGCGTGAAGACGGCACCGACGGTGGGGCCGAGCATGACGTAAAGCCCACCGGCGATCACCGCGAATACGATGTTGAGGGAAACGGCGAGACCGGCGATGGTATCCGGCCCGATGTACATCTGGTATTGCGCGAACATGGCACCGCCGAGCGCGCACATCGCCGAGGAGAGCGCGGTGATCTTCAGCTTTTCCCGGGTCACATCGATGCCGACCGAAGCGGCAGCATCTTCATCCTGGCTGGCGGCATCGAGCGCGTATCGATCCATGCTGCGATCGACGCGCCACCAGATGTAGAGCCCGAACAGCCACAGCGCGAAGGCAATATAGTAGGCGAGCACGCGCTCGGGTTCGAACTGCAAGGCCAATAGCGAGACGCCGTCGCCGTAGCGCTTCGGCTGCGTGCCGAGCGATCCGCCGGTGTAGTCGCGCAGGCCGACGATGCACAGGCGCACGAATTCGGTCAGCGCCAAGGTCAAGAGTGCGAAGTAGTGGCCGGTGATGCGCAGGCGAAAGCAGGGATAGCCGACCACGACGGCAACCATGGTGGCCGCCACCACGCCTACCGGGATGCCGATCCAGGGCGGTAGCCCGGCAAAGTTCCACAACAACACGGTGGCATAGGCACCGATGCCGGTGAAGGCGCCGTGACCGAACGAGGTCAGCCCGAACCGTCCCATCAGCGACCAGCCGGTGTAAATGAACGACCACAGCAGGATCTGGATCAATAGGTGCAGGTAGTATTTCTCCGACGCCGGAAAGGCGACGTGCACCATCAGCGGGATGGCGGCGACCGCGGCAATGCCGAGGATGGCGGCGGGCGCTAAACGCAAGCTGGTCATGATTTGGTCCCGAACAGTCCCTGCGGCCGTATGAAGATCGCGACCATGAAGAACAGGAAGGCGACCGCATATCCCCATTCGGTATGGAAGCAGCTGGAGCCGACGGCGATGAACTGGGAGATGATGAAGGCGGCGACGAAGCCGCCGATCATGTTGCCGAGGCCGCCCAGCACACAGATCATGAAGATCAGCGGCCCGAACTGCAGGCCAATCTGCGGATAGATGTCGTACTGCAGCACCATCAGTGCGGCGGCGAGCCCGGCAAGCCCGCCGCCAATGGCGGAGGTGACGAGATAGAGCCGGCGGCTGTCCACCCCCATCAGCGCGATGATGTCACGGTCCTGGGCAATGGCGCGGATGGCGGTGCCAAGGTAGGTCTTCTTGAGAAACAGCCACAGCCCCAGGGCCCCGGCCAGCGCGATTGCGAACGCCCAGATCCGCGCCCAGGAGAAGCTCATATCGGCGACGTTGAGCGATCCGAGGCGGATCCCCAGATTCTTGAACTCGATCCCGAACGCCATGGTGGCGGCCGCCTGCAACAGGAACAGCACGCCGCCGGTGACCAACAGCTGATTGATCGGGGGCGTATCGAGCACCGGCCGGATGACCAGATAGTGCAGAATGGCACCGGCCAGCGCCACCAGCACGATGCCGAACAACGCCGCCAGCAGGAATGGTGCCCCGCCCTTGTAGGCGTAGTTGATGCCATACATGCCGACCATCACCAGCTCGGCGTAGCAGATCCACACCACGTCGATGACGCCGAAGATCAGGTTCAATCCCAGCGCCAGCAAGGCGAGAAGGCCGGCCAACAGCACGCCGTTGAGAAGCGCTTCGAGGAAAAATATGTCGAGCTGGCAGTCCATGCTTAACCGCTCCCCAGCGCTGGCATCGAACGCGCGAGCCCGCTTTCGAACTGGCGCCGTGGCCGCGCCGGCCGGCGGCAGCACGGGCCGGCAGCACGGCCTTGATTTCGGGTCAGCGCCATGGCGTTCAGATCCCCATGTAGGCGGCGCGGATCTCGTCGCTTGCCGCCAGCTCCGCCGCGGTGCCGTGCGCCTTCACCCGGCCGACCTCGAGCAGGTAGGCGCGATCAACCACCTTGAGCACGCCGCGCACGTTTTGCTCCACGATCAGCACGGTATAGCCCTCGTCGCGAATGCGCCGTACCAGGTCGAACAATTGCCCCACCACCACCGGGGCCAGGCCCATCGACGGTTCGTCGAGCAGCACGAGCTTGGGGCCACTCATCAGCGCGCGCGCAATGGCGCACATCTGCTGCTCGCCACCCGAGAGGGTGCCGGCCAGCTGCGTGTTGCGTTCGGCCAGGCGCGGAAACAATCGATAGACATAGGCCAGTCGTTCCGCAAACCGGCCGCGGGCCGCGGCAATGAAGGCGCCCATGCGCAGATTTTCTTCGACGCTGAGGCGCGGAAACAGGCGACGGCTCTCGGGCACATGCGCAATGCCCGCGGCAACGATTTGGTGCGCCGGGGTGGCGATCAGATCGCGGCCGTCAAAGCGCATTTGCCCGGTGGTCGGCGGCAGCAGGCCGGAAATCACCCGCAGCAGCGTGGTCTTGCCGGCGCCGTTCGAACCGATCACCGCCACCGCCTCGCCGGCTGCCACCTGCATGGAGACGCCGAACAGGGCCTGAAAGCCGCCATAACCCGCATTGATGTCGTTGAGTTGCAGCATACCGCCTCAATCGCGATCCGAACCGAGGTAGACCTCGATCACTCGACGATCGCTTTGCGCCGCCGTCGGCGCGCCGTCGAAGATCTTCTCGCCATGGTCGAGCACGACCACGCGGTCGACCATGCGCATCAACACGCCCATGATGTGCTCGACCCAGACAATGGTGATCTGCATCTGATCGCGGATGCGGCGCAGCATCACTGCCGCCTGCTCCATCTCGGCATGATCGAGACCGTTGAGGCTCTCATCGGCAAGCAGCAGCCGCGGGCGCGTGGCGAGCGCGCGGGCAAGCTCGAGTTTCTTCAGCGCCGCCGCACCGAGTGTGGCGGTGCCGGTGGCGGCATCGGTCGGCAGCCCGACCAGCGCCAGCGCCTCCTCCGCCTGCCGCCAGCAGGCGGCGCGCTCGACCTTGCGCTCCTGTCCGAACCAGGCCGACAGCGCCACATTCTCGACCAAGGTCAAGTTGCGGAACGGGCGTGGGATCTGGTAGGTGCGACCGATCCCCTTGTGACAGATGCGATTGGCCGGCAGCCCGGCAATGTCCTCGCCATCGAGCCGGATGCTGCCGGCGCTCGGCGCGTACATGCCGGCAATGCAGTTGAAGGTGGTGCTCTTGCCCGAGCCATTGGGACCGATCAGGCCAAGAATTTCCCCCTCGTTGACGTCGAACGACACGTTCGAGACGGCCGCAAAGCCGCCGAAGGTCTTGCTCAGCCCGGAGACGGAAAGCAACGCCACTGAACCCGCGCCTGCTCGCTAGATCGGCGGGGAGCCGGCACCGGCTCCCCGGGTTTGCCGGCGGCTCAGCGCCCGTAGGCGTGCCCCTTGGGCAGGGGCAGCACGGGATCGACGGTACGGATCGCCGTCGGCCAGGCGATCTTGGTGTGGCCGTCGATGTACTGCATCACCACTGGCGTCGAGCGCTCGTTCTGTCCCGCCATCGGCGTACCGGGAGGAAAGAACTTCACGCCGTAGCCCTGGATGGTGCCACCGAGCGGAATGTCGGTATCGAGCGCCGCCTTGCGCAACGCCTCGGCATCCCAGCCGCCGTAGGTCTTGATGGCGCGCGGCAGCACGTCGGTGAGGAAGATCCAGGCCTGGTTGAAGCCCATCGAGGTGTGCGGCGGCACCTCGCTGGCACCGGTCTCGGCCTTGTAGCGCTTCACCATCTCGGCGGTGATGTCGCCAACGCCCGGCTTCAGGGTGTTGGGATCGAGCAGCTGTCCGGCCACCGGATCGACGTTGTAGATGTAGTTGACGTCGTCCTTGAAGGTCTCACGCAGCTTGTCGATCTGGCCATAGCCGGCGCCCTCGCCGATCAACGCCGCGAACTTGAGCCCCGCCTCTTTGGCTTGGCGCAGAAACAGCGTGATGTCCGGGTTGTAGCCGGCATGCACCACGATATCCGGTTGCGCCCGCCGCAGCTTGGTCACCAGTGCCGACAGATCGGTGGCGGTGGCCGAATAGCCCTCCTTGTGCACGACCTGCATGCCGAGCGCCTTGCAGCGCTCCTCGCTGGCGCTGCCGACGCCGACGCCGTATGGCCCATCTTCGTGAATGATGGCGACCTTGACGTCTTTCGGTTCCTTGCCGAGTTTGCTCTTGGCGTTCTCGGCAATGAACGAGCAGGTCGCATCGCCGTATTGATCCGAATGAATGGTCGGCCGGAAGGCGTAGGTGAGCTTCTTGTCCTTGAACACCGCCGAGGAGACGCACACGTTCATCCACAGGAACTTCTTGGCGGCATCGACCTTGGCGGCGAGCGGCACGCACTGCGCGCTGGAGTAGACACCCATCAGCAGGTCGACCTTCGCCTCATTGAGCAGGCGCTCGGCCTCATTGATGGCAACGTCGACCTTGGACTGCGCGTCGGCCTCGATGGCGACGATCTTGTGACCCTCGACGCCGCCTTTCTCATTGACCATGTCGATGGCGATCTTGTTGCCGATCGATGCCGGCTTGGAGCCGCCGCCGGCGAACGGACCGGTCAGGTCGTAAATGGTGCCGATCTTGATGTCCTGCGCCACGGCGCCGGTCGCCGTCAGGGCCGCGGCCAGACAACCGCCGGCGAGCATAACCGGCATGCGAAGCTTCATGAGTTTCCTCCGTTGGCGCCGAACTGGGACCTTCAATGGTCCCTTTTGAGCATGCGGGCAGTGTGGGTAACGGCCATGGGGGCTGTCAACCGGAACCCGCGGTCATTCGACGAAATGCTCGACGGCGACGGCACGGCAATCCATCTCGTACTCGAGGCCGTGCACCGGCGGGCGGCAATAGTGCCAGGTGAGGCCGGCGCGCGCCGCGCCGCGGGCGACGATCTCGTCGGCTAGAAATGGGTAAAGATCGTGCACGGTGTAGACCTGACTGGCACGGGTGTCCTGCCAGCCGAAGCCCAACAGCCCTAGTCGCCGCTCCATTTCGCCGAGCACGTAGACCGCCTTCTCGCGCATGGCATCGGGGCTGGTGTCTCCATAGCGCACGGTGCGCTCGCGGTAGATGGCGCCGCCCTCGCGGGCCTCGCCGCTGCCGGCGACAACAAAGTCCGCCGTCCTCACTTCGCTACTGCGCGTGAAGCAGAAGGCATGAAAGCCCGGTTCCGACGGCGGTGCCAGTTCCGGGCAGACGTTGCTGCGGGCAACGGGATTAATGCGGCTGCTGGGATTATAGATACCCCACTTTTCCAGGGTACCGGCGTAGACCTCGTTGAAGGCGCGAAAGCCCTGATCGGTGAAGGGGGCAGGCGAGCGCAGCTCGCAGGCGCAAAAGGCGGTGAGCGGCCGGCCAAAGGACGCGATGATCTCGGCCACCCGCGCGAAGCCGCGGGCGAGCGGAACCGGTTGGCGAAAGCTGACCCGCTCGATTGAGAAGCCTGGCTCGGCGGCAACGCCACCGGAATACTGAAAGACGGCCGGGATGAAGCGATAGCCCCCGGGCGCAAAGACCTCCGTCACGCCTTCGCCTCCGTGTCGTAGCTGTAGTCGAAATCGCAGTGGCTGGCGCCCTCAATGATGGTCTGCGTGCGCTTGAGCTTGAGGCGCGCGTCATAGCCTTCGCAAAAACTGCCGTCGCGCTGGCAGGACAACAGGTGGCCGATCTCGCCCAGCCCCATGTCGCGGTACATCTCCGCGTACTTGCAGCGCGTAACATTGAAGCGATAGCGGCTTTGGTTCTGTTCGATCACCTGCCGCTCCAAGGCGCCACCGCGCGTCCACAGCTCCTGGCGATCGATGAAGGTCTGCATCGAGGTTTGGCCGTCGACCCTGTCCGCCATCTCGCGCGCCTGCGCCAGGGCGGAGGCGCGCACCGCGGTGGCCAGCGTCGTTTGCGCCACGGCGACGCCGTGACTAGCCTTGAGCACGTCATAGACGTGGCTGAGGATCGCAGCCTCGATGCGCCGCCGCTCCAGCATCGCAGGTTGTGACGGCTCCGACATGCTGCCTCCCGCACATCTGATGCTGCTCACGTGATCCTGGCGCTCGCGACCCAGCCGCGCACCCGAAAGTGTGCAGGAGCCATCGAGGGGCCGCAAGGACTATTGCGCTGACAGCGCTGGCGCTCGGCGCCTTGGCCAGGCCTTCAGCGGTGACCTGGCTGCCCTGAAGCAGCGTTGACTGGGTCCGATTTTGCGGGGGTGAAGACCCGCGCGCGGCAGACGTCGGCGCCGAAGCGGGCCGCCACGGCCGCCCAAACCCAGGCGCCCGGCGGCGTCGGCCACGCGCCATCGCGGGTTGCCGCCGGCGCGGCAGCCGGTCCTTCCGGGGTGGCAACCGCACCAGCCGAAAGCCATTTGCCCGCCGGCCGCGATGGCGCATAACCTCCGCGCACGGCCGCAGCTCATCGATAAAGTTCGCGCGGCAAGGCCGCCGCCGCGCCCCCGGCGGCCGAGCCGGCATTTGCCTGCTGCGGCCGGTGCGGAACCTGAGGAGGTCTCTTTCATGCTGAGCGACCGCTACGGCAACGGCCTGACGTCAAGCTCGAGGCCAGCGTGCGATGCCTACGTCGCGGCCGTCGATCTGTTGCTTGCCGCCAGCCCCGGTGCCGAGGCAGCGTTTCATCGCGCCATCGCTTGTGATCCGCGGCTGGCGGTGGCCCACGTCGGGCTCGCCCGCGCCCTGCAGCTGCGGGCGCAGCCGGAGGCCGCCAAGGCCGCCATCGCCGGCGCGCTCGAGCTGAGCGATGGGCTATCGGCGCGCGAACGCGGCCATGTCGAGGTCATGAACCTGGTGATCAACGGCAAGTCGGCGCCGGCGCTGGCGGCGGCGCGCGCGCATCTTGGCGACTATCCGCGCGATGCCATGGTGCTGGCGCCGTTAACCAGCGTGTTTGGCTTGATCGGTTTCAGCGGCCGCGCCGGGCGCGAGCTCGAGCTGCTAGAGCTGATGGACGCGCTCGCCACCGCCTACGGCGAGGAGGACTGGTGGTTTCTGTCGATGCGCGCCTTCGCCCAGGTCGAATGCGGGCACATCGATCAGGCCCTGACCAACATCGAGCGCTCGCTCGCCCGCAATCCCTTGAACGCGCACGCCGCCCACATTCGCGGCCACGTCTTTTACGAGAGCGGGGAGCGCGAGCCGGGACTGACCTACCTCAGCGACTGGTGGCTGCGCTATCCCAAAGAGGGGCAGTTGCACTGTCATCTGGCCTGGCATATCGCGCTTTGGCAGCTCGAACTCGGGCACACGCAGGAGGCCTGGGAGGTCTATCACGCCCACTTGAAGCCCGGCGCCTCGTGGGGGCCACCAATCAATACCTTATCGGATTCCGCCTCGTTCCTGTTCCGGGCCGAACTCGCCGGCGAGGCCCGCCGCCCGGAGCTGTGGCGCGAGGTGAGCACGTATGCGCTCACCGCCTTTGCCACACCCGGCGTCACCTTTGCCGACGTGCACGGCGCGCTCGCCCATGCGCTGGCCGGCAATGGCGAGGCGCTGGCGTTGATCGAGCGCAGCGCCGCCGGACCAGCGGCGGATATGGTCTCCGCCCTGGCGCGGGCATTCGCCGCCCTCAACCGCGGCGCCTGGCAGGAGGCTTCGGCAAGCATGCTGCCGATCATCGCCAGCCACGAGCGCATCGGCGGCAGCCGGGCGCAGCGTGACCTCATCGAATATGCGCTGATCGTTGCGCTGCTGCGCGCCGGTGAGGCCGAGGCGGCACGCGCCTATCTCGGGCAACGCCGACTGGGCGGACCGCACTGGCCAATCGCCGAGCTGCGGGCCTGATGATCTGCGCTCGAGCCGGGGCCAAAGGCGTCGCCGCCCCATGCCCAGGCAGGCACGGCGGGCAGGCGCCGCTGGCGGTGCCGGCATCGCTGCCGGCTATTGCACCGCTCGGATCCGCTCAATCAGTGCCGTGAACTGGGCACCATACTTGTCCCACACCGGCTTCACCGCGGCCTGGAACGGCTGGCGGTCGGCGACTTCGTTGATCTGGGCACCGGCTTGGCGCATCTTTTTGAGCGATTGCTGTTCATGCTCGTACCACAGCTTGCGCTGTTCCTGCTGCGCCTCCTTGGATAGCTTGCCGATCAGCGCCTGGTCGTCTTTCGAAAGCCCTTCCCACGACTTCTTCGAGAACACCAAAATCTCCGGGATGATCAGATGCCCGGTCATTGAGTAGTACTTGGCATAGCGGTAGTGCTGACCGGTCTCGTAGCTTGGCTCGTTGTTTTCGGCGCCGTCGACCACCCCGGTTTGCATGGCATTGACCAGCTGATCGAAGCCCATGGGGACGCCATTGCCGCCCAGCGAATTCATGGTGTCGACGAACACCGGGTTGCCCATCATCCGAATCTTGAGGCCCTTGAGGTCCTCGACCTTTATGATCGGATGCTTGCTGTTATAGATGTTGCGCGAGCCGGCATTCATCCAGCAAAGCCCGATCAGGCCGGCGGTCGGATGCTCGGAAAGCTTCTTCAACAGTTCATCGCCGATCGCCCCGTCGATCACTTTCTCCATGTGCGCATTATCGCGGAATATGAACGGCAGGTTGAAGACGTTGAGTTCGGGCACGATCGGACCGATCGGGCCAACGCTGATGCGGGCAATCTGCACGGCGCCTACCTGCGCCTGCTCGATCATTTCCTTCTCGCCGCCGAGCTGCATGGAGGGGTACATCTGGATGCTGATGCGGCCATTGGTTGCCGCCTCGAGCTTGTTGCCCATGCGTATTACGGCCTCGACCGTTGGATAGCCGAGCGGATGCACGTCGGTGGCCTTCAGCACCAGCTTGGATTGGGCCAACGCCGGGTGACCTTTGAGCGCCGTCATCGCCAGACCGGCAAGGCCCAATTTCACCACCGACCGCCTATCCATGGGTTCTCCGTTGCTGGCACGATGCTGATTTTGAAAGGTCGCGCGAACCCGTGTTGCACATGGTTGATTGCGCATCGGATCGGCGGTACAACAATTGTACGATGACCAGACGAATTGGCACCGTAGTCCGATCACCGGCGGCTGACAAGCCGGCTTTCCTGCGCCCGTTGCGCCCGAGCCGCAATCTTACTGAAGAGATCATCGAGCGCATAGCCGGCGAAATCCGCAGCGGCCGGTTGGGGCCGGGCTCCAGGCTGCCGACCGAGCAGAAGTTGATGGATGCGCTGCGCGTCAGCCGCACGGTGATACGCGAAGCGGTGGCGGCATTGCGCGCCGAAGGCCTGGTCACCACGCGCCAAGGCTCAGGCGCGTTCGTGGCCGCCGATGGGCCCCGCGCCTTTCGCATCGACCCCGACGGGCTCAGCTCGATCACCGATGTGCTCAACCTCATGGAGCTGCGCCTCGCCGTCGAGGTGGAATCCGCCAGCTTTGCCGCCGAGCGCGCCCGCAGCTGGCAAATCGCCGCCATCATGAAGGCACTGGCCGACATGGAGACCGCCATCGCCAGCGGCGACAGCGCCGTCAACGAGGATTTCGCCTTTCATCGGGCGATTGCCGATGCCACCCGCAACCCTCAATTCGTTGAGTTCCTGGCGTTCCTGGGCCAGCACGTGATCCCGCGGCACAGCATCCGCGCCGCACTTGCGACCGCGGCCGAGCGGCAGACCTATCTGGCGCGGCTGCTAAAGGAGCATCGCCGCATCGCCGATGCCATTCGCGGTCGCGACGGGGCGGAGGCGCGCCGGGCGATGCGCGCGCATCTGACCAAGAGCCTTGAGCGCTATCGCCTGCTGGCCGAGCGGGCGGGCGAGCCCGCCTGATGCGCAGCGCCGGCGAGCCAACCGAAAGGAGGTACCATGAAACGCGTTCTGTTGACCGGGGCCGCCGGCGACATCGGCCGGCGCCTGCGCCGGCTGTTGCCGCCGATCTATCCCGAGCTGCGGCTAAGCGACAGCCGCAAACCCGTCGATCTCGATCCCGCCGAGACCTTCGTAGCCGCCGAGCTCGGCAATCTGGCCGAGATCGAACAGGCCGTGGATGGGGTCGACGGCATCATCCATCTTGGCGGTCACTCGGTCGAAGGGTCCTGGGAGACCATTCTCAACGCCAACATCATCGGCTGCCGCAACCTGTTCGAGGCCGCGCGCCGCAAGGGCGTCAAGCGGGTGGTGTTCGCCTCATCGAACCACGCCGTCGGTTTCTATCCGCGCGTTGAGCGCATCGGCCCCGACGTAACCGTGCGTCCGGATACGCGCTACGGCCTGAGCAAGGCGTTCGGCGAGGCGTTGGGCGCGCTCTACGCCGACAAGTACGGGTTGCGCGTTTTGTGCCTGCGCATCGGCAACCTCGGCGAGCAGCCGCTCGATCAGCGCCGGCTGGCGATCTGGCTCAGCCCTGAGGACCTGGTTGCGCTCATTCGGATCGGCCTCGAGCACCCCGAGCTCGAGTACGAGATCTTCTACGGCGCCTCGTTCAACGAGCGTACCTGGTGGGACAA
>Ga0126372_10000692_pt1 | contig 12339 bp, 11 predicted proteins | sample PanSoiMetaPlot_6_FD_92762 | JGI IMG/M metagenome (GOLD analysis project Ga0126372, IMG submission 92762) | Tropical forest soil microbial communities from Panama - MetaG Plot_6 | ecosystem: Environmental > Terrestrial > Soil > Tropical forest > Bulk soil | place: Panama | collected 2016-02-17
GCAGATTGGGTTTGACATCGTCAAGGGCATTCCTTTTCTTGCAGACGCTGCCGAGATAATCCTCAGCCATCACGAACGCTTTGATGGAAGTGGCTATCCCCACGGAACCAAAGAAGATCAGATTCCCATGGCCGGAAGGATCTTTGCGGTTGCAGACACGCCGGATGCCATAACATCGGACAGGCCCTATCATCGTGCCGCATCGTTCGCATCCGCACGTGAAGCCATTCACCGTCTCTCCGGTAGCCACTTTGACCCCCAAGTAGTGAACGTATATCTGAATGTCCCGGAAGATACTTGGCCAACGATTGCAAGAAAGCAGCGTATGGGCCCCGATTCCATGCAGGGACTACATAAATCGCGTAAAAGCTAATCCTGCAACAACAACTTGTCGCGGGCCTGATGCTTCAACTCGTCCCAAGCACAGACATGAGGAAGGGTTAGCTTCTCTGGATGGTATGGTGTCGGGAGACCGGTCGAATCGGGCAACCGATTCAGAGGTGCGTAGCTATGCTCGCGGTCCCCTTGGGAATCCTTTCCATTATGGCTCGCTCAACTTCTTTAGTGGCCGAATCAGTCTGTGGTGCGGGACGCATGTAGAACCGTTTGTAACATTCCCTGCATTGATAGGGCTGGAGCCCCCATAAGTACAGAACGCACCTCTCAACCAAGCCTTTCCACCGTGTTCTGTGGAAATGTCTTCCCCTGCAGTGGGGACACACTCGGTACCTGGATTTGTTGAAGTTCTGCATTGCGCGTTCTCCTCGTCCGAAAACAGCTTCCCATTTTTCCATTTGCACATTGGGCCCACTCTCTGAAGATGCCAGCGAGGAATGACGCGGGCTGAGTGGGGCGCAGTCGTATACAGATAGACCTGGCAGGCTACACCGTCAATGCGTGTGATTGTGTATTCTTCGGGGGAAAATTGCGTATGTCTTTGGACCCAAGAAAAGGCAGAAAGACGCGCAAAGGTTCCCAAGCCAAAGATCCCGTTAATGTCTCGTCTTTGAGGCGTGCAGAAGCAATGGATTTCTTTGGCGACGTGGATGGTGCCGGGGGCCAGAATCGAACTGGCTACGCCCGCCTTTTCAGGGCGGCGCTCTACCAGTGAGCTACCCCGGCACGCAAACAACTTTTCTAGTTTAGGGGCGCCGCGTCATGCTGTCAATTCTGCGCGGAATTTGATTTTGCCGCCAGATTCGCAACGAGATGCAGCCCCACGCCAATAATCAACGGAATTAATCCGAGCTGTGTCCGCCACGATCGTCCTGCCATTCCCACCGACGGTTCTTGAACAAACGCAAGTAGCAGAAAAACCGGAGAGAGCAGCACAGATACGGAACCCAGTCTTTGGAACGCCTTCCTCCATAACCCGCTTTGTTCTTTGAGATAGAGCCCCAGGCAAACATTCACCATCGCCGCTCCTGCCAGGTAAATGTGTCGCGAAACGTACATCAAATGTACGTCGTCGGGCAAAGTCCGAAGCTTAGGCCGGTGAAAATGCATCGCCTGCCCGCTCAAGACAAACGCCAGCGTGGCCAGAAGCCCGACAATCAAGTGGATTCGTTTCATCACCGAATCATCAGAAGTGCGCCCATGCTAGCAAAATCTTGCCCGGCTTGTTAGCGATTGCCCTCAGTTGGTGGGTCAACAGCACGCGAATTTGCGCAGCAGTGCAATCATGTTTCAATATAAGCATGTCCACCACTGCTCGAGAGTCCGTTTCGTTTATCGCTGAGCTCGACAAACTCGCTTCCGCAGCGGCTAACGCCGATGCGCTAATGAATTCCATCGTTGCGCTGTTGCACGAAAAACTCACCCGCTACAACTGGGTCGGCTTTTACATGATTGACGCAAACGATCCCAACATGCTCGTGCTTGGTCCATTTCGCGGCGCACCGACTCCACACACGCGGATTCCGCTCAATCAAGGCATCTGCGGCGCAGCGGCCTCCAGCGGGGAGACCGTCGTAGTGGACGATGTGGACAATGATCCGCGCTACCTCGCCTGTTCACTCGAAACAAAATCAGAAATCGTCGTCCCTGTCTTTGCGAAGGGAAGAGTTGTCGGCGAACTCGACATTGACAGCCACGTGCGCGCCGCCTTCGGCCTCGATGACCGCAAGCTTTGCGAACACGCCGCGCATCTCCTCGGCAAATTCCTCGAATCGCGCTCAACCTAGTCGCAGCTTCATTTGGAGTGCGGCGGCTCGACGCCGCTTTTGCGGCTTATCCGCCGCCGGGCCCCTCACCATCCTGTCGCGAACAACCTCAACGCCGCACGCTTCGAAATCCTCTGATACTTTGCATACTCCGTCGCTGCGCGCTGCCGGATCTGCTCGTTCGATTCGCCCGCAATCCAGCCCTCTAGCGCCGCTTTGAGCGTGTAGGCTTCCGGCGCCATCAAGCTCGTCGTCCAGAGTAACGGTTCCGCTCCCGTCGGCTTCAGCGCCGTGCCAAAGTACTGTTTGCTCGCGCACGCCAGCACGATCGCCTGCCGCTTCTGCGCCGCATCGCCGCGAAATGTATTCTCCATCGCGAAATCCATCAAGCCTTCGTGCCCGATGTAGACGCACAAGTCCGCCTTCTTGTTTGCGTGAATCGGTCCCTCTTTTGGACCATCGGAGCGGACCGGCGCTTCTTGTCCAGCAGCGGCAGAGAAAAAGTCCGCAAGGGCCTTCTTGATTTCACTGCCCCGGTATGCATCCGCGAGCAAATACGTTCCGGATGCTTTGTGGCGGAAGTACACGCGCTCAATGATGTATTCGTTCGGATGCGCGGCTTCGCCTACCTGCTGCCAATCCGTGCTATTCCGGAAAAACGTCCGCACCCCAAACGCCGCACCCCAATAGAGATTTCTGTCAGGATCATCGCCATTACCCAGCGCCGCGGGCACCGGAACAATTCCTTGATGCGCATTGTCCGCCAGCGCGACGAACACATGCACCACGCGCGGCTCAGCCTGCGCAGAAGCAACTTTAGAGGGAATTGTGGGTAGAAGAAGAAAGCACGTGCAGTAAACGAATCGCTTCACAGGTCTCCATGCGCCGGATGCCGGCCATCGTGTCACTGCATCGATTCATCAAATTCCTTCATCCAGCTCTTGCCCTTAAGCACTTCGCGCGGGCGGGTGCCGTCCGGTGGCCCGACAATTCCGTCCTTCTCCATCAAGTCAATCAAATGCGCCGCGCGGCCATAGCCGATGCGCAAGCGCCGTTGCAACGTTGATGTCGAAGCGCGACCCATTTCGCAGCAGATGCGCACGGCGTCCTGATAAAGTTCGTCGTCTGCCACTTCACCGCTGCCTTCAGGGCCTTCGAATCCCTCTTCGACCTTGCCGTTTTCATCCTTCGGGGCTTCGAGCAACTGCTCGTTGTACTTTGCCTGCGCCTGTTTGCGCCAGAAATCGCAAACATCGGTGATCTCGTCTTCCGTCACAAGCGGCCCGTGAATCCGGTGCAGCCGCGACGATCCCGCCGGCAAATACAGCATATCGCCTTTGCCGAGCAGCGATTCCGAACCGTTCGAATCGAGAATCGTGCGCGAGTCCACTTTGCTCGCCACGCGGAACGAAATGCGAGCGGGGAAGTTCGCTTTAATTAAGCCCGTGATCACGTCCACGCTCGGCCGCTGCGTCGCCAAAATCAGGTGAATGCCCACAGCGCGTGCCATCTGTGCCAGTCGCGTGATGGACTCTTCCACGTTGTTCGTGTCCACCATCATCAGGTCCGCCAATTCGTCAATCACAATGATGAGGTAGGGAAGTGGTTTGTGTTCGTTTTGCTCTGTATTGTCAAATAGCGAAAGTGATTGCTGCTTCTGGAACGTCCGGTTGTACTGGTCAATATTCCGCACGCCGCGCTGCGCCAGCAGCTTCAGCCGGTTTTCCATCTCTTTCGTTGCGTTGCGCAAGACGTTCGATGCAACCTTGGGATCCGTCACCACCGGCGCAATCAGGTGCGGAATCCCTTCGTACAAATTCAATTCCAGCCGCTTCGGATCGACGAGTACAAGTTTCACGTCATCCGGCGTCGCCTTGTACAAAATGGACATCATCAAAGAGTTGATGAAAACGCTTTTGCCCGTGCCGGTTGAACCTGCAATCAGCAGGTGTGGCATCGAGGCCAAGTCTGTCACACGAATCCGCCCGTGTAGATCGCGACCCATGGCTAGCGTCAGCTTGCTCGGTGAACCCACAAACTCCTGCGCTTCCAGAATTTCCCGCAGCGCGATCGTCTGTCGGTTGACGTTTGGCACTTCAATGCCAATCGTCGATTTTCCCGGGATGCGCTCGATCAAGATAGATTCCGCTTGCAGCGCAAGGCACAAATCTTCCGTCAATCCAATGATGCGGCTGTACTTGATGCCCGCTTCCGGCTTGAATTCAAATGTCGTCACCACCGGCCCGGGGTTGATCTGCGTCACGCGCCCTTGTACATCAAATTCCAGGCACTTTTCTTCAATCGCCCGCGCCCGTTGCTTTAGTTCGTCCTCATCGAGCTTCTGCGAGCGCTCGCCTTCACGCAGCAAACTAATCGAAGGCAGCTTGTAGTTCGGGTTGCCCTTTGTAATTTTCGGCTCCCCCGGCTTTTTCGCAGACGTCTTCTCCGGTTTGTCCAGATTCAGCAGCAGAATGGGCGCTTTATGCGAAGGTGTTTCATCGTCCGCTTCTTCGCTCGTCACTCCGCGGAACACGTCGCCTTCCTCTCCCAGGCAAATCGTCTTCGGCGTCTCATTCAAGACGGCCACGCCACCAAGGGACTGCGCCGGAGCCGGCTTGCGTCCAATCAAACGGTTTGCTTCCACTTGCCGCCGCATGAGCTTCTGCTCACGCTCTTCGCGCCACGCGTGCCAACGCGCTTGCACTTTCTGCAAAATCCCCAGCTTCTGCGCAGCCCCGATCGGCCCCGTCGAACTCATCGCCCACGCGTGAGTGCTTCCGAAGGAAAAGCTCGTCGTCAAGAAAAGTGCGGCCACGAACAGCGCTCCGGCAACAAGGTAGGCGCCCTTGTTCAGCGCGCTCAGCAACAGGCCCGCGATGAGATTACCGGTAAGGCCGCCTGCAGGGACAGCCCCTCGCACCTCAGGGAAGGGAATCATCGTCAGCAGTGAGGGTATTGAAATCACCAGCAGGCCGTACCCAATCAGTGTTGCGACTTGCGACTCGACGGCACGGCTTCGGAACCATTTCCATCCCACCATTAACAACGCCATCGGCAAAAGAAAAGCCGCATAGCCGAGCAGTTGGAACACACCGTCGGCGCCGTACGATCCGATCGGTCCAATCCAGTTCTGGATTCCTACGTTCGGGCTGCCGGCAACATTGAAGGACGGGTCTTTAGGTGAATAGGAAAGAAGCGCACCCGCAATGAGCAGGCCTATGACGATGCACAAAAATCCAATCAGTTCATTAAGCCGCTTGTTTTCAGTAGGTGTAAGAAAGCGCACGAATTCTCCTCAGCTTCTGGGGAAGGCTGAGTGCTGCGAGCAGGATGGCGCTAAACTCCCGCTCAGGAGGAACGTCCAAATCATACCAGACGCTTCCCCCAACTCAAGCCCATCTTCCCCTTTGTTTCCTAACTATGATTCTTCAAACACCGGTACGGCTGGCTTTCTCTCGCCCTCCGCATGACCGCACTCACCAAATCGTCGCAAACGCCTTCGCCCTCCGAATCCTTTCGTCCGCCGTCACCAGGGGAATCCCTTCTGCCAGCGCCGTCGCCCCAATCATTTGGTCCACTGGATCGCTGGGATAGTTCTCCGGCAAGTCAGTCATCCGAACACATGCCCGCGCCACAACGGGGAGAAGTGCAAATTTTAGTTCAATGTCTGCCAGCAACTCTTCGAGAGTCCCTTCAATTTGAATCTGGTGCGTTCGAGCCAGAACGCTAACCTCGAGAAGCGAGATCGAACTTATCGCCAGCGGCGCGCCGTCCTTGCGTGCCTGTCCAATCGCTAGGTTTGCCGCCGCCGAAATCCTCTGCGGATCGGACAGCAGCCAAACCAAAACATGAGTGTCCAGAAGGATCACCCTAGATCCCCCCACTCTTTGGACGACAGTGCAGGGGAGACAATGTCTCCAACGACCTTCAGCTTCCCGCGCCATGATCCGATAATTTCATCGTCAGCCAAGTCCACCGGCACCAGCTTCGCTACGGGCTTCCCCCGCTTAGTGATGACGACGGCCTGGCGCTTCTTCTGGACCTCGTCCATCACCGCCAGGCACTGTGCCTTGAACTTGCCTGCGGGCATCGTGCGCGTTTTCATAACGAATACCCCTTCGTGACCATAGTCATATGACTATGGTCATATTACCATGGTCACGGACGCGCTGCAAGGGTGACTTCTTTTGGCCGCTTTTTGGGAAGAGATGGCGCTTTGGCTTAGTGGGCGCCCGCGCGAAGGAACGCCAGAACCAGGACAAGAATCCCGAACAACAGCCGATAGATCACAAACGGCTTCAGTGTCCGCGTCTGCAGATAGCGGATGAAAAACGCGATGACAAAATAGCCCGCTACGCCCGAGACCAGAACGCTAATCAAAAGCGTGGAAAGTGGGAGTTCAAGTCCACCCGCCTTGTGCATCTTGACGAGTTTCGGAAGCTCGCTTGCCACCGCTCCGGCAATCACGGGAGCAGAGAGTAGGAATGAAAAGCGTGTCGCCGCTTCCCGGGTGAATCTGCGGAAAAGTCCTGCAGTAATTGTGATTCCTGAGCGGGATACGCCCGGCCAAAGGGCGATCGCTTGCGCGGCGCCGATTACGATCGCATCCCCCCAATTGGACTGCTCCAGTTTGCGCGCAAGGCCCGATAGAGAATCCGCCGCCCACATCAACAGAGCAATCACCACCAGAGAAATTCCCACAATCATCGGCGTGCGCAGCGTGTCTTCAATCTGGTGATGAAACAGCTTTCCAAGGATGGCCGCCGGAACCGTCCCAACCACCATGAACCAAAACATTCGGCGGTGCTGGCTCACTTCCCCTGGATCAGCTTTGCCGGGATATTTTCCGCCAAGCCCGCAAATCAATAGCGTCAGCCAGTCTTTGAAGAAATAAAGCACAACGGCGAGCAGCGTTCCCGCATGAAGCGCCACATCAAACGCCAGGCCGGGATCAGGCCAATTGAGAAGCCAGGGAAACAATATCAAGTGAGCCGTGCTGCTGACCGGAAGAAATTCCGTGAGCGCCTGCACTAACGCCAGGATAATCGCGTGAAGTAGGGACATGAAGTCTAGATTTCCTTTGCTCCCGGCTCCGCTTGCGTTTTTGTTTTGCCGTCCACATGCAATCGCTTGCGCATTTCATACGCGTCCAAATGCCCGGGATAATAGTTTTTGAGAACCGCTTCGATACGATATCCATGCCGCTGCCAGAAGGCAACGCCCGCTTCATTCGTCGTTGCAGTTTCCAGCAGCATCGTTCTCACGCCACGAAATCGTAGATTGCTTTCACTTTCTCGCAGCAGGAATGAACCAATTCCTTTCCGGCGGTGCTCTTCGGCGACGTCCAGGGTCATCACGTGACCTAGTGGCGGATTCTCTTCGGTCAGGAGAAACGCAACGATTTCATTTCCGTTCATGGCTACCAGGCACTCCGCACCTGGCTGCGCCATGAAGTGTTTCAGCATCGTTTTTGAGTAGGCGATTCCCGGCGGAAAGCATTTTTGATCCAGCTTGAAAAGTGCCGGGAAATCCTTCGCATCGAACTGACGAATGGTGATGCTCACGGCCCCGATTCTAGGCCAGACCTGCTTCTGACGTTAGTAATTTGCGTTTGTGCGCATGTCTATTTTGTGATCTTTTGGTTCGCGATCCATGCGTCGACTTGCTGTTCCAGCACGTCCAGGGGCAAAGCGCCGGCGCCGAGCACCGCGTCATGAAATCCGCGAATGTCGAACTTGTCCCCTAGTGCTTTCTGCGCTTTTTCACGCAACGCAAGAATCTTCAATTGTCCGATTTTGTAGCCCAGTGCTTGCCCGGGAATGGCAATGTAGCGGTCCGTTTCGCTCTGCACTTCGACCTCGTCAATACCCGAATGATCGTGGAAAAAATCCACCACTTGTTGCCGCGTCCATCGTTTGTGGTGGAAGCCCGTATCCACTACCAGGCGAATCGCACGCAACATCTCGTCCTGAAGATGTCCGTAATAGCTGTACGGGTCCTGGAAGAAACCGACCTCTTCACCTAGCCGCTCTGCATAAAGCGCCCAACCTTCGTCGAAAGCAACATATCCGGCCTGCTGCCGGAAGGGCGGCAATGTCGGAATCTCCTGCGCGATGGAAATCTGCATGTGATGCCCCGGAATTCCTTCATGGTAAGCCGTAGTTTCGATGGGCAGCGTTTTGCGCTTTTCAAAATTACTTGTGTTCACGTTGACGTGCCCCGGCCGCGAGCCGTTCGGTGTTCCTTGAACGTAATCTGCTCCTGCGGATTGTTTCTCGCGAAACTCTTCCATCGGAATCACTTCCACTTTCGCTTTGGGCAACCGCCCAAAAAGAGAAGGAAGCTTTCCATACATCTGGTCGATGTATTTGCGATAAAGGTCCAGAATTTCCTGCTTCGATTTTGGATGCAGGTCCGGATTTTTTTCGATGGCTGCATTGAAACTCTTCAGATCGGTGTAGCCGAGTTTCTTCGCGACTTTGAGCATTTCACCTTCAATACGCGCCACTTCGCGCAAACCCAGTTGGTGAATCTCTTCGGGCGTCATGTTCGTTGTTGTGCTTTGTTTCACTCGCGCTTGGTATCGCGCCTCTCCGTCGGGAAGCGACCACATGCCCGGATCTTTCCGGCCTTGCTCCACATACTCTTCCTTCAAGTACTTCGTGAACCGATTGTAAGCGGGATTGATGTCATCCTGTATTGCGGCGAGAATCGCCTTACTCAATCGCGCTTTGTCCGGTTCGCTGAAGCTGGCTGGGAATTTCTTGAGTGGCAACGCGAAAGGGCTGTCTTCCAGCTTCGCCTCTCCCACGGTGACCGATTGCCCAACCACTTGTTCGAGCAGAATCTTCGGCGGAATCAGCTTCTTGCCCACTCCTTTACGCATCAACACGACGGTCCCATCAATCTGGCCGGGAATCTGTTTGAGCCGCGCCACGTAATCGTCGTAGTCCTTAACCGAGTCGAATGGAATTAGTTGCACGAATTGCGGCAAGTCGAGGTGAATTCCTCCAAATTGCGTCACCGGCATCAGCCAATCTTCGAACTTGGCATTGTTCAACTGCTCTTCGAGAGCGCGAACCATCAGAATCTTATTCAAGCGTTCTTGCTCGGGAAATCCTGTCGTATCGATTGCTGTAAAACGGCTCAGGAAATTCTTCGCCGCGTCGAGCTCGTAATAGATCTCCTTTTCCGAAACCACGCTCATTTTGTCGTTGTACCGCTTGTCGCCAACTATGGTCGCGAACTCGGGGCTCGTCTTCATGACGAATTCCCACTGTTCCTTCAACAGCGTGTTCAGTTGCTCGCGGCGTTGGTCGAGGGTTGCCGCCGGCTTGTCGTCCGCCGCTGCAACGCCCGATAGCAGAAGGATTGCCGTAAACAAAAAAGGGATCGGGCGGATGTTCGACATGGCTTTGTTCTTCATTTCGCTCTCTTTTGCAAAGATTTCTAATAGCCGACCGGATTGCTTCCTATAGATACGGAAGAAAATGGAAAAGGTTTCCCAGGCTCTGTTATGATAGTCCCAGAATTTAGTTCCCACTTCTTTCAGGAGGCGCCTGTGCGAACCGAAGTCATCCGCCGGGATGAATCTGCCTCCGTGTCTCTCCGCTAGCCTTTTCCCGAAGGCAGATTCTTCTCCGCGAATCGCAATCCTTCTCGTCTTGATTCCTTCTTCTGCCGGAACGCGCTGCGTTTCCGCGCCATCAAGGAGATTCGCGTGCATTTATTGCAGGAACTAGGCTGGTGTGAATTTTTTGAAAAGCAGTGGCAACAAAAACCGGGTGATGGACTCGTTCGTGCGAGAGTCAGCGAAGAAAATCGTGGTCTGTACAAAATCATTTCGGAAAGCGGAGAAACCTGGGCCAAGCTGCGCGGAAAATTGCGGCATGAAGCGGCTTCGCGCGAAATGTTGCCTGCGGTTGGCGATTGGGTGCTGGCAGAAGAGCATGGGGATCGCTCGACGATTCATTTTGTATTCTCACGGCGCAGCAAATTTTCCCGTAAAACGGCAGGCAAGAAAACCGAAGAACAGATCGTTGCAGCAAATGTAGACACGGTTTTTCTTGTCAGTTCGCTGAACCGCGAATTCAATGCACGGCGCATCGAGCGATACCTGACGCTGGGGTGGGAAAGCGGTGCGCGGCCAATTGTTGTGTTGAACAAAGCCGATCTTTGCGAAAGCGTTGATGAACTTCGCAGGGAAGCAGAAACGGCGGTGATGGGAGTACGCATCGTTGTTGCCAGCGTTGTGACTGGCGAAGGAATCGCCGAATTGCGCGGAATTGTACGCACAGGTGGAACAACCGCTCTGCTAGGTTCGTCCGGAGTTGGCAAGTCGTCGCTGATAAACGCAATCCTCGGAAAAGAAATGCAGGCGACGAAAGAGATTCGCGAGAGCGACGACCGCGGAAAACATGCGACGACGTCCCGGCAATTGCTTGTAGTGCCGGGCGGAGGGGTGCTGCTCGATACTCCAGGGATGCGGGAGCTGCAGCTTTGGGATGCGGGCGAGGGAATCGCGCACGCGTTTGAGGACGTGGAGGAATTGGCAAAGCATTGCAAGTTCCGGGATTGCTCGCACAAGCGCGAGCCGGGTTGCGCGGTGCGGGAAGCAATGGATGAAGACCGGCTTGCGAACTATCACAAACTGCAGCGAGAGGAGGAGTTTTTGGAATCGAAGCAGGATGACGCCTTGCGTGCACACCGAACAATGGAGTTACGCAAAATGATGAAGGGAGTGAATCGATTCTACCGGGAACGAGGGAGATGATGGCGCGGGGAGCGGCCCCATGACATCGGGCACGATATATCGTGCCCCTACAGGCAGAAAAATTCAATTTGGGTAAGTTTGCTATTCATGGTTTTGGAGGCGGGGCGAAGCCAGGTGCTCCGGGTGGCGGTGTGATGCCCAAAGCTTTAACGGTGACGGGATCGACGGTGGTGATGCCATCCTGGCGAGTAACGACGGCGAAGCCGCCGGCGTAGTCCCACATGGTCCAACCGATTTTGTATTTTTCGAGAGCAGCACGTACGTCGTGCAGCCACACTGCGCGGACTTCCGGATTTGACGTGGCACGGTAGGCGCCGAATTCGTTGCAGGTGAGGGGAACGTTCCAGCGCTTGGCCCAAGCGGCAACTTCGGCGATTTCGGCTTCGATGCGCGTGGCGTTCCATTGATCAAGGCCGTAACGCGCAACTGCTTGTTTGTTGATTGCATCAGGCACTTCGTCTTGCGCAGCCCGAACGTTTTCCGGAGTCGAAGGATAGGGAAGATTCGCCAAGTAGTGCTGAAAATTTGTGGACCAGGTCGCACCCTGGTGTGTGAAGATGTGCGGATCGTAGAAATGGAAATTGTAGACAACGTTGCTATCGTGGAGCGGTTCGAGGAAGAGAAGCTCATTTGAAGAAGACCAGTTCGCGCCGGCAGCGATAATGGTGTGATTCGGAGCGCCTTCACGAATCGCGCGCGCGAGCCGCGCTTGCACGCCCATCCAGCGATAGCGGTCTTTGAATTCCGGTTCGTTTAAAATTTCAAAGAAAACTTTTTCGGGATCGAGCAGAGAAAAATGCTTCGCGAGCGCGCGCCAGTAGTCTCCAAACTGCTCAACGAAACTGTCGTCGGTGACGAGTTTCTGTTTGAAATCGCTCTCGGGATGAATATCAATGATGATGGCAAGATTCTGCGCCATGATTTTTTTCACAGCGTCGTCCACCATGGCCAGATATTCCGCCGGAATGCGGTCGGCCTGGCCGCGACGGAACATCGGATCGGGATTCAGTGTGAAGCGAACGTGATCAAAGCCAAGCGATTTGATGAGCGCCATATCCTGGGCGGTGTCGTACGTATCGAAATGTTCTTTGGTGTAGCCCTTGGGATCAAAGACTTGCGCGAACCAGTGACTGAGATTGATGCCGTGGCGTAAGTGATGCGCACGATTGAATGCGACAGAAGAATCTTGCGCAAAAAGTGGCATGGCAAAAATTAAAATTGTGAGAGCAAAGACGGCGCGGGCGGCCAAGATGGCCGCCCGTGCGCGAGAACAGTTTCCGTGAATTGAATTCATAGTTTGACGGTGACGGTTTTGACTTCGGTGTAGTTGGCGAGGCCGTATTCGCCGCACTCGCGGCCGATGCCGGATTGCTTGAATCCACCGAAGGGGGCGGCGGCGTCGAA
>Ga0126372_10000693_pt1 | contig 12329 bp, 11 predicted proteins | sample PanSoiMetaPlot_6_FD_92762 | JGI IMG/M metagenome (GOLD analysis project Ga0126372, IMG submission 92762) | Tropical forest soil microbial communities from Panama - MetaG Plot_6 | ecosystem: Environmental > Terrestrial > Soil > Tropical forest > Bulk soil | place: Panama | collected 2016-02-17
CTTTAGGGCGGACCAGATTCCTACCTTTACGGTGAGCAACATGGGATTCATTATTCTCGACACTAAGCGGTGTTAGGGTAGATATAACATTTTTTGTACCCTTTCGGTCAGCACCAACAGCAAAGCTGTGTCGTCGATTAGAATACCGGTAGGCGGCTGATTTGCACGAATGCCAGCGAAATCGGTGCACCTGGCTATTGTGTGACTAACTGAGAGAATTCTGGCGGCAGCGTCGGTCCATTCCTCGAATGCACGTTAAACCGGAAGTCATCCTTTTTGATGTGGGGAACACGTTATTGTTTCCCAATTGGTACCACATTCTGGCTCCCTTGGCCGATAAGGGAGTCATGCCCAACGACGATCAACTGCAGGCCGTCGAACGCCGGACCAAGAATGAGTTCGATAACTTAGTAATGGGCGGCAAGGTCGATCATGGCTTCTGGCAGCTCTTCTATTCGCATCTTCTGGAACTTCTGCGCCTCGGTGACGACGGGGTAGGCCGAGCGCTGAGCGAGGCTACTCGCCTCTCCTCCAATTGGGATCGCATTCGCCCTGGCACACGCGAGGCTCTCGATAAAATCGGCGGCTTGTTTCGCATCGGTGTAATTTCCAATGCCGATGGTCGTATCGCCAAGGTCTTGAAGGTGTGTGGTATCTGCGATTGTTTTTTATCAATCACCGATTCCGGAATCATAGGGCATGAAAAACCCCATCCCGCAATCTTCGCTGCTGCGCTCCACTCGATGGAGGTTGCGCCGGAACGCGCGCTCTACGTCGGCGATGTTTACTCGGTGGACTTTCGAGGGGCCAGGAACGCGGGTATGCAGGCGACCTTGTTCGATGTAGTGGGTGCCTATCGTGATCGGGATGTGCCCCGCGTCGAGTCACTCGCAGAGCTACAACAGCAGCTCACAACTAGATGAGCTGAGATCGGTTTGCGATGCGCGAGGTGACCACGATGCCTGCTTCCGCCCAAATGAGGGTCTTCTCAGCAGCTTTTTTGCTGACGATTGCACCGGGACCAGCATGCTGTAAGCGCATGAAATCTAGCTGGCGGACTATTCTTATTTTGACATCTTTGTAGGTGGCTTGATGCACGTCTTTCGGGGCGCCGCCGGAATCTCTGTACCTATTTGGGGACGAGCGACTCACGCCGGCAACGAGACTACCTGATGGTCCAAGCAATCGCTGCGGACGTTCCCATATAGTTGACGCAGCAAATCTAATCCGTGGCGAGCCACAAAATAGACGCCGGCGATTTCGCGTTCCTGCAAAGTCTTATTGGGATAGAGAGCATTACTGAGGAAACCGGCATGCCGCTCCAGGACCTCACTCTGGCGGAGTTCGGCACGTGCAGCGCTGGACCGCAGATGCTCGAGTTGATACTGCATCTTTGACCCGGCGCGGTTGGCGGCTTCGACCAACGTCGTATCCAGACGAGCCAGTGAACCTCGTATAGATTCTACGCATTCTTCCAGAGCCGCGTTGGCCTTATCGAAAGCTGACTGCAGGTCGTCGGGTAAGGTGCGGGACGCCAATTCCTGCTTCACCGCTTCGGGTCCGTGAAATATATCCACAACCGACAAGCCGTACTTTTCCAACAGGCGTTGTGCCTTGGCGTCGACCAACGTGGCCGAAAAACGGGGGACAATCGGTGTCACATGCCCCAGCAGAGTTTCATAAACTACGGCCGCCTGGGCAAAATAGGCTACCTCGGCGGCGCCTCCAGTATAGGCCAGTGTGGGAAAAAGGTAATCCTGCACCACCGGACGCAATAGAACGTTGGGGCTGAACTGCTCGGGCTCGCTAGCAATGAGTTGCACAAATTCCTTTTGCGCAATTCTTTCCTCGCCTACCAAGAAATCCAAGCTGGAATCCCCATTCAGGCGACGATGAACGACTGTGCGCGCGCCGTCGCGAAAGGTGAACAGCAAAGTAGAGGACGGCGTCACTTTGACTTGCTGGTGGTAGCCGGCTGATTCTAGTTCCCGGCCTTGATTCAGAAGCGCATCATCGATTTGCGCTGCATGCTCCACCGCGGCGCGGTAAATCGGCTCTGCAATTTGATCCAGCTCCGGATCGGAACCGTCCAGCAGAATCACTCCCCAATCTTCAAACAGCTTGCCGAAAAAGCGTCCGAACGCACCGCCTAAAGTCTGATCCGCGCGGTAGGACTGCCGCAGCCACTCAGTCACACCGGAGGCCCCCAGCAGATTGGCGGTGGCTGCGATCAGGGCTTCAACCTCTGGCCCCAGCTTGATAGTGCCCACCGGTGCATCGGTCCTGCCGTGTGCCGAGGAAGCTAGCACCTCCAGTTGGCCCTCCGAATTGGGCATCACGGCGTGATTGACTTCCGGCAAGTCATGATCTTCTGTGGCCAGCCAAAAAACAGGAACACAATCGACACCGCCGGCGCTAGCCTCGTCTGCCAGTTTTACCGCAGTCAGGGCCTTGAATATGGCAAAAAGCGGGCCCCCGAAAAGCCCCACCTGCTGACCAGTCAGAACCGCGGCAGCTCCGGCTCGAAAACGAGCCAGATTGTCCAGCACCTTACTCGAGGCCCTTGAATTTTTGTTTTGCCGATCGAGAATGTCAGCAACGCGATCGCGCCGGGCCGGATCATAACGTCGATTGGGTGTTTCGTCTTTAAACCACTCCGAAAACCGAGGAGATCGAGGGTAGAACTGCTGAATGGCGGAAGAACGGGAAAGGAAATCGCTGAAGAGTCGTGTCGTATGCGGAACCTGGGCGAATGGTAGACACTCCGCCTTCACCGGCAATTCTCCTGGAATGGTAGGATCATGAGCATAATCAGCAACGACTCTCATTGTATAGGCAGGTAAATGAGATGTGAGAAAAGGGGCAGGGATTCAAAATTGGGCATAGCCAGGATCCAAAAAATGGCTGCAAAGAATTGAGTGTAAAGGAGTGTTGTCTGTGGAACCGTTGATGCCTTGCAAGCACCGGTGGATCAGCCCTGATACCACTCCGAGCGCGTCAAGGGCAGGCCGCTCTTGCCGTGCGTAGGCTTCGACAACAGTGATTGGTAGATATTGAGCTTGCGCGTGCGAAACCAGTGTGCCGACCCCGCGATATACAGCTTCCAAATACGATAAGTAATCTCGTCCGACGCCTGCCGAGCCGCCGCCGATCCCGCTTCCAGCCGCTTCAACCAGTGATGCAGTGTCAAGGCGTAATGCTCGCGCAGACTCTCTACATCACGCACCTCAAAACCAGCCTGTTCGGCCTGACGCAATGTGGTGCTGATTGGAACCAATTCACCATCGGGAAACACATAGACGTCCGTGAACGACAGACCGGTGTGTCGATAAGTTGCCGAACGAGCTATTCCGTGATTCAGAAAAATGCCACCCGGAAGCAGCAATTGCCAGGCACGACGGAAATATTGAGGCAGCAGTTCCTCCCCCACATGCTCGATCATACCGACGCTAGCCATCTTATCGAACTGTCGATCAGGCCGTAGATCGCGGTAGTCACAGACCTCGACCCTGCATCGTTGTTCGACACCTGCCTGACGAATCCGTTCCCGCGCGATAGCGGCCTGTGGCTCACTCAAAGTAATACCCAAGCAATTGGCCCCGTAACGCCTGGCCGCATGGATGACTAAAGCACCCCACCCGCAACCGAGATCGAGCAGACGATCGCCTGGACTGAGCCGCAACTTGCGGCAAATGTAATCCAGCTTCTTCTCTTGCGCAGCATCTAGACCATCTTCTGGTGAAACGAAGTACGCACAGGAATAAACCATGCGCCGATCGAGAAAAGTAGCAAAAAACTCCCGCGGAAGATCGTAATGGTAGGTTACCGCTTCGCGATCGCGCCCCCTACTGTGTCGAGCGCCATGTACCTTGCGCACCGGGCGTGGACGGCCTTGCGCAGGGAGCCGCCCCAGAATCGTCCCCAGATGCAATCGCCGCGAGAGCCCACGCTCCTGTTCCAACAGATAGTCGGAAAGCTCAAAGGCGGCCTCGAGATCACCTTCGACATCGAAATCTTTGTAGATGTAAGCTTCGCCAATGCTCAATTCGGTTGCTGACAGAAACATCGTACGCAATGCGCCCGGATGGTTGAGAACCAAGGTAAAGTCGGGAGTGCGGCTATCACCCCAACAGCTGCCATCCCAGAAGCGCACGTGAAAATTACGTTGTCCGTACCCAGCGAAGAGGTGTTCCAGGAAATCAATGCTGATCGCAACCGGATCCTGCCGACTCGATGATTTCGCCAGAAGCCCCATCCCGCCTCCGAACTCTTAGAAGCACTTTGGGTTGACCGGGTAGCTTTAACCTGCAACTGTATCGTGCAACGATACTTATATGTCCAGCCCAGCTATGTTTGCGTGACAAAAATACCAAAATTTTGCTCCGATTTGCCAGTCCCGGGAACCTTTACGATAGGGGTGGAATCGAGAACTGCCTCTTAAAGAGCCTTTCTAAGCACCGCCGCCCAGGTTGGCCGTTTCCCGATTCTGGCCTAGGGGAGAGCTATGCAAGCCTCACCAATGTTCAATCGCCTTCCTGGAACCTCGTCAAATAGCGGCAGACGCACGAATGTAGACAGGGTCGTAGCTGCGCTTGTGCTCTTTTGAACGACACTGCTGACCTCGCCGAAAGTCAATAGATTATTCAATCCAGCGTCACCTGGTGGCAGGGCTCAAATGTGAATCGGCTGATCGACGAGGGTACTTTGGTACTTGAACGCAGTTCAGATCATCCAATAAGTTGCTTGACTCCCATACCCGGGTGGAGCCTAAATTGGGAGTAGATCTTTGAATGGCTGTCCCACCAAGTTGGGGGCGTCACGGCTTCGACGGAGATGCTTGCGGCCAAGAGGCATGCCGGGGTGCACACACCCGTGATCGCGTGCAAAACAATAATTGCCAATCAACAGATGGCATACGCTGCTTAATTAACTAAGTAGCCGTCCTCCACAGCTTGGCCCGCGGGCTGTGGAAGGGCGTCGCACAGCGGGCTGGTTCTTGCGGCTACGTCTGGGCCGCGGGAACGAGATCTCCAGGCTAGCGGATGGCGTTTCTTGTCCGTTCTGAGCGCCCGCCGCGAACGTCCCAGAGTAATGTCTGGGGCAGGAACTGGACTAAGCATGTAGGCTCTTGACCAGTAACATTTTCGGACGCGGGTTCGACTCCCGCCGCCTCCACCAGCCTTTATTTTCAGCTACTTAGCTGCTATCGTCCAATCAAAATTCACGTATTTTCCGCGTCAGGCAAGATTTTCGGACGAGGGTTCCTTTTGAGAGGGGAAATTGCAGCAACTCAACAACGCGAGCGAACCGGAGTTATTTGTAGTGTTTTGTATGCACGAATTGAAGGCGGAAAAGATGCTGGTACCCAGAGGATTCATTATCGATAATTAGAACCCTGAAGTGAAAAGCGAAACACGCCGTTATCGTGGAATCACCGAGCCACTGAAGAGCCGACCGACTGACGGCCGATTGACCGGCCAATGTGCACTCATTTTGAGGGTAGGTGATCGAGTTCGTGGTCGACGTTGAGGAGGCGCTGCGTATTACGTGGCTGAGAGCCGCTACTTCGACAAAACTTAGGTCGTCACCAATTATCGTGATACACTAGTTTTCGTGGAAAATAACCGAAATATTACTTTGAGCTTGCCTCGAGAGTTGTTAAGACGGGTCAAGCGCATAGCTGCCGAGCGTGACACCTCGGTTTCTTCGATGATGATAGAAGCGCTTACTCGCCTGGCAGATGAGGATCGTCGTTATTCGGCTGCGCAGAAACGAGCTCTGGCTGCCCTCCGGTCGGCTCGATCGCTCGGTACCGGTGGTCAACGCACTTGGGCCCGCGACGAACTTCATGAGCGCTAAAACTGCGGGCGAGTTCGTCGACGCTAACATATTGGTTTACGCCTTCGACGCATCAGCCGGGGCGAAACGCGCAAAGGCGAAACAATTGCTGGAACGACTCTGGGATGCCGGAACCGGATGTATGAGTGTGCAGGTCTTGCAGGAATTCTTTGTTACCGTCACCCGGAAGGTGGCTCAGCCCCTCTCGATCGATGAGGCCAGCGAGCGCCTTCGCGAGTTCGCGAGCTGGAACACCTTCGCGCCAACCGCGCAGGATGTGCTGGCCGCGGTTGCGCTTCACAAGCAGACGCAACTGAGCTTCTGGGACGCTATGGTTGTTTATGCCGCCTCCGAATTAGGTTGTGAAGTCCTCTGGACCGAAGATCTGAATGACGGCCAACTCCTGAGAGGAGTTCATATCCGTAATCCCTTTATTCACTAGATGCGAAAGACGCCGGCGGGAACGTTGGACTGTACGCTCAACCATTCCAGACCAGATCCAAGACAGACGTAAACCTTTGCCGCTGCCAAGTTCGTGAGAGCCGTCTAGCACTAATCGTTCACCGAAAGAAAATGAGAAAAGCTGGTTAGGGGCTGTGTCTTGGGGCTGTTTCTTGGATTCTTCTGAGAAGCGAGTCTTGACTTGCTGGCGGCGTTGGCACCGGGACACGGCAAGGATGCGTGGACAGGGTCAGACTTTTTGCATGCGTTTTGCATGCACTAATCGGAGTTGTATCCGTTTTATCCTTTTCATCCGTTTATCGAATCAATAAGTTGCCTACATGCCACGCTGGCTAAGGTTCGACTCCCGTCGCCTCCACCAATATCTCTTTCATTATCAATTACTTGCGAGTGATCTGTGATTAATATTAGTTCGCTTCGCTCATCGCGAGGTCCTATAATGGCCAACTTTTCTCAATCGTCTTTATTCCAGATGAAGTTGGCAACGCGCGAGAAGATGGTCCGAGTTGGGCGTCTCTACAGGTTCTGCTTGCAGGCTGTGTTCAGGTTTCTTTCGCCGGATGTCGACGCCGGTGAAAAACGGAGCCATTTTCGCCGGTCTAGGTCGGAGCCACAGCGCCACTGCGGAAACGTCCAGAGAGAGCCCCCGTTGTCGAGGACGCGGTAAAGAACTCTACAGCAGTTTCTAAATTGCGTTGATTGTTTTGCTGGTTTGTCTTTTCCTCGGAGATTCATTCGCAATCTACTGAGGAGCCGGTTTGAGCAAGACGCGCCGTTGTCCTTACTGCCAAAGATGGTTTCTGCCTTCCCTGTATCGTCCGCAGCAAGAAGTCTGCAGTCAACCCGAGTGTCAACGTCGGCGGTGCACCGATTATCATCGGGAAAAAATTGCGAACGACCCTGAATACCACCAGGTTGTGCTGGATAGCCAGAAGAAGTGGCGTGGCCGGCATCCTGATTACGACCAGCAACGCCGCCAAGCCAATCCGAAACTGGTAGAAACCAATCGTGAACGGCAGCGGCATCGCGATCAGAAGCGTCGCTTGCGGCGTCTTGCCAAGAACAACTTAGCTTTGGATCTAAAACATTCGGCGTCAGAGGTTTGGCTGCTCGGCCCAAAGCTGCGCGATCTTGACAAGAACAACCTGGCTTCCGCGCAAGTCCTCATACTGCCTCTACTTACCTCAGTTTCGTCGCCGGCTGATCCGTCTTGACAAGAACATCCCTATGGCTGCTCGCTAGCGGTGGCTTTATACGTTGCTTGCAACCCATGCTAAGCAGCGAGCAGGTTAACGCCATTCATCGGCTCCATTTTGCCGAGCACTGGTCGGTGCGCAAGATCGCGCGTCACTTGCACATCGGACGCAGAACCATTGCCCAATACCTGACTACACCGGCCCGCACGGCCGCTCCGCGGCAACGGGCCAGCAAACTGGATCCGTTTAAAGCCACCATCGCCGAACTGCTAGACCAAGATGCGGAAGCCAGTGCCATGGTCATCGCCCAGCGGCTACGGCCGCTCGGCTTCACTGGTGGTCTGAGCATTCTAAAGGAGTACTTACACTCGGTGCGGGTCCACTCGCAGGCCAAGCGTGCCTACGTGCGCATGGAGCCCGGCCCGGGAGAGCGCTTCGAAGTCGACTGGGGTCATTTCGGAGCTCTTTCCTACCAAAGCCACGCCCGCAAGCTCTATGCCTTCTGCCTGGTGGAGTGCTACAGCCGCAAGCTGTACGTGGAGTTCACTCACAACCAAAGCTTCGAAAGTTTCGTGCGCTGTCACATTCACGCCTTTCACTACCTAGGGGGAGTGGCGCGCGAACTTTGGTATGACAATCTGGCGACGGCCGTCGCCGAGCACGACGGCAACCTGGTACGTTTCCATCCTCGCTTTCTCGCCTTCGCGCGCGAGTACAGATTCCTGCCGCGAGCCTGTCACGTGCGGGCAGCTTGGGAAAAAGGAAAAATCGAAAGATCCATCGCCTATCTACGGCAGAGCTTCTGGCCTCTTCGCAGCTTCACGGATTTAGCCGATGTGAATCTGCAGGTGCACCGGTGGCTCGAAGAAGTTGCCCAGCAACGGCGGCATCGAGAAACCAACCAGACTCCGCAGCAACGCTTTCAGCCGGAAACCTTGCGAACTGTGCCCGCCATCACTCCCGACTATCGCGACATTGCCGAAGCTTTAGTGCACAAGGATCTCCGACTTTGCTTCGACGGAAATCGCTACTGTGTTCCGCCGCGCTACATCGGCCGGTATCTCACCCTCAAGGCCGACTCTGCCTCGGTCACTATCTATGACCAGCATCAGGAAATCATTTCCTACCCTCGCTGCTGGCAGCGCGGTCAGGTAGTCGGTGGCGAGCGCTTTCAAAAAGAACTGCTCGCCCAACTCGCGGCGGCGCAGCGCTCAGCGGCTCAACAGCGCTTGGTTGCCCTCCTTGGCCCGGCTTGCGAATCCTATCTGCGGCGTTTGGCGGATACCGACCGTTCTCTAGCTCGACAAGTCCGCGAGCTACTGGCGCTGGTGCGGGAATATGGACCGGAGGCAGTGGCTGCAGCTCTCAGCAAAGCTCACGCCGCTGGCGCATTCGGCGCCGACTACATCGCCAACCTCCTTCGCCAGCAACAAGTGCCCCGCCAGGTACAACCACCGCTGCGTTTCCAAGATCCTCGGCTGAATGAACTGGCCACCGATCCCTTGTCGCTCGTCGACTATGACCGTTTCATTCTCCGTTCCAAAAAGGACTCCGATGACACCCCTACAACAGAAACTGGAGCAACTGAACCTGACCACCATGAGCCACCATCTGGATCAGATGTTGGCTGAGGCCACGGCCAAGAACCTCAGTCTGGCACAAAGCCTGGAAGTACTCATCGATCGCGAGATCGAGAGCCGACACCAGCGTTCCATCGAACGTCGCTTCAAAATTTCCCGTTTGCCAACTAAGCCTTCCATCGACAGCTTTCACTTTAACCATCACCGGTCCCGCGTTCAGTTGAAAACCCGCATCTTGCGTCTGCTGGATCTCGACTTCCTGCGCCACGGCACCAGCGTATGCATCATCGGCAATCCCGGCGTGGGTAAAACCTACTTGGCCAAAATCGTCGGTTGGCGTGCCTGCCAGGCCAATCAGCGGGTGCTATTCACCACTGCCATGGACATGCTGAATCAACTGCTGGCTTCCCAGGTGGATCACTCCCTGGTGCGCAAACTCAAGCTCTATACCGATCCCACGCTCCTGCTGATCGATGAACTGGGATATTTATCCCTGGATCAGCAAACCTCCAACCTCTTCTATCAAGTCATCTCCACTCGTCACAGCCATAAACGGAGCACTCTGATCACCACCAACACAGCATTTTCGGAATGGGGCAACATCCTCTATAACACCACCATCGCCACGGCGATCGCCGATCGCTTGGTGGAGAACTCCGAGATCTTCCTCCTGGGCGGGGAGAGCCTTCGCAAAAGCAATAAGAGCCAGCCGCCCGACGAATCCTAAAACCAGCCTGGCTCAGATCAGGCGCCGCTCTGTGAAGATATCCTGCGCGGAGGAGTCCGCCGGGTAACCCCTCAACGGCGCTGACGGCGGGGGCGGGAGATCCTCCGGACTCCCGCTCTCTGGTCTTTCTTCTATGTTCAACTTCAGCGCCAATCATTTGCTCTTGCTCTCGCGTATGGCATACCGCAGCTGTGTCGTGTTCCTCATGCAAGACCACTCCACCCGCCGGGTCTATCGCCTGTATGACTTCACCAAATCCCACCAAATCACGTCAGACCACTTCTACTGCGTGTCGGGGAAGGTCAACAGCGCGGACAAACTGTACCTGGTCATCGAGTCGGTCAAGAGGGATGCCAAACATAGCCCGGAGCCGCAGTTACGACTGGGGTGGGGCGGCGCGGGAGCGAAGCGATGAACTAATCAGTCGAGGCAGGGTAAAAAGATGCTCGACAGCGCGGCGGCTCCGGTCGCGCCGGTCAATGCATTCGTGTCTTTCAAAAGGTTGCTGACCGCTATCTGGCTCACCTCAAACCGGCGATAATGGCTCCCTTTTAAACCGGCGCTAACACGCCGGAGGTAGTCCACGGCAAGATTGGTTGCGATGCGGTGTGCCCAGGCCTCAAAGTTTCCATCAATTCGAAACTGGCGACGAATTGAAAGATTGCATGGTCTAGGAAAGGTGTGCAGCAGGCGCATTGATTACGAATTGCATTTCGTCTTCATCCTAACGGTCCGTACGCCTTCAATGCTCACATATTGACTAGCCCTTAGCCGTCGTGTACGCTTTTAATAAGTACATGAGGAGACCCATGCCTAGAGCAGCCGTAGACGACAACAAGCGAATGAACCTTCGGTTGCGGCCGGATCAAAAGGCCACGCTCATGCGCGCGGCGGCGTTGAGGCACACAGACCTGACGGACTTTGTCCTCCAACCCGCTTTGCGGGAGGCCAAGGCTGTGATCGAGGAATCGGATCGCATCATCCTTTCCGAGCGCGACAGCCTCCTGGTGCTGAACTTGCTGGAAAACCCGCCTGCGCCGAAAGCCAAGCTGCGGGCAGCCATCGCCGCAATGCCAAAACCCACGCGCAAGCGGGTATGAGCCTTCCCGACTGGCACGAAGAGCCGATCTTGAAAAAACATGATCGGAAGTCCTTCGACTGTGGCGAAGCTTCCATGAATGACTTCTTGCGGCGTTACGCCCGCCAGAGCCATGAATCCGGCGCCGCGAAAACCTTTCTCGCAATTGACAACGCAGACAACAAGACCATCCTTGGGTTCTACAGCCTGGCTCCAGGCGCTCTGGCTTACGCCGACACGCCGGAGCTGGTTCGCCGCGGCCTCGCCCGGCACGATGTGCCTGGATTTCGGCTCGCACGCATTGCCACAGGCCTCCGCTGGCAGGGCCAAGGTCTCGGCGGCCAGCTCCTGGCCGCTGCTGCGCGGCGCTGTCTGCGCGCCGCGGCTGAGGTCGGGGGCGTTGTGCTCATCATCGATGCAAAGAACGACCTCGCGTCCCGATGGTACACCAACTACGGTGCTATGCCTCTAAACAACAACCCTCTGACTCTCGTAATGTCGCTCGCGACCTTCGCCGCCGACCTAAAAGCGGCAGGGCAGTTATAACCTTTCACTAGCCGTGGTCGGCTGCTTCTTTTATGGAAAGGACCGAGCGGGCCGTTGCGTTTTAATTCCAGCTATGCGGGTGTTGCGCACGTTAATCACACTTTTGCTTGTCACAAAGGCATCCGTGCTATACGTTTAGACGCGGTCTGGGTTTGGAACGTAACAAGCGATCGGACCTCTGGCTCTTGATCGGCTTCGAAATCGGCGATTCGCTTCTCGACCATACGGACTGACGTCGTTGCGCTCCAAAGTCTTAATCTATCGTGAACCCCATGCGGGGAAATCCGCCCTTAAGTCGCTGGAGGAAAGCCCCAACAAACTCGCGCTAGAAAGTAAAATCGGGCAAACAGCTGCGGATTCCCACCAGGGGGCGGGGACGCCAAATTGGCAGGGACTTCGCTGAATCGCGTGATGGAACGGAATGCGTGAGGAACTGTATGGACCTTAAGACTTTGCAGGACACACCTCCATGGGACTGGCCCGAAGAGGCCGGGAAGAAATTTCAAGAGATTCTGATTGATCATCAGGCCAATGAACCCGATCGGCTCATTGCCGCCGAGTTAGCGGGCGATCTTACAGTTATCAACGACCAGTTGGCCGATGCCCTAATGGCAGCCATACGCCGTCCTGACGAGCCCGAGCGATTGCGCGCCGTAGCTGCAATAGCCCTTGGGCCAGTCCTCGAGCTGGCCGAGACGGATGGATTCGAAGATCCGGACGACGTGCCCATTACGCAGCACACGTTTCGTAACATCCAAGAATGGTTCCACAAGCTTCATTTCGACAACAGCACTCCGAAGGAGGTGCGGCGGCGAATCCTAGAGGCATCGGTGCGCGCTCCCGAGGAGTGGCACCAGAACGCGATCCGGGCCGCGTATTCCAGCGGAGACAAAGAATGGACA
>Ga0126372_10000695_pt1 | contig 12316 bp, 16 predicted proteins | sample PanSoiMetaPlot_6_FD_92762 | JGI IMG/M metagenome (GOLD analysis project Ga0126372, IMG submission 92762) | Tropical forest soil microbial communities from Panama - MetaG Plot_6 | ecosystem: Environmental > Terrestrial > Soil > Tropical forest > Bulk soil | place: Panama | collected 2016-02-17
GAGGGGGTTCCGTAGCCTTCTCTACCTGGCCTGGGCCGTTTGGCGCTGCAGAGGACCCAAACGCGCCATTTAGGTTAGCCCTGCGGCACGGTGAGGCACGCTGTGGCTCGATGTGGTCTGACCTGCGGTTATGGGTGGATCGCTGCAGGACGCTGCGGCTCGTTGCGGCACCGTTTTCCGTGGGTTCCACGTGACGCCTGGCCGCCCGTTCTGCCCGTTCGGCCTGCAACCGGCGAACTTCCGCGGCGCCCAGCTCGGTCAAGTCGTAGTAGTCCGCACCAGGCACGACGATCAGGAGACCTTTGGCTTCCAGTGCCTTACGGGTCGAAACGTGCAGCAGGTGCCCTCGATCGTCAACGACCGGGAGGCGGCCCGCATCAAGATCAGCCGAGAGCAGGGCTCGCCGCTGTAGCGCGCCGTATTTGATCTTCTGCTGCCCATGATCGCCGATCAACCCTTCGTGTGGGCTTGCATGCTCAATACGCAGACGGCCACGGTTACGGCCTCATTGAGGGCTAGGCGTTGACCCTCGGCGGGTTGAACACCGCGCGGCATGCTCTCGACACCGAGCTGCAAACACCGCGCCTTCACCGCCACGTCACGGTGATCCAACCCGGTGGTCAACAGATCAACAGGGCCGCCCAACTCCAGCAAGATCGTAAGACCACGGTCTAACGCCATGCTGTCGTCCGGCACCTGATGATCCACACCCCTAGCTCAGAATCCAGGCACGACATCGGCCGATAACAGCCGCTGCGCTTCCTCACGCCCAAGATCGGTTAACACAAGTCGGTTAGTTGACTCTTGGACCAACAACCCATGCTCGATCAACCCCTGAATAGCCGCCTTCGACAGGCGACCGTCGCGGTAGTAGAGCGGCACACGGTTCGTGCTGAGATCGGCCGCTTTTAGGGCTGCCTGCTGTTCAGCGGTGTATGTAGGAATCTCATCCATCGTCGTGAAGCTCTGTTCCCGATAGCTGTAGTGGCTCAGGAGGTAGAGGCAGGGTCAATAAGCAGCCATTACACGGCTGGCCGGTCAACGGCGGCACTGCCTCAGCCTCACCTTGCCTAAATATCTGGCCACAATAGGAGGTGAGGACTTCGGGAATTCCGTAATCCGGCACAAGAACAGCGTGTGTGTGAAACCCTTCCGGAACTGGCACGGCGTGTGTAACCCGTTTGGTGCGCCCGACCACGCCCTCTTTGAACCGAACCCACCAAACCGGAGGGGGGTGTTCAGCGCTCATCGATCTATCCCCGCTTGTTGACGCAGGGTTCTGATCGGATCTTCCGGTACACCCGAGGTATCTATGGCTAAGAGCGCGTCACGTTCAGCGGGAGCGATCAACCCCTGCCGCCTAAGATCACTCGCCCAGCGACCGATAGCCCACGTGAGTTCGTCTCGTGTCCAGTTGCCGAGGGCGCGCGCCACCTCCAACACCTCAGCCCCTTGAAGCAGCGCAAGCGGCACCGCCTGAGCGTGATCGTGCCGGATGCGCCGTTCTGCGGCCGTGCCGGTGGCGATCACAGCAAGAAGCTGCTCCCTGTTCATCGTGGGCAGAGACAGACGCTGTCCGGGTAGCTCGATAGTCAACGTAAACACCTCCATGCAGCCGTGGAAGTGCTCGCCGCGCCCAGGGCTTGAGGGCTTCGTGTGCCGGGTACCCGGTCCCTGGAGTCAAGTTGACCGAAGCCAGCGACCCCTCGGAACCAAGCGACCCACGAAGCCCGTGCCAGGCTGGGCGCGGCGTGCGCCGGCAATCATGCGCGAAATTTCACAGGGCTGCAAGCCCCCGCTGCACCCCAACCCAGCCACAGGGCGTGCGTGGTCAGGACCGTAGGATGCGTGTCGGGCGGCCCCTACGGCCGGTAGAGCCCCGACACCGACGGAGCAAGGGCGGTGACACACGGTGAGGGAGCGGAGATCGCCCACCCCTCGCGCTAAACTTCTCGGTGGCGAATTGCGAAAACTCCGGGGTGAGCGGACACTAATCGAAGCGGGCAAAGTCACGGGTTTCAGCCACGCAACGATCAAACGATATGAGGATGGCGACATCGCGCCGATCCCCGAGCGTGTAGCGACGCTATTGGAGGGATACGGAGTATCACTCGACAGCCCAACAGCGAGAGGGTTGTTGGTTCTGGCTCGTGATATCCAAAACCTGGCCAAAGGTGCAGCACCGCCACCAGGGCCACCACTGTTTGCGGCTTTAGTTGAGTTGGAACAGAGCGCCATCGCGGCACGAATCTTTGAAGCGACTCTAGTGCCGTTCTTGGCGCAAACCGAGGACTACGTCCGCGCACTGTTCAGTTTGCGCCATACAGAGCCGGACATATCCGAACGAGTTCAAGCTCGACTAACACGCCAGCGAGATATATTGGAGACGCGCCGTATTCCCGTCGATCTACTCGTCTCGGAAGCCGCGCTCAGGTACGTTGTCGGAGGGCCGCGAGTCTGGCGTGGCCAACTTAGGCGGCTTCTCGAAATCGGCGAGATACGCCAAGTGACGGTGCGAGTCCTGCCGTTCGCCGCTGGCGCAGCTGCTGCCATGGCGACGAGTTGTCACATATTAGAATATGAAGGGTCGCTGCCCGCGGTCGTATACTTCGAGACGCGCCACGGTGCTGGCTTTGTCGAGCAGCCCGACGAAGCCGAAATATGGAAACGGGACTTTCAAAACCTATGGGACATGTCCTGGGCACCCGCCCAGAGCAGAGATGCCATTGCGGCCACGATATCCGAGAGAGGTTGAAATGAGTGAACCCGAGTCCACTTGGTACAAATCTACACACTCAGCTAACGACAATGCCTGCGTCGAAGTACGCCGAACGGATGACGGCAGCATGATGGTACGACACAGCAAAGACCCAAACGGCGCAGTCCTCACATTCACGCCCAACGAATGGACCGCATTTATCAAGGGCGCCAACCACGGCGAATTCAACCTATAACACGACAAAAGGGGCGGGTACCTCTCACGGGGAGCTTTGAGAGGTACCCGCCCTTTGCTGCGTCGGAACTGTCGCTAGAGACGAGCGCGGACACGCCAGCGCCAACGGCGAGGGATACCAGATACCCGATCAGGTCGAGCCCGATCAGGTCGAGCCCGATCAGGTCGAGCCCGATCAGGTCGAGCCCGATCAGGTCGAGCCCGATCAGCTTAGCGATCACGATCACCGCTGTAGCGATCGGACCAGCTGCGGCAACCCATGCCCTGACTCGATCGCCAAACCTAATTGAAGATCCTTCCCTGATGATGTTGAGCGACGCTGCCAGCCGCGACCGTTCTTAGGTGGGGGGACAAACACCCGGCAGACCGGTCGATCTTGTTAGGCGGGCGCACAGAGCGCGTTGAGCGCGTTTCTGGGACTCGCCTTAGTGCACCGTAACAGACCTCACCGCCTACCAGGGTTTGAATTCGAGCATCAGGCCGAGCGACCCTGGCCCCTCCGCGTGCAGGACGATGCACTCGGTCTTGTCGGGGATTTCCGTCCACCACCGCGCATCTTCCGCCAGCGTTGGCTGATGCAGAACGGTGTCCATGCCGGCACCCTGAAACCACACACTGGCCTTGCCGCCACGATCACCAGCCAACGAAAGCCAGGCACGGGCGAACAGCTGCGACTTGTCACCCAAAGCCATGGGCAGCGTCATCTCACGCCAACCACCGGCCGCCTCTAGCACTGCAATGTGTTCCATTCTGGGCTGTCCCCTCTTCTCTGGTACCTCTGGAGTTGAACCGCCAGCACCACCAACGCGAGCCGCTACGTCCGCTACGTCCGCGACGGTGGCCGCATTCGCGTTGATTTCGAAGTGCATATCGTCTTTGTTGCCGGTATAGTCACCGCCCCACGAACGGCCGGCGAGACCTCGCCGAGAATCGCGTGTATCGAGGTGACCTCGGCCGGCGTAAAGGTTCCCGAAACGCCGTAGGGGTGATGCACAAGCTCGGCCTAACCGGGTGGGAAGCATGGTCTGCGCCGTTCATCATTGATGGCATCGCGATCATGGGCATGGTGATGCGCGGCGACGAATTCAGCACGCACACGCGAAAGATCGGATTCCGAGTCCAGCTCGGCATGGGTCTAGCCAGCTTGGCCGCGAACGTGTTCGCAGCCCACAGTCTCGGTGGGATCATCTTCGGCGTTGCCGTCGTCGCCGTATTCGTATTAGCCGAATGACTGAGCGACAATATGGAATCCGCGAAGGCTGAGCAAGGCCGCCATGCCGCTATGCTAGCAGCTGAGCGCAAGGCCGCAGCGATTGAGAAGGCCAAGGAGACCCGGAAGGCCAACCGGGAAGCTGCCGCAGCGACACCAAAGCCTCGACGGCCACGGCGTACCACCAAAGCACCCGCGCTAGCCGCAGCGCAACCAGGGCGTATGATTGAAATTGCCTAGACGAGATCACATTGCTACTGGCTCAACGCGGACCGTACGGCCTCCGCAAACTCCGCGAGCACCGTACGGTCCACGATTTCGATGTACGTTTCAAGCCTCGCAATGAGGCCCGTTTGCGCCAGGACTTCCATACACCGAGTGACCGTTCCACTCAAAGCGAATTCCGGGCACTTATACCTCTCCATTGAGCGACCGACGAGTTCAACACGCTAGACCTATCGCGCGTACAGCGAAGACGGCCGACACGCACTCTTCCCCCGCCGGAACCCGTGATCATTAGTCGATCGTATGACGACCTGGCCTGACCTGCGGGCTTAGCGTTTCCCGTGGGCTTCCCGTGGGTTTGGCCATTTTCGATCATTTAGCAAGGCTCTGACCTGTGTGTTTGCCGCGAACGGAGCCAAACGCACCACACGTCCGGGGCGAAGGCGTCACACGCCGGGGCGAGGGTGCTTACGTTGCGGTGAGCGGGCGGGGGTCAGGGCAGCTTGCGGGTGTTCGAGCGGCCGAGGCGGCGCCGCGATACGGCGGCCGACACCTGGTCGACGGCGGCGTCGATCAGCTTGGCGGCCCACCAGCACGCGGGCAGCAGCAGCACGATCACCAGCGCGACCTGGAAGGGAAACCACAGCTGCGTCACCCAGAGCTCGAACCCGTCCCACTGGTCGGCCAGCCACTCCATGACCACCGAGCGTAGACCTGGAGTCACGGCGTCCAGCGCGCTGACGTCCGGTGTGACGGATGCACTCGTGATCGGACGGAACGCGGGCAGGTAGCGTCCACTGCATGTTCGCCGTGTACGCAACCGCGCCAAACCCCGAGGACCCACTGGCCTCGCTCGTCGTGGGCGAGCGTCCGGAACCGGAGCCACCGGACGGTTGGGTCAAGGTCAGCGTGCGCGCCGCGAGCCTCAACATGCACGATTTGTGGACGTTGCGTGGCGTCGGCATCAAACCCGACCAGTTTCCGATGATCTTAGGCTGCGACGGCGCCGGAACCCTCGCCGACGGCAGCGAGGTCGTCATCCATCCGCTGATCGGCACCCCGGGATGGACCGGCGATGAGGCGCTGGACCCCGGCCTGACCATCCTCACCGAGAAACACCAGGGCACGCTCGCCGACGCCGTGATCGTCCCGAGCCGCAACGTGCTGCCCAAGCCGAAATCGCTGTCATTCGCCGAGGCGGCGTGCCTTGGCACCGCGTGGCTCACCGCGTACCGCATGATCTTCACCCGGTCCGGCCTGCGGCCGGGTCAGACCATGCTCGTGCAAGGCGCCTCCGGTGGGGTGTCGACGGCGCTGATCCAGCTCGGCGCCGCAGCCGGGATGCGGGTATGGGTCACCGGGCGCAGCGAGACCAAGCGCGCGCTTGCCACGGAGGTGGGCGCGCATGAGACGTTCGAGTCCGGTGCTCGGCTGCCCGAGCGCGTCGACGCCGTGTTCGAGACCGTTGGCGCGGCGACCTGGTCGCACTCGATGAAATCGCTCAAGCGCGGCGGCATCATCGTCTGCTCGGGCGCCACCACAGGGCCGAACCCCGGCGCGGACCTGCAACGGCTGTTCTACCTGCAGCTGCGCGTCGTAGGCTCGACCATGGGCACCCGCGAGGAGCTCGCGAGCCTGATCTCATTCATGGACGTCGCCGGGCTGCGGCCGCAGATCGGCATGGAACTGCCGACGGCCGAGGCGGCCAAGGGCTTTCGTCTCATGCTCGCCGGCGAAACGGCAGGCAAGATCGTCTTTGTCCGATGACTTCGGGCCCAAACGCGCCACACGCCCGACTCGCGCCACACGCCGGACCCAAACGCACCACACGCCGGACCAAAGCGCGCCACACGCCCGACTGCCGGACCGAAACGCACCACACGCAGTACCCAAACGCACCACACGCCCGACGAAACGCACCACACGCCCGACGAAACGCGCCACACGCCCGGGTTTGCGCCAGATGCCGGGCGCTTCGAGGAGATGACAATGGGCCGTGCCTGCATCTTCACCACGCTCGCGTTGCTGATCGCATTCGCTGGTGGCTGCGGCGGCGAGCCGGCGCCCACGACTGCCACCGCACGGCCCGGCATTTCGGGCTCGTCGGCCGGTGCGGCTCCGACGCCTGATCAGCTCCGGTTCACCGCCAGGACGGTCGATGGCCGGGATTTCGACGGTTCGAGCCTGGCCGGTAAGCCCGCGGTGCTGTGGTTCTGGGCGCCCTGGTGCCCGAGGTGCCAGGGCGAGGCCGGCGACGTCGCCCGGCTAGCCAGGGAGAACGGCGACCGCATCACCTTCGTCGGGGTCGCCGCCCAGGATCAGGTGCCGGCCATGCAGCGGTTCATTGACAAGTACCGCGTCGAATTCACCCACCTCGCCGACACCGACGCCAGCGTGTGGCGGCGCTTCGGCGTGACCGTGCAGCCCGCGTACGCCTTCATCGACAGTATGGGCCACGTCGACGTCGTCAAGACCCCTCTTACAGAGGGCGATCTGACCGGTAGGGTCGCGGCACTCACCTAAGCGTCGATTCATCTAACCGGCATGGCCGAGATCCTCGCGTTCGCTTTCGCCGCCGGTTTGGTGGCCGCGCTCAACCCGTGCGGGTTCGCGCTGTTGCCCGCCTACCTTGCCCTCGTCGTGCTTGGTGACCGGCGGGACGGCTCGGCCGGGCCGGGACGCGGCGTGGCGGTGGCGCGGGCGCTGGGCGCCACGGCCGCCATGACGATCGGCTTCCTCGGCGTCTTCGGCGCGTTCGGCCTGCTGGTCGCTCCGGTCGCAACGTCGATACAGCGCTACCTGCCGGTCGTCACCGTGGTGATCGGGACGGCACTGGTCGGGTTGGGGTGCTGGCTACTCGTCGGCAGGCAGCTGGAAATGCTGCTACCACGGCCGCGAGGGGGCGCGCCGACCGGGCAGCTTCGCTCGATGCTGCTCTACGGCATCGCCTACGCGCTGGCCTCGCTGTCGTGCACGATCGCGCCGTTCCTCGCGGTCACTGCCGGCACCTTCAACGCCGGCAACCCACTTGCCGGGCTGGCCGGATATTTCGCCTACGCGCTGGGCATGGGGCTGCTGGTCGGCGTGCTCGCACTGGCCGTCGCGCTGGCGCAGGAGGCGGTGGTCGGCTGGCTGCGCCGGGCGCTGCCCCACGTGAGCCGGATCAGCGGCGCCCTGCTCGTTGCGGCCGGCGGGTACATCGCCTACTACGGCGTGTACGAGCTGCGCCTGTTCAACTTCGACGGCGCGGCGTCCGACCCGGTGATCGACGCCGCCGGCAAGATCCAGTCGTGGCTGCTCGCCACGGTGGACACGATCGGGTGGGCGCGCCTGCTGACGGCGCTCGCGGCGCTGCTCGTAGTCGCGGCGGCGGTCAGCCGGTTCGCCGCCGCTCGGTGACCAGTTGGGCTGGGCTGAATCGCACCGGGAACGGCGCGTCCACGGTCAGTACCTCATCGCCTTCGAGGTGTGCAATCTTCCGGTAGTCACCGTCCTCGCCCAGCTCGAGCACGGTGACCGAGGGTTTGACCGGGTCGATCAGCCAGTAGCTCGGCACGCCCATCCTGGCGTACGCGGCCCGCTTGAGGTTCGCGTCCACCAGGCGGGAGTTGGGTGAGAACACCTCGACCACGAGCACCGGCGCCTTCGGCAGGTTCTTGTCGGTAAGGTCAGACCGGCTGGCCACGAGTACGTCCGGCTGCAGCTCGTTGCTGTCGTCCGGCCGCACCACGAACGGCGCGATCACCACCTCAAGCTCATCCGGGCAGGCGTCGTCCAGAACCCTGGCCAGCCGAAACGCGACCCGCCGATGCGGCAGGCCCGGTGCCGGGCTCACGAGAAGCTCCCCGTCAATAAGCTCGTAGCGCCGGCCGTCATCGGGCATCCCCTCAGGTCGTAGACCGTGAAGGGACTGCTCGCCTCGAGCGTCATGGTTGTCATGGTCCCTCTCTTCCTCGATGCCGCCAACATCCCACAGGGGACTGACAGAACGGCGTGCACGAGCATGGGCTGGTTCGTCGGGGGCAGGGATGCGGTTTCAGGTAATTTGTGTGGTCGTGGACGTGTGGGGCAAGGTGTTCGTCGGTCACACCTCCGAGTTGGCCGACTACCCGCCGGGCCGATCGTTCGTCCAGGCAGCCCTTGACGCGGTACGGAAGGCGCAGGGGTGGCCAGTGGACATGACCTACTTTGCCGCTCGGGAGGGCAACCCCGCAGAGTACTGCGAGCAGCAGGTCCGGGAGTGCGATGTCTATGTGGGGTTGATTGGCATGCGGTACGGCTCGCTGGTGCCCGGTAGGGACGACGAGGTGTCCTACACCGAACTCGAGTTCTGGACGGCGACCGATACGGGAATCCCGAGGCTGGTGTTTCTGCTGGACGAGGATGCGGTCCCGCCGGGCAGGGCGGACAAGAACAAGGCAAAGATCCAAGCGTTCCGCGACCGGCTCCGCAAGGCCGGCATAATCGTGAAGACCGTTCGCTCCTCGGATGGCGTGGACGGCGCGGTCTACCAGGCGCTCATTGAGATAAAAGAGGACCTGCATCGGAAACGCGCGCTGCGGGATCCAGCGACCTCGGCGAAACGAGCCGGAGCGCCCTTGACTGCGCTGCCGATGGTGGGCGACGTCGGCCCGCGTCTGGGCCAAGTCCGCCGCCAGCTCTCCGACGTGTTCAAATATTTGTGGCCCGTGGATCAGCCCGAAGCTGGCCCGACCGAACCGGACCGCCCGGAGCACGTCACGTTTAAGGAACGTGGCCTCGGCCGTGCTCTCACGCTTTTCCTGCTCGCCACTTTGATCGTTTCCCTCGGGGTCGCCTTCGTGAGTGTTCGAGCAAGTCACCACGAGGACGCATTCGGAATCTTCCTTACCTTCCTTGCACTTGGCTTGCTCATCATTTCCCTCCTACTGTTCCCAGCGTGGGTCGTTTTCGACCGCGAGTACCTTATATTCGATGAGTACGGTATTCAGCTGAAGCAGCGCTGGGGCCCGAAATTTACCGTCCGGTGGAGCGAGATCCGGACGGTCCGGGTCTGGCGCGGGATGCTCTTGCTCACACTCAGATCAGTAAACCCACACCCGATACCAGGGCTTCATTCCCGGAAGAAGCCGCCGTGTTACGACTCTTGGGTGGGAGGTGTCACGTTCTGCCGGCTGGATAGGTTCACCGGCGCTTCCACGTCGGTAGTTGAGGATGTACTGCGAGTCTACGCTGGTAAAGCCTGGGTCGATCGGCGTAAGGCTTGATCGAGTCTTGAGCGCCGCTGACACTACGGCGTGTACGCACTACGCATGTTCAACTTCGAGGGCGCGGCATCCGACCCGGTGATCGACGCCGCCCGTACGGCCCAGTCATGACTACTCGCCACGGCAGACTCGATCGGCTGGGCACGCGCTGACAGCACTCGCGGCGCTACACAACCCTATCTATATCATACATGCTCAATCAAAATCACGTGGGCGTTACGCTACGTCTGCGACGCGTATTTCATCAAGGGACCACCTCCTCCAAAGGAGGCAGCGAAGCAGCCCGTTGTCGCCGCGCAACGAAATCATTGACGCGGCCTCGTTAACGTCCGGGTCGAGGCCAGACCAGTCGATTGGTCAGCTCGCTTCACGACTGAGCTGATGGAAGAAAGCACGCTGCACCCGACCGTTACCCTCACGGAACGGATGGATCGCGTTGACCTCTGCGAAGTAATGAGCCAACCGGTCAAGGAAGCTGTCGCGCGGCAATCCACGCAGGTATCGCTCCCTTGCCAAGGCGCCGAACACTTCCGCCGAGTAAGCCTCGATGTGCAGCACACCACTTGCGGAGTCGACGTACGGATCGACACTCACGGTACGCCATGTAGCCACCGAACCAGTTCACGCATCTGTACGGTGCTGATCTCGCTACACACCCACCGCTCGGTGATGGCCGCTGCATCGGCGCTCATTGTGAATCCTTCAGCCTGCACCGATGCCGCCGCCTGCGCCAATGAACTAGCCCGCTCAGCGGTCAGCTCATCGAAAACCTCGACCGGAACCATTACGGCCTCAGTCTTGCGATGAGCACCCACACCCACTGGCGTACGGTCGCCGTTGCTGTACACGGCCGCCTAACGCTTGCCCGATCTGGACTTGTCGGAGGTGTCGTCCGTGGACAGTGCGGCGACGAAGGCCTCCTGGGGGACCTCGACCCGGCCGACCATTTTCATTCGCCGCTTGCCTTCCTTCTGCTTTTCCAGCAGCTTGCGCTTTCGAGTGATGTCGCCGCCGTAGCATTTGGCGAGGACGTCCTTGCGTAGGGCGCGGATGGTTTCGCGGGCGATCACTCGCGAGCCGATGGTGGCCTGGATGGGCACCTCGAACTGCTGGCGCGGGATGAGCTCGCGCAGCTTGGTGGCCATCCTGGTGCCGTAGGCGTAGGCGCTCTCGCGGTGCACGATGGCCGAGAACGCGTCGACCGGCTCGCCCTGCAGCAGGATGTCGACCTTGACGAGGTCGGCCACCTGCGAGCCGGCCGGCTCGTAGTCCAGCGACGCGTAACCCCGGGTGCGCGACTTCAGGGCGTCGAAGAAGTCATAGATGATCTCCGACAGGGGCATGGTGTAGCGCAGCTCGACCCTGGTCTCGGACAGGTAGTCCATGCCGCCGAGCTGGCCGCGCCGGGCCTGGCACAGCTCCATGATGGTGCCGACGTAGTCGGCCGGGGTGATGATGGTGCAGTTGACGATGGGCTCGTGCACCTCGCTGATCTTACCGTTGGGCCAGTCGGAGGGGTTGGTCACGGTGAGCTCGGTGTCATCATCGAGCACGACCTGGTAGACGACGTTGGGTGCGGTGGAGATCAGGTCCAGGTCAGCCTCGCGCTCCAGCCGTTCGCGCACGATCTCTAGGTGCAGCAGCCCGAGGAAGCCGCAGCGGAAGCCGAACCCGAGTGCGGTGGAGGTCTCCGGTTCGAAGGTCAGCGCGGCGTCGTTGAGCCGCAGCTTGTCCAGTGCCTCGCGCAGCTCGGGGTAGTCCGAGCCGTCGACCGGGTACAGCCCGGCGTAGACCATGGGCTTGGGGTCGCGGTAGCCGCTGAGCGGGGTATGGGCGCCGTGCCGTTCCAGGGTCACGGTGTCGCCGACCCTGGACTGCCGGACGTCCTTGACGCCGGTGATCAGGTAGCCCACCTCGCCGACGCCCAGGCCCTGGGACGGTTTGGGCTCGGGGGAGATGATCCCGATCTCGAGCAGTTCGTGGGTGGTCTTGGTGGACATCATCCGGATGCGGTCGCGCGGCAGCAGTTTGCCGTCGACCATGCGAACGTAGGTGATGACGCCGCGGTAGGTGTCGTACACCGAGTCGAAGATCAGCGCTCGGGCCGAGGCGTCGCCGTCACCGGTCGGCGCCGGGATGGTGCGCACGACCTTGTCGAGCAGCTGCGGCACGCCGTCGCCGGTCTTGGCTGAGACCCGCAGTACGTCGCCGGGCTCGCAGCCGATGATGTGCGCGATCTCGGCGGCGTAGCGCTCCGGCTCCGCGGCCGGTAGGTCGATCTTGTTCAGCACCGGGATGATCGCGAGGTCGTTCTCCAGCGCCATGTACAGGTTGGCCAGGGTCTGCGCCTCGATGCCCTGCGCGGCGTCCACCAGCAGTACCGCGCCCTCGCAGGCGGCCAGGGAGCGCGACACCTCGTAGCTGAAATCGACGTGGCCGTGTGTGTCGATCAGGTGCAGCACATGGTCGGCGCCGTCGACGGTCCACGGCAGCCTCACGTTCTGGGCCTTGATCGTGATGCCGCGTTCGCGCTCGATGTCCATGCGGTCCAGGTACTGCGCGCGCATGGTGCGCGCGTCGACGACGCCGGTCAGCTGCAGGATCCGGTCGGCCAGCGTCGACTTGCCGTGGTCGATGTGGGCGATGATGCAGAAGTTGCGGATCCGCTCGGGCGCGGTGAAC
>Ga0126372_10000696_pt1 | contig 12315 bp, 12 predicted proteins | sample PanSoiMetaPlot_6_FD_92762 | JGI IMG/M metagenome (GOLD analysis project Ga0126372, IMG submission 92762) | Tropical forest soil microbial communities from Panama - MetaG Plot_6 | ecosystem: Environmental > Terrestrial > Soil > Tropical forest > Bulk soil | place: Panama | collected 2016-02-17
CGGGGCGGCATACTGGTCGCCATCGCCGAGCGTTTCAAGCTCCCCATCAATGCCGTCGGCATCGGCGAGGGTCTCGATGATCTCGAGCCGTTCGATGCCCAAGACTTCGCCCGCGCGATCGCCGGGGCGAGACGCGAGAATGAAGCAGCAGCCTGAGTCAAACGTGCCCACGAAGCCCCTGCCGTCCGCTGCGCCGGAGGCGGACCGCTCCGTCTGGGCCAAGCTTGCGATCGAGCTTGGCCCACTGCTCGTGTTCTTCGGCACCAATGCCGCCGCGGGGATTTATGCAGGCACCGCGGCCTTCATGGCCGCCACGCTCGTCTCGCTCGTGGTCGCTTGGCTCCGTTACCACAAGGTGCCTGTGATGCCTTTGGTGAGCAGCGTCATCGTGCTCGTCTTCGGTGGGCTCACGCTCTATCTGCGCGACGAGACCTTCATCAAGCTCAAGCCGACCATCGTCTATTCGATGTTCGCCCTCCTGCTCGGAGGAGGGCTCCTCACCAAGAAGCCGATGCTCGAACTCCTGCTCGGTCCGGCGTTCAATCTTACCGAGGAAGGCTGGCGCAAGCTCACAATGCGCTGGGCCTTGTTCTTCCTCGCCATGGCTGCACTGAACGAGCTCATCTGGCGGAATGTCTCGACCGATGCCTGGGTGAGCTTCAAGGCGTTCGGCTTCCTGCCTCTGACGTTCCTGTTCGCGGTAGCGCAGGTGCCCTTGATGCAGCGCCATGAACCGCTGGCCGAGGCCGCTCCGGAAAATAAAAAGCGCGCCAGATCAGGCTAGTCGCTGAGGCAGCCAATTGGTCCCAGGGAAGGTGCCTAATTTGTAACCCAGGCTGTCACAATAAGGCTTGCATTGGTTGCAACCTGACGTTAGCTGTTCGCGTTTTCGAGTTGTGAGGAGAGCTTGCAGCCTTGCGAAAGCAAGGTGTTGCTGCGGATGGCTACACGCCTTACGCGAACCCAAGGCGGTGCAGCAGAATGGCCAAAGGAGCGAGCCAGCTGAACCGCTCAGCGATGCATTTGCTGCACCGCGCCGGCCAGTGCGCTACCGATATTTTTGCCTCTGAGGCGCGTGCCAGCGGACTCACGCCACGCCAATTCGCCGTGCTTATGGCGGTCTCCGAGGAGGAGGGGCTGACCCAGACCGATCTCGTCGAGCGCACCGGCATCGACCGCTCCACACTCGCCGACATCGTCGGACGGCTTCTCAGCCATGGGCTCATTCAGCGACGCAGGGCCAAGGAGGACGCGAGAGCCTACGCCATCAAGCTGACGCCCCAGGGCGCCAAAGTCCTGCGCGAGGCGCAGCCCGGGGCTGCTGCTGCCGATACGCGGCTCCTTGCCAATCTCCCGCCGGCCAAACGGCAAGATTTCCTCGATTCCCTAAGCCTAATCGTTACCACCGCCCGCAAGTAGCGGCTCCTATCAGCCTTCCGGCGCGCCGCTTGGCGGCTTGAGTAGCGGGAGAATCTCGTCGCGGATCGCCTGCTCGGTAAGAGCTCCGACGTGGCGGTAGGCGATTTTGCCATCACCGCTGATGACGTAGGTCTCGGGCACGCCATAGACGCCGAAGTCGATGGCGAGGCGACCCAAGCTGTCGACGGCGACGCGGGAATAAGGATTGCCGTAACGCCCGAGATAGCGCCGTGCCGAGGCCTCATCGTCCTTGTAGTCGATACCGTAGAGCCTGATCGCCTGATCCTTCGCGAGGGCTAGGAGTAGGGGGTGCTCAAGCTGGCATTCGACGCACCATGAGGCAAAGACATTGACAATGGTCGGTTCGCCTTGCGCGAGGTCAGACGACGCGAAGCCAGGCACTTCCTTTCCACCATCGCCCACCAAGCCTTGCAAGGGCGGAAGCGTGAACTCTGGCACTGGTTTGCCGATCAGGGCCGAGGGCAGGCGCGAGGGATCGCCGTCTTGCAACGCGTACCAGAACAGGCCGGCAAGCGCGGCAAAGATCACGAAAGGAAGGGCGAGCCCGAAGCGCTTGCGCATGTTTGGCTGACTGGTCGCGTCGGTCATGTGCCGTGCTTCCTTGCCCGCTTCTCGGCCGCGCCGCCTTTGGGTTTTGCCGATGTACTAGCGGAGCGGCGCCTGATCCCGCGCCGTTCGAGATCGGCGAGAAGGCGCCGTTGCTTCCTGTCGTCCTCGACGATGAAAAACGCGAGCGCGGCGACCGCAACGAAGGTCACGCCATAGGCGGCGAGGATAAAGACAGCGTGCGGGCCGAGGTCGGGCATCGGAATTTTCGCTTAGGCCTCGACCAGAGCCGCGCGCTCGACCTGCGTCTGCCGCAACGCGCGCACGCGGCGCCGCAGGATCTCGGCGCGCATGGAAATGAGATGCAGAAGGATGAAGAGGAGCGTAAAGGCAAGCGCCATGACGAGGAGCGGCGCGAGCAGCGAAGGATCGATGGTCGGGCCACCCACCCGGAACACGCTCGCCGGCTGATGCAGAGTATTCCACCACACCACTGAGTAATGGATGATCGGGATATTGACGGCGCCGACCAGCGCGAGGATCGCCGCAGCGCGGCCTGCACGCCCCGGCTCCTCGATCGCCTGCCATAGCGCGAGCAGGCCGAGATAGAGCAGGAACAGCACGAGCACCGAGGTGAGTCGCGCGTCCCACACCCAGTAGGTGCCCCACATCGGCTTGCCCCATAGCGAGCCGGTCACGAGCGCGATGAAAGTGAAGGTCGCACCGATCGGCGCCGCAGTTTTGGCAGCGACGTCGGCCAGCGGATGGCGCCAGATCAGCGTGCCGAGCGCCGCCACAGCGATCAGCATATAGCCGAACATGGCAAGCCAGGCGGCGGGCACGTGGATGAATATGATCCTCACGGTTTCGCCCTGCTGATAGTCGGGGGGCGCAACGAAAAACGCGAGATAGAGGCCGATTCCCAGCAGGATCAGCGTCAACGCCGTGAGCCAGGGCATCATCCGGTCGACGAGGCTCAGGAAACGCGTCGGATTGGCGAGGCTGACCATGGCGGTTGGTCTAGTGGGTTTGTCGTAGAGGTGCAATTGCCACCGATTATTCCTTGATCATGCGGCGTTTCGCCGTCGATTGCCGCAACAACGCGCGAACCTGAGCAATGGGCGGCAAGTTTCTTCCGGATTGTTGCTGCCTGTTTAAGGGAAATCACACGCGGAGGAATCCATGGCCCAAGCGGAGCAATATGAAATCTTCGTTCTTGGCAGCGGCGAGGGCGGCAAGCTCGTGGCCTGGCATATGGCGAACGTACCATCGACGGCAGCGGCATCCTGGTCGCGGCTGGACGCATCCCCAACACCGCAGGGATCGATCTTGAAAACGCAGGTATCGAGCTGGACGAGCGCGGCTATGTCCGTGTCAATGAGCGGCTTGAGACAAGCGCACCCGATGTCTGGGCGCTCGGCGAATGCGCCGGGACCCCGCAATTCACGCATATCTCGGAGGACGACTTTCGCATCGTCACCGAAAACCTTGCCGGAGGGAAACGCAGCACGCGCAACCGGCTGGTTCCCTACTGCGTGTTAACCGACCCGGAGCGAAGCTCACATCATCCGCGCTCCGACGCAGCGAACGCTCCGGCTTCGCGCAGGCAGGCGCGGGCATGACAATGAAGGCGTGGTTCATCGCCTCGCCGCGCGAGCGCGCGAGGGCATGTAGGCAAGTCTACGCCCGCAACTACCGCAAAGCGGTGCGAAGCGCGGCGGCGGCGCAGGCGCGAGCATGATCGCGGCGAGGCTTAGGGCACATAGCATGAGGAAGGGCGGCTAGGGCGAGGCAGGCCCAACGATAGCGGCGGATTACTTCGACCGCTTTGTGCTACACGCGGGAATAGACGCTTATCTCGCATTCACTCCGGCTAGGTCTTTGAGTACTGCCCGCGTGTCGCTGGTAAGCGCCTTGCCGCCCTGGCAAGTCTCATCGAGCAGCGCTTCTGCCAGCGGCTTCGCGTAGCCTCTGCCGAAATGCTCGGTCTCGAAATCCTTGGCGCGGCGCGCCATGCCGGTCGCGATGGTGCCGTCGCTGTCGTCGCACGCTAACTTGGCATGGAACGTAGCGAGCTCCTGAGGCGAGCGCGCCTTCGCATTGCGAGCGTAATCCTCCCAGCTCGTTGCATCGACCCAGTTCGCCGGCTCGTCGCGCAGGACCTGGTCGAGGCGAGCCATCAACATGCCGCGCAATTCAGGATCGCTGATGTCAGTGTCGAGGCTCTGCCTCAACTCCGCCTTGGCCTTCGGTGTCGGAGCGGACATTTTCATATCGGCCAATCCGAGGGGAGCAGGCGATTGCTCGGCGAGAGCACGCGGAAATTTGGCGAGCCAAATCCCCGCCGATGACAAAACCGCGCCCTGAAGCTCGGCGCCTTCCAGATCGGCATCCTGAAGCTGCGCGCCTTCGAGGTCCGCTCCCTCGAGCTGCGCGAAACGCAGATCGGCGCCCTGAAGCTGCGCCCCTCTTAAATTCGCGCCCTGCAGTTTGGCATAACTCAGATTAGCGCCCTGCAACTCGGCGAGACTGAGATCGGCACCTTGCAACGAGGCCGAGGCCAAATGTGCGCCCTGAAGCTCCGCCTCTTTCAGCACCGCGCCCTGAAGCTGGGTGTCGTTGAGCTTACCCCTGACCACGGTGCGCCACATCTGCGCGGCGCGGAGATCGGCCCAGGTCAGATCGGCGCGGTGAAGGTCCGAGCGGTTGAGCAGGGCGTAGCGGAAATTGCGCTCGCGGAGCACGAGTTTGGCGGGCTCATCGACGCCGAGATCGGTGTCCTCAACGATGAGCACGCGATAGGACAAGAGCCTGCGCCGCCACCATCCCCTGTTGCCGTCGTCCGGCAGGCGGTCGTAGACCAGGCGCCGCAGGATGGGGTTAAGGAGCTTCGCCTCGTCCTTCGCGCCGATCCCGGCGCTGACCGGCGGGACAAAGCCGAGACGCTGGTCGATCCATTCGCCTGGAACCGTGGCGATCAACCAGCTGAAACCGAGGACGACCGGCAGGAGCAGTAGGATCATGAGAACCTGCCGGCCTGATGCCTCCCACGACTCTGCTTCCGGCCCAATCCTGATGTCCCATTTCCGCTTCGGCGGGGCGTGCTGCATGATCGGCGTGAGCAGGATCAGCATGGCGAAGCCGAGGATCACGGCGAAGCGATGCCAGTAGGTGATCCAGACCTCGTGATAGGGCAGGAACTTGATCTGGAAATAGAGCAGCGTGACGATGGGCAGAACGGCGAAGGTCACGTAGACGATGAGCTGCATCATCAACTTGGTGATGCGATGCGGTCGGGGACCGGCCAGGATCTGCGAGAACACGTAGGAATGCACCCGCTCGCGGGCATGGTTCTCGTTGCCGGTCTTCAGTTCATAGGGGACGATGGCGTCGGTGAAGCGGCGGTATTTCCGCGCCAGAATGACGTGCTGAACGAGCAGCGACAGGTAAACGAGTAGCAGCATCGCCGGCGCATATTGAAAGAAACCGACGAGCGGGATGTCCGCATTGATGATCGGAAGCCTGACCGGAGAGTTGAGGAGCAGATCCTTGTGGCTGACGGACGCGAGCGTCACCACCACATAGGTCAGGAGCAAAAGAAAGGCGAGCCAGGCGGTCCAGGCCGGATCGCTGGCCGCGTTGGCCTCGTCGAGGAATCCCTTCACCTCTTGGGACAATCTGGGCGACTTTGCCATTCAGGTGGGTTTCGATAGCCTCGCTGAGGATGCTTTTGAAGGGGGGGAAGGCTTGCGTCCGCGTTACACAATAGAGTTCACCTTGGGTCAACCGTGGATGGCCGGGACAAGCCCGGCCATGACGGTATGCAGGGCGACTCCGATTACCGCAGAGCAGTGCGGAGGGCGGCGGCGGCGGCGATAGGGGCGAGCACGATCGCGGCAAGGCTCAAGGCGCACAGCATGAGCAAGGGCGGCCAGGGCGAGGCAGGCCCGGTGATGGCGGCTGAGGCCGTAGCAACGCCGAAGATCAGCACCGGCACGTAAAGCGGCAGAACGAGAAGCGCGAGCAGAAGCCCGCTGCGGCGAAGTCCTAGTGTGAGGCTCGCGCCGATCGCAGCGATGAAGCTCACTGCCGGTGTGCCAACCAGCATGGCGAGTACGAGCAGCGGGCTCGCGGCGAGCGGAAGATTGAGCAGAAGCCCGAGCAGCGGCGCGAGCAGCGCGAGCGGCACGCCGGTCGTCAGCCAATGCGCGAGGCTCTTGATCGCGGCGACCAGAGGTAGGGGCAAAGGCCCAGTGGTCAGCACGTCGAGCGCGCCATCCTCATAGTCGTTGTGAAAGATGCGGTCGGCCGAGAGTAGCGCTGCGAGCAGAAGGGCGACCCACAACATGCCGGGCGCAATACGTGCCAGAAGATTGAGGTCGGGCCCAAGCCCAAGCGGCGTGATGACGATGACAACGAGATAGAAGCCGAGCGCAGTGCCGATGGCGCCGCCCTCGCGCCAGGCGAGCCGCACATCGCGGGCGAGAAGTGCGAGCGCCGCCTTCATGTCTTCTGCTTTCCGCCAAGCGCGATCTTGTGCGCGAACTTGGTCTTGAGCGCAGTATGGCTCGCCACCACGGCGATGCCGCCAGCGTCGAGGTGGTCTTTGATGGCGGCATCGAGCAGCTTGAGCGAGGGCGCATCGAGAGAGACCTGCGGCTCGTCGAGCAGCCAGATTGGACGCCGCGCGGCGAAGAGGCGTGACAGCGCGAGCTTGCGCTTTTGTCCGGCCGAGAGCAGGCCGGCGGGGAAGTCGGCAAGCGGCGTCAGACCAAAGGCAGCAAGGGCAGGCGAGAGCGGGCCGCCGTTCTCGCCGAGGAAGTCTGCCCAGAAGGCGAGGCTCTCTCGGACAGTGAAGCTCGTTTTGATGCCATTAAGATGACCGACGTAGTGGCAGAGCTCGGGAAGCTCGACATCGGGCCTTGGGCCCTCGAGGCTCAGCCGGCCCGCGGCAAGGGGTAGGAGGCCCGCGATCTGCCTGAGCAGACTCGTCTTGCCGGCGCCGTTAGGGCCGGTGACAAGCAGCCCTTCACCGGGGGCGAGCACGAAGCTCAAGTCCTCGAACAGGACCTTGCTGCCGCGCTGGCAGCTGATGTTGAGGGCGGCAAGACCGACGCGTTCGGGCATTTGCTTAGATTTTGCGCAAACCAGGAGTTAGCTATCGGCTATCAGGTGTCATACGGCGGGAGCACCATTGTATCCGGCGTCAGATATCAGATATCAGGGGTGAAGCATGCCCCTAACCGACGTCCGACATCCGACACCCGGCACTCGATACCTGACATGACAGCGGCACTTGACCCCTCGCTCGACAGCTTCAAATGCCGGCGCACGCTGAAACTCGACGGCGAGAAATACGACTATTTCAGCCTGACGGAGGCCGAGGCCAATGGTCTTACCAGGATCTCGAGCCTGCCCTTCTCGCTCAAGGTGCTGCTCGAGAATCTGCTGCGCCACGAGGATGGGCGCACCGTTACGGCTGACGACATCAAGGGGGTCGCGCTCTGGCTCGAGCAGAAAAAGAGCGATCGCGAGATCGCCTTCCGTCCTGCGCGCGTCTTGATGCAAGATTTCACCGGCGTGCCGGCCGTGGTCGACCTTGCCGCCATGCGCGACGCCATGGCTAAGCTTGGTGGGGATCCAAACAAGATCAATCCGCTCGCACCGGTCGATCTCGTCATCGACCACTCGGTGATGGTGGACGCCTTCGGCTCCAACCTGGCCTTCAAGGTCAATGTCGACAAGGAATACGAGCGGAACGGCGAGCGCTATGCCTTCTTGCGCTGGGGCGCCGGCGCCTTCGACAATTTCCGCGTGGTGCCGCCTGGCACCGGCATCTGCCACCAGGTCAATCTCGAATATCTCGCCCAGACGGTGTGGACCAAGGAGGCGACGAACGGCGCCAACGCGGTGGCCTATCCAGATACGCTGGTTGGCACCGACAGCCATACCACCATGGTCAATGGGCTTTCGGTGCTCGGCTGGGGCGTCGGCGGCATCGAGGCGGAGGCCGCCATGCTCGGTCAGCCGATCTCGATGCTGATCCCCGAGGTGATTGGCTTTCGCCTGACCGGCGAGCTCAGGGACGGCGTCACCGCGACCGACCTTGTGCTCACCGTGACTGAGATGCTCCGGCGCGCCGGCGTGGTCGGCAAGTTCGTCGAGTTCTTTGGGACCGGCCTCGACAATCTGCCGCTCGAGGATCGCGCCACCATCGCCAATATGGCGCCTGAATACGGCGCGACCTGCGGCTTCTTCCCGATCGATAAGGAGACGCTTGCTTACCTCAAGGCGACGGGCCGCAAGGGCTGGCGGCTCGAGCTGGTCGAGACATACGCCAGGGAGCAGGGACTCTACCGCGACGACTCGACGCCTGATCCCGCGTTTACGAAGACGCTCCACCTCGATCTTCGCGATGTTGAGCCGTCGCTTGCCGGGCCCAAGCGCCCGCAGGACCGCGTGCCGCTCGCCCGCGCGGCGCAAGCCTTCGGCGAAGCGCTCGACAAGGAATACGGCAAGGGTGCCGAAGCTGGCTTGCGCGTCCCGGTCAAGGGGAAGAATTTCGATCTCGGCCATGGCGACGTGGTGATCGCGGCTATCACTTCCTGCACCAACACCTCCAATCCCTCGGTGATGATCGCGGCGGGGCTTCTCGCCAAGAACGCGGTGAAGCGGGGCTTGAGCGTCAAGCCCTGGGTCAAGACTTCGCTCGCGCCGGGCTCACAGGTGGTCACCGACTATCTTGATGAGGCAGGACTGCAGAAGGACCTCGACAAGCTCGGCTTCAACCTCGTCGGCTATGGCTGCACCACGTGCATCGGCAATTCCGGGCCGCTGCCGGAGGAGATTTCGCATACCATCCATCAGCATCATCTCGCCGTCGCCGCGGTGCTCTCCGGCAACCGCAATTTCGAGGGCCGGGTCAATCACGACGTGCGCGCCAATTACCTCGCCTCTCCGCCGCTGGTTGTGGCCTATGCGCTCGCGGGCTCGGTCGCGGTCGATCTCGCCAAGGACCCGCTCGGCACCGACTCTGACGGCGAGCCCGTCTACCTCAAGGACATCTCGCCGTCGGCGAAGCAGATCGCCAAGGTGGTGCGCAAGGCGGTGAAGAAGTCGATGTTCAAGAAGCGCTACGGCGACGTGTTCCGCGGCGACCCTGAGTGGCGCGAGATCGAGGTCAAAGGTGGGCTGACCTATGGCTGGGACGCGCACTCGACCTATGTGCAGAACCCGCCTTACTTCACCGACATGTCGCTGACGCCGTCGCCGGTAACCGATATCGAGGGCGCGCGCATCCTCGGCCTGTTCAACGACTCGATCACCACCGACCATATTTCGCCGGCAGGCGGCATCAGGCGCGACAGCCCGGCCGGCCTCTACCTCGTGGTGCGCGGCGTGGCCCCACACAACTTCAATTCCTACGGCTCGCGGCGCGGCAATCATGAGGTGATGATGCGCGGCACCTTCGCTAATACGCGCATCAAAAACCAGATGGTGCCGGGGATCGAAGGCGGCGTGACAGTGCACTATCCTTCGGGCGAGCGCCTGCCGATTTATGACGCGGCGATGCGCTATCAGGCCGATGGCGTGCCGCTCGTCGTGTTCGCCGGCAAGGAATACGGCACCGGCTCATCGCGCGACTGGGCCGCCAAGGGCACACGGCTCTTGGGCGTCCGCGCAGTGGTCGCCGAGAGCTTCGAGCGCATCCACCGCTCGAACCTGATCGGCATGGGTGTGCTTCCGCTCGTGTTTGCCGAGGGTACGTCGTGGAGATCGCTCAACCTCAAGGGTGACGAGACCGTGAGCCTGCGCGGGCTTGCCGAGATCAAGCCGATGCAGTGGCTCGAGGCCGATATCGCTTATCCGAGCGGCGAGAAGCGCGCGGTCCCCTTGCGCGCGGCGATCGATACGTTCGACGAGCTCGACTATTTCCGCAACGGCGGCATCTTGCACTTCGTGCTGCGAGAGCTCGCACGTCCTGCTGCCTGAGTGCCTACGCCGTGACGCTCACGCGGGCTTGAGACGTAGCCTCCAGCGCCGCAATGCGACAATCGTAAAGACGATCTCCACCAGCCTTAGCGGCCAGGCGCCTTGCAGGAAGGCGTAGAGTCCCGCGAGCACGCAAGCCACGGCGAAGCCTAGAACGTACCATGGGCTGCGGTGTTCGAGCGCATAGCACACGAGCATCAGCACCGTGGCGGCGAGACCGAAAAGAGACAGAGCATTCATGTCAGGGCCGGGTTTGTGAGCTTGCGTCTGGTGTCACGTGAAGGGCGCCCGCGTCAAATATGCGGGTAGATCGAATCACCTTGGAAAGGCTCGAATTTTGGCACTTGGCGGTCACTGAGTTGTGACCTGTCGTTAGGCGTTTTTGCCGGAAATTTCCCTTCGCTTCCTGCATTCTAGAGGTCATGAAATCGCTCACGTGCATAGGCGCGGGCTGCGCCGTCATTGCGTTCGCCACCGCCGTCTCGGCCTTACCTGGCCTCTCGGATACGCCGCAGCCGGCCCGGCAGGGCAAGGCTGTGATCGAGCTGTTCACGAGCCAAGGCTGCTCCTCCTGTCCTCCGGCAGACCGGCTCCTCGGCGAGCTCGCCGAGAAGCCGGGCATCGTCGCGTTGTCCTATTCGGTCGACTATTGGAATTATCTCGGCTGGCGCGACACGCTGTCGAGCGCCGCCAACAGCGATCGCCAGCGCGAATATGCGCGAGCGCGCGGCGACGGCAAGGTCTACACGCCGCAAGTCGTGGTCGACGGGATCATCCACGTCAATGGCAGCGACGAGAACGCCATTCGTCAGGCGATGAAGGACGCCTCGACAAGGCTCGCCAATGTGAGAGTGCCGGTCAGCATGCGCGCCGATGACAGCACGCTGGTGATCGACGTTGCGGCGGCGCCGGAGCAGTCCTCCACGCGCGCGGCGACGATCTGGATCGCCATTGCCAAGGAGAAGGAGACTGTGGCGATCACCCGCGGCGAGAATAGCGGCCGCAGTTTGAGCTATCACCATCCAGTGCGCGAGCTGTCACCGGTCGGCATATGGAAGGGCGAGGCTATGACGCTCCGGCTGCCGCTTAAGGACCTCAAGACCATGGGCGGCGATTGTCTGGTTGCGCTCCTCCAGGTCGAGAATGCGGGTCCGATTCTTGGCGCCGCCGAGTACGAGCTTGCCACTGACGGCACGTAATCCTTCGGCCGCTCTTCTTCAGACGTCCGCAAAGCAAAACGGGCCGGCGAACCGACCCGTCTAACGCTATTTGAATGAAGTGGCCCGGTCCGAGAGAAGACCCCGGGGGGCTGGGGGGCTGAGATTCCGAAGCCTCTCTATTGGACCGGGCCGAGAGGCAACGATGCTGATCATACGTTTCTTTGGGGCGTGGCATAGACCGAACTAGGGCGGAACTGTGATTTATGTTTCATTGTGTTACACCTTGTGTATTCGCTGGCGTCGTCTTGAATTTCGCCAACGCTCCGGTCATCATGAAGCTTGCGTTACAGGAGGCGCGCTTTGAGCGAAACGGAACCCATAGTCTTGCCGCTGGTCCGACGGGCCGGCGGCGAATCGAATTCTTCCGAGGGGGGTTATCGGCGCGGCGGTATCGCGTTTGACCGCCGGGAACTCACCCAAATCCTCGATGTCTATGGGCGCAAGGTGGCGAGTGGCGAGTGGCGCGACTATGCCATCGACACAATGAAGGAGAAGGCCGTGTTCTCGGTGTTTCGTCGCGCCTCTGAGTCTCCGCTCTACCGTATCGAAAAGGCGCCGAAGCTCGCGCGCCGTCAGGGTGCTTACAGCGTGGTCGCGGCGACCGGGCTGATCCTCAAACGCGGACACGACCTCGCCCGGGTTCTCCGCGCGCTCGACAAGGGGCTTCGCCTCGTCCAGGCTTAAGGGTGCATCAATGCACTCGCAATTTTGTGTTGGCTCCCAAAGCTGGAAGAATGTCGGCCGATCAAAGGCCGCCTGCCACTAACGATCTCGGCCGCAAACACCCACCAAGCGATGCGTCAAGAAGCCGACGCGGTTACGAAATGGCTTTCCATAGGTGTTGTCGCCATCGCCGTCCTCCTTATCGCGCGCGCCGTTTGGCAGGACGTCGTGATAGATGAGGCCGACACGGCGCTTGCTTGCTTCCGCCTTATCTTCAGCACCTGGTCGCCGAACCCGGATAATCACCTCCTCAATTCTCTATTGGCCCGTGTCTCGATCCCTGCTGAGGATGTTTGCTGGCGTGAGCGGCGACTCTCGACCATCGCCGATCATAATGAAGGTCCACCATAAGTCGTGCAAACGTCCTTGGGTCCCCGGTTTGATCAGGGCCAGC
>Ga0126372_10000697_pt1 | contig 12315 bp, 13 predicted proteins | sample PanSoiMetaPlot_6_FD_92762 | JGI IMG/M metagenome (GOLD analysis project Ga0126372, IMG submission 92762) | Tropical forest soil microbial communities from Panama - MetaG Plot_6 | ecosystem: Environmental > Terrestrial > Soil > Tropical forest > Bulk soil | place: Panama | collected 2016-02-17
AATCGCGTGATTGGTATGGCGGGAGTTCTCGACTCGGCGCGCTTCCGCACATTTATCGCTGAAGAACTAAGAGTAAGTGTGGAAAACGTGACTGCGTTCGTGCTGGGCGGCCACGGCGATACGATGGTGCCGCTGCCGCGCTACTCCACGGTCGCGGGCATCCCTATCACTGAGTTGATGGACAGAGCTACCGTTGAGCGTTTGGTGCAACGCACTCGGGATGGCGGGGCTGAGATCGTCAAATATCTGAAGACTGGAAGCGCATACTACGCGCCCTCTGCCGCCGTGACGGAGATGGTCGAGGCCATCTTGAAAGACAAGAAGAAAATCCTGCCCTGCGCCGCCTACCTCGACGGTGAGTATGGTCTGAAAGGTCTTTTCGTGGGTGTTCCGTGCAAACTGGGAACACGAGGGATTGAGCAGATCATCGAGATCAAACTCACGCCGGATGAACAGGCCGCCCTTGAAAAAAGCGCAGGCGCCGTCAAGGACCTGGTCGCTGTCATCGGCGTTTGAAAACGGACCGCAGTTCTCAAACTTCAAACCCGCCCCTCAAGCGGGTTTTCCTTTTTCTAGATCCGCTCGATGTTGACGGACTTCAGCACGACATCCTTCATCGGCCGGTCCTGCTTGTTGCGGGGCACGCTTGTGATCTTATCCACCACATCCTGGCCTTCGACGACCTCGCCAAAGATTGTGTGCTTGCCGGTAAGCCACGTTGTGGGTGCGACGGTGATGAAAAACTGAGATCCGTTCGTATTGGGACCGGCGTTCGCCATAGCCAGCTTGCCGGATCGATCGAACTTGTGGGGCGAACCCTTGGTCTCATCTTCAAACTGATATCCAGGGCCTCCCATTCCATTGCCCGCCGGATCGCCTCCCTGGACCATGAAGTCAGGAATGACGCGGTGAAATATGGTGCCGTCGTAAAGCCGATCTTTGCTTTTCTTGCGGTTCACCGGATGTGTCCATTCGCGCTTCCCTTCGGCAAGTTCCATGAAGTTAGCCACCGTTTTCGGGGCATCCTTTTCAAACAAACGGCAAACAATCTTTCCTTCGCTGGTATCAAAAACTGCATAAGTGCCAGACTGTCGAGCCATGAGAGTCCTTTCTGAAGTTGTCGCTTGATTCGAATCTACGATTCCGACCACTTAGGATGCTCATTTCAGCTGGACCGTAGGTTTTCTTCGTGGCTACTGCGGATTGTCACGCTTGGCCGCGGGTGCAGCAGGCTTGGTTGAAGCCGGTTTGGCAGCGGGCTTCGCCGCTGCTGCCGCGCCGCGTTCGATCGAAATATGATTGATTTTGATGGGACGAAACGGCCGATCGTTCTCATCCTTTCCCATGCGGGCAATCTGCTTCACCAGTGCAACGCTGGCATCGTCACACTGCCCAAAGATAGTATGACGACCATTGAGGTGTGGCGTGGGAACCTCGGTGATGAAGAACTGCGACCCGTTTGTGTTAGGCCCAGAGTTCGCCATGGCCAGTCGGCCCGGGCGGTCAAAGGTCAGCGTGGGCACGATCTCATCGCGAAATTTGTAACCCGGGTCGCCCGATCCGTTGCCGGCAGGGTCGCCTCCCTGAATCATGAAGTTCGGAATCACGCGGTGAAAAATAGTGCCGTCGTAGAGTGGCACGCCATGTTTTTTCACACCGCTTGCCGGGTTCGTCCAGTCCTTAGTTCCTGAAGCCAGGCCGATGAAGTTAGCAACCGTTTCGGGCGTTTCTTTCTCGAATAATGTGCATCGCAACTTGCCGGCCGTCGTGTCAAACACCGCGGCGGGCTGGCCCGAACCTGCCGGTTTTGCGGCGGTTGCGGGTTTTTGCGCCGGGGCTTTAGCCGCAGGAGTTTGGGCCCAACTCGCGCCCGAGATCACGCAGGTGAATAGAACCAAGGCGAGATACTTTTGCATTCGCATTTACTCCTTAATGCAAGTGAGATTTAACCAGGAGTGCAGGAACATAGAATTGTACGACAGCCTGGGGCAGAATCATTTACTCGACTGACTGCTTACCGCCGCTACCTGCATTTCGCGGCTTACGCGTTCCACATCTTTCATCACCCGCAGCAGATTTCCGCCGAGAATCTTTCGGATGGCATCATCCTTGTAACCCCGGTCCAACAAGGCCTGAGTGATCTTAGGCAGGTCGGCCGCCGAATTCATGCCCTCCGGCAAAGCTCCGCTGACGCCATCGAAGTCCGACCCAAGACCGACATGGTCCACCCCCGCAACCTTTGCGATGTGATCGATATGATCGATCAGCACGGAGAAAGGCGGTCGGGGAATGCGTGCCAGCCACTCGGCTTGAATCTGCTCTGAGTCAATATATTGTGGCGATTTGCCCTCTGCCTTCTGTTGCGCGACGTACTGGGCAGTCGCTGCATCGCGCCCCTTCGCTTGCGCGTCCGCGGCCTTGTGGTAATTCTCGTCAAGAAACCCGGAATAGAAATTGACCATCACGACGCCATTATTCTTGGCCACGGCCTTGAGCATCTCGTCCGTCATGTTTCGAGGGTGAGTATCGAGAGCACGCGCCGATGAATGCGACGCAATCACCGGCGCCTTGGTAACCTCGATCGCATCCCAGAACGTCTTGTCGGCAACATGTGAAATGTCCACCATCATTCCGAGTCGATTCATCTCCCGCACAACCTGCTTGCCAAGATCGGTCAGGCCGTTGTGGTGTTGAACGTTGTCTTTGGTAATATCCCCTGAGGAGTCGGCCCAATTGTTCGTGTTTGACCAGGTCAGCGTCATGTAACGCACGCCGAGGCGGTAGAAGTCGCGCAATAGATGCAGATCGTCCTCGATGGCGTGTCCCCCCTCGATGCCCATCAGGGTCGCCAGTTTCTTCTGCTTGTGGGCTCGTTCGATATCAGCCACGGAGAACGCCATCATCATGCGGTCGGCATGGTTGGCCTGTTGGGCATAAACCGAATCGATGAGGTCGAATGCCCGCTGCGCAAAATGACCTTCGTTCCCCTCGGGCCCAACCCAGATGGAAAAGAACTCTGCACCAAGATTTCCAGCCCGAATCTTGTCGAGGCTGATCTGCCCCTTGTCGTTGGGGTCGCTGTTGCCAATGTCGAAGCCCCGGTCTAGAAAGCGCTGCGGCGTGTCGGCATGTGTGTCTACCACGATCGCAGAGTCATGAAGTGCCCGCGCGTGTGCCGTCACCGTAGGACCGGATGCGCTACTGGTCTGGGCGATCCCAAAAGTTGCAACGAAAATCAGGTAAAGGGGCAGGGAAGTGCGAAAGGCAGTTTGAATCATAGATGGTTGTGGATAACGCAAGAAATTGTATACGCAGTGGAGCCGATCAGGAATTTGATCTCACCTCGGCGCACAACCTCTTCTCGCTACAGGCGTATCACGTTGTTTACGGCGCAAAGAAGATCGTTCAGACAAGGTTGAACTGACTAGCGCTCGGCCATCACTCCCACGAGCGATTCGAAGATTTTGAAGCCTTCCGTGGAGCCAAGTTCGGGCTCACTGGAGCGCTCGGGATGCGGCATCATTCCCAAGACGTTGCGCCCTGGGTTGCAGATTCCGGCAATGTTGTCGAGAGAGCCGTTGGGATTAGCTTCAGGCGTTACTACTCCCGCAGCATCGGAATAGCGGAAGACGATGCGATGGTTTTTGTGCAGTTCGCTGAGCGTCGCGTCATCGCAGAAGTAGTTGCCTTCCATATGGCCGATTGGGATGGTAAGTACCTCGCCTTGCCGGCAGGCGGACGTGAAGGGAGTATCGGAGCTCTCGACGCGCACATGAACCGGCTTGCAGACGTATTTCAGGCCTAGGTTACGCATTAGGGCGCCGGGTAAGAGTCCGGATTCACACAGGATCTGGAAACCATTGCAGATCCCCAGCACCAGGCCACCGCTCTCAGCGAATTTCTTCACCGACTCCATGACCGGGGAAAACTTGGCAATCGCACCGGTCCGCAGATAGTCGCCAAAGGCGAATCCCCCGGGCACGATGATCGCGTCACAGTTCTCCAGATCGTGGGAGTTGTGCCAGAGAAATGTGACCTGCTGCCTGGCAACCTGCTGCAGCGTCCAATAGGCATCGTGGTCACAATTTGATCCAGGGAAGATGATTACACCGAATTTCATGCCTGTTCCTTGGGATGTGGGGATCAATTCAAGTGTAGCAGAAGAAAAAAGGCCGCCTGGTTCCTAGAAATGGACCAGACGGCCAAGCGGGGTTAAGGGATCTGTTAGAACATTTCACCGGGGGGTGGCAGAGGAGGCGGACCAAGTTCGTTCGGAAGCGCGGGAGGAGCAGCCCGGCGCTGGAAGAAGAAAACGTCGTGCCGGGAGCCCCGCTCATCCCGAATCGTCTTGAGCTGCCGCCACTGGTCAACGGACAGAACCTTGCGCAGATCCAGATTCATCATCGTGAATTCACGCTCAAGCTTTCCGCGCGCGCCGAGAACCTGATCGACCTGGGAAGCGATCTGACCTTCGTTGGGTACGTCGGCATCGAGTAAGGTTTGCAGCTTCAAATCTTCCTTCTCCATGTCCGCCTGGAAGTCGATGAGTTTGAGTCGATGTTGATAAAAGATCTGATCCAACTGGGTGATCTGGCTGTCGTTGAGCTGCAGCTTCTTGGCGACGTCGGAGTTCTTCCACCATTTACCCATTTCGCCGTGATTCATCATCATCATTTGGCGATGCATGCCTTCCGGCCCGGGTTTTGGCGGGGGTGCGGGCGCTTGTCCAAACAAGCCAACGGATGGCAACAAGGCGACGGCCAGCATCGAGGTCTTAATTCGCATTTTTCTTCTCCTTGAAGGACTCGTTTTTGGTGGGAGAGGGCTGTGCGGCGTCGCCAATCTCGTCGGCCAGCAGCGCTGCCGGCTCCAGGGCCTCGGGGACGTCGTTCTGAAGAGAATGTTCAATCCCAACAAGCAAATCCTGGTCGGGATCGGCTTGCGATCGATTTGCGAAGGTCGGCATGTCCGTCCGGACGATCAGTGTCGCGAGCAGTACCAGCGCGAGCCCCGTCGCCCAGGCAAAAGCGGTCAGTGGGCGCTTGGAAGCTTCCTCTACCGCGATGCGCGAACGGATGGCAGCCTGTTGGCGCTGCCAGAAGTACGTGGGACGGTCGGCGACATTACGCGCCAGCTCCGGAAGGCCGTCGAGCGTTTGCTGAAAAACCGACTCGTCCGACTCTGAAACCTTCGCAGCTACCTGTCCGCCCGAATCGTCTGGCCGTTTTTGGTGGTCTTCGATCATCGCCATTGCGACTCCTTCAACTTGTCCCTCACTGCATTTACCGCGCGGAACAGGTGACTTTTTACGGTGCCTTCCCGAAGGCCCAAAACCTGTGATATTTCGTCGAGCGCCATCTCCTCGGCGAATCGCAATACGAAAATCGTTCTCTGCCTTGCAGGCAATGCAGCAGCCGCCAGCCAGACTGCTTCTGCCTCTCGCCGTACCAGGAGCGTCCGTTCGGGAGAGGGCTGTGGAGCAGGGAACTCGAGCTTGGTCCCGTCGGGGCCAGAGGAATCGATCCCGACCAGGCGGCTCCAGAAACCGGCTCGTCGATTGCGTACATGATCGCGGGCAAGGTTCGTGGCGATACGCAGCAACCAGGTCTCGATACGACAGTCGCCGCGGAAAGCCCCACGCTTTTCGTATGCGCGCAGGAAGCATTCCTGAGTCAGCGTGTCGGCCGCGTCGGCATCGCGAAGCAGGAATAAGAGAACGCGGTAGATGCGCTTCTGGTGTTCGCGAACGATGCGGTCGAAATCTTCGACGGCAATTCCCTGAAGAGACCGCGTCAGACCGTCATTGATCGTCGGTGTTAGCGCCGTACTCAATCGGTCTCCCGCATATCAGCTAAAGACGGACTTCTGCAGGGTAAGGTTTACAAAGTCTGGCAAAAAACCTGGGGCAGCGACCCATACCTGATCTTAAACTGGAATTACACAGCCATGGGGGTGGGGGAGCACACGCGGATTGCGGTTGGAGCGCTCAAGAACTGGGCGATTGCCCAATTGCAAGACTCCCTGGCCGTGGGAATGTTATGGCTGGTAGGGCTTCATCTACTTCACGTACCTTGGGCGCCTCTCTGGGCCGTCTTAGCGATGTTTCTGCAGTTCATTCCACACCTCGGACCCGTGTTGAGCCTGATCGGTCCGGTTCTAGCGGCGACGATCCATGGCCGAGACTGGGAACACCCCCTTTACGTTCTAATGCTATATGCGGTGATCGTGGTCGTCGACGGACTCGTTCTCCAGCCTTACCTCATGAAGCGGACTGCGAGGGTGCCCATCTGGGCTTCGATCCTGGTGCCCATTGTGCTTGGGATCGCGTGGCCCTTCTGGGGCTTTCTGCTGGCTCCCCCTTTATTGGCCGTCATTTACGCGTACCGGGAGTATCACGAGCGGGGCTGAACGGACCCCCGCAGAGGGCCCGCTCCGGCTAGCGCATGCTATAATCGGCCTTCGCCTGTACACATTCCGAGGCTATCCATTGATCTCCTCCAAAGGCGAATCCTGCGCAATCCAAGTACACTGAATACGAGGTTCTGCTATGTCCGGCCATTCCAAATGGGCGACAATCAAGCATAAAAAGGGCGCGCTAGACGCCAAGCGCGGCAAGATTTTCACGCGTCTTATCAAGGAAATCACGATGGCGGCAAAATCAGGCGGCGATCCGGACAAGAATCCGCGCCTGCGCACGGCCATTGTTGCCGCCAAAGCGGAAAACATGCCTGCCGACAACATCAAGCGCGCGATTCAACGCGGAACCGGGGAACTGCCCGGAGCCTCCTACGAAGAATTCTCGCTTGAGGGTTACGGTCCAGGCGGAGTTGCCATCCTGGTCGAGATCTCAAGCGACAACCGGAATCGAACAGTGAGTGAAATTCGCCACGTATTCGGCAAAAATGGCGGAAACATGGCTGAAGCCGGAGCAGTTTCCTGGCTGTTTCACAAAAAGGGCGACATTGTAGTGCCGAAGAGCGTCGCGAAAGAAGACGACCTCATGAACATCGTGCTCGAGGCCGGGGGCGAGGACCTCAAGGATGATGGCGACAACTGGGAGATCGTTACCGATCCCTCGAATTATGAGACGGTGCTTGAGGCAGTGAAGAAAGCGGGCGTCACGCCGGCCACATCGAGCATTGCAATGATCCCGCAAAATTACATCAAGCTCGAAGGATCACACGCCTCGACGATGATTCGCTTGATTGAGGCACTCGAAGATCATGACGATGTGCAGCATGTGCATGCGAATTTCGACATCGATCAGAAACTGCTGGAGGAAGTTGCGGGCTGACGATTTGTTTACTTGAGCAGTGAGCCGCCGGCGAAGGCGGCTTTTCCTTTTTGCCGGAAAGTTGTTCGCTTGCGACGCAAGCCAGATTTTCAACATCTCTGTGGAGAAGTCTGTGAAAAAAACGCAGGCGATGGCGCTAACTTCATTCTGGTCCACCATTTTCTGCGGCTTGCACATTCTTGGGTGCGCCGATGCGACCAAGCTTTTCGTGTTCGCGAACAAGGCAGGGGATCCATTCCCGAAATGAAAATCAGACTGGACAAACTGCTCGTCGAACGCGGCCTGGCATCAACCCGGGAGCGCGCGCAGGCCCTGATTCTCGCGGGAAAAGTTCTGGTCGACCAGCAGAAAATAGAAAAATCCGGTACGGCGGTTGATACAAGCGCCCCGATAAGGCTTCTTGGCGAAAATGTCAGGTACGTGAGCCGCGGAGGACTGAAGCTGGAGAAGGCCATTGCACATTGGAATATCGACGTCGCATCGCGCGCCTGCCTGGACGTCGGAGCTTCGACGGGTGGTTTCACCGATTGTCTCCTGCAGCATGACGCCGCGCGCGTGATCGCGGTAGATACGGGACACGGGCAGATGGATGCGAAGCTCCGAGCCGACCCCCGCGTGCGCCTGCTTGAAAAAAGTAACGCCCGTTACTTAACGCCGGGCGATCTGGGCGAGTTCGTTGACATTGTCGTTATGGACGTGTCTTTCATTTCAGCAACCCTTGTTCTTCCCGCCGTGATTGAGTCTGCGTTTCCGGTGGAAGCTGCTGGGCGCGAAGGCAAGCAGATTATTGTCCTGGTTAAGCCGCAGTTCGAGGCCGGACGCGACCACGTTGGCAAGGGGGGAATCGTGAGAGACGAAAAGGTGCAGCGCGCCGCCGTTGAAAAGGTACAAAGCAGCCTCAGGGATCTGGGCTGCTCCCATACAGAATTCATCGATTCGCCAATCCTGGGGACGGAAGGAAACCGCGAGTTCCTGCTCTATGGCGTCTTCTGATTTAGGCCAACACGTTTTTTCTGCAGAATTCTGTACAATCTCCGGTACTCATGGGTGTCCCTTCATCCGTCGGTGACAGCAAGTCCGTGGCTATTCTCTCCAAGCCTGGCAAGCCCGAGCTAGCTCAGGTTGTGCCTGAACTTCTCGACTGGCTGAACAATCGCAAATACCGCGCAGTCATCGACACCGAGACTGCCGAATATACAAAGGCTGGTCCAGAAATTGTCGAGCGCGCGGCCATCGTGGCGTATGCACCCGCATTCGTAATTGTGTTGGGTGGGGACGGAACGCTTTTGTCAGCAGCTCGGGCTGTCGCCAAGGCCAAAATTCCGGTGTTGGGAGTGAATCTCGGGTCGCTGGGCTTTCTTACCGAAATTCCCTTGCCGGACCTCTATCCAACTCTTGAGGCAGTAATTGAAGGCCGTTGCAGCGTGGAGGCGCGTTCCCTGGTGCACTGCGAACTGGTGCGCGGGGGGAAGTGTATCGGCCGTTATGACGCTCTTAATGACGTAATAGTTAACAAAGTCTCGATCGCTCGCCTGGCGAGTTTTGACCTCTACGTCGACGATGACTTTGTTTCCAACTACAAGGCGGACGCGCTCATCGTTTCCACGCCCACGGGGTCGACGGCATATTCCCTGGCTTCGGGCGGGCCCATTCTGATGCCGTCGGTCAGCGCTTTTGTGGTTACGCCGGTATCGCCTCATTCGCTGACACATCGCGCGCTGGTAGTGCGCGACACGTCGGAAATAGTGATCGAGGTGCGAAACGATGAAGAAGAAGCTTACTTGAGTATCGACGGGCAGGTCGGCACGCCGGCTTACGGGGGCGACCGCATCGCATGCCGCAAATCCGATCATCAGGTTCAGTTGTTGCGCACGAGAAAGACATTTTTCGATGTTCTGCGTACCAAACTGAAATGGGGACAGCGTTAGTTCGTCGATTCATTACCAATCGAGGGAGATTCGACTTATGGCCAATCGCCGCAAGTGGTGGACAGTGTTTGCGTCGTTCCTGGTGGTGATTCCGTGTATATGGGCCCAGTCGGGACCGGCCGCAGACATTATTGTCACAAATGCGAAAGTCCATACCGTCGACAAGAGCAGACCGACGGCCGAGGCAATTGCGGTCCTGGGAGATCGCATCGTTGCGATAGGTTCAAAAGCTGAGATTGATTTGTGGCGTGGCCCGTCCACGAAAACGATCGATGCGAAGGGCAAACTGGTTCTTCCCGGATTCAACGATGCGCATGTGCATTTTGTAAGCGGCGGACAACAACTGAACTCTGTCGAGTTGAATGATGCTACCAGCGCCGCCGAGGTGGCGCGTCGCATCGCCGAGAGGGCAAAGGCGAGGCACAAGGATGAATGGATTCAGGGCGGCGATTGGGACGAAACGAAATGGTCTCCAGCGGCGCTGCCGACGAAAGAATTGATAGATGCAGTAACTCCGGATAACCCTGTTTTCGTGAATCGCTATGACGGGCACATGGCACTGGCCAATTCGGTGGCCTTGCGGATGGCGGGCATTACCGCAAAGACAGCCGATCCGCCGGGTGGAGTCATTGTGCGCGACGCACAGGGAAATCCGACGGGCGCCCTCAAAGATGCGGCGATGGACGCGGTCTTCAAGGCGATTCCTCCGCTGACCCACGAGCAACGAATGCGAGCAGTGAAACGGGCTTTGGCGCACGCGGCTTCACTCGGCATAACGAGTGTGCAGGATATGAACCCGGAATATGCCGATATCGCCATTTATTCCGAGTTGCTCGACAAGGGCGAGCTCACAACACGAATCTATGCAGCCCCGCTCATCCCACAGGTGGAGGATCAGGTCAAGCTGGGCATCCGGCGGGCGTTTGGATCGTCGTTTTTGCGAATTGGCGCGCTTAAGGCGTACGCGGATGGATCGCTGGGCTCAGCCACGGCTTATTTCTTCGAGCCCTTTACCGATCAGCCGAATAACCGTGGGCTGCTTTCTGAAACGATGCAGCCGTTAAGCCTGATGCGCGAGCGGATGATGAAGGCCGACGCCGCAGGCCTGCAGCTTTGCACCCATGCCATCGGCGATGCTGGAATCTCGACCATCCTCGATCTCTATGCCGAGATCGCGAAGGCGCACGGCCCCGCAGACCGCAGATCGCGCATTGAACACGCGCAGCATATGGCTGCAAAAGATTTCGACCGGTTAGCCCAGCTGAAGGTGATTGCGTCCGTCCAGCCCTATCATGCAATTGACGACGGCCGATGGGCTGAAAAAAGAATCGGGCACGACCGTGCCGGCAGGACTTATGCTTTCCGCACGTTTCTGGATCATGGCGTGCGGTTGGCGCTGGGCACCGACTGGAATGTAGCTCCCCTGAACCCGATGCTGACGATTTACGCCGCCGTGACGCGGGCCACACTCGATGGCAAAAATCCCGGAGGTTGGTTCCCGGAGCAAAAGCTGAGCGTTGCGGAAACAGTTGAGGCCTACACTGTGGGTTCAGCCTACGCCGAGTTTCAGGAGGGCGAGAAGGGATCGATTACTCCGGGCAAACTGGCCGACATGGTGATCTTGAGCGACGACATTTTTAATATCGATCCCGTCAAAATCCGGGAGGTAAAAGTTGTGAGGACACTCGTCGGCGGAAAAATCACCTACGACGCAATGCAATGAAGATCGGTTTTGTGCTGGGATTGAGCCGGCTTAAATATTTTCTAACCGAAAAAGGTCTCCGGTAGATTCTCGCTTTCGGATTAGTTTGAGCGACTTCCCATCCACGAGGACTTCCGCCGCACGCGGACGCGAATTGTAGTTGGAGGCGAGCGACATCCCGTACGCACCGCTATCGAGTATCGCCAGCAGGTCGCCCTCGGCGGGTTCGCGCATACGGCGGTCGTGCGCGAAGAAATCTCCGGTTTCGCAGATGGGTCCTACCACGTCGAAGATCTCATATTGCTGTTCGGTGTTGGCATTCACCGGGATGATTTCGTGGTAGGCATCGTACAGCGAGGGCCGGACCAGATCATTCATGGCGGCATCGGTCACGAGGAAGCGCTTGCCGCTATTTTCTTTCTTATAGGTGATCGACGTTACCAGCGCGCCTGCCGGTCCGACAATAGCGCGTCCTGGCTCAAGCAGAAGGCGAACCTCAAGACCGCGCAAAGGCCGCACCAACGCCCGCGCATAGAGCTCCACCTGCTCGAAGAAACTAGTCTCGTTGGTTGAGTCGTAGTCGATGCCCAAGCCGCCCCCAGCATCAACGTAATCGATGCGATGCCCTTCGCTGCGCAACTCGCACACGAGTTCGGCCACGCGCTCCATCGTAGCGGCGAATGGTTCAACGCTGGTGACCTGTGAACCAATATGGACGCTGACACCTGCAATGGTCAGGTGGTGCATGGCCGACGCGTGTGCATACAGGGCGCGGGCATGATTGATGGGAATACCGAATTTGTGTTGCCTTAAGCCAGTCGAAATATAGGCGTGCGTATCGGCTGGAACATCCGGGTTGACCCGCACCGCAATCCGCGCCTTCTTTTTCAGGCGTCCGGCGCATTCCGCCAAGCGCTGCAATTCTGACTCGCTTTCGACATTGAAAAGCAGAATGCCGGCGTGCAAGGCAGACCGCATCTCCAGGGCGGTTTTGCCCACCCCGGAAAATACAACTTGCTTTGCAGCCCGTGAGTCAACGGCCAGCACGCGCTCCAGTTCGCCGCCGGATACGATGTCGAAGCCACAGCCCAGCTTTCTCAGCAGGCGCAGGATGGCCAGGTTAGAGTTCGCCTTAACGGAGTAGCAAATGGTGTGCGGGATACCCCGGAAAGCGCGATCGAAGGCCTTAAACCGCTTGCGTATGGTGGAAGCGGAATAAACGTATAGGGGCGTTCCGAAGCGCTCGACCAATGCAGGCAGCGGGACGTCATCGCAGCAAAGTACGGGGGTGGCACGGCTCGAAATTCCTTTGCGAGCCCGGCGGTAGGTAAAGGCGGGGGGACGGCCCTCTGCTGGTAATGGAGCGTCGCTCACTTCCGTTTACTTACGCT
>Ga0126372_10000698_pt1 | contig 12314 bp, 6 predicted proteins | sample PanSoiMetaPlot_6_FD_92762 | JGI IMG/M metagenome (GOLD analysis project Ga0126372, IMG submission 92762) | Tropical forest soil microbial communities from Panama - MetaG Plot_6 | ecosystem: Environmental > Terrestrial > Soil > Tropical forest > Bulk soil | place: Panama | collected 2016-02-17
CTGAGCCTCCGCGTAGTGCTACGCAAGCGCCATCCGCAACGGGCGAACCCCTTGAAGCTATGTGGATGGCACCCAATGTTTTCTTGCACTTGGTTGCTGCTGTGGTCTGGCGTGTAGGCTGGATGTGGGCTGCTATTCCAAAATACCACTGGTAAGACAGCCGATTCAGTGAGCCAGGTTCGATCTTCCCATCGAGCGTAGAAGGGCAGAGCTGCCCAAAACCCAACTACTACTGACGACGATGGCGCAGAATGACGTCGAAGCTCAACACACCATTCTGATCACGGACCCCGAGAATCGAAATATTGCGGCTCACGTTGTATACACCTTGAATAAACTGCTGCGACGTCTGCGACACTTCCGTGCTGTAGGTGAGGGTGAGATTGCTCGAGACTTGCTGCTCCAAGGTGACCGCCGGGGCGGTGCGGGTGGGAGTGGTTTCGGTGTTCAGTCCACTCGGGTCGACTTTGATGTGAGTAATGCCAAACAGCCGTTGCGAACGGCTACTCAGGGTCGCGTTCAAAGCCTGGCTGAGAAGGGCACTTGAGGCTTGCTGACTGACCGACTGAGAGGAAGCATCGGCAAGTGAACTCTCAGTTTCAGTGCGGCCCAGCGCAAGCAATGCGATGATATCAGCGCTCGGGAGCGGCGGCTCGGAGCGGTAGGTCACGTTCAGCTTGTCGGGCGTGCCATTCACGCCAAGGCTTATGTCGTAGTCGCGCACCCGCGTAGTCGCTTCTAGGTCGAGCGTAGGCTTGATGCCGGTGGGCCCGGTAAAGGTAATTTCGCCGCGCTCCAAGCGATATTTCGTTCCACTGAAGTAGACGTCGCCTTCCAGAATGTCAACCCGCCCGAGCACCACGGGGCGCAGAAACGTGCCGCGTAGACGAATATCAGCATCGCCGGAAGCCTTGGCGGCAGCCGCTTCCATCTGCAGTTCAGGAGTCGTTACAACATGGATGTCTATGCGGAGGTTGTTTAATAGCGAGCCGCCCTCGGGCAAGCTTGTGGTTTGCCGGAATCCCTCGAGGTAGCGGGCGAAATCGAATCCCGGTGTCAGATTCAACTTCAGGACAGTAACATCGCCGGAGAGCTGCGCATCATGCGAGGTGCCGGTCAGGTGCAACTCCGCATCCGATGTGGCACTGATGCCCGCCGGGCGCAGCCGCACTTGATGCGCATTGGCGCTAATGTTGAAATTGATGTGCGGGCTGTAGGTCATGAATCCCGAAAAAGTGACGTTGCCACCGCCAACGCGCGCTTTGAGGGTCTGGATTTGCAGCCGATCCTGGTTGAAAACGAGGGTGCCGTTCATCTCGCTCAAACCATTAGGAAGGTCAACGGAAGAAACCGAACCGTTCGCTACTTCCAGCTTCCCAGCAAGCGAGGGGGTGCTGCTGGTGCCAGCAACTGTCACCGCCACCGAAACCAGCCCCGATCCCGACCAACCGGGCGCGAGGACTTCCATTAATTTTAGATTTATGCGTCCATCAGAACTAAGGTCGAGATCGTGAGTGCCGGTCAGCTGCACAGTACCCTGGGCGGTAATATCAGTGCCCTCACCGATCAACCGCAAGCGATTCAGCGCAAGCACTTGGTTTGTCACGGTGAAGTGGATTGGCCCCTCATTGTGGACCGACACATTCTCCAAACTTGCAGTTAACGACGTAAGGTCGGCGGTAGCGCTGAGCAGACTGGGCCGCAGCAACGGCCCAGAAAGCCGCAGACTCCCGGCGGCGGGAACATGACTGATGACGTGCGGCCCAAAATAGGGACGCAGCACGGAATCGATGTCGAAGGCATCGAAATCGAGCGCCAGATGCGCTGGCCAATCGCCCCGCAGGTGAACGGCGCCATCGATCGCAAGCCTCGCATTATCGAAATTCGAACGGCCCGTCAACTGCATATCGGCACCGTGAGTAACGGCGTCAAAGGTGAAATCGCCGGCACGTTCATTATCAAAACTCAGATCACGCAGGCGAATCTTGCTGTTCACCACCGGGGCTTCGCCAGTCCCATTGCCGTTTGCCGTAAAGTCCAGCTTCCCGGCAATCTTGATCTTGCTGGCCTGCAAGGCGGAGAAATGAATCAGGTCGAAGTTCGTTCCCTTCAGGTTAAAAGCGAAGACGCGCGTTTGGAAATTATAGGCAGCACCGCCGGCAATCTCACCATCGCGATAGATAGCGGTTGCATTATTGAGTTGAACTTCGTGGTTTGCGAAATGCAGGTCGGAAGCCAGTCGCGCCAGAGACTGCCCGTAGAAGCTGCCGTTGCTAAGCTCCACATGGCCATCGCCGTGGGGGTCGGCTCTGGTACCGGAGGCGGTCAAGGATAGGTTCACAACCCCGGATGCCGGATAGCTGTATTCCGCCAGTGACTGTAAATCCACGAGCTCGGCTTTATGAACCTGCAGGTGAGCAGCAATAGGACTAGCGAAGGTAAACTCGCCGTCTATCAGGGAAGCGGTTGCGTCGAAACGAATCATGGTGGGCCCGTGCGTCAATATTCCATGGCGCGCCGACACCGTCCAGGGCGACGCATGAAGGTCAGCAGCGAGAGAATCCCAGTGGACGCGATGTTCCCGGGCAGCGTGTGAGGCGGACGCCCAGGTATCGAACTTGTTGGCCTCTAGGTGCCCGGCGACAGTGAAATCCCTGAGTCTTCCACTTGCGTTTCCGCTGAAACTGGCTCGGCCAGATAGCGATACAGGGAGGGGTCGTCCCCCGAAGCTTGCCAGTATAGGTTGCCACTCCCCGAGATCGCTGGTCGAAACCTCGATTCGCAATATCGAGGTGGTCGAAAGCTTCCCGCTCGCCTGGATTTTGGTCGAATAGCTGGCCAAAGTCAGATTGGCGAGGTCCAGCGAATCTGTGCTTCCGTGGTAGCTCCCGTCGGCGTTGGCGCTCAGTGGAATTTCACCCGGCTTCGATTGCGGTCCAGGGATGGCCGCCAAATGGAAGGACGTTTCAGCACGCTGGATTGAGCTGGTCCACCTGCTTTCGACTGTTCCACCCAGCCGCCCCGCGAGGTGAAGCCGGTCAAGGGGTACTGTCGGCTTGCGCAGAGCTGAGGCGAGAGATCCGATGTCGATGTCTTTCAGCTTTAGAGTGAGCGAGCCGTTCTGCTCACGGGCACTACGGCCCTTCTTCGACACCGCCTCCGGACCGAGCCAGTTGACAGCTTCTACGGCGCCACTCGCCGTTCCTCCCAAGAGACGCGCCTGAATGTCAAAAATTCTTAGGGAAGAAGAACTCACGGCATAATCGGCACTGCCGGCCGCATTCGACAAGGAAATCTCCGGCTCGCGCCAGAGAAGATTCTTCACTGCGGCTTTGCCGGAGAAGAAGAAATCCTGCGGCGCCCATACTCCTTTGCCGGCTACTTCCAAAATCCCGCTGCGAACCTGAGGAAGGTTTTGGATCGAGGCCAGATCTCGAAGGTCCAACCGGCCGTTGTAGTTGCCCGTGATCTTGGGGTTCTGAAAGTTGTCGAAGCGGCCGCTGGCTTCCAGACGCGACTCTCCCGCGGACCATTCGAACGAGTTTAGTGTGGCGTTGTTCTGGTCGAGAATAATGCGAGCGGCTAACGTCGAAGTAAGCGGACGCAGGTTAGCCAGACGCGTGTTGAATTTCCGCACTCGCACGAGCACTTCGTAGTTGCCGCGTAGCAGAGAGTAGTTCAGCCCGGCGGAGACATCGCCGGCCATGAGCTGCAAGGGAATCCGTTGATTGTTCCAAAGCAGCTCGCCGTCGATGATCTGAAGGTGAGCGATAGAAACGGCGAATAACTGCGCGACGGGCGAGTTGTCGCGCGGCGCGGGAATTGGAGGAGTCGGCTGATTCGTAGATCCGTCCGGGTAAACGATGATGTGAACGACCGGATGATCAAGGGTCAGCGAGTGGAACCCATATTCCCGCTCCAGAACCGAGATGATCTTGATTTCGGCGGTCAAGCGGTCGACATGCGCATAGGGCGCCTCGCCAGTCGGTTCGGTACCGTGGATGGTGAGATCGTGAGCTTCCACGCGAAAGCGAAAGGGCACAATGCTCAACTTCGCGAGCTCAACCCGGCCGCCGGTCATTTGTTCGAGCGCCGCCACCAAACGGGAATGCACCATATTGCGAAACGCATCGGTGTGGACATACCAAAGCAGGGCGGCCGTTGCGGCAATCAATAACGCAATCAGCGCAAGGACAAAGCTACGAAGCAACCGCCAGTACCCGGTTCGCGCGAGGAAACGCGAGTTCGAAACTGGCTTGGTCAATTAGGACCCTCTGCGGACGCGGTCCCTGGCAACAAGGCGATCTGTATGTTGCTTTCGGTGCGCAGACTTTTCAACCAATTGACGACGAGATCGTTCATCTGCTGTTGCGCCAATATCTCCTTGATCTTTGGGGCCACCAGGGTAAGTGGAACTTCCGGAGCACCTTTCTTGTGCAGTTCGGGAAGGAGATTTTCCTGGTAATAACGCTCGATGCTGCGGCTGTCGACGGCAACACTTGGCCTTAGTCGCGCGTCGATCGCCTTCCAGCTGTTCAGGTCAGCGGTGACTCGCTCGCGCAGCTCATCGGCGGTCAGATCGTAACGATGAAGGGCCGCCAGCCAAGACGCCTGGTCGCTCACTTCGGCATGCAATTTGCGAATTTCCGCAATGCGCGCCTCGACTTCTGCAGGTAAGGCAGCTTGGAGACCGCTCTTTTGAACTTCCTCGCGAATGAGTTCCTGATCGATGAGGCGATCCAGTGCCGCTTTGCGTTGCTCGGCTGAAAACGGTTTGAGTGGCCGATCATCGGCAAATGCCTGGTAACAGAGCGCTTCGTCCACCTCACTCTCGAGGATGATGTGGCCGTTGACGGTGGCGACGATGCGATCAATAACTTCTCCGGCAGCGAGCGGCCAAGCGACGAGCGAGATCGAAAGAATGAGTACGAAATGAATGAGTTTGTATGACATCAGAAAGTTTGCCCAATGCTAAAGAAAAAGTTGACGTGACCTAATTGCTGCGGCGTGAAAACATTCGATGATTTGCCCGTGATCGGATTCGTTACCGTTTGAAAACTGGGAAAAGCCGGCGGGTTCAGGTTGTAGCCTATGTCCAACCGCACCGGCCCGATCGGTGTCTTATAGCGTATCCCAAGGCCAACGGCTTGCGCCATGTAATTGAAGTCACACAGCAAATAGGTACTCTGGTTTTTGCAGGCATCCTGGTTGGGCTGGTGCCATTGAATCAGGCTATGAACCATGTCGTGCCCGGAATCAAAGACATTGCCGGCGTCGTGAAAAACGGCGAAACTGACATTGTCCTGAACCAAGGGTAAGGTAAGCGGAGGCATTCGAAGTTCGAAGTTGTTGATGAACAAGCCTGAGCCGCCGACCGGAAACCCTGAATTCAAGTCGCGAGGTCCCGCCTGATTTAACCCAAAGGCGCGCAGAGAGTTGCCGCCGCCGGAGAAAAATCGCTCAGGCAGTGGAATAACGGTAAAGCCAGGAGGGATCCCCACTGCGGCCTGCTGGGGACTTTGCACCAAGGTATTAGCAAAGGGCACCTCTACCCCCACACGGGTAGACCTGGCAAACACATATTTCTTTTTGATGGTGTAATAAGTCGAGTTTTGCACCAGGATACGACTGAAGTCCGCTTCCGATCCGAAGTAGCTGGAGGCGGTGCTCGTGTCCACGGTATTGTAGCTGCCGCGAGTACTTTCGACCGGGTTGTCACGGTGATCACGAATGTAGGCGAATCCCGGCGAGCCTACCCGTGTGGGCTGTGAGAGCAGCGGGACTTCGTTGCGGTTGAAGTTCGGAGCAAAGTTGGTGGCCTGCACTCTTCGGTACGCAAAGCGGTAGAACAAACTGCTACCCCGACCGATGACCTGTTCCGCTTGTACTGAGCCTTCCAGTCGCCTCGAGGTGAAGGTGCTCACGCTGACCGTGTTGTCGTAGAAGGTGATAAAGCTCAAGCGCAGGTTGTCGAGATTGTACAGTCGAGGAGCGTCGTAGCTGAGCAGCACGCGCTGTTGCAGTCGACCAACGTGAGACTTGAAAGTGATGCTGTGGTCTATGCCCAGAAAATTTAGCCGGGTCACATTGAAAGTGGCCCGTGGGCTGACGCCCGTCTGGCCCTGAGGCGCGGTTACTCCCGCCGGCGTGCCGGTCTGCACCTCCAGTCCGCCTCCGTAATCGAAGGTGTAGCGCTTGGCTTCGCGCAAGTCGAGCAGGATATTTTTGTCCGGTTCTTTGCCGTCGGGATTCTGAACGGCGGTATCAACTTGATTGAAAATGCCGAGATCGTAAAGACGGCGCTGAGTCTCGAGCATCGCAATCTGGCTGACCGGGTCGCCGGGATGGATCTGGATCCGGCGTTGGACAATGACCGGACGGGTGTGATTCAGGCCACGCACCAAAACCTGATCCACAAAAATCTGGTCGCCTTCGCGAATCCGGTAAGTCACCTCCATGCGGTTGGGTTCGCCCGGAACAGGCGTGGCTGAGGCTTCGAAACTCGCATTGGGAAAGCCGTTATTGAAGTACTCGTTCAATACCGTGTCGCGGTCACCAGCCACGTTGAAATCAGAGAACGGCTGACCCTCGACAGTGGTCAACAAAGGTAGCAGGCGCGGGGCGCTAAGGGTTTTGTTGCCCTCCAGGTGAAGCGCAGAGACGAGAACTTGCGGTCCCTCGTCGATTTCGATGGTAACCGCGAGCTGGTCCTTGACTCCGTCGTACTCATCAATGGTATTGCTTGTGATTTTCACTTGCGAGAAGCCTTGCGAGCGATACAGCTGCTCGAGTCCGCGTATGTCATTGGCCAAGGTCAATTGGCTGTAACGACCATGAGAGAACAGCCGGCCTGCGGGTTTTACCTGCATGCGGCTGCGCAGGAGATCTTCGTCAAAATACTTATTTCCCTTGATGAAAACCCGGGCCAGCTTATGGCGCCTCCCTGTATCAACCACATAGACCACCCGTAGTACTTCCCTTTCATTCTCAGTCTCTTTCCTAATGCCCACTTGGGCCTCGAAATAACCTCTGGTCTGCAGATAATCGAGCAGGTTACGCCGGCCTTCGTTCAAGAGGTCTTCATCCAAGGCACCTTCTTCGTAGACGGGAACGTACTTCTTGATCAAGCCGGCGCGCAGCCGAAATCCCTCTACTGCAATTTGGACAACCGGACCAGGATCGATCGTCAAGGTGTAATCCACCACGTTCTTCTCTGGCTTGTAGACCTGATCAGCAGTGACTTGGGCCAGCAGGCGGCTTTTTTTCCGGTAGCGCTTGCGCAAACGTTCGAGACCATTATTTAAGCTATCGGCGGTCACCTTGTCGCCCGGGTGCAGGCCGGCAACGTTGCGAATTTCATCGGCGGAGAAGCCGGGCTTGCCGGTAACTGTCACTCCACCGATCTGGGCCCGCTCTCCCACCGCTATCTTGAAAAGGATGTTGATCTCCTGGGTCTCGGGCCGAGTGCTCTGGTCATCGCTCAATTGAATACGAAAGAAACCGTTCTCTTGGAGCAGGGTGCGGATTCGGTCGTGGGCGCGTTCCAGTTTCTCCCGCGTGAAAAGATCTCCTAGCTGCAGCTTGCTGGCATTAACGATCTGACTGGCACTTGGACGCGGGGGGCCGCCTTCAACGTTTACTTCGCTGATGAAGAAATTCGGGCTGGCGACGAAGACGAGATTGATATCGCGCGTCTGGGTGCGTTCGGCTTCGACCTGAATGTCAGCGAAGCGGCCGGTCGCATAGAGGGTTCGGATGCTCGCCTGCACCTTGCTGCGGTCGAGCGCGTCTCCCACCTTCAGTGGGAGCATATTGCGAAGCTGGTCAGCATCAATGCTCTCTATACCGCGAAATTGGATATTACGAACCCGCCAGCCCTCAAGCCCGGCCATAGGGGTCCGAGCAGAGGAAACCTCAGCCGTCTGGGGCTGCTGGCGGGCAAAGGCCGGGCGGATGGAGACACCCGAGGCCAGGGTCGCGGCTGCCAGCAGCGCAGCGAGCGCCCGGATAACCGGGCTCGAGGCCAGCGCGTCCCTTATACGCAAGAACTCTCCCTGAAACAGGCTCGCCGGCTTGAATTTGCCTTACAAGATTCGATGGGCCGCTCTCCGTTAAACGTTGTACTTTCGCGGCCCTGGCAGCCTGCCAACGCCTCTTATAATAATCGGTTACCAGATAATAATCGGTTACCAGATAATTATCAGTTATCAGTTCTCCGGTGATCTGTTTGGGACGTCACGAGAGATATTCACGACAGATTCTCTTCCCCGGGATTGGGGAGCAGGGACAGGAACGGTTGGCGGCGGCGCGCGTGGCCGTGGTCGGATGCGGGGCAACAGGATCGGCCATAGCATCCCTGCTGGCGCGCTCGGGCATAGGCACTATCCGCATTATAGATCGTGATTACGTCGAGCCCAGCAACTTGCAACGTCAATCGTTGTTCGATGAGTCCGACGCTGCCGAATCATTGCCCAAGGCGATTGCGGCGGCAAATCGTATCACCGCCTTTAACTCGGAAATTATCGTCGAGCCGCACGCGGCCGACCTGGTACCAGCCAATATCGAGTCACTACTCGATGGTTTCCAGCTGCTTCTCGACGGTACCGACAATTTCGAAACGCGTTACCTCGTCAACGATTACGCTGTCCGTAATGCAGTGCCCTGGATCTATGCGGCTGCCGTGGGCAGCTATGCAGTCACACTCAACGTAATACCGGGCGAGACGGCATGTCTGGCATGCATCTTCCCCGAATCCCCTCGAGGGGTGTTTGAGACTTGCGAGACCGCCGGAATCCTCAATACGGCGGTTAACCTGGTGGCCTCGATTGCCGCTTCCGAGGCCATCAAATTTCTGGTCGGCGCAGCCGACAAGCTGCGAAGAACCCTCTTTTCCTTCGATGTTTGGAGCGATGAGCACGCCGAGGTGGACGCCTCCAAACCGCGCGCCGATTGCCGCGCTTGCCGAGAGCGCCATTTCATTCACCTGGAAGGCGAAGGCCGGCCGCACATTACGCTTTGCGGACGCAACTCAGTACAGATTCACGAACGGCAGCGGACTATTGACTTTGTCGAGATGGCCGCACGTTTGTCTCAACTGGGGACTGTGCGGCACAACGATTTTGTTCTGAGGTTCTGGCGCGAGCCCTACGAGATGACGCTCTTCCCCGACGGCCGAGCCATCATCAAGGGCACGGCGGACACGGCTGTGGCGCGTAGTCTCTACGCGCGATACGTGGGTAGTTAGGCACACCCTCCGTCTCACAGGCGGCAGTGTGCCTACGCTTGCAGCCAACGGTCGAGTCGGGGAGTGTGATGGCAGCGGCGGCAGAAGCAAGGCCATGCGCGCAAGGCACTTGCGTGTACAGCAACTCCCTGCTGTTCCACCATCGGGGGGCGGCGCACAGTCGGTTGCCTGCTTTCCGCAACTGTTTGGTTGAGACGGTGTTAATCCAGTAGATCGCTGGTGATCCGGCTCAGCGCGTACGCGCGGGCTCATGCTGCCGCCTTCGGCGACATCTCTTTTGCCCGCTTACTGGTTTTCCCACTTAGCGGTTCGGTAGCGCAAACCTGGCTAGCGCCAAGGCGCTAATAGCCCCAGCACGGATCCTGAACTGCTAACGACTCGCTTAATCTGCTATCGTCTTGGTTCACACGACCGGAACCGAATCTGTCCTTGAGGGCACCGCCCATGAGTGAATCCGTCCGTCCACAGCCGTCACGCCTTTATCGGTGGTTGGTTCTGATGTTCGTAAGCCTGGCAATGTTCGGAAATTACTATTTCTACGACGCCTTGAGTCCGTTGGCAGACGTTCTGCAGCGCCAACTACATTTTTCCGACGAGAATATAGGCCTTCTCAATTCGTTTTACAGTATTGCGCCCATTCTGACGGTGTTGATCGGCGGGTTCATCATCGATCGGATCGGCACCCGCAAGGCTCTGCTGCTGTTTGGGGTGATCTGCCTGGTCGGAGCAATCATAACCGCTTCCATGCCGTTGTTCGGGGTTATGGCTACGGGTCGGCTGCTGTTCGGCATGGGTGCCGAATCGCTGATCGTAGCCGTTACCACGGCGATAGCAAAATGGTTTCGCGGCAAGGAACTGAGTTTCGCCTTTGGGATCAATCTCACCATCTCGCGGCTGGGGACATGGCTGGCGCAAAACTCCCCGACTTGGGCGAAATCTGCCTACCAAAGTTGGCAGACGCCCTGGATGATCGGTGTGGGATTTGTCAGCCTATGCGTAATCGGACCCATTTTCTACTGGATCTTGGAGGCGCGCGCCGAACGGCGCTATGAACTCGGGCATGCCGGCCAGACCGATAGGATTGTCGTCGGCGACATACTTAAGTTCGGCACTTCCTATTGGTATCTAGTACTGCTTTGCACGGTCTTCTACGCTGCCATCTTTCCTTTTGAGACGTTCGCGGTGAAATTCTTTATTGAGGCGCGCCATACCAGCCGCGAATTCGGGGGGTTCGTGCTTAGCATCTTGACGTTTTTCACGATGTTTGGAACGCCGGCGTTTGGATTGCTGACGGACAAAATTGGCAAACGCGCACTATTGATGACGGCGGGGGCGTTACTGCTGATTCCGGCCTTCCCGCTGATGGCTTATACCAATGTCAGCTTGTACCTGCCGATGTCCATGATGGGCCTGGCTTTCTCCCTGGTGCCAGCGATCATTTGGCCGTCCGTGGCTTATATAGTTGACCAGAAAACGCTTGGAACCGCCTACGGACTGATGACCATGATCCAGAATATGGGAATGGCGAGTTTCAACTGGATACTGGGCTGGGCCAATGACCGATCCGGGGCAGGACCGGACAATCCGGCTGGGTATCACCTAATGTTGCAGATCCTGACCGGTCTGGGAGTGCTAGCCCTAATATTCGGCCTCCTGTTGCGGCAGCGCGAAACTGGACCTCGCGGACACGGGCTGGAGACGATAACCACCGCTTCCTCGGCTGCGACAGCCTGAGATTGACGGAGACTCGGCCTAGCTCTTAGGCTTGTTAAGAACCAGAGCTTTTCGGATTGCAGAGTGGGATTTCGAAATCCTGATTTTGAGAACCGCGACGTTCCAAAAACCATAGGAACATGTCCTAAGAGGACGCGCAACCCGTACAACAAAAAGCCACTTAGCCGCATCCGATTAAATGCGGCGGAAAAGGCGACTTGACCGGCGCACGAAGACGACAGGGCGAAAAGCTTTCCGAAGCTGAGGCAATTGAGCAGGCCAAGCAGGGCGACGCCGATGCGTTTGAAGTTTTGTATAACCTTCATAAGCGCCGCGTCTACTCGCTGTGTCTGCGTATGACGGCCAACGCCGCGGAAGCGGAAGATTTGACGCAGGAAGCGTTCATGCAATTGTTCCGCAAGATTGCAACCTTCCGCGGAGAGTCGGCGTTTTCGACTTGGCTGCATCGCATGGCGGTGAATGTCGTCTTGATGCAGCTTCGCAAAAAAGGTCTTGTAGTCGTTCCGCTCGAAGACGACATCGAGACCGAAGAAGAAGCGCCCAAGAAAGATTTTGGAGCACAGGATTTAGCGCTTGAGGGCTCGATCGATCGCTTGCGATTGCAGAATGCGATCGGGAAGCTGCCCCCCGGTTATCGAAGCATATTCGTGCTCCACGATGTAGAAGGCTATGAGCATAACGAGATTGCCGAAATAGTAGGATGTTCGATCGGCAACAGTAAGTCGCAGCTGCACAAAGCACGCATGAAATTGCGCGAGCTTCTTCGTACGAGAAGAGCCGAAAAGGCCATAAAGCCGTGAAGGAGCGCGAAGAAAGCGGTATCGGGGAGAGGGGCTCGATGACGTGTATAGAATTTCAGGACATCCTTGGTGACATGATCGATGGGGAAACCGACGCTCAACATGCAGCCCACTTGAGCTCATGTTCCAGTTGCTCGGAGCTGGTTTCTGATTTGAGAGCCATCGCTTCCGGCGCCAAATTGTTATGTGCGGACAGCGAACCCAGCCCGCGGGTCTGGGCGAATATTCAGCGGACCCTGGAAGCGGAAGGCATCATACGCCCGGCCACACAGCCGGGCGCAACTTTATTCCGGCAGCGCCGCCCGTGGTCGTCGGTTTGGCTGGCGACTGGCGCTGCTGTTGTGCTGCTCGCCCTCGCTGCTTTCTTTTATACCAATCACACTACCCGCAACCAGCAGGTTGCCCAAACACAACCCCAGTCGTTGGTAGCAAGTGCCGATGATATGGAACTGCTTTCGCACGTCTCGCCCGCCGCACGCGCAAGCTATGCGGACGATCTCGAGACAGTCAACGCATTCATTCGAGATGCCGAAGAC
>Ga0126372_10000699_pt1 | contig 12311 bp, 9 predicted proteins | sample PanSoiMetaPlot_6_FD_92762 | JGI IMG/M metagenome (GOLD analysis project Ga0126372, IMG submission 92762) | Tropical forest soil microbial communities from Panama - MetaG Plot_6 | ecosystem: Environmental > Terrestrial > Soil > Tropical forest > Bulk soil | place: Panama | collected 2016-02-17
AGCCCGGGTATGCCCGCGGTGGAAGAATCGCCCGAGGCGGCTTGGAAATACCGCTCGCTCGAGCCCGCGGCCATCGCACCCAGCGACCCCATTCCCCGGTAAGACTTGAAAGATCGCCCTTGGTAAAGAATCATTTCTCCTGGGCTCTCGTCAGTTCCCGCAAACAGCGAGCCAATCATCACCGCGTTTGCTCCCGCAGCCAGCGCCTTGGTGATGTCTCCGGAATATTTGATTCCGCCATCGGCGATAATCGGAACCGACGCATCTTTCGTGGCCCGGTAGGCCTCTGCAATCGCCGTAATCTGCGGCACGCCGGCGCCGGTGACCACGCGTGTTGTACAAATTGATCCCGGTCCGATGCCCACCTTCACCCCATCGACGCCCCCCCGCGCCAACTCGCAAGCGCCATCGAAGGTAGCCACGTTACCGGCGATTAGGTCGACTTCCGGAAGCCGTGACTTCACTTGTTCGACCGCCTCCAGCACCCGCGTGGAGTGTCCGTGCGCGCTATCTATGGCCAACAGATCCACCTTGGCCTTCGCCAACTCTTCCGCCCGCTCCAGAAAATCGCCCGATGCCCCTAAGGCAGCCGCCACCCGCAGCCGTCCATGCGAGTCTTTCGCCGCATTGGGATACTTCAATTTCTTCTGGATGTCTTTTACCGTAATCAGCCCCTTTAGGTTGTGATCGTTATCCACCACAAGAAGCTTTTCGACACGGTGTTCGTGCAAGATCTTTTCCGCCTCAACCAGAGTCGTGCCCACCGGAACGGTAATCAAGTGCTCTTTGGTCATTACCTGACTGATGGGGATATCAAACCGGGTCTCAAAACGCAGGTCCCGATTGGTAAGAATGCCAACCAGCTTCTTATTCTTGGTGATGGGCACTCCGGAAATCTTGTATTTGCGCATGACTTCAAGCGCCTCGAAAACTTTGTCGTCTGGCGACATGGTCACCGGATCGACGATCATCCCGCTCTCGGAGCGCTTTACTTTGTCAACTTCGTTCGCCTGCTGCTCAATCGTCAGATTGCGATGAATAATGCCAATGCCGCCCTGCTGCGCCAGCGCGATCGCCATGTGTGATTCGGTCACCGTATCCATGGCGGCGCTGACGATCGGAATATTGAGCCGGATATTACGCGTAAGCTGCGTTTGTGTATTAACTCTGGCGGGCACCACATCAGATCGGGCGGGCAGCAGCAACACGTCATCAAAGGTAAGCGCCTCGGGCACGGGAAAATGAATCATAGATTTCTCTCGCCGGATAAGCCTTTATTTTAGCAGGCGGAACGCTGGACGGCGCATAAGGGACCGATCAGCTGAGGTTGAAGCTGTAAAGAGAATAGGAAGCATGTCATCAGCTCGAAAACCCATAGTCGGGCGGGAGGTGTTTGCTCGGATTTTTCCAGCAATGTAAGCGATCAGCACAACGAAAACATCCCTTATGCGCACCGTCATGGCTTGATCAGGCTAGGTCGCCGCGCAGCGGTGCTTTTGGGCAAAACCTTTGTGAAACTAGAGCTAACGGCCTCAGATTCTACACGGCGTTAAATGGAGGGCGGGCCTACCTCCAACTTCAGGCTGCAAACGGCAGCACCTCAGGAATGCGATCGTTCTCAGGCAGAAACCTGAGATATCCACACTTGTGCGCTAGTCTGGTGATGGTGGTGATTCTGCCCAGAGTAAGAGGCCGGGATTCCGGTGGAGCAGTGAATTCGTTGGTTCGACCTCACACCAAAAAATTCGCTCGGATGACAGAGTAGCCGCAGGACGAGGTACTCTGTCGCCGTCGCGGGCGGCCGAAAGAGATGCGAAAAAGCCAAAGGATCGCCGTGCATCCCAGTCGCCGGCTGGTGTTGAGCCGTCTTCACTCCACATTTTCCGATCTACAAAACTTACGAAAAATCCGAGCAGGACTGGCGCATATTGGCGCTTTGCCTGACCCTCGGCATGTGAAATGCTTTGCCTGAACGTCGGCATCTGAGTTAAAGAAACCACTTCATTTTGAACATATTACGCTAGGCCTCTTCGGGGAGTTATGGAATCCGACTCTACAAGCGACCGGACCACGAACTGGCGCAGCCTGTACGAGGCAGCCATTATGGAATTAGACCGCCACAAGTTCCTCGAGCGTATCACTGAGGCAGAGCACGCCATTATGGACCGTCTGGAGGACTTGAACAGATCCAACGATGGTTCTGAAAGTGAGGCCCTAACGAACGCGCTGAATGCGCTTCGCGACATAAGCCAGCTGCGCTCGCCCTATCGCTAGAGTGATTCGGAATATGCCCAAGCCCTCCCCCTCCCCCTTGGCGTTTCCAATCCGAAATGCGTTCTCAACCGCTCCCTCATTTCCGACTACTTCTTCTTGACCCAATCTGGCGGATCTTAACTTCCCTCATCCAATGAAGTTTCGTCTCGCCTGCAACCAACTGGTCGGCTTTCCGAGACTGTCCTACGTCGTACAAAGTCTCGGTACTGCTCACGCTGCGGACAGCGGCTCTGCCTACCTCACTTCTGCGCCCTTCGTAGTGTCTGGATCGCAGGAAATTAAGTATTGCCCAAGCGGAAAACTTTCCCTATATCTATAATATTAATATTTATATCTGTATTAGGTATTTTGTTCGTGGAGTGTGAACATGGCGGCATCTCGAGTGAAAATTGGGCTTTTAAGCTCATGGAAAGAAATCGCTGCGTATCTGGGGAGAGGGGTGCGCACGGTTCAACGCTATGAGAAAACGGGCCTTCCTGTACGTCGTCTCAGTCAGGGTCGGCGCTCACCAGTCGTAGCCGAGGCTCGTGACATTGATCTTTGGCTCCGGTCTGCGCAAGCGCACGGATTCAGCGTTCGACAGTCGAATGAGCACTTGTTATTTCGGGGAGCTCTTGTCGCCTCAGTTCAGCAGGCGAAATTGCTGCGCGATGAGATGGTGCGCCTGAGGGAGAGTCAAAAAACAGATTTGGCCAAACTGTTTGCGAGTATTGCTAGACTTGAAAAACTTTGTACTCCGGTTGGTTATTCCGCCACCCACACACCGCTACTACATCGGCGAACGAACTCGAGACAACCGAGGTTAAAGATCTCACCTTTTGAGACGAACTCTCGGAGTTCGGCGAAGGGTGCGCGAATAAACTGATTCGTTTGGGTTGAGCGCCGCGGAGAACCACAATCGGTTAGCTAACCACATCGGCACCGCTAATCTTAGCGTTTGGGGTGGGCCGGAACCGCATCTTTCCGCGCCAGAGTTGCGAGCCTGCATCCTCACTGAATGTACGCTCACCTATTTTCCATAACGACCCAAATCCTTGAGCTCGCGAAGCCGCTGCGGGGAAATTCGCTCTAAACCAAACACGAAACCAGGTACTATCGCCCCCCAAATCGGGCTTCTTCTCTGCGAATTCCTTGTCATGGCAAGTGCCACACACCAAGGCTGAAGACGGGTTGCGGGATTTGCCATGGGCTCGCGTGGCGTTCAGAATGTAAGCCGGCACAGGTCGAGGTCCCTTAGCCGGGCCAAGGTTCCCCAACGGGCAATACATCGCAAATGTGAGTGAGTCGTAAGCTGGCGTGAAAGTGTTCAGCGAGAATGCTTCCTTTGCACCCGCTCCGGGCTGGCTTGGGGGCGAAGATCGCCCTGAGATTCCGCCTCTCGCACGAGATACAGCTAAGTCTCAGAGTTGAGCTCCGAAGAGCTTCCTTGCGGCCTCAAAGCTGTAGGCATATAGTCTGAGGTACTGAGCCTTTGGCGACCTGCACTCATTAAAGTAGGTGGTTTTAGCAATGAATCCCACAAAACCTAAAGCTAGAACCTCGTCAACCCGCGGCACATCCTCAGCTGTAGCAAGGAAAGCGCACCGAGTTAAAGCCGCGACCGATCCTCCAACTGTAGATCTTTTTCCCAAGCCGAATGCACCGGTGTTTCCCGTGGTCGGAGTGGGCGCATCGGCCGGAGGGCTTGAGGCGTTTACGCACCTGCTGAAGGCCTTGCCCGCGAATCCAGGAATGGCTTTTGTATTGGTGCCACATCTTGACCCTACCCACGAAAGCGCAATGACTGAACTGCTCTCGCGGGCGACGCGCATGACGGTATCTCAGGTTCAGGATGGTATTCGCCTAAAACCAAATCAGGTCTATGTGATCCCGCCGGGCCAGGATATGACAATGAGCGACGGTGTGCTGCGCCTCGCAAGACGGGAACGTGCGGGACTGCACATGCCGATCGACACATTTTTCCGGTCATTAGCCGCCGAACTGCGGAGCAATGCCATCGGTGTGATTCTATCGGGTACCGCTTCGGACGGCACCCTTGGGGTGGCCGCCATCAAGAATGAAGGCGGGATTACGATTGCCCAAGACTCTAAGTCGGCCAAGTACGATGGCATGCCAAATAGCGCGATCGCATCAGGATGTATCGACCTGGTTTTGCCGCCTGAAAGAATCGCCGAGGAAATCACACGCATTCGTCATCATCCTTATGTGACGGATCAGCTTGATAAGGGAACGCACTTGGCGCCAGACCGGCAAATCCTGATGGCGCGAATCTTTCGCCTGCTCAAGCAGGTATGCCGGGTAGATTTTTCCGATTACAAGCCCGGCACCATCCGTCGCCGCGTCTTGCGGCGCATGGCCCTCAAGCGGATCGACGATCTGGACGCGTACACCAAACTTCTTCAGGAGAGTCGGAATGAAGTTGAAGCCCTGTACCAGGATATTTTAATCAATGTCACAAATTTCTTTCGCGACCCAGGAACTTTTGAGGCGTTGCGCGAAATAGTGTACCCAGAGATATTGCGTGATCGCGCCGCTGGTGAGACCATCCGGATCTGGGTGCCCGGCTGCTCGACAGGCGAGGAAGCATATTCACATGCCATTTCTCTCTTGGAGTATGTGACCGAGATTCGATCCGATGTATCCGTCCAGATATTTGGCACCGATTTGTCTGCTCCCTCTATACAAAAGGCTCGAGCGGGGATTTACCGGGAAAGCATCCGCGCCGATGTTTCAGCGGAGCGTTTGAAACGCTACTTTAATAAGGTCGAGGGCGGATACCAAATTAGCAAATCGGTTCGGGATGCGTGCGTCTTTGCCAACCAGAACGTGTTCAATGACCCGCCGTTCTCGCATATCGATATCGTGAGCTGCCGGAATGTGCTGATTTACCTAAGTCAGGCTCTGCAAAAACGAGTTGTTCCAATCTTTCATTACGCATTGCGTCCCGGCGGGTTCCTGATGGTGGGTAACACGGAGGGGATGGTCGGGACCGGAGCGGATCTGTTCGAATTAGCGCACAAGAAATGGAAGATTTATCGAAAGAAACCTGTTCCGTCCCCTGTGGTTTTTGGAGTTCATACCGAGCACTTCGACGGACGACTAGCCGATCCAGAGATGGCGGCACCTTCGGTCAAACTAGAACCGATCCCGAGGTCCATCGATCCGCAACGTGAAGCTGACCGTCTCCTGTTGAGCCGGTACGTTCCGGCAGCAGTTTTGGTCAGTTCCGACCTTGAAGTCTTACAGACCCGCGGGCAGGTGTCGCGGTACTTGGAGCTGCCAACGGGAAAAGCCAGCCTGGGCCTGTTGAAGATGATTCGGCCGGGCCTTTTTGTTGATGTACAAAATGCGATTGAGGAGGCTAAGGCAAGCGGATCGCCGATTCGAAAAGAAAACCTACAAGTCGAACTCGATGGCGGCTTCAGAGCGGTCAACCTGGAGGTGCTTCCCTTCCAAACACCTCCCCACTCCAGTCAGAATCTGTTGGTTGTATTTGAAGCTGGCTCCGTGGACGGCGGCCTCCCCAGCAAGAAGTTGAAATCCGTAGAGCTTGAAAAGCAGGACCCAAAAGACAGATTGGTCGCGCAACTGAGACACGAACTTAACGCCACGAAGGAATATCAGCAATCCATCATCGAAGCTCTCGAAGCCAGCAACGAAGAGTTGCAGTCCGCCAATGAGGAGATACAGTCGGGCAACGAGGAACTGCAAAGCACCAACGAGGAACTCCAGACTTCAAAGGAAGAGCTGGAGTCGGCGAATGAGGAACTTAACACCGTCAATGAGGAGATGCAGCACCGCAATTTCCAGCTCGGACAAACGAACAATGACCTGCTGAACCTTTTGTCCAGCGTAAACATACCCATCATCATGCTTACTTCGGACTTAAGCATTCGGCGGTTCACACCCAAGGCAGAAGAGATGTTCGGCCTCTCCTCCTCCGATATCGGTCGGCAGTTGATGCGGGTGAATCTAAAATTGAATATCCCCCAGTTCGAGTCGATGATGCTCGGGGTAATGCGCGATGCTTCATTGCGTCAACGGGAATTCCGCCACGAGGGCAAGTGGTACCGGCTGCGCGCAACCCCGTACCGGACATCCGATAACAGCGTCGAAGGTGCAGTAGCTGCTATTTTTGAGATTAGCGCCATCGAGCGCGAAGTCATCTCGGGGAGGTCCGAACGCAGCAAGAGGCAACGGCGCAGATCGACTTGAGCGGATTCGAGCCGACATTCGCAAGTAGGCAAGCTCCTGGGAAGTCAAAGGGGAGAGATTCGGATGCGCACGAAAGCTGGCAATCGGTTAAAAAAGGTGGTGGTGATTGGCGGCTCGCAGGGAGCAATAGAAGCCTTACTTCAGATTATGTCGTCGTTGCCGGCAGACTTGCCGACGGCCCTCTTCGTCGTTGTGCACGTTCCGATCGAAGCCGACAGCTATCTTCCGAAGATTCTGGAGCGTGCGGGACATCTAAAAGTCCAGAGCGCCAAAGATGGCGAGCCAATCCGCCCTGGATACGTTTACGTAGCGCCCCCAGACTATCACCTAACGGTGGAAGGCCGCACTGTTCAAGTTCATAAAGGACCACGCGAAAACCGTCACCGGCCCGCGATCGATCCTTTGTTCCGAAGCGCCGCTCGCGCATTTGGCCCAGGCGCGATTGCCGTTATTTTGAGCGGAAATCTAGATGATGGTTCCGCGGGCAGCTTTGCTGTTAGGCAACGGGGGGGTATCGCTATAGTTCAAGACCCAGCAGACGCACAAGCCAGCGAGATGCCGCGGCGAGCTCTTGAGTATGGCGGTGCGGACTACCGTCTTCCAAGCCAAGATATTGCGCCTAAGTTGATTGAGCTAATCCATTCGAGAGAAACCGTCATGAAGGGATCGAGACGAGCACGAAAAACACACAAGACAAAAAAGAACGAAAGTGACCGGGAAATTAGGGGGAACGAAGAAGTGGCGTATAGTACCGAGGGCAGCGGCAATCCGTCGGTCTTCGCATGTCCAGAGTGCCACGGGGTTCTGTGGCAGGTGAGGGACGGGCGCTTTAGACGTTATCGTTGTAGGGTTGGCCATGCTTATTCGCCGGCTAGCTTGAAAGCAGAAATGGATCAGTCCGGGGAAAGGGCGCTTTGGGCCGCCATGCGAGCCTTGGAAGAGAAAGCGGCAATGGGCAGGCGCATGATGAACAGTGCCAGAGGTCCGGGAAACTACATTCATCAACTCAAAGAGCAAGTCGAAGCCGACACGAGCAACGCGCGGATCATTCGCAGAATGATATTCTCCTCTGAGTAAACGTGAGAGCAAGTACACCGTTCGCCTATCTCCATTACTTTTTGTAGGTTGTTCGGTCGTTCCATAGGTTCTCTGGTAAAAGTGAGTGACATCTCGGCTCGATCAGTGTTGGTGATCCAGCGTCGCGCGAGTAAGTGCAGGTAGTTTCCGGATCGGAGCGTTGGCCATTCCTGGGAGATTGTGGCCAAGTACTCACGTACCGGGCGTCAACCCTGCAAGCTTCCACCACAGAGGAACGCCCGCAATCTTCGGCATGGCTTCGAGGCTGCCAATGGGAATCCAGTTTGCCCCAGGGGCGAGAGGACGCATTGAGTTTTCCGACAGATTGTTGCTCAGCTCCAGATGGGTATTCCAAGAAGCACGTGAGCTCATGCACCGTCCCGGGCCCGTCTATCTGATCGTCAGGCATTCCCTGGACGCATGCACAGCCTGCTTTGAGCTTCACGAGGACACCATTCGCTGTGCCCCATGGGTTGATAATTTTTTAACTAAAGAGTGGCCCCAGTACTCTTGACAGGCGAACGCTCGGTCAATTTGACCCTGCCACCGAAGAGGCGCATCATCGATCCATCAGCTGCATCGTAGAGAAAGTGCTCGATGAAACAGGGTAGGGAATTGAATCAGTTCGCGATCGTGGCAATTGCCGGGTCGGCGGGCGGGGCCGACGCCTTGTCTCAGATTCTGCCATGTCTGCCTGCGGACTTTTGCTGCCCTATTGTGTATATCCAGCACCTGAAGGAATCGAACAACAGCATCCTGGTAGAGGTGCTGCAGATGTGTACCTCGCTGACGGTGCGCTGGGCTCAGCAGGGAGAACTCCTCAAAACGGGCAGCGTTTATATTTGTCCACCAGGCCTTTCCTGTTTTGTCCACCCCAAAGGAGCGATCACGTTTACTCGGACCACTGCAGCTTCAGATATGCTGCACGGTGCCGATCGTTTGTTCGCTTCCGTGGCTGCAAGTTACGGTGAACGTGCCTTGGTCATCGTGCTGAGTGGCGGAGGCTGGGACGGTAGTGACGGAATTTGCGCCGTCGACGCCAGCGGCGGAACGGTGCTCGTCCAGGATGAGAGAAGCGCATTCCAACCGAGTATGCCGCGCGCCGCTATCGCGACTGGCTGTGTTGATCTGGTTCTCCGACCTAGGGACATCGGCCCTGCATTAATCAACCTGGTTCGTGATGGCCATTCTCTTGCTAAACTCCGCGCGAGTAGATCCCGGCTCTTTGAGCGTGACGGTATTTGCGTTTCACAGGTTCAACACAGCGCGATTCAAAGGCTGCTTGCCGTGGCGCTCAAAATGCATGGCACAGAAATGGGTAACGTCCAACTCGTGGATAAGCAAACGGGCAACCTTGTCATCGTGGCTCAACGAGGCTTTGGGCTGGATTTTCTTGAGCACTTTGCAGCTGTGAATAACCAGGACGAATCCGCTTGCGCGCGGGCAATGCGCTCAGGCTATCCTGTACTCATTCCGGACATCGCTGCTGATTCTCTTTTCTCCATGCATCTCGACGTGGCGATTGCGGCTGGTTTTCGTGCCGTCCAATCCACGCCCCTGATCACCCGGAACGGAGCTCTCGTCGGGGTACTTTCTACGCACTTTCCTACTCCTCGCGCCCTTTCACAAGGGGAGCTCCACTGGCTTGCTGGTCATCGCCACGCCAATGACTTGATCGGACGATTTGCCATTTAAAGATTAAAAGATCAGTAGGCGTGCGGACTGAGACACACTGAACCGTCTTGTTGGGTACCTTGCTGGGGGCTTTCAAAGCCGCTCGCTCAATGTTTGTGCCTGAGAGATCGATAAGCTGCCCCGGTCAACGATTCCATCAATACATGTGACCGATCCTCACTAACGGACGGCGTCTTGTCCAGGCTGCGTTCCCCTTAGGCTCAGATCAATCTTCTCGCGATGTATCTCGGTGGCATTCACGATGGCAGTATGCCCTAAGCAGGGCGTTCCAATGAGTTGGTGGCGTATGTCTTCGATCGCGAATTCATTGTCTGAATAGAATTGAATATGTGCACGCGCGGCACCCCGGCCGCGTTTCCTCCGTGGCTTGCCACCCCGAATGACCGCCCGTGGGAAGAAACAATCAATTGACCTAGCAGCTAGTTAAGAGCAGTAAACGGGAATTACGGTCACGCATTTCTCACGCCGCAGCAGCGACTGCTCGGGTTATAACTTTGCGGGCAAAGCGGAGAGATCATGGCGGGTGAAGGTCCACGGAAACGGGGAAGCAGTTTGTTCATAACGCTTTTGAGGCAGTGCTCCAGGTGGAAGAGCGAAGAAAAATCTTGGGTGTGAGCTTTCTTTGCACGATGGAGCCTAACGACAGAGGGAGCACAGAGATGAAAAACAGGGTGACGGCACCTGTTAAGCGGCCGTTGATTTGTCACACAAGCGTTGATAATAGTCCCGTCCGCGTTGATATCCACGTGTATAGGGCTCGGCGACATCGCGGCCGGGAAATTGGCGTTCCAGATCCTCCACATTGTTTGCCATTTCGGCCGATACCTGGTCAAACTCCCTGCAACGCGTTTTTGCATGCAGGGCAGCTTCGAAGCCAAGTCGGTAAAATTTCTCATCATCGTAAAAGTTTCTGCCTGATGCCGCATAATGCTCGCTCTCAGCACTGCGCAAACCAATCCACCACTGTTGTCGCGCGGCATCGATTGCCTCTGCACCCTTAGCTTTCAAAAGGTCGCGAATGGAATCGACGGCTACCACGTCTTCGGCCTGAACCGCTACCACGCTGCGCCCTTTACGCAGGGCATCTTCATACACAAAGATCTCGTCTTCCGGCAAGCCCTCGGTCATGAAATTTTCTAGCGATTCGCCCGCAACACCCCCGAGCGTGGCACCAGCGGCTCCAAGAATCGCAGCGCCTAAGAGACCAACGGCAGTTACCAGTCCAGCGCCAGGCACTAAAGTAGACACAAGTAATCCACCAGAAAGGCCGCCGGCAGTACCTATAATTGCTCCAATCGCTTTCCCCATCCCCGGCTGCTCTCCAGCCTCAACCGGAATAGACTCCAGACCACTTTGCAAGTTGCCGGGGGTCAAAAAAGCGATCCTGTCGTCGGCAACACCCGTCGAACGCAACCCCTGTATGGCGAGTTCGGCGTTGTCTCGTGAGAGGAAGATTCCAGTTACCACTTGCAATTGCCACCTACTTCTCAGGCAAGATAGGGGCACCTATCGCCTGAAAGGATTTCACAATCCGCATGGTGACGGTTCGAATCGCCGTACATCATACTCGAAATACCCGATATCGGGGGTGGCCGACAAGTACTCACTTATACGTCGTACATTCCCTGTGGTCGTCCGTTTGTTTTTTGCCTCCGAAGCGCGTATATTAGCTCTTTGAATACTGTTGTGTAGTACCAGGCAGTTGGCGAAGCACACCAGTGGGCGCAAGCCCACTTTTTAGTTTGTGCCCGCTATCTGGTACTCGGGTTCGCAGCTAAGCTTCAGGAAACATGGCACTTGACCTTGAACAGGTGCGCGAGATCGCGAAGCGCGTAACTTCGTCTAGCGGTCTTGAACTGGTCGATGTGGAGTTCCGCGGGGGTGGCAACAGCCGTATGCTGCGGATAACCATCGACAAGCCAGCGGGCGTCACCCACGAGGATTGCGCCAATGTCAGCCGCGAGGTGGGCACCATTCTCGATATCGAGGATGCCGTTCCGGGATCTTATCTGCTAGAAGTTACGTCGCCGGGGCTGGATCGGGAACTTTCCCGTCCGGTTGAATTTGAAAGGTTCGTCGGCAGTTTGATCCGGCTGACCACGCGTGAACCTGTCAACGGCAACCGCCATCTGGAGGGCAGGCTGGAAAGCGCTCACCAGGGTCGCATCACGCTGAGTTTGCAACACCGTCAGGGGAAGGGGAAAGGCAAGCGCCAGCAAGCCACGGCCGAAGCGCCGCGCGTGGAAGTCGAGTTGGCCAACGTAGAAAAGGCCAACCTGGTGCCGGAAATCTAGAACAGTGTCAGGTCCCCGGCGGTCTCAGGCTCTAACCCGAGACCTGGTGCCTCGGAATCTGAGAAGCGGAATCATTTATGGCAAGCGAGCTCTACAACACCATCGACGCCCTCAGCCGCGAGAAGGGCATTGATCCGCAGATCGTCGTCAGCGCGGTGGAAGACGCCATCGTGGTCGCCACCCGCAAATACTACAAGTCGCAGGAAAATCTGCGGGCGGAATTGGACAAGGATACCGGCAAAATCCGTGCTTTCGCCGTAAAAGCAGTCGTCGAGACTCCCGAGCAGGTGGAAGATCCTAATCTTCAGGTCACTTTAGAGGACGCTCGCAAGATCGATCCCAACCTTGAAGTAGGTGGGGAATTGCAAATTCCCAAACCGACCGAAGGCATTCTGGGCCGCATCGCCGCGCAGTTGGCCAAGCAGGTGATCTTCCAGAAGGTTCGCGAAGCCGAGCGGGATACGATCTACAACGAGTATATCGGCCGCGTGGGCGAGATCGTAAATGCCACCGTAAAGCGTATCGAAGGTTCTGACATGATCTTTGACATCGGCAAAGCCGAGTCCCGCATGCCCCGCAAAGAGCAGTCGCGGCTGGAGTCGTTCGCTATGGGCGAACGCCTGCGGGTAGTCATCGCGCGTGTCGAGAAGGCCTCCAAGGGCCCGCAAGTCGTGGTCTCGCGAGCCGCGCCGGAACTGGTTCAGCACCTATTTCAGACCGAGGTTCCGGAAATTTACGACGGCACTGTCGTGATTA
>Ga0126372_10000700_pt1 | contig 12309 bp, 9 predicted proteins | sample PanSoiMetaPlot_6_FD_92762 | JGI IMG/M metagenome (GOLD analysis project Ga0126372, IMG submission 92762) | Tropical forest soil microbial communities from Panama - MetaG Plot_6 | ecosystem: Environmental > Terrestrial > Soil > Tropical forest > Bulk soil | place: Panama | collected 2016-02-17
AGATTGAATGCCTGCGTAGGATCGGACGTCTGGCTTACCGCAATCAACAGGTGGCTGCGCGAAGCAAAAGCACCGGTGACCGGATTGATGTCGATCTGAAGCGCGGTCACAAACCAGTGTTGCGTCGGGCGATCGAAATAGACTCTCGGATCGGTGACGAAATCTCCGAATACGAGTGGCGTGCTGCGAATGACCTCAGGCGCGAGGTTGAAAAATTGGTTGAGTGGAGTGGGCCCCAGAATCCGGTTTCCTGTGCGTTGATCGAAGACGGCCAATGCATCATTGATGGCTTCAAAAACGAAGCCGTTGCTGAACCCCGGGGCGCGTTCGTCACACTGCTTCACGAAAGAGTGTTGGAACGACTCCGTACTTCAAGGTAGTTTGCGTCCAGAACCGATGCGGTGGAAAAAACGAGTCGCCAGTGAGTGGGGCGAGATTTTAGGCTGAGTTCTGACCCTGAGTCAAGTGATAATGGCAGCGGTTTGCGCTCTACTAGACGCTATTCGCCAGCTCCCACCATGATCGGCTGCGATGTTGGCGCGGCGGACCCGGCTTCCGGTTCAACCGTAATGGCGAATGCCTTAGCCTCGATTCCCGCGCGCAACGGCGGATTCACCACCGTGCCACTGCCATGAGCATCAGGCTTGAAGGTGCCCGCAGGAATGGGAAAACCGGAAGTTGGAATGAGCCACAATTCGTACGCTTTTCCGGGCGGGAGGACCGGCATGTTATTGGCAAGGAAAATCAAATGCCCTTTGCCGCGCAGATAGAATGCCTTTCCCTGCGGTTGCGGTGGAGTCTTGGCCGACACCAGAGTGATTTGTTGCGCCTCAGGAGCCGTGAACGTGGCGACTACATCTTTGGCTTGCGCGAGTTCTGCCTGCTGATTTGTCAGTTCTGTCTGCAAACTGACCAGTTTCCGACGTAAATTCGTGTTTTGACTCAGTAGCAGTCCCACCACGGCGACTGCCGCTAATGCGCCTAACCACTCAAAGGCTCGCCACCATGGAGCGGATCGAGTAGCAGCTGCTGATCGCGGCTCCTTGGCAATCGCTGAGAGCAAACGTTGACGAGACCGTTGAGGAGGCGCTGGACCGGACGCTGACATTGCCAACAGCGACAGGTCGCCCCGCAGCCGCTGCAATTCGCGACGGCAGGCAGAGCACTCTTCGAGGTGCTTTTCCAGTCCGGCACGCTCATCGCCCTCGAGGGCTCCGAGGGCGTACAGAGCCAGATCCTCGGCGAATTGTTCGTGCACGGTCATGTTTGAAATGCCTTCCGCAGAAGCAGCAACCCCGATCGGATTCGTGTCTTTACCGTCCCCAGCGGGTCCCCGGTTTTACTCGCAATCTCACTATGCGTCAGGCCTTCGAAGAATGCCATTTCGAGCGTCGTCCGTTGCGCCGCCGGCATCTCGGACAATGTGCCGCGTATCTTTTCCAGCGCAAACTTGCGATCGGCTTCGCTGGCGAAGTCGGGCTCCACCGACACAATCACATCTTCGATTTCACTTTCGGGACGTTTTTTACGCAGCGAATCGATGGCGCGATTGCGGGCGATCACCGACAGCCAGGCAGGCAGAGTCCCGCGACTGGCATCGAAGGCTCCCGGATTCCTCCATAACTGCATAAAAACGTCTTGCAGAATGTCCTCGGCTGCGCCCGTATCTCCCAGCACGCGTAAAGCCACGGAGTACACTATGCCGGAATAGCGGTCGTACATCTGGGCCATGGCGTTTTCATCGCCGGAGCGTATTCCCGCCACCAGGACATAGTCGGACGGGACTCCTATGGCTTCTGACGTCGACAAGCCGGCTTTCGCTTCCATTCTAAGTACGTCCGGTTGGAGCCTGTGGATTGACGGAAGCGCCGCTTTCCAGTAGCATCCGTCTACCCACTTCTAGTAGTTTTTAGCGACCAAAGCTCACGGACGGGTTTGAGGCGACACGATAGCAGCAATTTAGCGCCGAGGACAAGGCACCGCCCGCTCCAAGGGATTGAAGCATACTTTTCAAGGAGGAAGTCAATGAAGAGAGTGTTGATTCTGATGGCCCTCGTAGGACTGATGACAACCCTTGCCCTGGCAGGAGCTGAGAAGGGTTCCTGGACGGGCAAGATCAGTGACGCCAAGTGCGGCGCGAAGTTCGACGCCGATTGCGCCAAGAAGTGCGCCGATGCCGGCCAGCCCATGGTATTTGTCAGTGACAAGGATGGAAGCGTTCTGCCCATCGCCAACCAGGATTCTGTCAAAGGTCATGCTGGCCATCACGTGAAAGTGGAAGGCTCAGTCGACAATAACACTCTGACTGTTAGCTCGCTGAGCATGGTCGAAGACAAGAAGTGACTTTTGTGACGAGCCACAAAGACGCCGCGGACTCAGGTTCGCGGCGTTAGTTTTTTCGAGATCATGCGGCAGAAGTCTCTGAGGAGCAGCCCTCAGGCATTAGTGGTCGGCATCCACCAGAAGTCGGAAGAAAGGGAAGAGGAAGTATTGCCCGGCGTGTAGGCGACCAACTTGCATTCCACCCGTGCATTGTTCTCGCCTTCGATTGCCCCATTGACCAGTTCAGACGAACACACTCCCGCTTGCTCGAGCATTGCCTGAGCCAGGCATTTCAGCTCCGGATCTGACGATTCGGCCGCATCGAGCAGATGGAATCCTGCCTCGCGCCGGCGGAACTGAGCCCAGATCAAACCGCAAAACAAAACATCGTTCACATCCATGCTGAAGCTCCTTGAGGTGAACGTCCACAAAGTGCGGATCTTGCATTTATTCTTCGACACAGATTTCCGGGTACCTTCTGATAAGTACGTCGTTTGCCGCTCCCTGGATTGCTTGCCACTAGTTTCATCGGCCAGTCGAATACTTTCCTCGAAAAGAGCAGAGCGAAATCCATTACGACCGTTACTTCGTACCTGAGTACGTAGACGGAGCCGGTCGTTTCAAGCTGGCGTGCGGCGCCGCGTCAGCCGGCTTATCACGATGGGCGACGTTCACCAAATGACAATCTCCACGAGGAAAACCTTATGAGGCGACTGAAAGCAATGGTGGCCTTCGCCTTGGCGCTGCTCATGCTGGTTCCAGCCAATGTGTTCGCGTCGAGTCACCGCGAAGCTCCCATCACGGCCCTTGATCACACTGCCGATGTCACTGACTGGTATGCCTTCGTCAGCTTTGACCATCCAGACCGGGTTACGATGATTCTCAACGTTGACCCGTTTCTTGAGCCTTCCAATGGCCCTAACTATTTCCCTTTCGACCCCAACGTGCTGTACGAGATGAAGGTCGACAACAACCACGATGGCGATGAAGACATTACCTTCCAATTCCGATTCAAAACCCAGATTCGCCAACCCGGTGTTTTCACAAGCCTGGTCGGTGGCATTGCTGGAATTCCGCCGATCACGTCATTGACGGGTCCCGGTTCGGCGGGTCTGAACCTGCGTCAGACCTACACCGTGACTATGGTGAAAAATGGCATTGCCACTGACCTCACCAATGGCCAGACCCTGATTGCGGTTCCTTCCAACGTCGGCCCGCGGACCATGCCCAATTACAAGGCGCTGTTCGATCAAGGCACCTACGAACTGGGCAACGGCATTCGCGTGTTTGCCGGCACAGTCGACGATCCGTTCTACATCGACCTTGGCGCAGCCTTCGACTCTCTCAATTTCCGCATGAGCGTTGGCGGAGTTCTCTCGCCGCAAGTCGATGCCGATGACAAGCACAACTACGCGCCAGACTCAGTGGCCGGGTTCAATGTCAACTCCATTGTTCTTGAAGTCCCCATCACCATGCTCACAGTGGACGGCAAGCTTCATACTGCTGCAGAAAAGGAAGCGGTGATAGGAACTTACGGTTCCACCTCGCGTCCTCGCATCACTGTGCGGCGGTCTCCCTTAGCTGCTTCCAACTCCGGGCCCTTCCGCCAGGTGCAGCGGGAAGGCAATTCGCTCATCAATGAACTGATCATCGGCACGGGATCGAAAGATCGCTTCAGCATGGACGATCCCAAAAACGATGCCCAGTTTGCATCCTTCTTCCTCGATCCGTTGCTGGCCCATCTCTTCGGAGCAAATTTGGGGGTGCCAGTGCCTGCAGCCCCTCGCCTGGACCTGCTGCCCCTGGTCCAGTACGTCGCACCGATATGCCCAGGATGCGGTCCCCAGGATGCCGGCCCAATCGCTGATTTAATGCGCTTGAACACAGGCATCCCGCCAACACCGGTTGCGCAGCAAAAGCGGATGGGATTCCTGGCGGGAGATCTCGCTGGCTATCCCAACGGACGCCGCTTGAACGACGATGTGGTCGATATCTCGTCACGTGTCGTCGCCGGCATTCTTATCGACCCGGTTAAATTCGGGGCGCGCATCGGCGACGGAGTTAACGTCAACGAGTCGGGCTACGGGTCGACGTTCCCCTATGTGCGTCCTGCTCACAGCGGGCGCGATAGTCACCACACCGGTCCGGGCCAGCCTGGTTGTTCGGGCCAGCCTAATGGTATTTGTCCAGTGAAGTAGCCAATGAGTGGCCGTTGCCCCTGGCCGCGGCCACTGTTTTTCCATTCAGACGCAGTCCACCCGATCAAAGGAGTTGCCATGAAACGAATTCTTGCCCTCCTCGCACTGGTTGTTGTTGCAGTCGGACTTAGTGCTCAGACCGTGCCTTCGTCCTCCGAACCGCAGCTTTCGCCGGCCGAGCGCACGATGGCCGTTGCGAGAAAACTGCTGGAGAAGAATTCTAAGGACTTCGAGGCCTACAATGCGCTTGCACTGGCGCTGTCTCGGCGCGCCCGCGAAACCTCCGATGTCAGCTTTTATCTTCAGGCCGAAGATGCGCTCAAGAAATCCTTTGAGATTTCTCCCGCTAACTTCGACGGCGAGCGCATTCAGGTCTGGCTGCTGCTCGGCAAGCACGAGTTCAGCGCCGCGCTCGAAGCCAGCCAGAAACTGCGCCAGAAAATGCCCGATGACATCATGGTCTATGGCTTTCTGACTGACGCCAACGTTGAGCTGGGCAATTACAAAGATGCCGAGGCTGCCGCCCAATGGATGCTTGACCTTCGCCCTGGCAATATACCGGGTATGACCCGCGCAGCTTATTTGCGAGAGCTTTTTGGGGATATCGAGGGCTCGCTGGAACTGATGAACATGGCCTTGCAATCCACTCCACCCAACGAAGTGGAGGATGCGGCATGGATTACCACCCAGATGGCGCACCTGAAACTAGCCACGGGACAGATCGATGAAGCCGAAAAACTGTGCCAGCGCGCGCTCTCGCTGTTTCCGGGATACCACTACGCTCTCGCGAACCTAGCAAAAATAAGAATTCAACAAAAACAGTACGGCGAAGCTGTGGGCCTGCTGCGGCAACGTTACAGTGCCGCTCCGCATGCCGAGAATCTGTTCGATCTGGCCGAAGCGTTGCAGCTTGCTGGCAAAACGGCGGAGGCGAATCAGGCCTTTGCCGAGTTCGAGCAGAAATCTTTACTAGAGACAAACCGCGCGGACAACTCCAACCACGAACTCATAACCTACTATGCCGACTTCGCCCACCGCCCGGATAGGGCTCTGGAAGTTGCGCAGCGCGAAATCGAGCGCCGCCATGACGTCTTCACCCTCGACTCCTATGCCTGGGCTCTTTATGCGAATGGAAGATATTCCGAGGCACGCCAGCAGATCGAACGGGCACTTTCCGTCGGAATACGCGATGCGAAGATCTTTCGGCACGGCGGGGAGATTGCACTGAAATGTGGCGACGTCGCCTCCGCCCGGCACTCTTTCCAGCAGTCCATCGAACTCAACGCGCCCGGTTCAAAGCCAGCGCGGCTTGCTCTACTTAATCTGAATCGGCAGGCCACACGGCACTAGAAAGAACGAGTCCAATGGATCTCCCCGTAAAAGTTTGGGCTAAGGCACTAGCGCTGGTCCTCTTGGCCGCCAGTTGTTTACCTTCGCAGTGCGCCCAAGGGGGGCCGCGCTCGATCTCGGGTGCTGTCCTGACCGACAAGAATGAAGCGGTTGCTGCCGCCACTGTCACTGCCCAGGGCGAAGCCTTTGCCGCGGAAACTCGGACCGATAACCAAGGCCGCTTCAGATTTCAGGCACCGCCTGGCCCTATCAGGGTGACCGTCACCGGCAAGTACCTCGTGCCCGCAGAAAGACTCGTGTCGGCCGAGGACGAAGCCAGCAACCTTGAAATTCACACCCGGTATTCCATTGCGTCCGTCCACGACAGCATTTTGATCACCGCAACGGCCCTCAATCCCACCATCGATCAGCGGAACGATGCGGTCTACAAGAACACTCTCTTTGCGCGCGACGACCAAATCTTCGACACCCTCGCTTCCGGTATAAACACCGGGCAGCATGAGGGAGGCGGGAAATCGCTCGAGATTCGACGCTTCGGCTATAACCTCGATCATGGCGGCGTGAACGGCGGGCTCAAAGTCCTGGTCGATGACATTCAGCAGAATCAAGCGACCCAGGGACACGGCCAGGGCTACCTCGGCGCGCTAAAGTCCCTGACCCCTGAACTGGTCGACGATGTCGAAATTATAAATGGCCCATTCAGCGCCGAATATGGCGACTTCTCCGGCCTGGGCGTCGTACATATAAGGCTGAAGGAAATTCTGCCTGATCAGTTGACCGTCCGCGTGCAGGGTGGTTCGTTTGATGCCTATCGTGCCTTCGTGGGATTCAGTCCTACGCTGCAAAATGCCGACGCGTTCATCGCTTATGAAGGTTCACACAGCGATGGCCCCTTCATCACTCCCGGACGCTATGGTCGGAACAATATAACGGTCAACTACACTCTTCATCTCGGCGAACATCAGTCCCTTGGCTTCAAAACAAATTTCGGGACAAATGACTTCTATTCTTCCGGCCAAATTCCGCTCGATCTGGTCTCGGACGGTGTGCTCCCGCGCTTTGGATTCATCGATCCCTTTGACGGCGGACGAGTTCGTCTCGGAACGGTTGGTGCCTACTACAAACGCGATTTTAGCAATGGTGGCATTCTGAAGGTCGATGGTTTTTTAGGACGCTCTCTGTTCGACTTATGGTCGAACTTCACATTTTTCCTGGTTCACGACAATCCCACTGCCAGTGTCTTCGGTGACGAAATCCAACAGCATGATTCCCGCCTGCAACAGGGCGTCAATGCTCAGTACTTGCATCCGTACAAACTCTTCGGCCGCAGCGCGCTGCTCACCCTGGGCTCAAATTTTCATGATAACCAGATTGACGTCGGCCTGTTTCAGACGCAGCAACGCATGGTGAGGGCGATTTCTACCAACGCGCACGCGCATGTGACCAATGGGGCGGGATACGTTCAGCAGGGAATTGACCTGTTACACCAGCGTCTTCATTTCGATGCCGGACTGCGCTACGACTATTTTCGCTTCGATGTAGACGACCACCTTGTGCCCCCGCACAGTGGAATCGAGGGGGCCGCAAGATTTCAGCCTAAGGCCAACATTTCCTATACTCCGACGCTTCGCTTTCCAGTCACGCTCTATGCCAGCTACGGGCGTGGAATCTCGAGTCAGGACGCGCGCGGCGTTGTCCAGCGCCCCGAAAGCCCACGTCTATCCACCACGGATTTCTACCAGCTTGGCGCAGCCCACAATCTGCGTCGGTTTTCACTCAGCACCGACCTCTTCCTCATCAACCGTTCCAACGAGCAGGTCTACATTCCCGATGACGGCACATTTGAGTTCAAAGGACCCAGCCGATCTTACGGTTGGGAGGCCAAGACCTCCCTCGGAATCACGCATCATCTCAGCCTGAACGGCGGCTTCACCCAGGTGTCCAACGGTTTTTTTCGTCATACCTTTCCGCGCGTCTATATCGACAGCGCTCCACACTCGGTCGCGAATTCTGGCCTCACTCTGTCCGCCTGGCATGGTTTCAATGGATCGCTGCGCTACCGCCACATAAGTGCCTATCTTCTTGCCGATTGCAGATCAGCTGAGGGTTGTGACGTCCGGAATCCGGCTTCTATTAACCGCGTGATCCGTGCTAGCGGCCTGGATGTAGTCGACCTCAGTGCCTCGAAACAAATTCATCATGGGGTTGAATTCAACTTCGCGATCGAAAATCTGAACAACAAGCGCTATTTCGAGACGCAGAATTTTCTGGATTCGCGCGTTACCCCTGATGCGGCAATCGTCGCGCGGATCCACGGCACTCCTGGGTACCCGATCGGGTTTACGGTCGGCATGACATTTCATCTGGGGGAAAAGTAAGGCAGTTGGGAAATCGGCACGTGGGATTCTGATGCAAGGAGTCCTGTAGCCGTGGCCGGTTGTGAGAAGAAAAAGCTGCGACCGAAATCGCAGCTTTTTATTCGCTCTCACACACTAGACTCTAGTGTCTGCCGCCGCCGTGTCCGCCGTGGCCTCCATGTCCGCCGCCCCGGTTTCCGCGGCCATTGTGTCCACGACCACGTCCTCCGCGTCCACCACGCCCGCCGCGATCCCCGCCTCTCGGAGGACCACCGTGGCCACCTCCGCCACCGTGACGGGGAAATTCGCGATTGAAATTTGGCTCGGCTTCCGCCTCTTCAGGAAAGTCTCCGCCACCCTCAATGGTCATCGCAGGGGCTGGAGCCTCGCCCTCGCTGGGTGCTTCTCCACCGCCCATCTTTGCACGCTGCTCCTTCAGGATGGCTTTGCGCGAGAGCCGGATCCGGTTGCCTTCGACAGCCAGTACCTTCACCAGTACCTGGTCGCCTTCCTTCAACTCGTCGCGCACATCCTTTATGCGATGCTCGGCAACTTCGCTGATGTGCAGCAGCCCGTCGGTGCCGGGAATGATCTCGACGAAAGCCCCGAAATCGGCAAGCCGCGTAACGGTCCCGAGGTAGGTCTTTCCGACCTCGGCAGTGGCGGTCAAGTCGCGAATGATCTGCAGGGCCTTGTTGGCCGACGCCTCATCGTTCGAGGCAACATTCACCTTGCCCGAATCTTCCACGTCAATCTTTACGCCGGTTTGCTCGATGATGCTGCGAATCATCTTGCCGCCGGGCCCAATCACGTCGCGGATCTTGTCGACCGGAATCTGAAGGGTGTAGATGCGCGGCGCATACGCCGAAACCTTTTCGCGCGCGGACGAAATAACTTCCTCCATCTTGTCGAGGATGAACAACCTTCCACGTTGCGCCTGAGACAGGGCTTCGCGCATGATCTGGGGCGTGATGCCCATTACCTTAATGTCCATCTGCAAGGCGGTAATGCCATTCCGCGTTCCGGCGACCTTGAAATCCATGTCACCGTAGTGGTCCTCGGCCCCCGCAATGTCGGTCAGGATGGCATATTTTTCGCCTTCCTTGACAAGCCCCATCGCTACACCTGCAACCGGAGACGCTAGAGGTACGCCCGCATCCATCATCGAAAGCGATGCACCGCATACGGTCGCCATCGACGACGATCCGTTGGACTCCAGAATGTCAGAAACGACGCGCATGGCGTATGGCCACTTATCTTCTTCCGGAAGGACAGCAGTAATGGCTCGTTCTGCCAAAGCGCCGTGACCGATCTCGCGCCGGCCCGCGCCTCGCAGGAAAGCAACTTCGCCGACTGAGAACGGAGGAAAGTTGTAGTGCAGCATGAATCGCTTCTTGGCTTCTCCCTCAAAAACCTCCAGTCGCTGCATGTCCTCGCTTGTTCCAAGCGTGGTGGTCACGAGCGCCTGGGTTTCGCCTCGCGTGAAGATGGCAGAACCGTGGGTTCGGGGAAGCACGCCGACTTCTATCCAGATGGGACGAATTTCATCGAAAGCCCGGGCGTCAGGCCGTCGCTTCTGCTCGATCACCTGCTCGCGAAAGATGCGCTCACGCAGAATTTCGTAATAATGCTTCAGCTTGTCGCGTCCCGCTTCGTCGTCTTCCGGCAGCGCGTCGGACAGTTCTTTCTTGATAGCCTTAACCAGATCATAGCTCTCCGATTTGGGATGCTTCTGGGTGTCGAGAGCATCTGTCAGGCGGCCACCGACCTTGCTGCGCAGATCGCTGTAGTACTCCTCATCGAACTCGATCGGGTCAACCGCTCGCTTGGGCTTGCCAACACGGTTTCGGAGTTCAGTGATTGCAGCGCAAATTGTTTTGATCTCGGCATGGGCAAACTCAATTGCATCTACGACGGTCTCTTCCTTGACCTGTCTGGCGCCCGACTCGATCATCACGATTCCATCTTTTGTGCCGACCACCATAATGTTCAAGAGACTGTCCCGCATCTCGCTGTAAGTGGGGTTTACGAGAAGGCGCCCGTCGACCAGGCCGACGCGAACTGCGCCTATTGGGCCTTCAAACGGGATGTCTGAGAGCGTCAGTGCGCACGAGGCGGCGTTGATGCCAGCCACATCGGGATCGTTTTCTGTATCGGCGGAGAGAACGAAGGCAATTACTTGAGTCTCGCAGCGGAAGCCTTCCGGAAAAAGAGGTCGGATAGGGCGGTCAATCTGGCGACTGGTGAGGATCTCGCGTTCGCTGGGACGTCCTTCGCGCTTTATAAAGCCACCCGGAATGCGGCCACCGGCATAGGTGTACTCGCGGTAGTCGACGGTAAGAGGAAAAAAGTCGATTCCCTCACGGGCCTCAGCGTTGGCTACAGCCGTCGCCAGGATTACGTTGTCGCCCAGTCGCACGACCGCGCTGCCATGCGCCTGTTTAGCCAGTTTTCCCGTCTCGAATGAAAGTTGCTTGCCGCCGGAGAGTTCAACGCTGATTTCTTGTGGTTCAGGTTTCATGGTTCATCATCTTTCTGAACAGGAGGATAGCCGCGTTATAGCGGATAGCACGATGGGATGAGAGCCAGAACCAGTCGATGGGCCGAGACACACTTTCCGCGACGATCGATCACACTCGTGCTGAGGCACAAGAATGCCGCATCATCCCGGTATGAGGGTTTCTCCGCCGCGTAGCTTTACTTACGCAAGCCGAGTTTGTGAACAACCGTCTTGTAGCGCTCGGAATCGTATGTCTTCAGGTAGTTCAGCAGGCGGCGTCGCTTGCTGACTAGCATGAGAAGACCGCGGCGCGAACCGTGGTCTTTTTGGTGCGTTTTGAAGTGCTCTGTCAACTGACCAATCCGCTCACTGAGTAGGGCGATTTGGACTTCGGGGCTTCCGGTGTCCGTGGCGTGCGTGCGGTACTGGTCAATAAGAGACTGTTTCTGCGCTCTGGCTAGCACTAACCTAGTGCACTCCTGTCTGTTTTTTCGTTTGTCTTCGTGACGTAACCAAGCCTAACACGTTGACATTACGACTGTAAAGTTCCGGTTCCCAGCAAACCACTAGACTCGGATATGCCCTCTAAAATAACGTATTAGAGGGAGCGATCGTGCGTTGCGAGCGATGCGGTAACACGAATCCGCCGGAATACAAGTACTGCGGCAACTGTGGCGCGCTCGTGCCTGACCAGGATGAGGCACCGGAGAGCCGTCGCGGGCGAGTCGAGAGCGCGCGCTCTGACATGCGGATTCTACCTGCCCAGCGTCCCATCAGCGGACCATCGTTTCTCGGGATTGGGACAGATTCCGCCGAGGGTTCTGGTGACCACTCAAGTGATGTGGGTTATCTGCTGGAAGATGATGAACCGAAAAACAGAATCGGACGAGCTTTTCTCCTCTTGGTGGTGATCGTTGCCCTGGCCGGAATCGGATGGCTGAAATTCAGCGGGGAGGGGAAGACCTGGCTCCCGCCCTGGGAGAGACCGGATTCGGCGAAGCAAGCGAGTCCGCCTGCGGCGCAGACTGCCGCGGCTCCGACACAAAATCAACCCAGTCCCGATCAGCCTGCCGTTAAAACTACCGCTTCTCAGGGAGACGCCGCTGCTCCGACACAATCTGCGGGAGCCTCGGATGCGGCTGCGCCGGCCGGCGAAAACGATGCCGCGAAGAAGGACGCTGCAAGCAAAGACCACGAGGCAAAGGAACAAGGCGACGACACACCATCTGCGGCGCAATCCAAAGTGCCGGAAAAAACGGTTCCAGCCGGACAAGCGGCAAAACCCGCCACGGTGGCGCAGCCGGAGCATCATCCAGCGGCAACGGTCGTCGCTTCGTCGAAGGCGCCTCCGTCAAAGCTGTCACGGGCAGACGACAGAGAGGTTTCGGATGCGGCCGGGGCGAAGGCGAAGGCACATTCTCGTACGCAAGCTCCGGAATCGACACCCGACGATGCGCTGGTCGCGAACGCGGAAAAGTATCTTTACGGTCGCGGAGCGCCTCAGAATTGCGCACGCGCTCTGAGTGGGATCAAGACCGCAGCCGACCGGCAGAACACCCGAGCGCGCACCCTTTTGGGCACT
>Ga0126372_10000701_pt1 | contig 12305 bp, 9 predicted proteins | sample PanSoiMetaPlot_6_FD_92762 | JGI IMG/M metagenome (GOLD analysis project Ga0126372, IMG submission 92762) | Tropical forest soil microbial communities from Panama - MetaG Plot_6 | ecosystem: Environmental > Terrestrial > Soil > Tropical forest > Bulk soil | place: Panama | collected 2016-02-17
CGGTGGCTCGCGGCATGCGTGGCGATCGCGCTGCTCGAAGCGGGCATCGTCGTCGCGCGGTGGCATGTGCAACTGGTCCGCGTCGCGATCGACTCTGCGCACGGCGAGCTACCGCGGGCGCCGCGGCGTCACATCCCGAGTCACTTCTTTCCACCTTGGGCGTTGCGCGGCTCGCCCCTCGAACAGCTCGTGCGCAGCCACGATACGATCGGTGTCGAACCGCTTCCCTGGTGGGCGGCGCCGATCGTCGGGGTGTTGAGCCAGCCGATCGGCGCGCGGCAGATCGAGTTCGTTCCCGAGAATCTGACGGACGACTTCGCGCCCTGGTACGAGCGCGTGCACCCGCGCTACGTGCTCATGGAGACGCGCGACGAAATCCCTGAGCCCATGGCGCGCCTGCAGCCGCAGGTGCATAAAAAGGAAAAGGGCTCCCTGACGGTGCTGCAGTTCTGGTGAGGCGATCGGTCGCGTCGGCGCTCAGCGGTCCCGTGAGCTCGCGAGCGAACACGGTGTCGGCGTGCGCGTCGGGTGTTCGTCAAAAGGCAGAAGCCCGCTCAGCACTCGGCTGCGCGCTGGGGTGATGCCTCGACGCCCCTTCGCTGGCGGGCGGAAACAGCCGTGCATGCTCCCGGGTCATACTGTGTTGAGGCACCAGGGATCGGTATGTTTCCCAATGCGCCCGCGCCTCGTCTTTCCGGCCCAACCAAAACAGACTCCAGTACAGGAGGGAGTGCGGGATCCAGGTGTAGTTCGCCTCCAGTTCCGGATACGGATTGCTGCGGGGAATCGTTAGCGACTGACTCGCACACTGCGCCGCGACCTCGAACTCGCCGAATCGGGAACAGGTCGTGGCCAGCCGCAGCAGCGGTTCGCGGCGCGTCGGGTCCAGTGTGAAGGCGCGACGGTAGACGTCCTTTGCCTCGCCGACGCGCCCCAACATCTCGAGGCTTTCGCCCATGAAGCACAAACTCTGGGAACGCTCGGCCGACCAGGCTCCTTCCATCGAAGCGTGCTCCTCCAACGCGGCGATCGCCGACTCATACCGGCAATGGTAGAACAGCTCGCGCCCGAGGTAGTGCCACCAACGCGCCTTGTCCGGCCACTCCAATACCTGGAGTGCCAGCCCGGCGAGGTAGTTGCGCGGTTTCGTATTATCCTTGTAATGGCGGACCAAGAGCTGCGTCGGATCGCAGCGCATCGTCGATGCCGCCGTTGTGTCCGCCGGCTCGTTGGCGCGCAGAAGCTCGTGAACGCGGCCTTTCCAGTGGTAACGGGTGCGGTCATAGAAGCGCGCGATGTGTAGTCCAACGGGGCCGTACATAACGTTGCCGTACAGCTGGGTGGGTTCGAAGCCGTACAGCTGGTTGTATTCGAAGGAATCGACGCCGCCCGAGTCGATCCACCGGTCGAATGCGTCTATATCCAGCGGCGCCACCTCATCGCTGGCGTCGAGCTGGAGCACGAAGCGGTTTGCCGCCAGCAACCCCGCATACTGACGCGCGTCAGCGAAGTGAAACAGCCGCTGACCCGCCGCGACCAGCGGACTTTCCTCGCCTCTGGCGAAGCGCCGCTCGATCGCGGCTGCTTGTGCGTCGTCGAGCACGGCGTCGAACTGGTCGTGCACCAGATCCACGCGGCAGCCGCGCCGCTGGGCGATCGCGATCGTGTCATCGGTGCTGCCCGTGTCCACCACCAACACCTCGCCACCACGATCGATGAAATCCTCGAGGCTCCAGAGCAATCGTGGCAGCGCCCACGCCTCGTTACACGTGAGGACCACAATGGAAAAGCGAGGTGCCGATCCGAGCACGACGGCCGCTCGTATCCGTCAGAAACTGGTACACCCACCGGGAAGCATCCCGGTCGGCGCGGGGGTGCACCCCGGCACCGGTGACTGCGCCAGCGCAGCAGGTGGCGCAATGATCGAGTCCACCACCGGAAGCAGCGCAACGAGCAGACCGGCCCGAAGCACCATCTGCCGCCGCGTCATATCTTCTGGCCTATACACGGCTGGTGGGCTGGCCTCTTCGAGCAGATGCTTCTCCTCGAATTGGTCCAAGGCCATCCACACCAGAGCTTCGGCGGCTTGCGGTTCGAGGTCGGAGCCGAGCAGTTGCACGATCTCAGCAACCGTGTGCTTGCCGTCGCACAACGCCCAGACCCGCGCGGCGATGCCGTTCAGGCAATGCACTTCGTTCCGTTCAACGTCGTAGACCACCAACTCATCGGGAAGCTCCTGCACGAAAAGCCGTGTGCTGCGGATCTTCGGTCTGTACGTCTCCATCTCACCCTCCTCTGCTTGGTTTCATTCACGCCTGCGCTGCAAGCTCGAGAATCGGTTCAACGACACTGGATGCCTCTCCGCGCTCACTAGTGACGATTGGTGCGCGCGTCACGACCTGATGCAACGTCGCCAGCGCGACCTGTGGGATGCGCCGTGCGGCCACCGTGTTGGCGAGCAACGCGAGCGCACCGCGTCCCGGTGACAAGCGCCGCGGTCGCCATTCGCCGCCCGATCGGAACTCGCTCATCACGACGAGTCCCACCGGCAGCGGGCCGTCGTCCGCGCGCACCCCCACCGTATCGACCGGGTGCTTCGTCAGGCCGCGGGCGCGCCCGTTTCGAATCGATAGTGGCCGGGCGTACGGGTGCACGCCGCCCGCCGAGTCGAGCACGGCGTACTCGTCCGAGTAGTACTGGGCACCTGCCCGCACCAGCTCGCGCACCAGGATGCTCTTTCCGGCGAAGCTCCGCCCCGGCAACAGGATTCCACGGCCTTGGTACCCGACGACGCCAGCGTGCACAAAGACGCGCTCCGGCGCCATCTCCGCGACGTAGAGCTGAACGTCTGCCTGAAAGGCCCGCAGCCCCGCTTGCAGCGTCGAACCCCGAGCCCGCAACGCATCGTTGACGTACACCGAGAGCTGGTCCCTGCCAGACCGGTCGTCCTCCTCGACGACGAGCGAATACACGCGGCCCGGGTCGAAGAACTCCGCAGTCTCGGAGCCGGGTGGGAGATGACCCGCCAAGCTTTCGGCGATACGCGCGTCGTTCGTCCGGATACCGATGCTGACGTCGTAGGCCATGACCGACAGGCTTACCGGCCACTCGATCCGATCCAGGAGCGCTGCCGACATGTCTCCGGCCGCTGATCCCCGCGCGGGCTGACGCTCGATGGTGGTCACGCTACACCCGCGTCGACAGCCGCACGTTCAGATGCCGGCGGCACGCTGTTCCGAACCGATGGACGAAACGCTCGCGATGCCGCGCGCAGCCCGACCAGCTCGACAAACGTTCGGACAAAGTGTTCAGCCGAATACTGGACCGCGCTTTCCGACGACAGGAACGCCCGGATCCGCTCCAGGTATTCTGCGTGGATGCCCGCGGGCATGTCCTTCAGGAAGGCGTGCAGCTCTTCCTCAGAACCGAAGTCTTGGCGCGCGATGAAACAGTCCCTCGGGATCGATTCCGCGATGTCGGGCGCCCCCCAGTAGATCGGTACACATCCCGCCGCGAAGCTGTCGAAGATCTTCCCGGTGACGAATCCGCCCCAGCCCTTGACGGTCTCGTAACAGAAGCTGAACCGGTAGCGCTTGAGACAGTCCACCCTTCCCGGCACGGACTCTCCGGATCTACGGTCGAGGGCGGGGCTCCATCCCCATCCGAAAAGATCGAACGAGTCGGCTGCGGCCTTCGTGAAGAACTCCGCGACTTTCCGCTCTTCGCTATAGAGCTCGTCCGCGTGGTCGGAATATCGGTTTGAAGCAACGAGGGTGCACAGCTTTCGATCCTCGAACGGCACGAGGTCGTCGAACATCGGGCGCAGGAATGGGAACGAAAGCTTGAAATAGCGGACGTTGTCGACCAGGTCGTTGTACCAGGTGTAGATCCGCCCAAACGGCCGGTGGTACTCGACGTCGAAGTTGAACGGATTCGAGATCGGGTCCTGCCACAGTACGAGACTGAGGATGTCGCTCGGGTACTCCGCGAGCGTCTCCAGCTCGCCGGGGCGCACGTCGAAGACCACGACGGTATGGGGGTCATCGATGTCCGCCAGTGTCTCGGTCTCCCGTACGGTATACCCGAGTCGGTTGAGGACCGACCGCAACTGTCGGAATGGTCGATGCCTCCGGTCTATGGCGGAAACGGGGTCGGTGGCCTCGAAGAGGCTCCGGCCCACCCCTGTGACGACGCAGAACTCGCTCGGCGAGCTCGCAGTGCCCGGGCTGGGGACGCGGCCATAGCGGGCTTTGCGCCGGATCTCCATCTCCGTGCGAACCTGGCCGTACCGGTCGAGCTTATCGTCACTCAGGGGGTTGTCGCGGTTGTACAGGTACAGCACCTCGTCAACGAACTTCCCGTGCGGGCCGGCCATCTCGTGCAAGGCCCACATCTGGGCTACATCCCCGGCCGTCGTGAAGAACCGCCCGGCACTATCCTGGAGATCAATCGGGCGGATCCGCTGATACAGACCAGCGTAGAACGTGCGCAGGTGGGAGGAGACGAATGGATAGTCCCGGAAGGCATTGGCGCTGACGATCTCGGCGGGAATCGGCGCGCAGAACCCTTCGGTGTCTTGCGGAAACCGCGTGAACTGTCCCCAGGTCAACCAAACATCCGGGTCCTGATAGATCGCATTGAGACGTGTCAACACGTGAGGGTGAGCGAGAAAATCGTCACCATCCACAAGCACGATGATCGCGTTCGGGTCGCAGGACCGGACAGCGCGGTCGATGTTCGCCACCGGCCCGACCCGCGAGCTGTTGCGGTGGAAGGTGACACGGTCCGCCGTCGCGCTCTCCGTCAAGTACTCGGCGACGAGATGGGGGGTGTCGTCCGTGGAGGCGTCGTCGACGTAGATGACTTGGAACAGGGAATACGCCTGGTTCAGAACCGATTCGAGGTTCCGCCGGCACCACCGGGCGTTGTTGAACGACGGTATGACGACCACGAAAGATTTCAGCATCTTCGCCTGCCGATGCTCGGTGCCGGATACCAGATTAAAGGGCTCGGGATCAACCGCAAAAAAATGGCCGGCGATTTCGCCCCATCCCCCTGTTCCTGCTACGGTGCGCGACCGGGCGAGGACGCTGGGCATGCAAATAAACATGACCACCTTCGCGGGGCGGTCGCGTCACTACATCCACGAGACGCTGCAGAGCCTTTTTTCGTCGGATTGGCGAGAGACCAAGCGACCGGTCAATTTGATCATGGGGTCGGCAGACGAGTCGCACATCCGGAAATATGCAGGCCATCCCTCCATTCGGATCGTCCCCTGGGACACGGAAACCAACGACGTTTTAAGATTCAACTGCACCCTGAACAAGATTCGGGCTCTGCGCTGTGGCGACGACGGGCCCACGCTCGTCTGCGAAGACGACATCCTGTTTCCGCCGAATTGGTTTTCGGCGTTGAAACTCGCGATCGCAGAGATGGGCGACGAGGAATACGTCCTCAGTCTGTTCGCTGCAAGCCCAGATCTCGAGAAAGCACGCCTCGTAACCGGCAAGCGCTTGGTCAAGCGGTATCCGACATTTGTCCTGCGGGGGGCACAAGCACTGTTTTATCCAACCAAGGTGCTCAGGAACAAAGTCGCGGACTTTCTGCAAGAGAATCTGACTCGATCAAATGGCGATGAGCTGATCGGCCGATATGCTCGGACGTACGCGGAGCTCTACGCGACCAAGGAAGTGCTGGTTGAGAACATCGGAGGGATTTCTTGTTTTCATCGGGACAAGGATCCAATTCCATGATCATCAACATGACGACACTGGCGAGTCGGCAGAAGCGCTACATCGACCGAACCTTGGAAAGCCTGTTCCAATCGGATGGCCGAGACGTCCCGCTGAATCTCATCCTCGGATCGAGCGATACGTCGCACGTCGAGCGGTACCGGAACGTGGCGACGTTGGTCGCGTGGGACGAGGCGGCTGAATCGCAGGCGAGACAAGGGCATTTGCGGCACAACTGCAACGTCAACGCGATTCGCGCGTTGCGGTACGGCGACGACGACTATTGTCTCTGCTGTGAGGACGACATCATCTTCGACGCCAATTGGTACACTCAATTGATGCTGACCGTGGCCGAAATCGACCGCAAGGAATACGTGCTGAATCTCGGGCAAGGAGGCGATCGATCACCCGGCAAGCGATACGTGACGCATAAACAACCTTTCCTGTGCGGGGCGCAGGGAATCTTCTATCCGACCAAGCGCCTCAGAAATGCGCTTGCGAATTACCTCGAGCAAAACACCGCCGCGGGCATGAACGATCATTTGGTCGGCGCTTTCGCCAAGCGATTTGCGGCGTTGTACAACACGACGCCGCGCCTGGTCGGTCACATTGGACAGATTTCCTGCTTCAAATCACCCCGCCGTCCCGCTGAACCGGAGCAGGGAAAGAGTCAGGCGCAGCACACAGAGGCGCCGTCCAAGGGCAATGTCGTTGTTGACCGACGCGCCGATCATATGGCCCCGCGGTCCGTGACCAACGTCGCGGATGTGCGTCGAGACGGTCCGCGCGATCGTGTCACGTCCGAGATCATGGTTGCGCTCCTTCGCGCCTCGCTTGGTACCGGTTCTCTTCCCGACTCGACGCGCCTCGCGCAATGCGACTGGGCACGCCTCACGCTCCTCGCACGGCACCATGGAATCGGTCCCATTCTTTTTCGTGCCCTTCAGGAGCGGGCCGCAAGCGTGCCGGCTGAGTTTCTGAAGATATTCAAGGCCGCTTATGTCACCAATGCGTTTCACAATCAGCTCGCGCAACAGTCCGTCGATGAAATCGGCGCGGTGCTGAGCTCCGAACGGATTCCGGTCATCTTGATGAAGGGCGCCGCGCTCCTGCGCACGCTCTACGACGATCAGGGGCTGCGCACCCTGTGCGATGTCGACCTGCTCGTCGACGAACGCGATGTCGAGCGGGCGGACACGCAATTGCAGGCCCGGGGTATGAAACTATTCGTGCACGAGGAGGTTGGCTCACGCTGTCACTACAGCCTCGTCTACTGCTGGCAGCACCCGCGCACGATCCCCGTCGAGCTGCACTGGAGGATCTTCGAACGGTATCGGCCGTACGTCTTTGATTTGGATGCGGTGCGGGCGCAGGCGCGGCCGCTTCCCGGTATGCCGCCGAACGTCCTCGCGATGGCTCCCGAACATGAATTGGCGCACCTCTGTATGCATCTGGAGCGGCACGGGATCACCTATCGTTCCTTGATCCGCCGCAAGAATTGGTGCGAGTTGCTACTGCTCCCGCACGGTTCTGGGCGGCTGGCATGGCTGTATGACATCGCCTTGTATCTGCAGCGCCGCAGCGCGCTCATCGATTGGGGCAAGTTCGTCGACACAGCGCGGCGCTGGGCGATCGACGGGCGCGTCTATGCCACGCTCGAGCTGTCGCGCCGCGCGTTGGGCGTCGGACCACCGTCAGAGGTTCTGCGGGCGCTGGATCGCGGTCGACCGCAATTGCTCGAACGGATCGCGCACAGCGTCGTGTTGGCATCGCATCGCGCCAACGAAGCGCGGCGCGACACATCCGGGCGCATACGGCGTCCCCACTGGTTGACGCGGCTATCCGCTCCGACCGTTCGCCTCGCTCACACCTGGACCTCGATCTTCCCGCCCAGCGCCTACTTGCATGCTAGGTACGGCACGCCGAACGTCCCTCTCTGGTTGCGGGCGGCGCACTTGCGAGAAGTCGTGCCCGAGTTGTGGGCGGAAACTCGCGACCGCTTGCGATCCGCCACGCCTCGCACCGACCGCCAGCCGCGCTGACCGCGCGCCGAGAACCATCGCGACCGAGGATGGCAATCCTCGCGCCGAACTGTCCCATCGCGTAGGTGCCGGTTGGCGCGCCCAGGCGCCGGCCGCGGCGCGAGACTACGGCTCGACGGTCCGCCCCCGCCCCGGGCGCAGTAGCGCGAGCACCGCCCTCGCGCCAGCCCTGGGATCGAGCGGCATCCCCATCTCGCCGGCGGCGAGGAGTCCGATCGCGAGCATGACGAGCAGCGTGGCAACCTGGCGCGGATCGATGTCGCGGCGGACGGTGCGGGCCGCCCGTCCGGCGCTTGCAGCCTGGGCGAGACGGCCGAGGGCCTGTTGGACGAGCCCGACCAGGCGGTCGCGGATGGCCGGCGATCGGCTGCAGGCCTCGAGGACGCGGTGGATCTGGACGCCGCCTGCCAGCGGGCCGGGCGGTTGCTGCTGATCTCGCCTTCGCGGAGCTCTCGATGCGTCGAGCGCATCGGCGAAGCGCGTGACGGTCCGCTCCAGGTCATGGGCCTCGTCGCCCGCCGCGATCACGGCGTCCATGAAGGACCCAATGACGCGCTCCATCACGGCGACGACGAAGTCCTCACGGTCTCGGAAATGGACGTAGAACGCCCCGCGGGTGAAACCCGCGTGGGCGCAGATGGCGTCCAGACTGGGCGCGTCGATCCCCTGGGTAGCGAACAGCGAGAGACCCGCGGTTAGCAGGGCGTCGCGCGTCTCCTGCTTCGCGGACTCGCGGGACCGAGGTTTGGCGCGGTTACCTGGCGGCCTCCAAGCGCATCCGGATTGATGCTAAGAGGGCCAGACACGGAGCGTTCTCCACCATCGACCGGTCAGAGGCGCGGCCTCGCGTAGAGGGTGGCCGCGGCGAAGCGGTGTCCACGCGCACGCCAGTAGAAAATAGAGAGTCGCGACCGACACCATCGGCGGATCCCGCGAAGACCGTCGGCGGCAAGCTTCGGCAACACGAGCGGGACCTTCGGCTCATCATCGACACCATCCCCGGGATGATCTGGAGCGCTCGACCGGACGGCGTCATCGACTTCGTGAATCAGCGCTGGATCGACTTCGGCGGCGGGGCCTGGTCGGGAGATGCGGGCGCATGGGACTGGCTCAGGTCGGTGCATCCCGATGACGTCCCAGAGGTCCGGGAGAAATGGACCGCGCACCTCGCCTCTGGAGAGCCGTATGAGCTCGAGATGCGCGTGCGCCGAGCGGACGGGGAGTATCGCTGGTTCATGACCCGCGCCGTACCGCTCCGCGACGAGACGGGTGCAATCGTCCGATGGTACGGAACGAACGTCGACATCCAGGACCGGAAGGAAGCCGAGAAGACGATCCGCCAGAAGGAATCCGAGCAGCGGGAGGCGAGAACCGCTGTCGCGGAGGCGTTGGAGAGCGTCAGGAAATCCGAAGATCGGCTCCGGCTCGTCATCGACACGATCCCCGCCATGGTCGCGAGCAGTCTGCCCGACGGTACCTTGGACTTCGCCAACAAGCGTTGGGAGGAGTACAGCGGCATCGTGTTGCAGGATTCACCGGCCCGCTCTTTGAACGATGCGAGCGAGGCGGGCTGGGCGAATGCGATTCATCCAGACGATGCCGTACGCCACTTCGAGAGTTGGCTGGCATGTACCGCTGCGGGAGAGCCCGGAGAAATCGAAACCCGTGTGCGGCGCGCCGACGGTGAGTTTCGCTGGTTCCTGCATCGCGTCGCACCACTGCGCGACGAGCACGGAGTCGTGGTCAGGTGGTACGGCACCAGCACCGACATCGAGGACCGCAAGTGCGCCGAGCGGTTGCTCGCGGGAGAGAAACTGCTCCTCGAGATGATCGCCAGGGGGAACCCTCTGGCGCCCATCCTCGACGCCTTATGCCGGCTCACCGAAGAGCTGACGCACGGCGCGCTGTCGTCGATTCTCCTGCTGGATGCGAAGACCGGACAGCTCCGGCACGGCGCCGCACCCAGCTTGCCCGCAGCTTACAGCGCGGCGATCGACGGCGCCCTGATCGGCCCGGCCGTGGGGTCATGCGGGACGGCGGCCTACCGAGGCGAGCCCGTGGTCGTCGCCGACATCGCCATAGATCCGTTGTGGGTCGACTACCGCGACCTCGCACTGGCCCACGGGCTGCGGGCCTGCTCGTCGACGCCGATCCGATCCTCCAAAGGCGAGATACTCGGGACGTTCGCCACTTACTATCGGGAGCCGCGAAGCCCCAGCGCGGAAGAGCAGAGCATCATCGACCGCTTCGCCCAGATCGGGAGCATAGCCCTCGAGCGCGAGCAGGGTGAGGAGGCGCTGCGCCAGCAGGCCCGTCTCCTCGACCTCACGCACGACGCCATCGTCGGGTGGGAATTGCCGGGGACGATCGTCTACTGGAACCGCGGCGCCGAGCGGCTGTACGGTTTTTCGCGCGCCGAGGCGATCGGTCGGACCAACCACGATCTTCTGCGCACCGAGCATCCGTTGCCGCCGGAGCTCTTCGCGAGGTTGATCGAGCGCGACGGCGCCTGGACAGGCGAGTTCACGCACCGGACACGCGGCGGGCGCAGGGTCGTCGTCGACAGCCGGCAGGTGCTCCTGCATGAGGCGGACGGCCGGCGGCTGGTGCTGGAAACCAACCGCGATATCACGGACCGCAGGCGGGCGGAGGAAGCGCTGAGCGACGCCAAGGTGCAGCTCGCGCACGTCACGCGCATCACCACGCTCGGCGAGGTCACGGCGTCGCTGGCGCACGAGGTGAACCAGCCCCTGGCGGCCATCGTCAACAATGCCAACGCCTGTCTCGGCCTCTTGCCAGATAGGCGCGATCTGGACGAAGTGCGGGAGGCCTTGGGCGACATCGTCAGCGACAGCGTCCGGGCGGGCGCGATCGTCGAGCGCGTACGTGGGTTTTCCAAGCGATCGGCGCCGGAGAAAACGCCGCTTTGTCTCGCGGACGTCGTGGACGACGTCGTGGCGCTGATCGCCGCGGAAGTGGCAACCCGCAACGTCGTCATTCGTGCCGACGTAGCGCCTGACCTGCCGGTGATCCTGGGAGACCGCGTGCAACTGCAGCAGGTGCTGTTGAATTTGGTCGTGAACGGCATGGATGCGATGAGCGCGGTGGCGGAGGGAGAGCGCCTGCTCGAGATTTGCGGGCGCGCGGACCACCATGACGGTTCACCGGCGGCCCTGATCAGCGTGGCGGACCGCGGTACTGGCCTGGATCCCGGACAGGCGGACCGCATCTTCGACGCCTTCTACACGACCAAGCCGCACGGCATGGGCATCGGGCTGGCGATCAGCCGGTCGATCATCCAGGCGCACGGCGGGCGGCTCTGGGCCGAGTCCAATGAGGGACCGGGGGCGACGTTCTCGTTCCGTCTGCCCGCCGCCCGCCCTGCCACATCGTAACCCCGCGCGGTTTTGTTCTGATCAGATCGTTCGCGTCGGTTTGGGAGTAGTCGTTCTCGTTTGGCCTGGTCGTGCAGGCCCAGCGTTTTCGTGCGCTTCCCAAGTCCGCAAAAACGATCCTCACCACCGGCGCTCGTGCCGGACTTGCCCGCACCGGAGAGCGCCGGGCGCTCGGTGTTGCACCGAGCGTACGAGGGGCGACGCGGCCGTGGCTCACAATCGCTCAATAGCGAAGCTCGCGATCCGCGAGGCGCTGGCCACCAGCGCTTTGACCGCTAACGCAGATAGCGAACCAGGAGATGCGTTGCCTCGTCGACGAGCGTCGCAGCCGCTTTGTCCGACAGGGTATCGGAACGGTGCAAGACCATCGCATGCGTCAACGCCTCGATCGATGTCGCGCACACGAATGCCGCAAGCTCCGGGTCGACCGCGCGCAGCTCATGGCGGTGGGCCTCGAGATAGGCCTGCACGAGCGCATAAGTTTCGCGACTGAAGGTTTCTACATTCTTGAGCCGTCCCGTACGCGGAATCTGCTCGGTGAGGACGCGATGGAGCTTGGGATCGAGGCGATGCGCCTCGATGGCTATGGCCACCAGCCGGCGCACGGCTTTTTCGACCGGCAGCGCAGCAACCTCCGCCAGTGCGTCGCGGACGACCTGCATCCGCTGCTGGTTGTGGCGATCGATCACAGCGGCAACGAGCGCCTCCTTGCTGGGGTAGTACTGGTACAAGGAGCCGATGCTGACACCGGCTTCCCGAGCGATCCTGTTGGTGCTGGCCTTCTCGAAACCCTCCCTGACGAGAATGCGAGCGGTCGCTTCGATCAACGCGACGACGGTCGCGCGTGAGCGCTCTTGAGAGGCGTGTTTCCTGGGATTCGTAAGCGGCCGGCGCACGATGCCCGATGCTCCATGAATGCGAGTAGACAATATGAGCGATAGCTCGCATTATGACAACTGTTGCCGGAGAACGAATATCCGCACGGAGACGAAAGGCATGACGATGTTCAGCTCCCCGTATCGCGAGTTGATGCACTACAGGCGCTGGGCGACCAATGGCCTGCATGCGGTTCTCAAGGAGAATCTCGGGCGTCTCGGCGAAGATGACCGAACCCTGATCCTGCTGCTGCTCGACCA
>Ga0126372_10000702_pt1 | contig 12294 bp, 6 predicted proteins | sample PanSoiMetaPlot_6_FD_92762 | JGI IMG/M metagenome (GOLD analysis project Ga0126372, IMG submission 92762) | Tropical forest soil microbial communities from Panama - MetaG Plot_6 | ecosystem: Environmental > Terrestrial > Soil > Tropical forest > Bulk soil | place: Panama | collected 2016-02-17
AAGTATCCCCTGGAGGAGCTGCGCAAAGGACGCGTGTGAGTGAGTCTCTGCAGACCTGTCGAACCTAAATACCAATCTGATCTTGCTGGGATGGGATAACCGAACTTGCCGGCGTTATAGCGGCCTTCTTTTCGACATCAAATTCTTTGGGCATGGGCGGGATGCGCGCGGCATCACCTCTGAGCCGACGTGCTCGCGCGCCTCAGAAAATGGGATGCACTCGGCTGATGGGAACCAGGGCAAGAGAAGGATTGTCGGAAGGGTTCCGCCAAAACAAAACTGATGAACAGCCGCATACTGATCTCAATTCTATGTGGCAACGAAGACACTGGCAGTGAGATTCGTTTTGATGAATCGAATGTCCGTTGCCGTAACAGAAATGCCCTTTTGGAGGCGACCAGCGTCGGCTGATTAATCAGGGTGCTTCGCAAGATATGTTAGAGTCGAAAAACCTGCTATGGGAGCGCCTGCAGTCGCAACGACGCATCTGACTCGCCGATTTGGAGAACTGGTTGCAGTGCAGGACGTAAACCTCACTGTCACCGCGGGACACTTCTTTGGCTTTTTGGGACCAAATGGGGCGGGCAAGTCCACGACGATCAAGATGCTCACGGGACTCTTGACGCCGACTGAAGGCAAGATCGAAATCCTCGGGCTTGACCTCGCAACACAATCAGTACAAGTCAAGCGGCAGATTGGGGTGGTGCCGGAAGGGATGGCCTTATTCGGGCGGCTTACCGGCGGCGAATATCTGAATTTTGTAGGCCGCATGTACGGTCTGGATCGCGAAACGGCAGGGAAGAGAGCCGCCGAGCTTCTCGAGTTCATGCAGTTGGCGGATCAACCCAAGAAGCTGGTAACGGACTATTCACACGGCATGCAGAAGAAACTAGCGCTGGCGGCCGCGGTAATCCACGGTCCAAAGGTTCTCTTTCTCGACGAGCCCTTCGAAGGAGTCGATGCAATCGCCGCCGGCACGCTGAAATCGATGCTGCAGCGCATGATCACGCGAGGGGCAACGATCTTCCTTACATCGCACGTGCTGGAAATTGTGGAGCGGTTGTGCAGCCACGTGGCCATCATTCACCGCGGACAACTGGTAGCCCAGGGATCGCTCGAGGAACTACGGCTTGGAGTTGAGGCGCAAGCGGCCATCGCGGCGGAAGCGGGATCACCCGCACCCGTGTCCTCTAACGGGGAGAAACTGACGCTGGAACAAATCTTCTTGCGTATGGTCGGCGGCGAGCGCCCGGTCGAACAGGAGTTGTCATGGCTGGGCTGACCGCAGTATCCGTAAGCCGAGACCAGTTTGCGGCCTTGATCCTGATGCGATGGCAGCTGTTCGTCAACTCGCTCAGAACGATGCGCGGCAAGATGGAGTTGGTCTCCCGCACACTAATCGGGATCCTGATGGCACTTGGTTGTCTCGGGGGCGCGGTGGGGCTTGCGGCCGGGGCATGGTTCTTTGTTTCCCAGGGGGACGCTCCTTGGCTTGCCTTGCTGCTTTGGCCGGTCTTCATGTTTTGGCAGATGTTTCCGATCATGGCGACTGCCTTTAGTGAGAGTGTCGATTCTTCCTATCTGCTTCGCTTTCCGCTGAATTATCCGTCTTACTTTCTCGTTTCCCTCACCTATGGTGCATTCGATCCGTCGTCCGTACTGGGAGGGACATGGCTGCTCGGAATCGCGACTGGGATTGCGATTGCCGATCCTGGTCTCCTCCCCCGTGCCGCCGTCGTGTTGCTGTTCTTTGGTTTGTTCAACCTGGTTCTGGGACGAATGGTGTTCGCTTGGGTGGAGCGCTGGCTGGCCCAACGTCGAACCAGAGAAATTCTGGGGATTCTCTTCATACTTGTGGTGATCAGTTTCCAGCTGATTGGTCCGGCCATCGAGCGTTACCAGAGACGATCGAAGAAGAGCTTCCAGAAAATTGGAAGAGAATTCTCTGTTGCACAACGAACGCTCCCACCAGGGCTGGCAGCTCAGATCATTGCGAACGGCTCATGGGCAAACCGAAACTCGAGCTTTTGGCCGATCTTAGTGTTGACTGCGTATGGAACGCTGGGCGTATGCCTGCTCGACCTGAGGTTGCGGGCGCAATACAAGGGAGAAAGTTTGAGCGAGACAGCTGCGGTTCGCTCAGGCGAGAAACGGGAAAAGGATCGACTGGCGTGGGACTTACCGTGGTTTTCGGGGCCGGTGGCCGGAGTTTTTGAAAAGGAATTGCATTACCTCCTACGCAGCGGAATCACGCTCTTCACGTTGTTCATGCCGCCATTCATGTTGCTGATCTTCAGGTTCAACGGGAGCCGCGGCGAAGGGTTCCTGACTCGTGCGCCAAATCTGGCGTTTCCTCTGGGCACCGCTTACGCGCTGCTGGTTCTTACGAATCTCGTCTACAACAATCTGGGCGCGGATGCCGGCGGTTTGCAGCTGTTCTTTGCCAGCCCCGTGCAATTCCGGCAGATCATTCTCGGCAAGAACCTGGCCCACGTGACGGTCTTAGCAATCGAGGTGGTTCTGATTTGGGTGGGGGTGAACCTGATTTATGCCAGGCCGTCAACGGCGATAACGCTCACTACGCTCGCCGGGATTCTGTTCGCGGCGCCAGTCAACTTTACGGCCGGGAACATGCTTTCTATCTATTCCCCGAAAAAGATCGATTATTCGTCGTTACGTCGTCAACGCGCTTCCCAGACGACGGTGCTTCTGAGTCTGGGAATTCAGGCCGTCATTCTGATATTGGGCGTGCTGGCTTTGTGGCTGGCCCACGTATACGAGAGCCCGTGGCTGGGAGTCGCGATCCTCATGGCCCTTGCGGCGGTCGCGGCTGCCGTCTACTTCGTCGTACTCAACTTCGCCAGCGAACTGGCTTTGACGCGGCGAGAAATGTTGATCGAAGAACTGTGCCGAACTTAAACCTGTTCGGCTCGTGGCGAAAGAGATCTGGCACGCCAAGGGATGTCGTCAGTTCTTTCTACTCAACCACGATCGAGTGGTCCACACCTTCCCAGCGCTGTTCTCCAGGCCAATAGAACGTGAATACCACCTCGCGGCCCGACGGAAGTTTGTCCGTCGGCAGATCAACTGCATGCACGCCGAGACCTGAATCCCAGCTGTTCGAGTCATGCGTCGTGCGCCACCCGTCGTCACTCCAGTGAACCCTGCCGGGAGTAAGCAGGATAATTCGAAGATTCTTACTCCTTGGCAGCGTCCGCGTCTTATTGTTGAATCGCCAGCCAAAGAATTCCGAATTTCTCTTTTCAACCTGGTAGCGCTGAACGGTTTGGGGAGGCTGATCGAAAATTCTTCCGTCCCGAAGAGAACGTCGCAGTTTGATGTACTCGGCGTGCGCCCAAACCAGAGGGCGTGCCGACCCGGTGGACTTTCCGCGGAACAATTCCAGGGCGGGGATATCATCGGAATCCCACACCTGCTCGGGCAGAAGACCGCTCTCGTCTGTAGATTCTTCGATGGTTTGGAGCAAAGCTTCGGCCCCGGACCGGTTGCCCGCCGCAAGCTCATAATGGGCGCGCTCTCCTGCGAGCAGCGGCCACGGCCGGCCAATCCCGGTTCCATCGAAGGGAGAGCCGTCGGCATGTTCGCCGTACCCGTCGTCGTTGTAGCGATACCAGACCGGTCCCTGCGGCAGTTTTGCCTTGAGCAAGGCATCGACGACCTTGATCGTGTCGAGGATGCGAGGATCGTCAGCAGCGCGCAGCCCGAACCGAACCAGGGCCAGCGCATCGGGACTGATGAGATGAGTCGCCAGGGCCTGGCTTTCACTGGGCGGGCGATTCTTGATGGGCACGAAACCCTGCAGAGGGGAAGAGACTCCTTCGGCAGCGTCAGGAGGCGCAATGCGGACGTAATAGCCATGGACTGCTAATTGTTTGCAGAGATCGTTCCCGGTCGCATAGGTCCAGCGCTCCAGGCATTCATTCCAGGTGTCGCTGGTCTGGCGAAGGAAGTCGGCGATAGCGGATTCTCCGACGAGTTCTGCAATGTCTGCGGCGGCGAGCAAAGCCGCAATCTCAGCCGCCAAGGTGAATGGGGAATAGCCCGCGTCCTCTTCCCAGCGGTCCTGCTGCGTGACGGGCCCATTTTGCACGATGAAGCTGGCTGCTTTGTGCACCAGAGGCCACCAGCGGGCTAGATCGCCCAACTCTGTTGGCACCTCGCGACGAAAACAATCAACCAGAAGAATCGGTAACGAAGTCTCATCCATCTGGAGGCCGCTCCAATAAGGTCGGCCGTCGAGCCAGAGATTCTGAGCCCAGTGGCCATCAGCCTCCTGCGTGGCTTCGAGATAACGCAGAACACGTAGAGCGTCGTCCACGGCGCCAGCTGCTAGCAGACCAAAAGCATTCTCCACGAGGTCACGTGGCCAGACGAGGTGATAGCCTCCCAGATCTTCGTCGCCCTTGTTGAAACCCCATGGGATCGACAGGCTGGCAATGATTCCGCCGAGTAGGGACTTCGATTCATGGGTACGAAGCACGGCAGTGCTTATGCGGTAAAGATCATGCGGACGCCGAGTTTCATCGAGGGGCAGGAGCATGCTCTGCCAGTTTTCCCATCGGCGCATGTACTCTGTTTTGGCGGGCTCGAAACCGTCCAGGATGCTGGAAAGGGCTTGCTGTCCGGCTTCGGACCAGATGTCGCCAAAGCCGATCGCGAGGAGAAATTCGCCTCCGCAGGCGTGGAGGTCGATTTCGCCGGTGAGGGCCACATTGCCATTCACCGCTTGTGCGTAGCTCCAGGTCATGCGGTAATTTCGCGAGATATCCTGCCAACCATCCGAATAGCCGACGAAGCCAACGGACATCTGTTTCCACGGCGCGGAACAGGCAAATGCCAGGGCCCTGCCGTCGCGATCAGCGAAAAGCATGGGGAAGCCTTTGTAATCGCCGGCCAGTGCGTTGTTGCCATTTCCAAAATTGGCGAGATGGGGCGACAGGAGGGCATAAAGGCGGTAGTCGGCGAGCGTTCCCTGTGATGGGATAAAGCGGATTTTCTGAAGGACGGTGTTACGCCGCGGATCGCTCAGAACGTCCTTTTCGATGCGATAGCGTCCCGCGGTTTCGGCATTCACCACATTGTAGGCGGGAACGCCAGTCGCGAGTTGCGTGGTTCGGGAGATCGCGTGGCGCTTTTCCTCGGAGAAGAAACTGGAGCCATCGGTGACCAGTAGCTCCTGATCCCGCGTACACGCCTGGTCAACCCGGGGAAAATAGACTTCGTTGAGAATCCCATGACTCAGGGTGAACCACACCTTGCTGTGCAGATTGAGAGCCGTGCCCAAGCCAGTCTTTGCGCTCGAGGTCCATCGCGGTGGAATGCCGGGCCAGCCCGGCGCAAAGGAATTTTGCGACTCACCCAATACTTACCCTCTGCAAGAGTGGATTTACCTGGAAACTTGCTCAACTTCACGCTTACGGCGGACTCAGTGCAGGCCATATTGCCAAAGGAGGCTGCCTGAGGTCGGTACGACGGCATCTAATCTATAATAAGCAGCCTCTTAGGTGTACTGCGGGGGAGTGAACAGGAGAATTCTAGTTTGAGTATTCGACGCACCAAAAGCGGCTTCTGGGTGATTCCTTGCCTGACGCTAGTATTGTGCGCATCTCCGCTTCGCGCCGCCGTGAATTCTACGGTCCCGCCTTTGGACAAGGGATTCCAGTTGCTCTATAACCTGAAGTTCAACGAGGCGCAGAACGTGTTTTCGCTCTATGAGCAACAGCACAGCGGTGACCCGATGGGTCCGGTGTCGGAGGCGGCAGGACACCTTTTTTCGGAGTTCGAGCGGTTGGGGATCCTGGAATCCCAGTTTTACGAGAGCAATGCGAAGTTTGAGGCGCGCAAGAAACTGACGCCCGATTCTGAGGTTCGCGAAGACTTCGACGCAGCGCTGACGCGGGCCGAGAACCTATCCAGCAACCGCTTGGCCAAGGATCCAAACGACCACGATGCTCTGTTTGCTCTGACCTTGGCGGCGGGACTGAGAGCGGACTATGCGGCTCTGATTGAAAAGCGCAACCTGGCTTCGCTGCATTACACGAAGGAATCAACCCAATGGTCTACGCGGCTTCTGGCCGTGCACCCGGACTGCTACGATGCGCATATCGCTTCCGGTATCAGCAGGTACATTATCGGCAGCATGGCTGCCCCGCTGCGCTGGCTTCTGCGCGTGGGCGGAGTGAGCGGGGACAAGCAGGCGGGAATCGCTGAACTTAAATTAACCGCCGAGCGCGGCCACTACCTCGCGCCCTTTGCCCGCATCCTGCTGGCGATTGCCTACGTGCGGGACAAGAACAATGACGGTGCGCGGCAGCTTCTGGCTTCACTGCGCGATCAGTATCCCGGCAATCCGCTTTTTGCGCGGGAGATAGCCCGGCTGGATGCTAAGAAATAGATTACCTACCGCCTCTCAGGCGTTAGCGCCGAACCGCACCGATACGAGCTTGGAGACCCCCGGTTCCTGCATTGTGACGCCGTACATCACGGGAGCGATGCTCATCGTTTTTTTGCTGTGAGTGATGAGCACAAACTGCGTCTGGATCGACATCTCCTTTACCAGCTCCGTGAATCGTCCTATGTTGGCTTCGTCCAGCGGCGCATCGACCTCATCGAGAATACAGAACGGGCTCGGCTGGTACTGGAAGATACCGACCAGCAGCGCCAGAGCCGTTAACGCCTTCTCCCCGCCCGACAGCAACAGAACGTTTTGCAGTTTTTTGCCTGGGGGCGACGCCACGACGTCAATGCCGCTCTCTGCGGTGTTTTCCTCGTCGGTCAGACGCATGAAGGCATCGCCTCCAGCGAACAGCTTCTGGAAGGTCTCACGGAAATTGGAATTGATCCGGCCGAACGCTTCTTCGAATTTCTGCCGCGAGAAGGTATCGATTTCCTTGATCGTAGCGACCGTGTTCTCGATGGACTCAAGAAGATCCTTGCGCTGCGTATCCAGAAACTGATGGCGCTCTGCAGTCTCCTTGTACTCTTCGAGCGCCATCATGTTGACAGGACCCATGGCGTCGAGACGGGAGCGCATTTCGCGATAGAGAGTTTCTTCCACCGCCAACTGTTCGCCGCTCACAATTTGCAGGGCGGCGTCGGCCAAGAGTTCATGGCGTTGAACGTTGAGTTCGTTGAGGCAGGTTTCTGCCATGTAGTGCGCATCGGACTCGAGTTTCGCCGCTGCCGCCGATAGTTCTCCACGGCGGTCGCGGGCTTGATCCAGTAACTGACGAAGGTTGCGTAGGGCCTCGTCGATTTCTGCGATCCGTGAACGGGCTTGCTCGGACTCAAGCTGTAACAGGCTCTCGCGAAGCTCTCCCGCATTGTTCTCGGCTGCCAGGGTAGTGATCTGGTCGGTGAGTTGCTGGTTTTCGGTTTCGCGCTGGTACTTTTCCGCAAGCGATTGCTCGAGTTGCCCGCGCAGCGCCTGCTCGCGTCCGGCCATCTCGCCTACAAGCGACTCAATGCGCTGTAAAACCGACGCAGCGGCCCGGTGACGTTCCTGCAGCGTCGCAACGTTGGCAAGATTCTGCGCCGCTTTCTGAGCGGCGGCTTCGCGCTGCGCTCGCAAACTCGCGAGAGTTTCCTGGCGAACGCCAGTCTGTTGTTCGAGTTCCGCACGCCGCGTCTCGAGACCAGCAATACCGGAGTGCCGTTCCTCTATGCAGGCTTCCTGCTCGGCACGTTCCGCTGCCAGGCGCTGCAGTTCCTGCTGCGATGTTCGCAACCGCTCGCTGGCGCGAGACATTTCCGCTTCCAACTGCTGCAGCAAATGGCCGGACGTCATAGCCTGTTTTTCGGCCTCACGCTTTTCCTGCTCCAGGCGATCGAGCATGGAGCTCAGATCGGAAATCTCGCGTCCCAGAGTCAGGACGCGATGTTCCTCGATGCGCAGCGCTTCTTCGAGATCGCCTAAAGTGCGCAGAACATCCCGCAGTTCCCGTTTCATCGAAAGCGGGCCTTCGGAACGCTGCTTTCCCCCTGTGACTGTCACATTGTGGAAGCACTCGCCCGACTGGGCCGACAGGAAAAACGCGTCCGGATTCTCGAGAGCAAGATCGCGGCCCAGACCGGAGTCGGGCACGATGTAGCCATCGCGCAGCTTCGGCAAAATCACTTCCAACGATTTACCAAAGCCGTTTAAAACGCGGATGCAGTGCTTGAGCGGCACGATGGATTGTGCCGAGGATCTTGGCGGCGCGCTATCATCCACGACAAAAGAAAACTTTGCCTGGGCATCCTGGGGGTGGACCAGGAAGGTAGCCCGGCCATCCACGTCGGAACGGAGCAACCGCAGCCCTTCATCAGCCGCGTCCCATGACTTCACAACGATGTAATTGAGTTCGTCCCTGAGAAAATCTTCGACAACTCCCTCGTAGCGAGGATCGACATCGAGAAAATCCGCCAGCACACCGGCGGGCGCAAGGCCACCTTGCATCCCACCTGACTGGAACAGCCGTCGCACGGACTCGGTCGAGTAACCATGTTCAGCGATCAACGTTTCAAGCGAGTCTCTTTTGCCGATCGCCCCTGCATATTCCGCGCGAAGGGAATCGAGACGATTCTTGGCGCGGACCTCATCGCGTCGCTTGGTTTCGAGCAGTTCGCGCGCCTGCGAGATTTCCTCTGCGAGCCCCGTCACTTTTTGAGACACCGACTCGAATTCAAGAGCGAGTTGACCGCGCTGGCCGCCAAACGACTGTACGTCTTCTCCGGCGGCTTGGATCTCGTTGGTCAAGCGCTGGGTCTCGCGTTCAAGCGCGGCCAGCCGCTCTTTCGCTTGTGTGAGTTCATTACGAAGCGCGGACTCTGCGGCGACCAACTCCAGGATCGACACTCGCGCCTCTTCCTGCTGCCTTTCCTGCTCGACCAGGTCGCCTGCGGCGGCAGTGGCATCTTGTTGCGATTGGCCGTGCTCCCGCTGCGCAGCGGCCAGATCGGCGGCAGCAGAGTCGAGGACTTGACGGTTCGAGTCAAGCTCGCTTTGCAGCCCGGCCAGTTTGTATGAGATCTGAACCAGTTCGGCTTCTGTCGACCCGGAACGTACCATCAACTCCTGGCAGCGTTCTTCGTTGTGACGCAGCTGAGCCTGTCCTCGATCGGTTTCCAGCCGGATCGCCGCGAGGCGGTCGCGATTCTGGCGCAACTCGGTGTCGATGCCGTAGCAGCGCTGCGTCCGCTCGGAGTGCTCGGCTTCGAATTGCTGCACACTCTCGGTATGCTGCCGGATCTCGTCGGACGTCGTATGCAGCCTTGCGTCGAGATCGACTCTTTCTTTTTCGAGCTGGGTGAACCGGCTGGCCAGGACCAGTCGCAGCTTCCCGCGCATCTCGTCGCGCAAGCGGGCAAATCGCTCGGCCTTCGAAGCTTGCCGCTTTAGAGAATTCATCTGTCGCGTGACTTCTTCAAATATGTCGTTAACACGCGCCAGGTTCTGGCGGGCGTCTTCGAGACGGGCTTCGGCGAGCCGTTTTTTGGTCTTGAACTTGGTGATGCCGGCGGCTTCTTCAATGATGGCGCGGCGATCGGTAGGACGGCTGCTCAAAATCTGGCCAATACGTCCTTGTTCGATCAACGCGTAGGACTCCGGCCCGAGACCCGTGCCCATGAAGAGTTCCTGAATGTCGCGCAGACGGCACAGCTTTCCGTTGAGAAGATATTCGGAATCGCCGCTTCGGAATAAGCGGCGTGTCACCACAATTTGTCCCGCGTGGAACTGCTGCTGGTTGAATTTGCGCCGACGGATCTTCAGAACCACGATTGGACTCGCCGGAGTGCCGTCCGCCGGAACAGGAGCCTGTTCTTTTTCCGCTTCTTCGGTCTTGCCCGGTTGAGCTTCTTCTGCCAGCTGTTCGGCTTCCGCAGCTGCGTGCGCGCGCACCTCCGCTTCGTCCCAATCCTCCTCTCCGTCCGGCATTTCGTTCTGGACTTCAACCTCGGTCGGATGCGTCAGGTCCGCACCAGCGTAGATTTCCGGATCGATCAGAGTGAGGGAGACCTCGGCCATGCCGGTGGGCTTGCGATCACGGGTTCCGGCAAAAATGACGTCTTCCATGCGCGCGCCGCGCAAGGTCTTCGCGGACTGCTCGCCCAACACCCAGGAGATAGCGTCGGAAATATTCGATTTGCCACAACCGTTCGGTCCAATGATGGCGGCGATTCCGTCGCCGTGAAACTTGAGCTCGGTGCGGTCGCAAAAAGACTTGAATCCGAGAATTTGCAGCTTTTTCAGTTTGAGCAACTTTGACTCCTTGGGTACCTGGCACAAACTTCGCCATGGGGCTCGGACTGCTTGCGCTGGCTGGGGCGCGCTGCTCTTTGATCCTGCCGGCCGGGGTAGACGCCCTCGAGGGCGTTACCAATTAGATGCCTACCCACGATAGCTGCAGACACGACCCTCCCCGCAACTGGAGGAAGGACATAGATTGTCCCTACTGTAACGGCGAAATTGAGCGGGGGTCAAGAAAGAAAACACAATATATTGTGGGTATCTTAGCCTAACCCCGTTCTGTTGCACACGCAATGCAGTCATTGCCCGTACTAAGCGCGGTGAGGAAATGAAAGGAAGGGAGATCGCGAGAGCTGCATAAGCCTAGCGCAACCGGCACTCAGAGGCAATCGGAAAAGAATTAAGGCGGGCCATTGACCGCGCTTTTCGAGAATCGGCCGCTGATGCGCTGAGTTATTTTAAGCCACCGAGCTTCTCGAAGAACAAACAGATGGACTCGATACCGCGATAAAAATTAGGGATGTGGAACTTCTCATTGGGTGCATGCAGATTGTCGTCGGGGAGACCGAAACCCATCATCACGCTGGGGACTTTCAACTCGTCTTGAAAGTCGCTGACGATCGGAATCGAACCGCCCGAGCGGATGAAAACGGTGTCTTTCTTGAAGACATCATGCATCGCTGCCGTGGCGGCCTTGATGTATTTGTTGTCGGTGCCAACCACGCACGCCGGTCCCTTGCTCTGCACCGTGATCTTGATGTCGATTCCCTTGGGCGTGAGCTTTTTCACGAACTTCGTGTACTTCTTGAGGATGTCGTCGGGATCCTGGTTGGGAACCAGGCGCATGGAGACTTTCGCCGCGGCCTTAGCGGGAATCACGGTCTTGGCGCCGGGAGCAGTGAAGCCGCCGGGCACACCGTGTACTTCAAGCGTCGGACGCGCCCAGGTCCGGTAAAGAACCGAATATCCGGGCTCGCCCGTGAGAGTCTTCGAGCCGACTTCCGTCTTGCGGTAATGCTCTTCGTTGAATGGCAGGCGCTTCCATGCTTTCAACTCGTCTTTCGTTGGCGCCTTCACATCTTTGTAGAAGCCTGGGATAAGGATTCGACCCTTAGCATCTTTCAACTTGCTGATAATCTCAACCAGGGCGAAGAGGGGATTCGGCGCCGCACCGCCATACATGCCGGAGTGTAAGTCAGTTTTCGCGCCGTAGGCTTCGATCTCGGTGTACACCAGGCCACGCAACCCAACGCACAGGGTTGGGAGATCAGGAGCGAACAATTCCGTGTCACAAACGAGGGCGAAGTCGGCCTTCAGCTTGGATTTCTGTTTGCGAACGTACTCCGCGATGGATTCACCGCCCACCTCCTCCTCGCCCTCAATGATGAATTTCACGTTCAGCGGAAGTTTGCCGCCGTGACCCTTCATGAGCGCCTCGATGGCCTTGATCTCCATCCAGAGCTGCCCTTTATCGTCGACGGCGCCTCGCGCGTAGATGTTGTTGTTGCGCTCGGTCGGCTCGAACGGCGGCGAAATCCACTCATCAAGCGGATCTGGCGGCTGCACATCATAGTGCGCATAGCAAAGGGCCGTGGGCTTTCCCGCTGCGTGTAGCCAATCAGCGTAGATCAAAGGATGACCCTGCGTAGGAATGACTTCGACGTTTTCCATACCAATGCGGCGCAATTCGTTGGCGACGACATCAGCCGCCCTCTGCACATCGGTCTTGTGTTCTTCCAGGGTACTAATGCTGGGGATGCGCAGCAGATCTTTGAGTTCGGAAAGGAAGCGCTGCTGGTTCTGGCGAGCGTAATCAACTGCTGGAGAGGCCATGGCGGTAACCTTTCTCGCGCGAAGAAGCGTATGAAATGAAGTTTTTAGTACTGCGGACTCAGTATACCTGAGAAAAAGTGCTCGGTTTGCACTGTGGGGATGCGGTCCGAGCGAGTCAGGACGCCGCTTCCGCAAGAAAGCGTTGTGGACTAAATCGAGAAATATCGAGCGCGGATTTCTCTCCGGAGATAGCCTGCCCCATCAGGCGAGCC
>Ga0126372_10000703_pt1 | contig 12292 bp, 11 predicted proteins | sample PanSoiMetaPlot_6_FD_92762 | JGI IMG/M metagenome (GOLD analysis project Ga0126372, IMG submission 92762) | Tropical forest soil microbial communities from Panama - MetaG Plot_6 | ecosystem: Environmental > Terrestrial > Soil > Tropical forest > Bulk soil | place: Panama | collected 2016-02-17
CGGCTCGTCGTGGCTAAACATAGTGGAGCGGTTCTTTCGCGATCTCACCCAAAACCGTCTTCGCCGTGGCGTTTTTCGTGATGTCGAAGAACTCATCACGGCCATCGAAACCTATATCGATCACCATAACGACAACCCCACCGTTCATCTGGACTGCTCGCCGCACCTTAAATAAACGTCATTCTGATGACGCACTACACGTCTTGAGTTTCTGGGGTTTCGGATTACGCTGGCCTAAGCTGCCGCTGCCCGCGATGCGCGACGGCCACTCTTGCGGCTACCCTGCGCAATCCTTTCTATTTGCGCCAAATGATTCAAATCGTGTCCGGCAAACATGCTCACGATGTGAGCGATCGTCTCTTTTCCCCGCTCGGAGTGCATGCCGTAGTTTTCCCAGAGATTCTTTGGAACCGATTGCAACAGGTCTAGATTGTTTTTCCGCAGTAGCCGGAAAGTCTCAAGAGATGCCTTCGGATCACGATCGGCGTAGTTGAACGTGGTAGCCCAGACGTCCTGATCAAAAGCCTGAATCGGTACGCCATTGCTCCCGAAGATCAGCCGCATGCGCCAGCTTCCTACCAGTTCTGCATCCGCCAAGTGCGCCAGAATCTCCGCAACAGACCATTGTTCCGGGGCAGGCCGCTTGGTCAGTTGCTTCTTGCTCAATGGCTTGATGAGTTTTTCCAGTTTCTTAGCGGTTTCTTTCTGGACAGTTAACGGCGCTTTTCCTTCCACGTTGCCGAGAATGCGTTGCGTGTACTGCTGCGGTGTCTCCTGCATGAGTCCTCCAAAGCAAAACGGGTTTCGGGAGGTTAGACTCGCCGAAACCCAGAAAAGAACCGCAAAAAAAAGTTTGGCCAGCGATGCCGTGGCAGAAGTTGCCAGAGCTCGGACCTGTCGAAGACCCGGCCCCAGGCGATCTACTTCTGCAAAGCCACCTTGTTGTCCGAGTTTTCGAAAATCTCGGTCAACACGTGCCCTTCCATTTGTGCTGGCTGCTCTATCCCGTAGATATGCAGGATGGTCGGCGCGATGTCAAATACGCTGGCCTGGAATCCCATCAGCCGCAAATCATGCTTGATTCCCGGGCCCATCGCGAAAAAGGAACCGGGAACATCGTCACCATCGGCGAAATCATGTTTGGCGATGACCGGAGTCGTCTTCTCGTGGTCCATGTGGGCGTGAGGATCGGTCTCCTCAAACTCGCGTAGTGGCTTAATGCCGTGATCGGAGATGATGAACACGTAGGTATTGTTATCCACATGCTTCAGAATCGTACCCAGCACCTGGTCGAACGCGATGTACTGGCTGGGAAAGGCGTCGGGGCGAACCGAGTTGATTTTCGGATTGTAGCCAACGTTGTAGGGAGCAATGGGATAGAGCCAGTGTCCCGTGCGGTCCTCACAAGACTGCACCATCCAGGTGAAGTCGGTCGGATGATTCGTCAGCAGATAGTCAAAGACCTTGGTCTGCTGTTCGCGGATAAGAGCGACTCTCTTCAACCATGAATCGATGACTTCGCTCTCATGCCCACGCAATTGCTCGGCAGCAGGCATACGCTCGCAGTCAATGTAGAAGTCGCCGACATTCTTGAGTAATTCGGCTTTCATGCTGGTCGGATAAATCGCATCGCCACCCTCCACCTCACTCAGCTTGGGCGCGCACAGGACGCCATCCTCGCAGTTCTTGCCGCGGGTCAGCATGCCGCTGATCATGTACCCGTTGACCGGCATGACCGGGAAAGTGGCGGGAACGTTGGCCATGCCTACGGTGACCCCATTTTTCGAAAGCATCGACCAGATGGGTTCTTTCTTGAGCATGTTGGTATTGGCGGTGATGCCGCCGACAACAAAACCGGTGACCCCATTCTCCTCCGGTTTAGTGCTGGTAAACATCGTGGTATAGGCCTTCGGGCAATTGGGGGCCGGGACGGTACGGAACTTTCCATAGGCGCCGTTCTTGATGACACGAGCCAGATTAGGCATCGCCCCCTTGAGGATCAGGGGACGGATCACATCCAGTTCCATGCCGTTGACCCCGATTACCACAACCCGCGGCTTAGGCTTTTGGCTCTGGTTTTGCGCGAGGACAAGCGTCGCAACCAAGCCAACGAATACGAGGCAGACTGGCCACTTCGGAACCTTCATTTGGAGCACCCCTGGGTGAAAAAACGATTTCATGCAGGCGATCATTATACAACCCAGAGCAGCCGGCGTGGCCGACAAATAGTGGGTTATCGGAGGCAAAAATGGGGTTGTATGTGGTACGCTGATGCCGATGAAACCCCTGCAGGTACTGGGCTTTTGTGCGGTCGCGAGCCTATTTTGCTTGGCCCAACTCCACTCCCCCAAGACGTCGTATCCCGATGTATTCCTCGTTACTATCGATACGTTACGCGCCGACCACGTTCACTGTTACGGGTACGGGAAGATCGCGACTCCGACGCTTGATTTTTTGGCGAAAGACGGCGTTCGTTTTGCGGCAGCCTTTACCCCCAGCCCAATCACAAACACTTCCCATACCACGATTCTGACCGGTCTACTTCCGAGCGCACACGGTGTGACCGATTTCGCCGTACCTCTGGCGGGCACCCATCCGACCCTGGCGGAAGTGCTCAAGAAGCAGGGCTACCAGACCGCAGCCTTTATCGGCGCCGTTATTCTCGACAGCAACGCATTAGCGCCAGGTCTTGATCGTGGTTTCGATTTCTATGACAACTTCCCGCAGCACTCCACCGGTAAGTCGCGTTGGGGAAGGGTGGAGCGGCGCGGCATGGATGTGGTTCAGCGCGCGGAGAAGTGGCTGGACGGGCATCGAACGGGTCCCCGCTTTGTGTGGGTACACCTCTACGATCCGCACGATCCTTATGAGCCCCCGCCGCCCTATTCCCAGACGTACAAGGATCGTCTTTATGACGGCGAAATTGCCTACGCTGACTCTGCATTAGGTCAATTCGTGAGCTACCTCAAGAACCATGGCTGGTATGAAAGTGCGGTCATCGTCACTGTAGGGGACCATGGGGAAGGGCTGGGAGAACACGGCGAAGATACCCACGGAATCTTTTTGTACGACTCTACGACGCACGTTCCTCTGATCTTCAAACTTAAGCACAACGAGAGAGCGGGCGCGGTTGTAGCATCCCAGGTGCGCACGACCGATATTCTCCCCAGCGTTCTTGATTTGGCCGGCGTTCCTGTACCGGATGGTTTGGATGGGGAATCGCTTCGGTCCTACCTGGCAGGCACCGACGCCGCCGACCGAACCGCCTTTGGCGAAACCGACTATCCGCTGCGTTTCGGCTGGGCGCCTCTCCGGTCGGTGCGGGAACGAGGATTCAAGTTCATTGAAGCCCCCCGTCCGGAGCTCTACAACCTCGATTCTGACGCGCTAGAACTGCACAATCAGTATGCCCCGTGGGATAACAATGTTCAGAAATTCCGGGCGCAGCTGGCCGAGCTCAGGAGCAAGCTGCCGAAGCCGGAGCCGACCTCGGCTGGCGCGGTGGGGAAGAGGACTACCGACGAGTTGCGGGCGCTGGGCTACCTGGGAGCGTCCGATGCTTTAAGTTCCACCACCGTGCCCGAACCATCCTTATTACCCGACCCAAAAGACAAGATTGCCGAACAGAACCTGCTGCATACCGCTATGCTTGCCTCCGAGGACGGGCGCACCGCGGAGGCGCGTACGGCCCTCAAGAAAGTTCTTCAAGGTGATCCCAAATCGCCCACGGCACTCGTCGAGCTCGGACAGCTCGAACTCGAAGCCGGGAATGCAGCCGAAGCTTCCGACTACCTGCGCCGCGCCACCCAAGTCCGCCCCGACGATGCTGTGGCTGCTTTTGATTATGGGCGCGCACTGAACCTGAGCGGAGACCTCCCCCATGCTCGCGACGCGCTCGATGCCAGCTTGAAGCTGAATCCCTCTCAGTTTCCGGCACGTTTGTTGATGGGACAAATCTGTCTCCGGCTCGAAGACCCTAAGTCTGCCGAGGATCAACTCGAAGCAGCTCTTCTGTTGCAGCCCCGGAATCGAGAGGCGCAGCTCGCCCTTGCGCAAGCCATGTTCGCGCAAAGGGAATTCCCGGACGCGGCCAACATACTCGAGACTGTGGCTAAGTCACAGCCCCAGGATCCCGCTGTTTATGATCTTTTGGCTCAGACGTATCGGGAACTGGGCAAAAGCGCTCTGGCCTTACAAGCCGAAGCCAGGGCAAAGGCGCTTCAAACTCGACAAAGCGTGAAGTAAATCACTGTCCCGCTGCTTTGGTTGTTGAATGCAGCTCGGACCAGCAGCCTCGGATTGAGCTCCTTAAACTGTCTGCCTACTCCGCTTCGGATCCATCCGGGCTATTCGCCGAGGCATCACAAATGGGACAGTTTTCGGTCGTCACCCAAAGCACGACTGAAAGGAGACACGAACCAATGAAATATGTGACTTCACTCCTCTTTGTCCTGTTGGTTTCGCTGGCCCTGGCATTCGGTCAGGCCGCCAACTCGGGCGGGAATACCGCTGGAGGCGCCGACCAGGGAACTGCTGCGACCGCTCCCCAGCAAAGCGACACCGGGAACGCGGCTGCCACCCAAGCCAATCCCAATGCTGGTGAGCAGGCTCCGGCCACTGCCGGAACAGGCGAAAAACATCATCATGGGGACAAGGGAAGCATGCCGAAGACAGCTTCCCCGCTTCCCGAGCTGGCTCTCCTGGGGCTGAGTTCTTTGGGCGTGGGAGCCCTCCTACGTAAGCGGAGAAAGGTTTAGTTAAGCGCTCCAGCTAAATTTGATTTAGTAAACCACCGACCAGCTTCCCCCGGAGGCTGGTCGATTTAATAAGCCTCTCTCGAAACCCAGCATGAATGATCAATCCGAGTGTCACCTAGAACTTTTGCTATGAATAGATCGTGCTTGCGTTTCGTGATGATTACCCCAGGAAGCTGGATCAGGCAGGATTGGCTGACCCGGGGAGCCTGTATGAGTATGCCCAGGGCAAACTGGTGATCTGTGTCGGCCTGGTGGCTCTCTCGCTAGCGCCTTCCCCGGTGTAAGAGAGAAAGGTCGCTTCGCCGAGATTTCTCGAGCCGATTATCCGCCTATCCGCCAAGCATGTATCATTCTGAAATCTTCAAGAAACAAGGAGATCGCGCGCCAGTATCTGGAGTCTATGAAAACTCCAGCAATCTCGGCCCTGTCGCGGGACTACGGATTCGACGTTCCGGATCGTTCGGCTGCTAACAGGTGACCAGCTCCGCTTGGGCTGTAAGGACGATGGAAACGACCGAGCAACGCCGGGTTGGGGGTGGGAGAATAGGATGGCCAAGCGCCAACCGGCCGGCTTTGGCAAGGTTTTGTAGGCTTCCCTTTCTCGCGGCAAATCTATAAAACAGAACTCCATGGAGCGTTCACTCAGCGAAATCGCGCAGTTCACGGGGGGCGAGATATTGGGAGATGGCAACTTCACGGTTCGCGGGATTGCCAGTATCGGATCCGCAACTGGCAGAGACCTCGTATTCGTGGAGGACGAAAGAAAACTTGCCGAGGCTCTCCGGTCGCGCGCCGGGGCAGTGATTGCTGGCAGCTTCTGTAAGCAGCAAGAACTTTCAAAGCCCATCCTGATTGCGAAACAACCGCGTCTGGCTTTTGCCCGCGCTGCGGAGTTGCTTGCTCCCACAAGCCGGCATCGCCCGGGAATACACAAGACGGCTGTCATTGATCCGGGTGCGAACCTGAGTGAATCTGTATTGATCGAGCCGCACGTCGTCATCCAATCGGGTGTAGTCGTCGGTGATGGAACACGCATCGGCGCCGGTTCTTTTGTCGGTGAGCGGGTCACAATTGGCCAGCACTGTGACATTGCCGCCAATGTCAGCATCTATCCGGGGGTGACGATTGGCAGCCGCGTGATCGTGCACGCCGGAGCAACGCTCGGCAGTGACGGCTTTGGCTATGTGCGCGACGACAGCACCGGACGCTATCACAAGTTCCCCCAGGTGGGTCGGCTAGAAATCGAAGACGACGTGGAGATAGGAGCGAACTCGACTATAGATCGCGGCGCCTTGGAAGTGACCCGCATCGGCCGCGGAACCAAGATCGATAATCTGGTTCACGTAGGACACAACGTCGAGATCGGGCGAGACGTTGTCATTGCAGCACAGACGGGGTTGTCCGGGAGTGCGGTAGTCGAAGACGCAGTCGTCATCGGAGGTCAGGTGGGCATTGCCGATCATGTACGGATCGAAGCGGGGGCCATCCTGGGGGCACAAAGCGGAATTCCTACGAAGAAGGTTATTCGGGGGAAAGGGGTGGTTTTCTGGGGTACACCCGCACGGCCGATTCGTGAGTACTTAAAGGAGCTGGCCATGCTGGCGAAGCTGGGGAAGAAAGGAGCGAGTCGCTAGTCAGTAGTCATTGGCGAAATGCTTTTAGCTCTTTGCTGGTCGCAGACTACTACTCCTGACTACTAAGATGGCGATTGTCGTAATTGGCGGGCATTCTCGGAGCGTAGGCAAGACCAGCGTCGTCTCTGGGCTGATTGCCGCTCTTCCCCAATTCCATTGGACGGCGCTAAAGATCACGCAGTATGGACACGGCATTTGCTCAGCGAACGGTCAGGTTTGCGATTGCGCTTGCGCCGACCATAAGTGGGCGATATCGGAAGAAAGGGACCGCTCGGGCAAATCCGACACGTCTCGGTTTCTGCTGGCAGGTGCCGAATCGGCCTTATGGGTTCGGACCGAGCAAGGGCGCTTGGCCGAAGCCATGCCTTCGCTGCGAAACAGAATTGCGGGTAAGCACAACGTCATCTGCGAATCTAACAGTGTGTTGAAATTTATCCGGCCCGACATTTACCTCACCGTACTCGATTCCGGGACGGCCGATTTCAAGGCATCTGCGCGGGAGTTTCTGGATTTCGCCGATGCTCTGATCATGCAGGAAAGGGCAGAGGGGGCGGCGGCTTGGACGAATATCTCTTTAAAGGAGGATCGGGGCAGGCCTGTGTTCCGCATCCGGCCTCCTCACTACGTCACTCCGGAGATCGTCGAATTTGTGCGCTCGAGACTGGGTTCGACACACTAGAACTGCTGTTATCCTTGCACCGTGCGGCAAATCCACGGGAAAGCCTGGCTGCTGGTCCTGCTCTCGAGCATCTTGCAGATACTGATTTTTCCCTTACCTGGCTTGTACGTACTCTGCTGGATCTCGACCGCACCCTTGTTGGTTGTCATTCTGAGAGCCCGGCAGCCGGACACTCTGCAGCTTACCGACTCTCCTGGGGTTCGCCTTGTACCCGCGTCGCCCGGGCAAGGATTTCTTCTGGCGTACGTGAGCGGCATTATCTGGTATGCCGGCACATGTTACTGGGTATACGACACGATGCATCAATACGGCGGCCTGAGCGCTCCTGCCGGCCTCGGGATTTTGCTTCTGTTCTGCCTATACCTTGCTCTCTATAATGGCGCATTCGGATTTTTCCTGTCACTGGCTGCCGATCGCCGAAGCCCCTTCCATCGACGCGCCTTGATTGTGGCGCCATTCCTCTGGGTCGCGCTCGAGCTGGCGCGCACGCGCATCAGTGGATTTCCCTGGAATTTGTTAGGCACATCCCAGGTCGACAACGTTCCACTGGCCCGCATCGCCAGCTTTGTTGGTGTGTACGGAATCTCGTTTGAGATCATGCTGGTCAACGCCGCCATTGCCGCTGCTTTTATTGTTCGGCGGGACCGGCGGCAGGCCTTGCTGATGGCGGCACTCGCCGCCGTCTTCGTACTACAGGCCGGCCGCTGGTTGCCTTTGCCTGCTCTGCCCGCCGACCGCACCGCGCACTTGGTCCAGGAAAACATCCCGATCCTGGACAATTCCGGGTGGACCAAGGATTACTTCGAAGGGACATTGCGCGACCTGAACTGGATCACCCTCTACGGGACTGCCGCCGCCCAAAATAATTCGCATGTGCCGAGCCTTATAGTTTGGCCTGAGTCCCCGGCGCCGTTCTACACCAGCGATCCGATGTTTCGGGATGCTGCCAGCCAGACGGCGCGCGCGAGCCGATCGTGGCTGGTGACCGGAAGCATCGGCATCCAGAACGCAAGCGCCAATCCCACAAAAACCACCGAAGCCTTCAACTCCGCCGTGCTGATCAGCCCCGATGGCGATTGGGTTTCCCGCTACGACAAGGTGCACCTGGTGCCGTTCGGCGAGTACGTTCCTTTTCAGAGGCTGCTGGCATTTGCCGGAGGGTTGACGAAACAGGTGGGTGACTTCAGCCGAGGCACATCGCGAGAACCACTCGACGCCGGTGGCATCAAACTTGGCGTGTTTATCTGTTACGAATCGATCTTTCCCGACGAAGTCCGACAGTTCGCCCGCAACGGCGCACAGGTTTTCGTGAATATCTCTAACGACGGGTGGTATGGCGACAGCGGCGCCTATGCCCAGCATCTGAATCAATCGCGCATGCGCGCCATCGAGAACAATCGCTGGCTTTTGCTTGCTGCCAACACTGGCGTAACCGCTTCCGTGGACCCCAACGGCCGCATCGTAGCCGGCCTGCAGCGTAAGATCAGAAGCACTCTGATCGCTCCTTATGCCCTCGCCACCGTAACCACCTTCTACACTCGCCATGGCGATTGGTTCGCGTATCTCTGTGCGATAATCTCTGCAGGAATATTGTTATTGGGTATTCCCTTCCGTAGGAACACAAGGTAATAGTCATGGTCGAAGAACTGGAACAGGAATATACCGCCCTCAAGGATAAGGTTCGCGACCTGCGGGAGTACCTTTGACCCGGCCGGACTCCGGCAGCAGCTAGCGGAAATCGATAAGCAGGCCGCCGACCCCAACTTGTGGTCGAACCCAGAAAAATCTCAGCAGGTCATGCGTGAACGCAAGCGCTTGCAGGACGTTCTTACGACTGAGGACGAGCTGCTGCGCCGCGAAGGCGATATTCAGGCGTATTTCGATCTGGCGAAAGAGGGAGAGAATGTCGAACCGGAATTGCGTGTCGAAATCGATTCTCTTCGCCAGATGATCGATCGCATAGAGACAGAGAGTCTTCTGTCCGGCGAAAACGACGCGCGCAACGCGATCGTTACTATTCATCCTGGCGCTGGCGGCACCGAGTCGCAGGATTGGGCCGACATGCTGCTCCGTATGTACTTGCGTTGGGCGGAACGGCAGGGCTTCCATGCCGTTCTCAACGACTATCAGCCCGGAGACGAAGCGGGCTTGAAGTCGGCAACATTCTCCGTCAACGGAGACTACGCTTACGGGCTACTTGCCAGCGAGATCGGCGTGCATCGCCTGGTGCGGATCTCCCCCTTTGACCAGGCGAAGCGCCGCCATACCTCGTTCGCCAGTGTCTTTGTTTCTCCGGAAATTGATGAGAGCATCGCAGTCGAAGTTAAACCAGAAGACCTGCGGGTGGATACTTACCGCTCCAGCGGAAAAGGCGGCCAGCACGTAAACACCACTGATTCGGCAGTCCGCATCACTCATATTCCAACCGGGATTGTCGTCAGCTGCCAGAACGAGCGCTCGCAGCATAAAAATCGCGAGCGCGCCATGAGCATGCTGCGGTCGAAACTCTACGAGGCGGAACTGGAGAAGAAGCGGGCGGAAAGCAAGAAGATCGAGGATTCCAAGCTGGACATTGACTTCGGCTCGCAGATTCGTTCCTACGTCTTGCAGCCCTACCGCATGGTGAAAGATCATCGCACGAAAGAGGAAATCGGCGACGTCGATCGTGTCTTGGATGGCGATCTGCAGGCCTTCATCCGCGCCTACCTGCTTATCCGAAGAGGAGAAAAGCGGTCGTGAGCAGGGGATGGGCCATACCCGTGGCCTCTAACTCGAATATCTCGTGTTGTTGTCTGCTAGTAAGAACAATCCGCCGCCAGTGGAGCGCCGTGGGCCGGAAGCCTCGCGAGCTACAATACATAGAGAGAGATGACAAATAGGAGAGAGATAACAGTGCCTTCGGCTCAAGTTGATCCCATCTCTGATCTGCTCCAGCGTGCCCAAGTCATTGCGGTCGTAGGCTTGTCCAACAGTCCTCTGCGCCCGAGCCATGGTGTGTCAGTGTACATGCAAGCGCACGGCTATCGAATTATTCCAGTGAATCCGCGCATTGATGAGGCTCTCGGCGAGAAGTCGTATCCCTCGCTGTTAGAGGTACAGGAGCACATCGATATAGTGAATATCTTTCGCCGCCCGGAATTTGTCGAAGCAGTTGTCGATCAGGCGATCCAGTTGAAGATACCCGCGATCTGGATGCAAGAAGAGGTAATTGACGAGCGTGCCGCGGAAAAGGCGCGACAGGCGGGAATTTTCGTGGTTATGGACCGCTGCATCCTGAAGGAACATCAGGCACGGTTCGGTTAGAGCGTGAAACTGTCGCAAGAATTGTCAGGTATGGACCACGATCACGGTCGCATCGTCCTGCATGGGAGCCGGCGCCGCAAATCGCTTGACATCATCCAGAATGGTGTCAGCGCTCGCGCTGGCTTGGCAGAAGTGCGCCTGCAGGCGACTTACTCCGTACGCCTCGCCGGTTGAGTTTTCCGCCTCGGTAATGCCATCACTGTAGAAAACCAGTTTGGCTCCGGGCGGCAGTTCTATAGTGGTTTCGGAAAACGCGCCCAGCGCCAGGCCTAACGGCAATCCGGTATCCGTTTGGATTAGCCTCATTCCGCAGTCACTCACCAGCAGCGGGGGCAAGTGGCCTCCGTTGGCCACGATCAGGGTACGTTTGTGCGGATCCAGTACCGCGTACACCAGAGTAACGAATCGCCCACTGGGAAAATCTTCCACCATCAGTCGGTTCAACTTGGCGAGCACTTCCGCTGGTGTGCAGGCTGCCCCGGCCAGCGACCGCAGCATGCCGCGCGTTGCCGACATCAGCAGTCCGGCAGCCGTGCCCTTGCCTGACACATCAGCCAACACGAGCCCCCACCGGTCCTCATCCAGCGGGATGAAGTCGTACCAGTCTCCACCCACTGCGCCGGCTGGGTGCGATGCTCCGGTGACTTTCATGCCGGGGATAAACGGCGAAGACTTTGGAAACAGCGCCTGCTGAATGACGCGAGCCTCCTCGACCTCGCGACTCATGCGCTCCCTTTCCCGCCGCTCGCGCTGCACGAGTTGGGCGTTCTCGACCGCCACCGCCAAATGACTGCACAGAGACTGCAAGAGACGAATCTGCTCGAGGGGAAATGCGTCCAGTTCGCGATGCGAGGCAGTAAACACTCCGATAACTTCTCCCTTGATTTCCAGCGGTATGGCAACTTCCGATCGGATGTGCGGTTCGCAGGCGATGAAGTACGGATCCTTGCTCACATCGGGCGCATAACGCATTTGTCCGGTCGCAGCAACGTATCCGACCATTCCGTCTTTTCCAATCTTCAGCAGCTGCCCTTTGCGGTTGCAGGTGCACCCGTGCACCCCGGCAACGACCATGTTCTGGCGCGTTTCATCACGCAGGAAAATGTTGGCCTCGATGCAGTCAAAACTGGCAGCGATATCGGCAACGACATCGTCGATCAATTGATCCAGATCGAGAATGGAACTGATCTTCTTGGTGGCTTTTTGCAGGTTGACGAGGTCCTGAACCTGCTCAGGACGCAGGCCGGGAACGGCGGAAAATCCCGTAAGGTCTCGGATTTGCGGGCTGGTGGTCATGATTTAGCGCCCTCGGGGTAAGAAACAACTAACTTGTACGATACAGCTAAGGATGTGTTTTCCGGAGGCTAGGATTCTTTTTCAGTATCGCTTCGCGGAGCTTGCGAGCGGTGTCTCTTGATTTCGTCAAGTCGCTCCCGAATCCGTTTCTCGGCGCCCTCAGTGGTCGGCTGATAGTAGGTGCGTTTGCTCAGATTATCCGGCAGACACTGCATGTCGGCAACTTTGCTTTCCAGATCGTGGGCATACTGGTAGCCGGAACCATATCCCAGACCCTTCATCAAGCCGGTGGGTGCATTGCGCAGATGCAGCGGGACCGGTTCTGCCGCCGTTCTCTCCACATCCTGCTGAACCTCGTTGTAGGCTGTGTAGAGTGCATTTGATTTCGGCGCGATAGATAGATACACGGCCGCCTCAGCCAGGGCAAGATTGCCTTCCGGCATGCCGATGAAGTCTACCGCGTCCCGGGCAGCCATCGACAACGAGAGCGCCTGCGGATCGGAGAGGCCAATGTCTTCGACTGCCATGCGCACCAGTCGGCGGGCGATATAAAGCGGGTCTTCCCCTGCCTCAAGCATGCGACCCAACCAATAGAGAGCTGCGTCCGGATCGCTGTTGCGCAC
>Ga0126372_10000704_pt1 | contig 12258 bp, 8 predicted proteins | sample PanSoiMetaPlot_6_FD_92762 | JGI IMG/M metagenome (GOLD analysis project Ga0126372, IMG submission 92762) | Tropical forest soil microbial communities from Panama - MetaG Plot_6 | ecosystem: Environmental > Terrestrial > Soil > Tropical forest > Bulk soil | place: Panama | collected 2016-02-17
AGGCCCGCGGCGCGAAGATCCCGGTGATCGTCGCGACCCAGATGCTGGAGTCGATGGTCACGCATCTGAGACCCACGCGCGCCGAGGTCTCCGACGTCTCCACGGCGATCTTCGACGGCGCCGACGCCGTCATGCTATCGGCGGAGACCGCCACCGGCCGCTATCCCCACGACGCGGTCGCGGTGATGGCGCGCATCGCCGAGCGCGCCGACGGCGCCGTGCTGTCGCTCGAGCGCGAGCGGCGCCGGCGCCCCGGCGCCACGTTCCAGGAGGCGATCTCCGACGCGGCGGCGTCCGCCGCGCACGTGCTCAGCGCGCGCGCGATCGTCGCGTTCACCGAGTCCGGGTTCTCCGCCCGGCTCATCTCCCAGGCCCGGCCGAGCGTGCCGATCATCGCGCTCACCCCGTTTGTCGAAGTGCAGCGGCGGCTGGCGCTGTCGTGGGGCGTCACATCGCGGCTGATCCGCAAGGTCGAGACCACCGACGAGATGGTCGAGGAGGTCGAGGCCAATCTGTTGAGCGACGGCGTCGTCCGTCCCAACGACGTGATCGTGATCATCTCCGGCTCGCCGATGTGGGTCCGCGGCACGACGAATCTCTTGAAGCTGCACCGGGTGGGCGAGCGCCGCACGTGAAGCTCGGGCTCGCGCTCCGATTCTCGCGCCGGCTTCTGGCGGTGCTCGCCGCGCTCCTCGTGCTCTGGGCCGTCGCGGGCATCATGGTGGCGGGCTACGTCGTGGCGCGCTACGACAGGGCCGTCACGACCAGCCTCGCGTCCGTCCACGACCTCGTCGCGGTGGCGCTCGAGGACGTGCGGCGCGAGGCGTGGCTGCTCGCGCACGATCCGGCCATCTCCGAGGGGCTGGCGCACAGCGACTGGGCCACGCTCGTGCGCGGCGCGCTGCCGAAGATCCTGGCGCTGCAGCAGGACCGCCTCGCGGATCTCCTGCTGATCATGGACGCGAACGGCGTGCCGCTCATGCAGATGCCGCCCGCCGGTCCGACGATTGCGCCGGCCGTTGTGCGGCCGGCGGAGCCGACCACGCAGCTGGCGGTCGTCGGTGAGCGTCCGTATGTGCTCGGGATCGTGCCCACCCGGGTCGGCATGGTGATCGTCGGCCGAAGCTTCGACGCGCTCGCGGGCGCGATCGCCGGCTTGCCGGCCCGTTCGGCTCTCGTCGCCATCGCCAACGACCGCGCGCTCGGCGCCCCGCCGCCCGATGCCCCCACGGCGGGCTGGAACGACGTGCTACGCACCGGACAGATCGCCATCGGCGGCGAAACGTGGCTCGCGCGGCCACTCGGCGAGACCGGCCAGAGCTTCTGGACCTTGCTGCCGACGCGGGAGCATCAGGGGCCGGCGCGCCGTCTCTGGCTTTGGTGGGCGATCTCGCTGGTCGCCGCTCTGGCCGGGGCCGTGGGAATCGCGGCGGTGTCGGCGTCGGAGCGCGGCGAAGGCGCGTCGAGGCGCCGGCGGGCCGGCGCGCGAGCTCCCGTGAAGCCCGCGCCTGCCGCCAAGGCGCCCGAGCCCTCGGAGCCGGCCGACAAGCGGCGCAGCCGCGAGCTCGAGGTGCTGCACGCGGTCGTCGTGTCGACCGGCAGCGGCGACGACCTCGTGCAAACCGCCGAGCGCACGCTGGAGGTCGTGTGCAACGTCGCGGGGATCAACTTCGGCGGCGTCTTCCGCTACGACCGCGCTACGCAGACGCTCGGCCTGATCGCCCACCGCGGTCTCGAGCCCGACACCGTCGAGCGCCTGCGCCTCCGCTCCCTCGACCAGAGCCACGTCGGCGAGGTGATTCGTGCCGGGCACGCGATCATCACCGACCTGACCCAGTCGCGCGTGCTCACGCCCGAAGTTGTCGAGCGGGTGAGGGCGGGAGGCTACCGGACTCAGCTCGCCCTGCCGATCCCGGTGAACGGCGAGACGTGGGGCGTCATGGCGCTCATCACGAAGGAGCCGCGCACCTTCGACCCCGACGAGCTCACGTTGCTCGAGGCCGTCGCGCACCAGGTGGGCCAGGTGGTGGCGCGTGCCGCGCTCCTGGCCGAGAGCCGCGAGAAGAGCCGGCGGCTCGAGACACTCGGGCGGCTGGCCCAGACCCTCACGGCGTCACTGTCGCCGGACGAAGTGTTTCGCCGCGTCGTCGACGCGGCGGTGGAGCTCTTCGGATCGGGCGCCGCCCAGCTCTGGCTCGTGGACAGGGCGGGGCAGAGCGTGGCGCTGCACGCCGCCGCGGGGCTCGAGGCGCCGGCCGACGGCTTCGAGCGAGTGCCCGTCGGCGAGGGCCTGATCGGCACCGTCGTGGCGAGCGGCGAGCCGCTGGCGACGGCGGACGCCCCCAATGATCCGCGGACCCGGAACGTCGAGCAGACGCGGGCCCTCGGCGTGATCGGCGTCGGCATCGTCCCGCTCATGATCGACCAGAAGGTTCTCGGCGCCCTCACGATCGGCGTGCGGGAGCGGCGGCAACCGACGTCCGAGGAGATGCAGCTCCTCGGCTCGCTGGCCTCGCACGCCGCGAACGCGATCAACAACGCTCAGCTCTATCGCGAGGCGACCCGGCAGGCTCAGCGGATGAGCGCCCTGGCCGATCTCGGCCGGCTTCTGTCCGAGACGCTCGACATGGACCTGGTCGCGCAGCGCGTGTCCGACAGCGTCCGCCATCTGCTCGGCGTGCACTCCTCGAGCCTCTACCGGATCGACCCCGAATCCGGAGCGCTCACCGCGTTCGCGGTGAGCGGTTGGCAGGGTGTGGCGATCGGGCGCGAGACCGTGTTCCCGCGAGGCCACGCCGTCGTCGGCGTCGCCGTTCGCCAGCGCGCTCCCGTCGCGACGCCGGATCTCTTGCACGATCCGCGCTTCGTCTTCACCGAGGAGGCACGGGCCGGCATCGAGCGTATCGGCAACCGGTCCGTGCTCGCGGTGCCGCTGCGCGTGGGCGAGCGGGTCATCGGTGCGCTCGGTGTCGGCGACTGGGTCGGCCGCCAGTTCGACTCCGATGAGATTCGTCTGGCCGAGGCCTTCGCCGACCAGGCAGCCCTCGCGCTCGAGAACGCGCGGCTCTACACAGAGGCGACGCGCCGGCGCCTCGAGGCCGAGGAGCTGGCGCGGCTGGCGCGGACGTTGACCGAGAGCCTGGATCCGCGCGACGTCGGGCAGCGCATCGTCGACAGCGTGCTCGCGCTGTTCCAGGTCCGGTCATCGGTGCTGCGGCTCCTGCGCCCGGACAGGTCGTTGTCCACGCTCGCCGGCGGGGGACGCGTCCGCGAGCTCTCGCAGCTCGTCCCGGTGATCCCGGCCGGCGTCGGGCCGTCGGGGATCGCGGTCATCGAGGGACGCGCCGTGGCGTCGTCCGATGTCTTCAACGATCCGGCGATCGTCTTGAGTGACGACGTGCGCAGGGCGATGCGGCATACCGGCGCCGGCGCCGTGCTCGCGGTGCCGCTCCGCGCGAAGGGGCGAACCATCGGCACCCTGGCGCTCGGCGATGACCCGGGACGCGTCTTCTCGGGCGCCGAGGCGACCTTGCTCCAGGCGTTCGGTGATCAGGCGGCGCTCGCGCTCGAGAACGCGCAGCTCTACGAGCAGAATCGGCGTCAGGTCGACGAGCTGTCCGTGCTCCTGGAGCTGTCGCGGGCGGTCACCGGCCAGCTCGATCGCGCGGCGCTGCTGCGTGCGATCCACTTGCAGGCTGCTCGCATTCTCGACGCCGCCAACATGGCGATCGTGCTGCGCGACGAGGACCGGGGGGATCTCGAGGTCGTCCTGCGCGTGGTGAACGGCGTCCCCGACATGCGCGCGCCGCTCCGCTACCCGGCGCGGACGGTCGGCCTCATGTCCGCCGTGCTCGACACCGGCGAGGCGATCCGGACGGACGACTACCACGCCGAGTGCGCCCGGCGAGGGGTCACGGCGGTCGACACCTTCCCGGATGCGCAGCACTGGCTCGGAGTTCCGATGACCACCGGCGAGATGGTGATCGGCGTGCTGACCCTGCGCAGTCCGAGCCGGCCCTTCAGCGAGGGCGACGAGCGTCTGCTGTCGAGCATCGGGCACCTGGCCGCGCTGGCCCTGCGCAGCGCGCGGCTCTTCGAGGAGCGCACCCGGGCATACGGCGAGCTCGCGTCGGCCCAGGACCAGCTCGTGCGCACCGAGAAGCTCCGCGCGCTCGGCGAGATGGCCTCCGGCGTGGCGCACGACTTCAACAACCTGCTCGCCTCGATCCTCGGGCGCGCGCAGCTCACGCTGCAGCGCCTGCAAGACCCGCAGCTGCGTAAGTGGCTCCAGGTCATCGAGCGCTCCGCGCTCGACGGCGCGCAGACCGTGCGGCGCCTGCAGGAGTTCACGCGCACCCGCCGCGATCAGCCGTTTGTGGCGGTCGACCTCAACGAGGTCGTGAAGGGCGCTTTGGAGATCACCCAGTCGCGGTGGCGCGAGGAGTCACGCAGCCGCGGCGTCGACGTGGAGGTGCACACGTCGTTCGGGACGGTGCCGACCGTCGCCGGCGATCCGGCCGAGCTGCGCGAGGCGATGACCAACCTGATCCTGAACTCGGTCGACGCGATGCCGATGGGCGGCACCCTGACCGTCACCACGGGCGTCGAGAACAACCTGGTGGTGGTCACCGTGTCCGATACCGGCGTCGGGATTCCCGAGGCGATCCGGGGCAAGATCTTCGATCCGTTCTTCACGACGAAGGGGCCGCAGGGCACCGGCCTCGGGCTCTCGATGACGTACGGCATCCTCTCGCGCCATGGCGCCCGCATCACCGTCGACAGCCAGGAGGGCCGCGGCGCCATGTTCCGCCTGGCGTTCGCGCCGGGCGTGGTCCCCGACGTCGAGGCGAGCCCGCCCGCCGAGTCGCCGCCGCTGGGTGTGTCGCTGCGATGCCTGGTGATCGACGACGAGGCAGAAGTGGGCCGGGTGCTCGGCGACGTCCTGCAGACGAGCGGACACCGCGTGGTCGTGCTGACCGACGGCGCCGAGGCGATCGCGCAGTTCCGCGCCGAGCCCTTCGACCTCGTGTTCACCGATCTCGCGATGCCGCGCGTCTCGGGCTGGCAGGTGGCCCAGGCCGTGAAGGAGCTCGCGCCGGCCGTGCCGGTCGTCCTCGTCACCGGCTTCGGCGTCGAGCTGACGGCCGAGGAGCGCCAGAGCCAGGGCGTGGACATGCTGCTGGTCAAGCCGCTGAAGATCGCCGACGTCCTGGATGCGGTGGCGCGCGCCGCCCGCAAGCACGCCGAACGCAGCCAGTAGCCGCAGTGCGAGCCGCAGCACGTCGCGGGGCTGGGGCCCCGCCGTGCGAGGCGAGCCTATAAACAGAAGGGGACCTTCATGGACTTCAAGTTCCTGACCCTGACGCGCCAGGACGCGGTCGCGACGATCACCCTCAACCGGCCCGACGCATTCAACGCGCTGAGCCTCGGGCTGGGCCGCGACCTCATGCACGCGGTACTCGAGGTCGACGAGGACCCGTCCGTGCGCTGCATCGTGATCACGGGCGCCGGCCGGGCGTTCTGCGCCGGCGGCGACGTCAAGGACTTCGTCGACAATCTCGAGCGCATCGGCGTGCACATCAAGGAGCTCACGACGTACTTGCACGGCGCGGTGTCGCGGCTCTGCCGCAGCGACAAGCCGGTCATCATGGCGATCAACGGCGTCGCGGCGGGCGGCGGGCTGAGCTTCGCGCTCTCCGGCGACCTGGTCGTCGCCGCCGAATCGGCGCGGCTCACGATGGCCTACTCGAAGATCGCCGCCACGCCCGACGGCTCGTCGTCGTACTTCCTCCCGCGCCTCGTCGGCCTGCGCCGCGCGATGGATCTCTACTTCACCAACCGCGTGCTCTCGGCGGCCGAGGCGCTCGAATGGGGTCTGGTGACTCGGGTGGTGCCCGACGCCGAGCTCACCACGACGGTCGCGGCAATGGCGCGCGAGCTGGCCCAGGGTCCGACGAAAGCATTCGGCGGCGCCAAGCGGCTCTTCCACCAGTCGACGTGGGAGAGCCTCGAGACGCAGATGGAGCTCGAGGCGCAGGCCATCGCCGCGAGCGGCCACACCGAGGACTTCAGGAACGGAGTGGCGGCGTTCGCCAAGAAGCAGTCGCCCACCTTCAAGGGGCGGTGACGTACAATCGGTTACCGATCCCTTTCAGGAGACTCACATGACCAACGAGGGTGCGGCTCGCCTTTCCGGAACGGCCGTCCGGCTGTTTTACCGTCCGGGCTGATCGTCCTGCGCCAAGACGAAAGAGCTGCTCTCGTCTTGGGGGGTCGAGTTCGACCCGGTCGACGTCCAAGCCAACCCGGAAGGTTACGACGAGCTCAAGCGTCTGGGCATCGGGCGCGTCCCGGCGGTGACCGTCGGTGACCGTGGCGCGCACGGCTGGAACCCTCCGGCGTACGCGGCGCTGCTCGGCGTCCAGTACTCGGCGGCGGTGAAGCTGCCGCCGAGCGAGCTCGCCAAGCGGCTCGACATCGTGCTCGATACGACGCAGCAGCTGATGCGCGTCGTCCCCGAGCGGCACCTGGACTGGCGCCCGCCCGAGCGCAACCGCACGCTGCGCAATCTCGGCTATCACGTCTTCCGGCTTTCGCTCGCGTTCGTGGACGGGATGGATCTCGGCGAGTTCCCGGAGTCTTGGCTCCTCGACCAGGCGCCGGACGATCTGCGGGACGGCCCGGCCATCGCGCGCTACGGCGCGCTCGTGCGCGGCCGCATCGGCGGCTGGTTCGAAGGCGCGGCGCCCAGCGAGTTCGAGCGCGTGATCAAGGTGTACTACGGCCCACAGTCGGGCCACGATCTGCTCGAGCGCACCGCGTGGCACGCCGCGCAGCACCTGCGGCAGCTCTACGCGCTCGCCGAGCGTCTCGAGATCGCGCCGCCCGTGCCGATGCCGGTCGACGCGTTCGAGGGACTCCCGCTCCCCGACGCGCTCTGGTGACGCGGGTCGACTACGACCGGCGCCTCTATCGGGCGTACCGCCCCGGGCGCAGTCTCTCCGCCGACACCGGACGGCTCTGGATGGATGCGATCGCCCGCCACGCCGGGCGGGCGCGTCGCGACCCCACCGTGCTCGACCTCGGCGCCGGCACCGGGCGCTTCTCGGTATTGCTCGCGGAACACTTCGCGGCCCGGGTCGTGGCGGTCGAGCCGTCGGCGAAGATGCGCGCCGACGCCGAGCGCGCCAGCGCGCACCCGCGGGTCGTCTACCGCGACGGCACGGCCGATTCCGTCCCGGCCGCCGACGGCGAGTTCGACTTCGCGCTCCTGTCGATGGTCATCCATCACGTTCCGGATCTCGACGAGTGTGCCTGCGAGCTCCGCCGGGTGGTCAGAGGCGACGGGCTCGTCTTCATCCGGAACACGTTCAGCGGCCGGCTCGAGGGGATCCGTCACTACGATTTCTTCCCGTCGGCGCGTGCGATCGACGAGGCGCGGCTGCCGAAGGTCGAGCGCGTCCGCGAGGCGTTCGAGGCGCGGGGATTCTCGGCGGTGGCCCTCGACACGATCGAGCAGGAGATCGATCCGAGCCTCGCGGCCCACTACGACCGCATCGCGCGCCGCGCGCTGTCCTCGTTCGAGCTCATGAGCGACGCCGAGTTCCACGAGGGCCTCGCGCTCATGCGAGCCGCGGTCGATCGCGAAGCCGATCCGATCCCCGTGCGCGAGAAGGTCGACCTGCTGGTGTTGCGTCGATCGCGCGACGGGTCGCCGGCCTAGCTAGTCTTCCTCCGCCCACGCGGCCGTCAGCCGCCGGGCCAGATCGCGATGTCCCTTGAAGAAGTACGCGAGCATCACGACCGACGCGAGCAGATTGCCGACGAAGATGGTCCAGCCCGCGATCTCGTCGAGCACCCACTTGGCGGCGATCAGCACGCCGCCGATGAAGAATACCTCGAACGCGGTGAAGAAGATCACCAGCGCGAACACGAAGAGCGGCTGGCGCTCGGCGCCCGCGATCAGGAGCGCGCCGATGATGCCGAAGAGCGCGAAGGCGAGCCCGTGCACGACCGTGTAGGACACGACCGCGGCCACGGGATCGGACTGCCGGAGAAGCCCGGTGCCGAGGAGCGTGGGCGTCCGGAGCGGCTCTCCCTGGATCCAGTCGATCGCGAGAAGCCAGAGCGCCACGACGGCAGCGCCGAGCAGGCCGGCCACGATGCCCTCGCGAAGGACGCGGCCCCACGAGCCGATCAGGGTGCGCGGCAGGGCCCGGTGGGCGCGGAAGAAGTACCAGAGCATCGCGATCGACGCGAGCAGGTTGCCGATGAGGATCGCCCACCAGACCAGGGCGCCGAGCATCGACTTGCCCAGCGCGCCGACCACGGCGAACACGAAGACCTCGAAGCTGGCGAACAGGATGACGAAGGCGAGAAAGAGCGCAGGCTCGCGCTCGCTGACCGCCATGAGGCTCGCGGCGACGATGCCGAACGCGATGAAGGCCAGCCCGTGGATGATCGTGTAGCCGAGGACGTTGCCGAACGTGGGCGACACGCCCGACGGGTCCGTGACGCCGTGGAAGACGGCCGATCCGAGGAGCCCTGGCGTCAAGAACGGCCTGCCGCGTACGATGTCGAAGCCGAGGAACCAGACGGCGACGACCGCCGCTCCGATCAAGCCGGCGACGACTCCCTCCCTCAGGATCGAGCGCTCAGCGGACGCCATCTCGGTGCGCGCTATTGTATGCCTTCCGCCGTCACTCGGCGTCCCGGGCGAGCCGCACGCCGTAGTCGGAGTAGCGCAGGTGCGGCGGCAGCGACGACCGGTGACCGACCGCGCTCCACGGATCGGCGTGCCGCCAGGCGCCGCCGCGGCTGACCCGCCGGGTGCCGGCGATAGCGCCGCGGGGATTCCGTCCCGGCGAATCCGCGTAGTACCCCTCGCCGAACCAGTCGGTACACCACTCGTGGCAGACGCCCGAGAGGTCCGCGAGCCCAAGCGCGTTTTCGGGTGTCTCACCCACGCGCGGCGGCCGATCGAAGGTCGCCTCGGGCCTGGTGTCGCCCCACGGGTAGCGGGCGTCCTCGAGGCCGCCGCGCGCCGCCTTCTCCCACTCGGCCTCGGTCGGCAACCGCGCGCCGCACCAGGCTGCGAACGCGACCGCCTCGTCCCACGCTAGGCCGACGACGGGCTGGCGCGGATCGGCGAACGCCGGATCGCGCCAGAACGGCGGCGTCGCGGCGCCGGTCGCCCGCGCGTAGGCGGCGAACTCGGCATTCGTCGCGGGCGTGCGCGCGATCAGGAACGCGTCGATCCAGACGACGTGCCGCGGGCGCTCGCACGGATGGCCGCCGGCCCAGCCCATGGCGAACGGCCCGGCCTGAACACGCACGAAGTCCACGCCTTATAATAGGCTCCTCAAGGAGGTCGTCATGAACGTCGCCCCGAGGATGGCCCGGCTCGGAACCGAGTCTGCGTTCGAGGTGCTGGCCCGCGCCCGACAGCTCGAGCGCGCGGGACGCGAGATCGTGCACCTGGAGATCGGCGAGCCCGACTTCGACACGCCGGCGCACATCAAGGAGGCGGCGAAGCAGGCGCTCGACGCGGGCGCGACGCACTACGGGCCGGCCGCGGGGCTGCCGGAGCTGCGCGAGGCGATCGCCAAGCACGTGGGCGAGACTCGCGGCATCGCGGTGTCGCCCGATGAGGTCGTCGTCACGCCGGGCGCCAAGCCGATCATGTTCTTCACGATCATGGCGCTGATCGGCGACGGCGACGAGGTGATCCACCCGAATCCGGGCTTTCCGATCTACGAATCGGTCATCAACTTCGTCGGCGGCGTGCCCGTGCCGATCCCGCTGCGCGAGGAGAGCGGCTTCGGGTTCGATCTGGAGCTGTTCGAGCGGCGCATCTCGCCACGGACGAAGCTGATCGTGATCAACTCGCCAGAGAACCCGACGGGCGGCGTGCTCGATCGAGCCCAGCTCGAGCGGATCGCGGCGATCGCGGTCGCGCGCAACATTCCCGTGCTGACCGACGAGATCTACCGCCAGTTCCTCTACGAAGGCGAGTTCGCGTCGATCACGAACCTGCCGGGCATGCAGGGGCGGACGATCCTCCTCGACGGCTTCTCGAAGTCGTACGCGATGACCGGCTGGCGCCTGGGTTACGGCGTCATGCCGGCGCCGCTCGCCGAGCACGTGGCGCGGCTGATGGTCAACTCGAACTCCTGCACGGCGTCGTTCGTGCAGCTCGCCGGGATCGCCGCGCTGCAGGGCGATCAGACGCCGGTGGCCGCGATGGTGGCCGAGTTCAAGCGGCGCCGCGATCTGCTGGTGGACGGGCTCAACCGATTGCCAGGCGTCAAGTGCGCGCGGCCGCGCGGCGCGTTCTACGTCTTCCCGAACATCACCGGTACCGGCCGGTCGTCGGCCGAGGTCGCCGAGCGTCTGCTGAACGAGGCCGGCGTGGCCGCGCTGTCCGGTGCGGCGTTCGGCGCCCACGGCGAGGGCTATCTTCGGTTTTCCTACGCGAACTCGGAGGCGAATCTGAACAAGGCGCTCGATCGCATGCGCCCGGTGTTCGAGAGCTTCGCGAGGAAGTGACCCGTCGTACGACCGTCGCCGACGTCGTCGTCGACGGCCTGAGACGCGCCGGGACGCCGTATCTCGTCGGTCTCGCGCACGGGGCAGCCGATGCGCACGTCCTCGCGGCGGCGCGGGCGATCGGACTCCCAGTGGTGCTCGCGTCGAGCGGACGCGGCGCGCGCGTCATCGCCGCGGTGGCGGGCGACCTCGCTGACGCCCCCGGCGCCGCGGCAATCGGCGATACGCCCGACGCCCTGCAGGACGCCTTCGAGTCCGGACCGAGCGTCCTGATCACGAGCGGCCATCCGTCGCCCATTCCCGGGTGCAAGGAGACGCTCGGCGTCGAGCCGGAGTCGGCCGCGCACCGCATCGCTCACGCCGCGCGGCTCGCCATGACCGAGCCGCGAGGTCCGGTTCATCTCGATATTGCCGCCCCGGTGGCGCAGCGCGCGGCGGTGCCGCTGGCGACGTCGTGCCGCCCCGACGCGGTGCCGTATCCGGCCGCGGAGGCGCTCGATCGCGCCGCGCGCGAGCTTGCGCAAGCCGCGCGGCCGCTGCTCCTGGCGGGTGCTCATTGCCGCTCGTCCGACGCGGCGCAGTGGCTCAGAGCGTTCGCCGAGGCGCTGCCCGCGCCGCTCTTGACGACGGCGCGCGCGAAGGGCGCGCTGCCGGACCCGCACCCTTTGATGCTGGGCGTGCTCGGCGTGACCGGCACCGGCGAGCGGCTCCTGAGCCGCGCCGATCTCGTAGTCGCCGTGGGGCTCGACACGCCCGAGGCCGACACGCTGCCGGAGCCCTGCTGGTCGACCGCCCGCGTACTGGCCTTGGGTCCGGCCGCAGTGCCCGACGGCCGGCGGCCTCTAGTGCAGGTGCTCGGTGCGGTGAGTGCGATCGTCGAGGAGCTCGCGGGCCGGCTTCGCGACAAGCCTCGCGCCGACTGGGACGTGGCGGAGGTGGATCGGCTGTGGCGCGAGAGCGCCGCGCGAGACGCCGGCGACGGGCTCGAGACGGGCGTCGTACGCCTCGCGCGCGAGGCGACGGAGGCCGGCACGATCGCGACGGTCGACGCGGGTCCGTACTACGGACGCGTCGTCGCGTCCTGGCATGCGGTCTCGCCGCGCGAGCTCTTGGTGCCGAGCGGCCCGGCGAGCGCCGGCTTCGCGCTGCCCGCCGCGATCGCCGTTCACCTGGCACATCCCGAGCGTCGCATCGTCTGCTTCAGCGGCGCGGCCGAGCTGGCCGCCGCCAACGAGCTCGAGACCGCGGCGCGGCTTGGCGCGCCCATCGCGACCGTCGTCTTCGACACCGACGGGGCGGATGCGTCGCCGCTGGTGCGGCAGGCCGAGAGGCTTTCGCTATCGGCCTTCGTGGTCGATGGCGAGCCCCGGTTTGCCGCGGCTTTCGCTCGCGCACTGGCCGCGAAGGGCCCGTCGCTGATCGTCGTGCGGCGTTCCGGCGTTGCCGTGGAGCTCTAGACCGCGACGATTGCCGGATCGATCCGCGTGACGACGTAGCCGGCGACCGCGCCGGCGCCGAAGCCCGGCGCGAAGATGCGCATCGGCCGGTCGATGACGCCGTCGCGCACGGCGTCCTGGATCGCGATCGGGATCGACGCCGACGACGTGTTGCCGACCTTCTCGATGTCGAAATAGAGGCGCGCCCGGCTCACGCCGGCCGCCTCGGCGAGCTCGATCACCATCGTGCGGTTGGCCTGATGGGGCACGATCA
>Ga0126372_10000705_pt1 | contig 12249 bp, 14 predicted proteins | sample PanSoiMetaPlot_6_FD_92762 | JGI IMG/M metagenome (GOLD analysis project Ga0126372, IMG submission 92762) | Tropical forest soil microbial communities from Panama - MetaG Plot_6 | ecosystem: Environmental > Terrestrial > Soil > Tropical forest > Bulk soil | place: Panama | collected 2016-02-17
CCACGCGCGGACTTCAGTTCAGCCGCGCAATCTGTGCAGCGGCCGAGATGCTGCTCCAGTTCGTAACGAGCATCATCAGCGAGCTCGTTGTAGATGTAGAGCAGGATGTTTTCTTGTACCCATTCACATTTCATAATCGCACCCCCGAATTGGGGTCACTCCTTATAAACATTTGGTGCCCCAGGTTCGCGTCCGTTCTGTGGACGCTAACCTGGGTTCCGACATTAGCGCATGTCGGCCAGCGACCCACGCAGCTTCTGCGTGGCCCGGAAGAGCGTGTTCTTCGCCGTCTCTTCCGTCGTGTGCAAAATCTCACCCACGGTGCGCAGCTTCAGGCCGTGGTAATGCTTCAACTCAAAAACCATCCGCTCGCGCGGCGTCAGTTTCTCCAGCGCGCAGTTGATGCGCGCACCCAACTGCCTCCGCATCAAGTCGCGCTCAGGATTCGCGCCCGCCCGCCCGTCGGCCACCTGATCGAGCAAGCTGTACTCCTCGCCCGAAGCGTCAGTCGCGACCGGGGCATCTTCCTTCCGAACCTGTCTTTTGCGAAGGTGATCGAGGCAGAGGTTGGTAACGATGCGGTAAATCCAGGTGTAAAAGGAGCATTCGAAGCGGAAGCTCCCGACGTTCTTGTAGGCCTTCAGAAAGGCGTCCTGGAAAATGTCCTGCGCGTCATGTTCCGATCCCGTCAAGTGCAGGGCCAGCCGCAGCACCGCCTGGTCGTAATGCCGAACGAGTTCCTCGAAGGCAGCGCGGTTTCCCCGCTGCGCCTCGCGGATCAACATCGTGTCGTCGATGCGGCTACCTTGCCCAGCCATGTGGCCCCGTGGAGAGGGGTCCGGGGTCCCGTTGCCCTTGTCCACCTGGGCGCGTCTCGCGCCCGAGTGGGAACCATCGCCAACCGCAATTCGCACTGCCCACGCATCGGCCGGCATGTGTCGCTCGTTATCCTCAGCAAACCCTCGCTAGAGACTTTTTGGTTTGCATAGACTTGGACGAGTCAACTGCCGAACTGTGAGCAAGATTATAGAGGTTTGGCAGGATTCGTGCCTTGCAGTAGAATCCCCATAACCCGTTGATTCAATTGTACTTGATTTGCGACCCAGAAATTGCAACAACTCAACGGTGCCTGTGGGAAACAAGGCAAATGTAAAAATCTGGTCACGTTCCGGTATCCGCCGTGGTGCCAACGAAACGCTGGAACCGCCTTCGCTCCATGTCCTCTGCGAACCCCCTCAGCGCATTCTGCGGTTATCCGCTCTGGATTTCCTGACCCATCAAGAGATGAGGCGTGAAACAAATCTTAGACCGGCAGAGCGCGCAAAGATAAGCCCGCAGGGATCACAGAGATCTTCGCGGGCTTGGGCTTTCAATTACCAAATTACCCGATTACCAAATTACAAAATCACTCGGCAGCTTCCTTCTGGATGACGACTTTCACATGCGCTGTGACGTCCTTGTGCAACTTCACAGGCACATCGAACTCGCCTACGGTCTTCAGAGATTCGTGTAGCTGAATCTTGCGGCGGTCGATATGGAAGCTCTTTTTCTCCAGAGCCTCAGCGATGTCGCTCGAGGTCACTGATCCGAATAGCTGATCGTTCTCTCCTGAGCGGCGCTGGAACGAGACGGAAAGCCCTTCGAACTGCTTGGAGAGCGCCTCGGCTTCATGCTTCTCTTTCGCCGAGCGGCGGACGGCAGCCGCCTTCATCTGCTCGATGACCGCCTTGTTGGCCGCATTCGCTTCGATGGCCAGCTTGCGCGGCAGCAGAAAATTGCGCCCGTACCCCTCGGCAACCTTGACGACGTCGCCGCGTGAGCCGAGCTTGGGTACATCTTCCTTCAGAATGACTTCCATGGAGTGACTCCGTTTCTAAAAACGATGGAGCAATTGGGCAATTTGGTGATTGGGTAATTGAAAATCTAAGATTCGCACCTGAGCCGATGATCTTTCAAGCGCAGCCGACGTAGGTTTTCAAATTACTCAATTACGAAATTACCCAATTACAAAATCTAGTTGATTCGTCCCGCAAAGGGGAGCAACGCAATGTTCCGAGCCTGCTTGATAGCGCTCGAAAGCCTCCGCTGGTGCGGGGTGCACACTCCCGTCAGCCGCCGAGGAACGATCTTCCCGCTCTCGGCCACGAACTGCGCGAGCAGACGGACGTCCTTGTAGTTGATGCTCTCGATCTTCTCGACACAGAACTTGCAAACCTTCTTACGCCGGAAATACTTGCGTCCGCCTTCGCGTGGACCACCCGGGCCGCCCCCTGGCCTCGGACCACGCGGTCCTGGACGTTGACTGTGTCCTTCTGCGGGCGCGCCTCCAGATTCGGGTGGCGCTGTCGTTGCTCTCGTTTCTTCAGCCATGATGCTCCTTCAATTCTTTGTGGTGGTCGCGGGCGCCTTGCCCACGGCCTTTGATCTTACGTTTAAAACCTGAGAATTCCGCTTTAGGCGGTAACCGCGGCCGTCTCGCCGCCCTCCGCCGGAGCTGCCGGCGCCGCCGACGTTTTCTTACGCGCCTCGCGGATCTTCTTGATCTTCTCCAGTCGCTTTTGTTCCTCATCGATCCGCACCGTGAGGAATTTCAGCACCGGTTCCGTGACGCGCAAGCGCCGCTCGAGCTCGTGAATCAACCCACCGCTGCCCTCGACGGTCAGCAGCACATACATTCCGTCGTGGAAACGGCGCACGGTGTACGCCAGGCGCCGCTTGCCCATCCGCTCCACACTTTTCACCGTCCCGCCCGTGGACGACACAGCTGTTTCCAGCGTGGAGATCAGCTTGTCGAGATCCTCTTCCACCATGTCGGGCCGAACGATGAACATCAGTTCATAAGTACGATTCATTCGTTTTCTCCAAATCCTTCACTTCTTCTCGTCCGGGTCCGCGTCTTGCTCGTGGTCCTTCTTGCGGTTGAAGCGGTTCATGGCCGCTCCCGGACCTTCCCTCAAAATCACTTCGACTGCTTCGGCAGCCAGATCGAGCACACCGTCCACGATTTTGAGCTGCCGCTTCGTAAACGGCTTCAGAATCTTCTTTTCCGGCGCAATTCCCAGCCGGATGCGCAAGAACTCCTGCGTTTCCAGCGCCGCAATGATCGACTTCATGCCATTGTGGCCAGCGGAACTGCCGCGCTGCCGTATCCGAATCTTGCCCAGCGGCAGATCCAGTTCGTCGTAGATGACGACCAGATCTGTTTCCGGACGAAGCTGGTTCTCCTCCAACAACTCCCGCACCGACAGACCGCTCAGGTTCATGAAGGTCTCTGGCTTCGCCAGAAGAACCTGCTCGTCCCCGATCTGTGTTCGGGCGGTCAATGCCCGGCACTGCCGATTCCTGACTTCGACGTCGCGATCACTCGCGATTCGGTCAATCGTCAGGAATCCCAAGTTGTGAGGCGTGAACACGTACTGCGGTCCAGGATTGCCCAGCCCGACGATAAGTTTCACGCCATGTTGCTCTCAAGCTGCTAGCGCGTAGCTCGAAGCCCGCGGCTCGAAGCTTATTTCTTTTCCTTCTTCTCGGCCTTCTCTGCCTTCTCGGGCGCCGCAGTCTCTGCGCCCTCCTCGGTCTCCTGCTTGCCCTTCTTGATGACCTCGGGTTCGGCCGGGCCAGCCGCTGCTTCCGCAGCCGCAGCCTCGGGCGTCGCTGCCACTTCTTCCTTCACGGACGTGACGTGCGCCACGGGCTGGTTTTCGTCAGTCAGAAACTTCACCTTATCGGAGTGTGGAAGATCAGCCACGCGCAGCACCTTGCCGAAGACCAACTCCGTAACATCGGCATCGATGTGGCTCGGGATGTCGCCCGGCAAGCACTCCACTTCAACTTCGCGGAGCATCTGCTCGAGAATTCCGCCCTGTTGTTTCACGCCGATGGCCTCTCCCTTCAGGAAGACCGGCACTTTCACGGCCAGCTTCTGATCCATTGCGATGCGCTTAAGATCGATGTGCAGCAGCTTGCCCTTCACGGGCTCGTACTGCCAATCGACGATCATGGCCTTGGTCTTATCGCCATCGAGGGCAAGATCAAAAATGGTGTTGTGCCCGGTCTCAGAGGCGAGGATTCGAGAAACCTGGCGCGGATCGACGCTGATCGAAACAGCGTCCTTGCCTGCCCCATAGACCACGGCCGGGATCTTGCCATCTCGACGCACGCGGCGCGCGTCATTCTTGTTGCCCGGAGTACGCGGTTGCGCTTCCAGAAGATTGGTATCGATTGCAGTTGCCATACATTTATTCCTTTGCAGCATCTTTTCGACTGTCGCGAAGCCGTCCCGCTTTCGCATGCGTGGGCAAGATGCCCCAGCGGACAGCCGTCGCAGATGGCTGCGCTACTACATGAATAATCTGCTGACCGAAGTCTCCTCGTGGATGGACTGGATGGCACGGCCAATCAGTCCTGCGATGGTGAGCACTTTGATTTTGGGCTCGTTTCTCGCGTCCTCGTCCAGTGGGATCGTGTTCGTAACCACCACCTGCGTGATGGCCGACTTGGAAATGTTCTCAATCGCCGGCGGCGAAAACACCGGGTGCGAACAGCAGGCATACACCGCGGTTGCCCCGTTTTCCTGCAACGCCGCAGCCGTCTTCACCAGCGTGCCAGCGGTGTCGATCAGGTCGTCGATGATCAAGCAGTTCCGGCCGTTGACGTCTCCGATGACGTGCATGACTTCCGCGACGTTCACCTCGACACGTCGTTTATCGACGATAGCCAGCGCCGCATCCATCTTCTTCGCAAAGAAGCGCGCGCGCTCCACGCCGCCCGCATCGGGCGAGACCACCGTTAGATTCGGCAGGTTCAATTCCTTGAAGTGGCTCACCAGCACGGGCGACCCGAACAGGTGGTCCACAGGGATATTGAAAAATCCCTGTAGCTGCGGCGCATGCAGATCGACGATCAATGCGCGATCAGCTCCTGCGGTCGTCAGCAGGTCCGCAACCAGCTTGGACGAAATCGGCACCCGCGGCTTGTCCTTGCGATCCTGGCGCGCGTAACCGTAGTACGGAATCACGGCTGTGATGCGTCGCGCCGAAGCACGCTTCAACGCATCAATCATCAGCAGCAACTCCATCAGGTGCTCGTCCACGGGACGGCAGGTGGGCTGCAAGACGAAGACGTCTGCCCCCCGCACGTTCTCCTGGATCTGCACGTAGCACTCTCCGTCGCGGAAGCGCGTGATCTGCGCGGCTCCCCGATGGAGACCCAGAAAGTGACAGACCTCGTCAGCAAGCGCCTCGTTCGCGGTCCCGCTGAAGATCTTGAATTTCTCGTCCACGCGCGGGCGCGGCTTGCGCTCGCTCTTCTCTTCAGGCACCTGCTGGCCTTTTTTCTCCGCCGGCGTCGCCAAAGTTGCCATGGGGCTCTCTCGTAGACTTAGTTTCAAGTTTCGAGTTTCTGGTTTCGAGTTCGCCGGCGAAAGCGTGGGCTCTCGCTCTCACCCGGGACCCGCGAACGAACTTGCTCTAACGAGAACTTCTTTTCACCACAGAGGCACAGAGAACATCATTAAAAAAGTGAAATTGTAAGTTCTTGAGGGCCCTTGGGCGCTCCACCCAATCCAAACAACTGCCTTTCTCTGTGTCTCTGTGGTGAAGTCGACCTTACTGACCACCGGCCACTGCTCACTGACCACTGATCCTGGCTGGGCCGCTAGGATTCGAACCTAGACAAAGTGCTCCAAAGGCACTTGACCTACCATTAGTCGACGGCCCAGTAAGAACAGTTTCAAGTTTCCAGTTTCGAGTTTCAAGAGGAAGTTTTGAAATCCCAGCAACTCAAAACTAGAAACCTCAAACTCGAAACTTTCTCCAGTACTGCTGCCGGGTCAGTGTGCTCGTCACCTGGGCCGGAACGCCTTGCCTGCGCAAACGCTCTGCGGCTTTCTCTGCGGATGCTTTCGTCCGGAACAGTCCATACAACGCCGACCCGGAACCGGACAACGATGCATAGAAAGCACCTGCTTTCTCAAGCACACGTTTCACGTCACGCAATTCGGGATATTGAGGAAAGACGACCTGTTCGAAGTCGTTTTCAATCCCGGTACGGACGAGGTCGAGAAGCAGGGTCTCGGCCCGGCCCCTGCCCAAAGCAGGGACACCGGATAGGCGCCCTCCCGAGCTCTTCCTCAGAACAGCGCCGCTCAGCCACGAAGAAACCACACGACCAAGCTCCAACATTCTATCGGAGGGGCCACCACCCGTCAATTTTCCCGCATCCCGATTGAGGGCACGGTCGATGGCTACAGCACGATCCACGTGGGGAGGGGCGCCCCCGCCCGTCCAGGCCGAGCGGAGCTCGGCAGGCTTTTCCGCCTGCCATAGCAATGCATCCCAATCCGCAAACGCCTTCGGAGTCGACACGCCGCTCTCTGGAGCCGCGATCACACAAAGCGTAGGCGGTAAGTCAGTCACGGGATACACATCCTCCCCCCGACCCACGCCCAGCACAGTTCCGCCAATGAGAAACAACGGGAGATCAGACCCCACCTCGGCTGCAATTCGCAATCGCTCGGGCGCGGTAATCTGCTTCCCCAAAACCCGCTCCAGCGCAATCAATGTCGCCACTGCGTTACTCGAAGCCCCACCCAATCCGCCCTGCACCGGGAGACGTTTTTCGATCTCGACAACAACGCGCCCCTTTGCGCGCAATGTTTTCATCCCGCGCTCAATCGTGCGGTAACACGTATTCGACTCGTCAGCAGGCACCCGCGGATCATTGCAGCGAATCTCTATGCCGGAGCCACGCACCACCTGCAAGTGAATTACGTCATGCAGGCCGATCGTTTGATAAACCGTCCGAAGGTCATGGAATCCGTCCCTACGCTTCGCTCCAATGCACAACCCGAGGTTGATCTTTGCGAAGGAGCGGACGGTCACCGGCATGGTCAGCATTGTAACCACAGCCCGTGATTGACGAAGCTTGCGCGAGGCAGGCTGCAGCTAAGAAAATTGCGTCAGGTAGGCGAGGAGGAACCGAGTAGGCCCAAACGCCCCGTCCCGCCCGAGCCCGGCAATTGCAGCTTCCGCCCCCCCAGGGAAACGGGAGCGCCTCCCTCTTTCGAGCTTCGCTACCTACCTCGCATTAGCTATCGGATAATAAATCGCAAATAGCGACCCAGGACGAGCTAACCGAGGGTAGACGGCCCCCAGATATCTCCTCCTCTATGGTTCCTGCTGAGTCTGTCGCCGTCAGAAGTCAGCTTGCGATTCGTTGATCCCCGAGAGCGCTGGACCTATGTGTTGTATTCCTGGGGCTGCTGCTGACCGCTTTTGGTTCCTCCTACTACCACCTCGCACCCAACAACGCACGCCTCGTGTGGGATCGATTGCCCATGACGATCGTGTTCATGGCATTGGTGGCGGCCATGATTGAAGAACGGATCAGCGTCCGCGCGGCATTGTGGCTTTTGCCATTTTTGCTCGTAATCGGGATTCTTAGCGTGCTGCAATGGCATTGGAGCGAGTTGCACGGATCCGGCGATCTGCGTTTTTACGCCACAGTACAGGTGTATTCCGCACTGGTAATTCTGCTCGTGCTGTTATTTCCCACGAATTACACGCGCGGCAAGGATTTGGGAATGGTGGTTGGTTTCTATGTGCTTGCAAAGCTGCTGGAGACCTTCGATCAGCAGATCTTCGCTCTCGGTCACATCGTAAGCGGCCACTCACTCAAGCACTTGGCCGCGGCGATGGCGGGATTTTGGATTTTGAGAATGTTGATGAAAAGAAAGATCAATTGAACGCGATAATCGAAGGCCCCGCCCAAGCAAAGCTTGAACGGGGCACCCGCGAATCTCATTTTCAAAGTAGCTCAGGTACTAAGTCCGGCGCTTGTAGTAGATCGCGAACTCAAACCCTGAGTTGGGCGGGAACAATTCTGCAATTTTGCGCAATCGCTCGGCCATCGGACTCGGCGCAAGCAGCGGATAATCGCGCTCGCGCAGATCGTAGTAGTCCACATCCAGGTATAAAGAAAGCAGATAAATCGAAATCGCATCCGAGAACGCGGCAGCAAAGTATTCGTTCTTGTATTTTTCGGTCTCGGGACCGCTGCCCGACGCCGCTTTGCGCGCATCCCACGCATCCAGCGAGGTTTCGCCGCGCACGCCTGCTTCGACCTGCTTCCACGTCAAGTCCGCGAACGCTTGCGAGACGCCGATGCGCTCCACAATCGCGTGTCCCACATTGATATAGAACTCGAATGCTACCGAGAACTTGTCGTCCATCAGGCGGGTGGAAATAAATACGCACTGAGCATCGCCGAGATTCAGGTTTCGATGGCAAACTGCGTTGTCGCTTAAGACCACGTCATAGCGATCAGCGATCACGGTGTCGTCGCCCTGGCTCACCGTAAGAGGAACAAAGTAATACGCCTTGCGCTCGAGGGCGGCGGCAGCGCTTCGCGGAACGGCGGCGATCATACGTTCGAGTTCCGCGTCTGAGATCGTGACTTCGCCCGAACTGGCGTAGCAGATGCCGTTAGGTGCTTGCGAGACGGGCGTTTGTCGGACCACTTCCGCGGGGGTCCGCGTCAGGGCCGGGGCTGCCTGCGACATAAAAAGCATTGTATCGTAGGGCTGCGGCGCACTCACCTCGGTGCTTTCTGAAGGTGTAAGCTAGTCAGTGATGTCGTCCCTCATATCGCTGCCAAGGCCGCGTTGGTATTCCATTCCTCCGCGCGTGCTGGTCTTCACCTTGCTGCTTACGTTACTTGGGTTTGCGATTGCTTTACTGCTCTCTATTCTTGCCGTTGTGATCGCCGCTCAGCTTCATGGGGCCAGGCCGAACTTCCAACTCGCCTACCGAACCGTGGCCCTTCCGATTGCTGTAGTCGCGGGCAGTATCTCTTTCGTAGTTGCCCTGGTGATGGAGGTCCGCTATTACCGTCATGCCAAAGCGTTGGCGGAGATTGCACGAGCCAGCCAGTAAGACAATTCGCAGGTCGAGCTGTGCAATGGATTGGTTCACAAATCAGAAATCCCCCTATGGACGCTGCGTGGGGGACACGATCCATCGTGCGCTACGATGAGCCAAAGAATTCATACCGGACGTCAGCGACACGAGATCAGAGCATGGTTAGTCATTCCGCTGTCCTGTTGCTTGGCCATTGCTGTGCACGCACCGGCACCAGCGTGGAGTGCAGAGAAGTGTGTGATTCCAACTTATGAACTCTATAGCTGGCAAAGCCCGCAAGGCACCTGGGAGTTCTGCCTCCTCTACACTACCGACCGGCTCAAGACGGTGAAAGAAGTTCTTCACAAAAAACCAACGCTGCACAGGGTCAAGCCACTAAAAGACAAAATATCTAGCTTGTGATGGTCGTCACGAATCGTATGGGTCGACCGCTTGACTCTTAACGGAGTAAGGATGAAAGGGAGCGAAGCGCTCAAATATCCACCCGAAGAAATTGTCGATGAGGTCAGGGACCATCGGACAAACGCGCAATCAGGCGCTTTTGGACCAGGGAGTAGGAACGGCGGACACTCGCGCTTTTTGCTAGTGTTTGTTTGGCGATCTTGTTCTTCGGCGGAGTCTCTGCCGCTACAATCAGACTAATGCCCGCAAGAATCGCCATTCCTGTTCCTCATTCAGGAGACGCCGCGTATGCCGAGCGAGCGCTGCCCCAATACGAACATGCCGTGCAGATGGCAGGGGGCGAGCCGGTGCGCGTGCCACTCGATCGGGCAGCCGGGGAAGTACGCAAGTTAGTGGAGAGCTGCGATGGCGTGCTTCTGCCGGGCAGCCCTGCCGACGTCGATCCTGCCAAGTACGCTGCGGTACGCGATCCCAAAACAGCGGCGGCCGATTTGCGCCGGGACACGGTGGACGAACTCTTGCTTGATGACGCATACCGCCTGCGGAAACCGGTGCTGGCGATTTGTTACGGCCTGCAGATTCTGAATGTATACAGGAAGGGATCGTTGGTACAGCACATTGAATCGAGCGTGAATCACGAAGCAGGAAAGAAAGTACCGATCGCTCACACAGTGCAAATAACCCAAGGTTCCCAGTTGGCCGAAGTGGTAAGAGGGTCGAAGGCGGATCTGAGCAGACTGCCGGTCAACTCCAGCCATCACCAGTCGGCCGAGTCGCCCGGTGATGGACTGCGGGTCGTGGCGAGGTGCAGCGAGGATGGAGTGATCGAAGCTCTAGAAGGGACTGCACCCGATCATTTCGTGCTGGCCGTGCAGTGGCATCCCGAGCGGTCTGTGGAGGACGATGCTCCGTCCCGCGCAATTTTCAGCGCTCTGGTAAGAGCAGCCATAGCGCGGCGAGAGGATTTGTTATCCGAAGAGGTCTAGAACTGTCGCCTGAGTGGTGACCTTTCAGACGTCCCTCCGCCTCTACCCGGCGCTGAAGCGCCGGCCGCACTTGCAAGAAACATGCTTGGACGTGTTGAACCTGTGGTGACTTCTTGACCAGGGGCGAGTCGTGGCGAAGCGGAAAATCATCGTCAATATCGCGACGAGTGCCGATGGGTACGTCGCTCGGATGGACGGCAATCTCGATTGGCTGACAGGAAGGCCGGCTCCCAAGGGCTTCTACGGTCTACCGGAATTTTCGCGCTCAGTCGATGCCAAGATTCTCGGTCGGAAGACCTTCGACCTGAGTCTGAAGATGGGAGCAAACTTCAGCGCGGATAACTTGCACTACGTGTTCTCTCGACGGCCGGCACCCGCATCCGTGCCACCCGGCGTCCAATTCGTCACGGAATCGATCCGGGCCTTTGCCTCAGACCTTCGCAAGCAATCCGGGAAAAACATCTGGATGATGGGCGGAGGTGAGATCATCGGATCATTCCTTGATGAGGGCGCGATTGACGAGTTCATCGTCACCGTCGTGCCGACGTTCATCGGGGAAGGCATCCCCCTCATGGCACCGAGGCATCGTGAGGTATCGCTGCGGCTGCTATCTTCGCAACAATTTCCGGACGGCGTTGTTCAACTTCATTATCAGGTGCCGCAATCGAGCGTGGCGAGAAAAGCGCTTAGCCCGCACTTTTCTTCCGCCGCCAGAAGAGCAATTCGGCACCGAAAACAGCATTGATTTTGCGGCAGATGCGGACAGCTCTTTTAGGCAAACTCTGATTAAGTTCCAAAGCGGGAAAGCCGCGATGACGGGTCGCAGACGTGCCGCCGGAAGGACACCCCTTCCAACGCGTCATACCGAATCAGCGTTTGCTTGGAGCCCTCAATGGCTTGCGCCCGCGTTTTTCACGGCTGGCTCCACACGCGAAAACACACTGCCGTGCGGGTAGGCGTCGCCGCGAAATCCGTGAGGCCAGGATTTGCCATCCATACTCACGCCGGCCCGCTCGCTGCCGGCATCTCGGAAGCGGCTGTCGAGCGTAAGCGCTCCGGTTTGCGGATCGAAGTTCAGCATGAACATGCGATGCTCGCCATATTCTCCCGAGTTCAAAATGACTCGCCGTCCGGATTCATCAGCGGCAAGCCAGTGGGGCTTCTGCTGGTCGTCAAGCGTCAGGCGTGAGACTTCCGGAATGTGGGCCAGATCGGCGATATCGTAGACTGCGACTGCATGGGCCGTGAACAGCGTCTGGACCCAGTAGTGGCCGATGCGCAGGGGAACGGCGCAACGCTCACCTTCGAAAGTTTTCACATGATGAACCGAGGAGCGCTCGGTCTCGACGCCGTCTAGTTCATAGAGCCCGCAGGAGAATGTGTGGATGAGGACGGTCTTTCCATCCGCCAGCAAATGAGGCTCGCCGGGGAGTTCCTGCTCCGAGCCATTGGGACCTTTGGGCAGCACCAGGGTCTTAAGGAGCTTCAAATCAGACAAACGCCACACCTGCACGCTGCGACTTTGCCCGTCGTTCCTGAAGTGCATGGAGGTGTTGGTACTCACAACGCGGTCGAGCGCCGGAACCACAGCCAGGCTATAGGGACGGATGAGTTCGTCCTTTGCGGCTGGATCCATCGCGCTACCGGCGCGGATCAATTTGCCACGCTGGTCAAACTCGACCAGTCCGCCGCCGTCGGACTTCGGATCGTGGCCTCCGTGATATTGGAAGGTGGCAAGAACGTCGTGGTTGGCGAGCCGCACGTAAGTGTGCGGATGCATGTACCCATCGAAATCGCCGAACGATGTGACCACCGAGGGACGCAGGGGCTCGCGCAAGTCGAACAGCGTCGTGCGTCCGCTTTCGAACGCGTTAGCGAGCAGGTACCCGCCTGCGGGCATTTCCAGTTCGGTGTGGTGAGGCGTGCCCGTCGGACCAGGAACG